>Ga0326597_10007375_pt1 | contig 14967 bp, 21 predicted proteins | sample RVTome_12_FD_203789 | JGI IMG/M metagenome (GOLD analysis project Ga0326597, IMG submission 203789) | Soil microbial communities from uranium-contaminated site in the Upper Colorado River Basin, Wyoming, United States - RVT100D185 | ecosystem: Environmental > Terrestrial > Soil > Contaminated >... | reverse complement strand
CCCACACGTAGAGCACGTCATTGAAGCCGGTCATGAAGCGGTTGTATCCGCTCAGCGGGTCCCACACCTCCTGGCTTTCCGTCGCCGCGAACTCCTTGTCCAGCTCGGAGGCGATCTCGGACTCGAAGCCGCTCGGGTCGCCGCCGTCCGCCGCGCCCGGCTCCGCGCCGGTTGCCGCGGGCTCCGCGCCGGCCGTGCCCTGGGCGGCGGAGGCGCCGGCTGCCGCGGGCTCCGCGGGGGCCCGGCCGGACTCGCGCGCGGCCTCCGACGCGGGGCCCTGTTGCTGCGCGAGGAGGATGGGCGCGGAGGCGCTCTCCGTGGGCGCCGCGGCCGGCTGGGTGCCGGGGAGCAGCAGCAGCAGCGCGACCAGCGCGACGGAGTGAACGAGGATGCGCATGCCGAGCGGGCAGGGGGGAGCGACCGCCCCCGGCACGGGCGGTCTGGGCGGATGGGAGCCCTGGCCGGGGCGTGCGGCTCGCGGTGCCGGCCGCAGTGCCGGCCGCAGTGCCGGAGGCGAGGGCGCCGCCCGCAGTATAGCCCGGCCGGGGCCGGCTGAACAGGCGGGCGCCGCCCGCCCGGCCGCCGGGCCGGTCCGCTTATCGTCCGCCGGCGGCGTGGCGCGCGGTCTCATCGGCCGGAGCGGCGCCGCGCAGCCCCGGAGCGCCGGATGCCCCGGCGCCACGGGAGACGCAGGCGCAGGGACCCCAGCGGACGGGGCGGCAGGCGCAGCTTCGGCCAGGGATATTTCCGCGCGTAGCGGCCTTCCAGGAAGCCCGCGAGCACGAACACGGCCCAGTGGCTGTGGTAGCTGCTCAGCATCGGCGTGAAGAGCCCGGCGGCGAACAGCAGCACCAGGGCCAGCGGCAGCAGCCGCCAGCCGGGATCGCCGCGGTCGGCACAGGCGGCGGCCCGCTGCAGCAGCCGCGCCCCGACCCACAGGGCCAGGGCCAGTCCGATGAGCCCATACTGGTGCAGCAGGGCGGGCAGGAAGGGCCGCCGGGCGCTGAGCGCGGCCCCGGCATGACCGGGCTCCGGCTCGCCCCACAGGGGGGAGAAGAAGAGCGTATCCAGCACATCCCCCAGCACCATGCCCGGGGCATGGGCATCCGGCAGGGCGCCGGGCGCCACCTGGGCCTCCGCCTGGAACGCCCGCGCCCGCTGGGCCAGGGAGGAGAGCTGGTTCTCCGCGTCCAGCCCCAGGCGCCGGTAGGCGCTGTTGCTGAAGCGGAAGCCCGGCAGGGAGCGCCGCGCGAGCGGCACGGCGCTGCCGTCCGCCAGTTGCGCGTGCCAGGTGAGATAGCCGTCCCGCACCCAGTGCGGCACGCGCAGCAGCACGGGCACGGTGCGCGCCGCGCCGGGTGCCAGGGTCGCCCCCACGGACACGCGGGGGCCCGCCACGGTACGCGTGGTGCCGCGCTCGGGCGTGACCAGGTAGGACAGGTGCAGCTCCAGCCCCTGCGCGCCGGCGCCCCCGATGGGGCTCCAGCCCGTGTTGCGCAGGGCGATTCGCAGCAAAGTGGGCGCGTCGGAGCTGAGCCGGCGGGGCGCGGGCTCGGCCAGCGTCACGCGCAGGGGCGGCAGGGCGCTTTCGTTGCCCCACAGGCGGTGCAGGTAGCCCGGCTCCAGCCCGTAGACCAGCACCAGCACGAACAGGCCGCCGGCGGCCAGCCCCCGCAGCAGCAGCCGCTGGGGATCGCGCCGGGGGTCGCGTTGCCCGGCCCGCAGCGTGCGGCGCAGCAGTTCCCAGCCCAGCGCAGCCAGCAGCACGGCCCACAGCGGGGCCCCGGCCACGAGCCCCAGCGCGGCCAGCGCGACCACGGCCGGCAGGGCCCAGCGGGCGGAACCGCCCCGGCGGTCGCGCAGGGTGCCGGCCAGCGGGGCCGCCAGCGCGGGCAGCAGGATCAGCAGGAGCAGCGCGTACTGCGCCGCGGAGCCCCACCCGCCCGTGAACGGGAAGGGCCAGTGGGCGCCCGCGCGGCAGTTCAGCACGCCGCAGGCGGCAGGCCAGGCCGCCTGGAGCAGCCAGGCCAGCAGGCCCATGGCCACGGTGAGCGCCAGCCCCAGCAGGAGCGCCTCGCGCAGGCCGGCATGGGCTTCGCGCTCCATCCCCAGCCGCAGGGCGGCGGCGCCCCAGGCGAAGTGCGCGCCGGTGGCCAGGGACACGATGGCCGCCGTCTGCCACTCCCCGCGCAGGGCGGCCACGCCCGCGACGTAGGCGCCCAGGGCCACCAGGGGCCAGAGCGGGCGCAGGGCGGCCAGCCAGCCCCCCTCGTCCAGCAGCACCGCCGCCAGCAGCAGCGTGAGCGCCACATGGCCCGGGTAGAGCGTCCAGGCCCCCAGCTCGAAGCGCACCCAGGGCGCCGCGAGCGCGAGCACGACCAGCCAGTACCCCGTGGGGCCGGCGAGCAGCAGTTGCAGGTGGGAGGAGCGCCGGTGCACGCCTTGGCTTGCCATCGATGGGGGTCTGCGCTATAAAAAACAGTTGCAGGTCAGTCGGGCTGCTGCTAGGTTTACGGTTTCTTAGCGGGTACGCCCGTTCCGAGCTATAGCAGGGCGTGCCGGCGATTCCAAGCGGCGCAGGGAGCGGCTTCGCGAGCAGGTGGCGAGCCGGCCCGGCTGCGGCCCGCGGGAAGGCAGCGCCCCGCGGCGGCGACACACCGGAACAGTTCCCCGCGACGGCTTCACCGGACACGGGACGCACCCCAGGCCCGCTGGGTGCCCGGCGACAACGGGCGCCCGCAAGCAACCGGCGCACGGGTACACGGATGGGCGGGATGCCGGTGCCGGTCGGCAGCGGCATCCCGATGGCCGGACGGCGCGCAGGCGCCGATTTTTCGATACGAACGCAGCGCGAGACTGAAGACGACCCGATATGCCGACGCTGAACCAACTGGTGCGCAAGGGGCGCAAGGCCAAGCTGACCAAGGCCAAGACGCCGGCCCTGCAGTCCTGCCCGCAGCGCCGGGGAGTGTGCGTGCGCGTGTACACCACGACGCCCAAGAAGCCCAACTCCGCCCTGCGCAAGGTGGCCCGGGTGCGCCTGACCAACGGTTACGAGGTCAACAGCTACATCCCGGGCATCGGGCACAACCTGCAGGAGCACTCGGTGGTGCTGATCCGCGGCGGGCGGGTGAAGGACCTGCCCGGGGTACGCTACCACATCGTCCGCGGGGCGCTGGATACGGCGCCGACGGCCAATCGCAAGCAGGGCCGTTCCAAGTACGGCACCAAGCGCGGGTGATCCCGCCCAACACGCCATCGCCAGAGCACGCAACCCATGTCCAGACGACGTTCCGCCGAAACGCGCGAGGTGCTGCCCGACCCGAAATTTCACGACGAGCTGATCGCCAAGTTCACCAACGTGCTGATGTACAGCGGCAAGAAGAGCGTGGCGCGCAAGATCCTGTACTCGGCGATGGGCGAGATCAGCGCGCGGGAGAAGGAAATGCCGCCGCTCGAGGTGGTGCGCGCGGCGGTGGAGCACGTGAAGCCCACAGTAGAGGTGAAGTCCCGCCGGGTGGGGGGCTCGACCTACCAGGTGCCGGTGGAGGTGCGACCGTCCCGGCGCCAGGCCCTGGCCATCCGCTGGATCATCCAGAACGCGGCGTCCCGGGGCGGCAAAACGATGGAGTCCAAGCTGGCGAACGAGCTGCTGGACGCCTACAACAATCGAGGGGGCGCGATCCGGAAGAAAGAGGACGTGCATCGCATGGCGGAAGCCAACCGGGCCTTTGCCCATTACCGCTGGTAAGCCGCAGCCACCGGTCATCACCCCAAGCGAACCCTGAACGAACAGAGAAGCCCGTGCCCAGACAATCCCCAATCGAGCGCTATCGCAATATCGGCATCATGGCGCACATCGATGCCGGTAAGACGACGACGACCGAGCGCGTCCTGTACTACACCGGTCGCAGCCACAAGATGGGCGAGGTGCACGAGGGTGCCGCGACGATGGACTGGATGGAGCAGGAGCAGGAGCGCGGGATCACGATCACGTCGGCCGCCACGTTCTGCCAGTGGATGGTGGACGGAGAGCAGTACTATATCAACATCATCGACACGCCCGGCCACGTGGACTTCACCATCGAAGTGGAGCGCTCCCTGCGCGTGCTGGACGGCGCCGTGGCCGTGTTCGACGCGGTGAACGGGGTGGAGCCGCAGTCCGAGACCGTGTGGCGCCAGGGCGATAAGTACCACGTGCCGCGCATGGGCTTCATCAACAAGATGGACCGCATCGGCGCGGACTTCGAGATGTCCGTGGAGAGCATGCGCAAGCGGCTGGGGGCCAACCCCGTGGCCGTGCAGATCCCGATCGGGGCGGAAGACCGCTTCCTGGGCATGGTGGACCTGGTGCGCATGCGGGGCATCCTGTTCCACGACGAGACGCTGGGCGCGAAATTCGACGTGGTGGACATTCCCCCCGAGCTGCAGGCCAAGGCCGAGGCGGCGCGCGAGAAGATGCTGGACGTGATCTCGCAGTACGACGATGCCCTCACCGAGAAGATCCTGGAAGGCGGGGAGGTCACGCCCAAGGACATCGAGCACTCGATTCGCTCCGGTACCTGTGCGGGGCACTTCACGCCGGTATTGTGTGGCTCCGCCTTCAAGAACAAGGGCGTGCAGCAGCTCCTGGACGCGGTCGTGAAGTACCTGCCCTCCCCCCTGGACGTCCCCCCGGTCACCGGCATCTCCCCAGACGGCGAAAAGCAACTCACCCGCAAGACGGGGGACGATGAGCCGCTCGCGGCGTTGTCGTTCAAGGTCATGACGGACCCCTACGTGGGTCAGCTCACCTTCTTCCGGGTGTACTCGGGCAAGGTGTCCCAGGGCATGCAGGTGCTGAATCCGGCCAAGGGCAAGAAGGAGCGCATTGGGCGCATCATGCGCATGCACGCCAACAAGCGCGAGGAGGTGAAGGAGGTCTACGCGGGGGACATCGCCGCGGGCATCGGCCTGGACGCCACTACGGGCGACACCCTGTGCGACCCGGACAAGCCCATCGTGCTGGAGCGCATGGAGTTCCCCGAGCCGGTGATCGACATCGCCGTGGAGCCCAAGACCAAGGCCGACTACGAGCGGATGGGGATCGCGCTGCAGAAGCTGGCGCAGGAGGACCCCTCTTTCCGCGTGCACACGGACGAGGAGTCCAACCAGACCATCATCTCCGGCATGGGCGAGCTGCACCTGGAAATCATCGTGGATCGCATGCAGCGCGAGTTCAAGGTGGCCAGCAACGTGGGCAAGCCGCAGGTGGCCTACCGCGAGACGGTGACGGCGGGGGCGGAGATCGAGCACAAGTACGTCAAACAGACCGGCGGCCGCGGACAATACGCGCACGTGATCCTGAAGATCGAACCGCTCCCCCCCGGCTCCGGCTTCGAGTTCGAGAACAAGGTCGTGGGCGGGAACATCCCGCGGGAGTTCATTCCCGCGGTGCAGAAAGGCGTGCAGGAAGCGCTTTCCACGGGCGTGTTGGCGGGCTACCCGCTGGTGGACCTGCGCGTGCAGCTGATCGACGGGTCCTATCACGAGGTGGACTCCTCGGAGATGGCCTTCAAGATCTGCGCGTCCATGGCCCTCAAGGACGGGGTGAAGAAGGGCAAGCCGGTCCTGCTGGAGCCCGTCATGAAGGTGGAGGTGGTGGTGCCGAGCGAGTACATGGGCGACGTGATGGGGGACCTGAACTCGCGTCGGGGCCGCATCAAAGGGATGGAGGAGCGCTCGGGCGCGCAGGTGATCAATGCGGACGTGCCTCTGTCGGAGATGTTCGGCTACTCCACCACCCTGCGCTCCATGACGCAGGGCCGCGCCACGTACACGATGCAGTTCTCCCACTACGAACGGGTGCCGAGCACCCTTTCCGAGGAACTGATGGCCCGCAAAGCGGGCTGAGCCAATGGCCCGCGGCGCGGGCCGAGCCGATGGCCCGCAAAGCGGGCCGAGCGAGAGCTGGAGCGCCCGCGCACCTGAGGGCGACCCCGTTTTGCAACCGGAACCAGAGCACAGGAGAAGGGAGCGATGGCCAAGGAGAAATTCGATCGATCCAAGCCCCACGTCAACATCGGGACGATCGGTCATGTCGACCATGGCAAAACCACGCTGACCGCGGCGATCACGAAGACGCTGGCGATGAAAAAGCTCGCCACCTTCACCGCCTTCGATCAGATCGACAAGGCGCCCGAGGAAAAGGCGCGTGGCATCACCATCGCCACGGCACACGTGGAGTACCAGTCCGTAAAGCGGCACTACGCCCACGTGGACTGCCCGGGTCACGCCGACTACGTGAAGAATATGATCACCGGGGCGGCGCAGATGGACGGCGCGATCCTGGTGGTGTCGGCCGCCGACGGCCCCATGCCCCAGACCCGCGAGCACATCCTGCTGGCGCGGCAGGTGGGCGTGCCCTACATCGTCGTGTTCATGAACAAGGTGGACATGGTCGACGACCCGGAGTTGCTGGAGCTGGTGGAGCTGGAAATCCGCGAGCTGCTGAGCACCTACGACTTCCCGGGGGACGACATTCCGATCGTGAAGGGCTCGGCCCTGAAGGCGCTGGAGAGCAAGAGCGACAAGCCGGACGACGAGGAGTACAAGTGCATCTTCGAGCTGATCGAGGCGGTGGACAGCTACATCCCGGAGCCCACGCGGGACATCGACAAGCCCTTCCTGATGCCCGTGGAGGACGTGTTCTCCATTTCCGGGCGCGGCACGGTGGCCACGGGCCGCGTGGAACGGGGCATCGTGAAGGTGGGCGACACGGTGGAGATCGTGGGCATCAAGGCCACCACCTCCACGGTTGTCACCGGGGTGGAGATGTTCCGCAAGCTGCTGGACGAAGGCCGCGCCGGGGACAACATCGGCGTGCTGCTGCGGGGCACCAAGCGCGAGGAGATCGAGCGCGGGCAGGTGCTGGCCAAGCCGGGCTCCATCACGCCGCACACGGACTTCAAGGGCCAGGTGTACGTGCTGACCAAGGACGAAGGCGGCCGGCACACGCCCTTCTTCAACAACTACCGGCCGCAGTTCTACTTCCGCACGACGGACGTGACGGGAATCGTGGTGCTGCCGGAAGGCACCGAGATGGTGATGCCGGGCGACAACGTGGCCATCACGGTCTCGCTGATCACCCCCATCGCCATGGAGCCCGAGCTGCGCTTCGCCATCCGCGAAGGCGGCCGCACCATCGGCTCGGGCGTGATCTCGGAAGTAACCAAGTGATTCTGCCGGCCACCCGGCAACACCGCGGAGCGAACAGGAAAGCCCGATGACGCAGCGAATCAAGGTCCGCTTCAAGGCGTACGACTTCAATCTCCTGGACCAGACGGTGCGGGAGATCGTCAACGCCGTCAAACGCACTGGGGCGGAGGTCAACGGGCCCATTCCGCTGCCCACGCAGCGCACCATCGTGACGGTGCTGCGCTCGCCCCATGCGGACAAGAAATCGCGGGAGCAGTTCGAGACCCGCACGCACAAGCGGTTGATGTACATCATCGACCCGACCCCGCAGACGATGGACGCGCTGATGCGTCTGGATATTTCGGCCGGGGTGGATATCACCATGAAGCAGGACTAGCGCCGCCCGCGGCGGCGCCGCTCCCGGAGCGGGAGCGGCGGCCGCGACACGGACGGCCCATGCGCGCGGCAGCCATGCGTGCGGGCAACGGGGCGCGCGGGGCATGGCGCCGGCATCAGAGCAGACAGGTGCGAGACCGATGGGTCAGGTAAGTGTGATCAAGATGGACCGCTCCAAGGCGGAGCCGCTGGAGCTGTCCGACGGCCTCACCGAGGCGCCGTACAACCCGTTCCTGATCAAGGATGCGGTGGTGTACCAGCGGGCCAAGCTGCGCCAGGGCACCCACGCCACCAAGACCCGGAGCCAGGTGTCGGGGAGCACGCGCAAGCTCTACCGCCAGAAGGGCACCGGCAATGCCCGCGCCGGCGACCGCAAGGCGACCCAGCGCCGGGGCGGCGGGGTGGTGCACGGCCCGGTGCCGCGCAGCCACGACATCAAGCTGAACAAGAAAGTGCGCAAGGCGGCCCTGCGGGGCGCCGTGGCGGAAAAGCTGCGCCAGGGCGCGCTGGTGGTGCTGGAGGCGATCGAGCCCACCAGCCACAAGACCAAGGACTTCGCGGGCTGGCTGCAGGGGCTGGACGCGCTGGAAGCCATGATCGTCACGCACGAGATCGGCGACAATCTGGCCCTGGCCGCGCGCAACCTGCCGAGCGTGGTGGTCGTGCACCACGGCCAGGTGAACGTGTACAACCTGCTGCTCTACGACAAGGTGCTGGTGACCCGGGACGCGATGCTGGCCCTGCAGGAGAGGCTGAGCGCATGAACCTCAGGATTCTGAAGGCGCCGCACCTGACGGAGAAGACCGTCATCCAGAAGGATGCGGGCAACCAGGTCACCTTCCTGGTGGACCGGGACGCCAACAAGATCGAGATCAAGCAGGCGGTGGAAAGCTTGTTCAAGGTCACCGTGCTGAAGGTGAACACGGTGAGCGTGCGCGGCAAGCTCAAGCGCATGGGGCGGTTCATGGGGCGGCGCCCGGACTGGAAGAAGGCCATGGTGACGCTGAAGGCTGGCGACCGCATCGAATACTTCGAAGGGGCCTGAGGCGGCTGGGGCGGAACCATCGCTCCGATCGGGCCCTGAGACGGGGCCGGGAAGCACCGGCCGGGAAGCACCGGCCGGGCAGCACCGGCCGGGCAGCACCGGCCGGCAGCAGAGACGCAGCGACCGAGACGCTTGAGACCGAGACGGTAGGGAAAGGGTCATGGCCATACGCAGATACAATCCGACTTCGCCGGGCCGGCGCGGCATGAGCGTCGCGGACTTCAGCGAGATCACGACGAGTCAGCCCGAGCGCTCGCTGCTGGAGCCGCTGAAGAAGACCGGTGGCCGCAACAACCACGGCCACATCAGCGTGCGGCACAAGGGCGGCGGGCACAAGCGCCGCTACCGCGTGATCGACTTCAAGCGCGACAAGCAGGGCGTGCCGGGCAAGGTGGCGAGCATCGAGTACGATCCGAACCGCAACGCCCGCATTTCGCTGATCGTTTACGCGGACGGCGAGAAGCGCTACATCATCACCCCCGCGGGCCTGAACGTGGGCGACCAGGTGCTGTCCGGCGAGGGCGCGGAGATCAAGGTCGGGCATGCCCTGCCGCTGCGGCTGATTCCGCTGGGCACGCAGGTGCACAACGTGGAGCTGAAGGCGGGCAAGGGCGGGCAGATCGCCCGTGCCGCGGGCACCTCGGTGACCCTGGCGGCCAAGGACGGGCCCTACGCCCAGATCCGGCTGCGCTCCGGCGAGATCCGCCGCGTGCGGATGGAGTGCCTGGCGACGATCGGCGTGGTGGGCAATGCGGATCATTCGAACCTGGAAGTGGGCAAGGCCGGCCGCAAGCGCTGGATGGGCGTGCGGCCCACGGTGCGCGGCGTGGCCATGAACCCCATCGACCACCCGCACGGCGGGGGCGAGGGCAAGACCTCCGGCGGCCGGCACCCGGTGACGCCCTGGGGTCAGCCCACCAAGGGCTATCGCACGCGCCGCAACAAGCGCACCGACTCCATGCGGGTGCGGCGGCGCGCCAAGTAGGGTTTGGGCAGGATCGGATGGAAACGGCCGGTGGGCCATCAGTGCAGCACCCTGGAGACGAAACGTGCCTCGATCGCTGAAGAAAGGTCCCTTCGTGGACGAGCACCTGCTGATCAAGGTGCAACGGGCCAAGGAGACGGACGACCGGCGCCTGATCCGCACCTGGTCGCGGCGGTCGGTGATCCTCCCCGAATTCGTGGGGCTGAACCTGGCCGTGCACAACGGCAACAAGTTCATCCCGGTGTTCGTGACCGAAAACATGGTGGGCCACAAGCTGGGCGAGTTCTCGCCCACGCGGACGTACCGCGGCCACACCACCAAGTCCGACAAGCGCGCCAGCCGGTAGCCCCGCGGCGCGTCGCAAGCGAGAGCAGGCCGGCATGGCTGAGCAACCCGAGGACCCGATGTATACGGCAGTCGCCAAGAACGTCCGCATTGCACCGCGCAAGGTGCGGCTGGTGGTGGACCTGATCCGCGGCAAGAACGTGGTGCAGGCGCTGGGCATCCTGGATGCCACGCCCAAGCGCTCCTCGCCGGTGGTCAAGACGCTGCTCAAGTCGGCCATCGCCAACGCGGAGCAGCACAACCAGGACCTGGACGTGGACAACCTGACGGTGCGACGGGCGTTCGTGGACGCCGGCCAGACGCTGCGCCGCTGGCGGCCCCGGGCCATGGGGCGGGCCACGCCGATCCGCAAACGCAGCAGCCGCATCACGCTGGCGGTGGGCTAGCCAGCCCGCCCCGCCGCTATAGGAGCAGCCGAACGTGGGTCAGAAAGTCAATCCGATCGGGTTCCGCCTGAGCCTGACGAAAAACTGGACCAGCAAGTGGTTCGCGGACCATCGCACCTACGCGAACCTCCTGGAGCAGGACGTCAAGCTGCAGCGCTACATCAAGAAGAACCTGAAGCACGCCGGCATCTCGCGGGTGGAGATCGAGCGTGCGGCGCAGAAGATCCGCGTCACCATCTTCGCCTCCCGCCCGGGCATCATCATCGGGCGCAAGGGCGAGGCGGCCGATCAGCTCAAGGCGGAGCTGCAGAAGCTGGCCAAGACGGACGTGACGGTGAACATCAAGGAGGTCAAGCGGCCGGAGATCGACGCGCAGCTGATCTCGGAGTCCATCGCGACCCAGCTCGAGCGCCGCATCGCCTTCCGCCGCGCCATCAAGCGTGCGCTGGCCTCGGCCATGCGGATGAACATCCAGGGCTGCAAGATCATGGTGGGCGGCCGGCTCAACGGCGCGGAGATGTCCCGCACCGAGTGGGTGCGCGAGGGCCGCGTGCCCCTGCACACGCTGCGCGCCGAGATCGACTACGGCACCACCGAGGCGCTGACGACCTACGGCCTGATCGGCGTGAAGGTGTGGGTGTATCGGGGCGAGGAATACCAACAACCGCGGCTGCTGCGGCGCCGCGCCGGGGCACGCTAGGGGGTTGGCGCCATGTTGATGCCGAAGCGGACCAAATTCCGCAAACAGATGAAGGGCCGCATGCGCGGCTATGCCACCAGCGGCAACGTGCTGAACTTCGGCTCCTACGGCCTGCAGGCCGTGGGCCGGGGCTACGTGACGGCGCGCCAGATCGAGGCCAGCCGCCGCGCCCTGACGCGGGAGATGAAGCGGCGCGGGAAGATCTGGATCTGCATCTTTCCCGACAAGCCCATCACGCGCCGGCCGGCCGAGGTGCGCATGGGCGGGGGCAAGGGCGCCGTGGACCACTGGGCCGCGGTGGTCAAGCCGGGCCGCATCCTGTTCGAGATGGACGGCGTGGACGAGGACGTGGCCGTCAGCGCGCTGCGCCTGGCCGCCTACAAGCTGCCCTTGCGCACCACGATCGTGAAGCGGGGAGGGTAGGCGGATGAAACCGAGCGAGATGCGCCAGCTTTCCGGAGATGAACTGGCCGGCCGCGTGAACCAATGGCAGGAGGACTTGTTCCGCATGCGCTGCAGCCAGGCCATCGGGCAAGCCACGGACACGACCCTGATCCGCACCATGCGCCGCCAGATTGCGCGGGCCAAGACCATTATCGGTGAGATGGAGCGACATGCCGCAAGCCAAGGCTGAAACCCCCGCCCCGCAACGCACCACCCGGCGCAAGGTGCGCCAGGGAGTGGTCGTGAGCGACAAGGGCAACAAGACCGTCGTCGTCAAGGTGGAGCGCACCGTGCGCCACCCGCTCTACGGCAAGGTCATGCGGCGCTCCAAGCGCTACCACGCGCACGACGAGGAGAACACGGGCAAGGTGGGCGACATCGTGCGCATCATGGAGTGCCGCCCCATGAGCCGTCTCAAGCGCTGGCGGCTGCTGGAGGTGGTGGGCCGCACCGAGCAGGACTAGCGGCCCCACGGGCGCATGCAAGCTAAGGCGATAGGCAGAACATGATTCAGATGCAGACCTCTCTGCGCGTGGCGGACAACACGGGCGCCAAGCGGCTGATGTGCATCAAGGTGCTGGGCGGGTCCAAGCGCCGGTATGCGACCATCGGGGACATCATCGTGTGCTCGGTGAAGGAGGCCGCCCCCAACAGCCGCATCAAGGCGGGGGACGTGGTACGCGCGGTGGTCGTGCGCACGGCCAAGGAGGTGGGCCGCACCGACGGCTCGTACATCAAGTTCGACGAGAATGCCGCCGTGCTGATCGACACCAAGAAGGAACCGATCGGCACCCGCATCTTCGGCCCGGTGGGCCGCGAGCTGAGGGCGCGGCAGTTCATCAAGATTCTCTCCCTGGCCCCCGAAGTGCTCTAGGGGCCCGCGAGACAGCCGGACGGGAACATGAAAGGCGTGGCGCAACCGATTCTGAAGAAGGCCCCGGTCAAGAAGGGCGACCGGGTGCAGGTGATCTCCGGCAAGGCCAAGGGCCAGACCGGCGAGGTGCTGCGGGTGGATCCCCGCAAGTCCACGGTGCTGATCAAGGAGGTGAACATGGTGCAGCGGCACACCAAGCCGCGGCGCCAGGGCGAAGCGGGCGGCATCCTGCCCATGGAATCGCCCATCCACATCTCCAACGTGCTGAAATACTGCGAAAGCTGCGAGCGGGGTGTGCGCAAGCTGTGCGAGAAACCGGCGGACTGCCGCTATTACCAGGCGCGCAAGAAATAGACGCGACGCGCCGCGAGCATTCCCCCAAAGCCATCTGAGGAGCCGTGTCCAGGCTGCAGGAAAAGTACAAGCGAGACGTCCTCCCGGCGCTGCTGCAGGAGTTCAAGTACAAGAGCTCCATGCAGGTGCCCGGACTCGTCAAGATCACGGTCAACATGGGCGTGGGCCAGGCCACCCAGAATCCCAAGGTGCTGGAGTCCGCCCAGGTGGAGCTGACCAAGATCACCGGGCAGAAGCCCATCGTGCGGCACGCGAAGAAGTCCATCGCGAACTTCAAGCTCCGCGAGGGCATGCCGGTGGGGGTGATGGCGACGCTGCGGCGGCAACGGATGTGGGAGTTCCTGGACCGCTTCATCTCCGTCGCCCTGCCGCAGGTGCGCGACTTCCGCGGCCTGCCGCGGCGCTCGTTCGACGGGCACGGAAACTACACGCTGGGCGTGCGCGAGCAGATCATCTTTCCGGAGATCAGCTTCGACGACGTCGACCAGATTCGCGGGATGAACGTGACGCTGCACACCACGGCCCGCACGGACGAGGAAGCCTTCCGGCTGCTGGAGCTGATCGGCCTTCCGTTCCGCAAGAATTGACGGGCCGGGCACCGGCCCAGGCGCCCCGGCCGGGCCGGGCGGGGCGCAGAGACACCTGAGACGCAAGGAACCATGGCCAAGAAGAGCATGATCGCCAAGGCAAAGCGCCGCCAGAAATTCGCCGTGCGCGGCCACAACCGCTGCCGCTACTGCGGCCGCCCGCGCAGCTTCATCCGCAAGTTCGGCATGTGCCGGATCTGCTTCCGGCTGCGCGCCCTGGCCGGCGAGCTGCCCGGCGTGATCAAGGCCAGCTGGTGATGCACCGCACTTATTGGAGCCACACCCGATGTCCATGACGGATCCGATCGCCGACTTCCTCACGTACATCCGCAACGCGCTGCAACGCAAGCACGTGACGGTGGACAGCCCGGCCTCCAAGTTGAAGGTGGAGATCGCGCGGGTGCTGAAGGAGGAGGGCTTCATCGAGGATTTCCTGGCCTACAACGACGACAAGGGCCTGCCGCGCATCGAGGTGACGCTGAAGTACGATCCGCATGGCGACAGCGTCATCCGGGGCCTGCAGCGCGTGAGCCGCCCCGGGCTGCGGCGGCACAAGGGCTACGACGGCCTGGCGCCAGTGTGGAACGGCCAGGGCATCGCCATCTTGACCACGTCGCGGGGGGTGCTGACCGATCTGGCCTGCCGCGAGCAGAAGGTGGGCGGCGAAGTGCTGTGCGAGGTGTGGTAGTGCCGCGCGGCGGCCCGGCCGCGATGGCCCTTTCGTGCGAGGCGCACGGTGAACCCGCAACGCGAAGCGGCGGGCGAAACGGCAAGCGAGACGAGACCCCATGTCCCGAGTAGGCAAACGACCCATCGCCATCCCCAAGGGGGTGGACGTGCAATACGCGGATCGCGTGGTGCGGTTCAAGGGCCCCATGGGCCAGAACGAGTTCGCCGTGCCGCAGTCGGTGGACCTGGCGGTGGAAGGCGGGCAGATCCGCGTGCAAGCGGACTACCTGCACGACAGCAGGGCCCGCGCGCTGATGGGCACCGTGCAGGCCTGCCTGAGCAACATGGTGACCGGGGTCTCCGAGGGATTCACGCGCCGGCTGCAACTGGTGGGCGTGGGATACCGGGCCGCGGTGCAGGGGCAGAACCTGGAGCTGTCGCTGGGCTTCTCGCATCCGGTGAAGGTGGCGTTGCCCGGCGGCGTCAGCGCGAAGGTGGAAGGCAACAACAACCTGGTGGTGCTCTCCAGCCACGACAACGTGCTGCTGGGACAGACGGCGGCATCGATCCGGGCGATCCGGCCACCCGAGCCCTACCAGGGCAAGGGTGTGCTGTACGAGAACGAACGGATCCGGCGCAAGGCCGGCAAGACCGGCAAGAAGTAACGGCCAAATCTGAGGTGCAGGGCGCAAGATGGCAACCATGACGAGCCGCTGGGAGCGGCGCAGGCGGCGACACGGCCGCATCCGCAAGATCATCAAGGGCAGCGCGCAGCGGCCCCGGCTGGCAGTGTTCCGCTCCGCCAAGCACATCTACGTGCAGGCGGTGGACGACCTGGCCGGACATACGCTGGCCGCCGCTTCCTCCGGCGAGAAGGAGCTGCGGGGCAAGCTGAGCGGCCATACGGGCAACAAGTCCGCCGCCACCGTGGTGGGCCAGGCGATCGCCGAGCGGCTGAAGAAGCTGGGCATCGAGGCCGCCGTTTTCGACCGCGGCGGCAACCGCT
>Ga0326597_10007374_pt1 | contig 14967 bp, 15 predicted proteins | sample RVTome_12_FD_203789 | JGI IMG/M metagenome (GOLD analysis project Ga0326597, IMG submission 203789) | Soil microbial communities from uranium-contaminated site in the Upper Colorado River Basin, Wyoming, United States - RVT100D185 | ecosystem: Environmental > Terrestrial > Soil > Contaminated >... | reverse complement strand
TGGTCAGGGAAGGTATTGACCTCTGTCACGTTGCCGCGGTGCTGGAACTCGATGAGCGGGTCGCCGCTGATCTCGTCCGAGAAACGGGTGCACCGGGCACACAGGATGCAACGTTCTCTGTCGAGGAGAACCAGGTCGGAGATCGGGATCGGCTTCTCGAAACTTCTCTTGATCTCGACGAACCGGCTCTCGCCCGGGCCGTATGCCATCGCCTGATCCTGAAGGGGGCATTCACCACCCTTGTCACAGACGGGGCAGTCGAGGGGGTGGTTGGCGAGGAGGAACTCGAGGACAGCCTCCTGGGCCTTCTCCACTGTCTCGTTCTGGGTGTCGATTGCCATCCCGTCGGCCACCTCGGTGGTGCATGCTGTGACCAGTATCGGCCCGCGACCGGTGTCCACCTCGACCAGGCACATCCGGCACATCCCGACGGGCTTCATTCGCCGGTGCCAGCAGAATCTGGGTATGTAGGTGCCCTGATCCTCGGCGGCTTTGATCAGGAGCTCGCCTGGCTTCACCTCGCACTCATGGCCGTCGAGTTTGATCGTCACCGGCTCGCTCATAGCGGGCACCCCCCGGCATCGACGTGGGCCTGGACTTCGTCTCTGAAATAATCCTTCAGGGCCTTGATCGGAGATACTGCGGACGGCCCGAGCGGGCAGATGGTGGTCATCTTCGGTGGCCAGGCAAGGTCGATGCTGATCCCGTCGGAAACTCCGATCGCCAGGTCGAGGTCGACTGTGCGCCCTTGACCCTCCTCGATCCGGCGCAGGATCATCTCGAGCCAGGTGGTTCCTTCCCTGCACGGGGTGCATTGCCCGCACGACTCGTGGGAGAAGAAGCGGATGATGCGCTCGGCAGCCTTCACCATGCAGGTCGTTTCGTCCATGACGATCACTGCACCCGAACCGAGCATCGAACCGGCGGCGTCTGTGGCGTCTTTGGTGATCTCCAGGTCGAGATGCTCCGGGACAAACCAAGGCGCAGACGCTCCCCCGGGGATCCAGGCTTTCAGCTCCTTGCCGTCGGGGATACCTCCGCCGACGTCGTAGATCAGCTCCCGCCAGGTCATCCCGTGAGCCAGCTCGTAGTTGCCCGGTTTGTTGACGTGTCCCGACAGCGACATCAGAAAGGTCCCGGTGTCGGTCTCGTGAGCCAGGCCTGCGTACCGGTCCGCCCCCATCTCCAAGATGTGGGGCAGGTTGGAGACCGTCTCGACGTTGTTGACGATGGTGGGAAGCATGTAGAGACCCTTGGCGGCAGGGAAATACGGTGGCTTGAGCCGTGGCTCCCCCCTCCGCCCTTCCAGGCTGTTGATCAGGGCCGTCTCCTCACCACATATATATGCGCCGCCACCAAGATGGACGGTCACCTCGAGGTCGAAGTCGCTGCCGAATATCCCGGTGCCCAGGTAACCCCTGGCGTAGGCCTCGTTCACCGCCGCCTGGACCCGGCGGGCAGGCTTCGCGTACTCGCCCCGGACGTAGATGAAGGCGTGGTGCACTTCGTTGGCGACCGAGGTGATGACCATCCCGTCCACCAATTGGTGCGGATCACGCTCGAGAAGCTGGCGGTCTTTGAATGTCCCCGGCTCGGATTCGTCCGCGTTCACCACCAGGTAAGCGGGGCGGGCAGGGGCGAGGAAGCTCCACTTGAGCCCGGCCGAGAATGCGGCGCCACCGCGACCGAGCAGACCTGACGCCTTGACCGTCTCGACCAACTCGTCACGTGTCATGCCGACTGCCCGCTTCGCCTGGGCATAGCCACCGGTCGCCTCGTATCGATCGATCGAGTGCGAGTCAGCGGGATGGTCGACCATCCTCCGGGTCACAACCAGCTGCGCAGTCAACTATGACCTACGCTCTTGTTCGTGCCCAGCGGCTGGAAGGCTGGGTACGGTCCGACGGCTCCGTCTTCGTCGCGGATCGCCCAGTCGAAGCTGCGCACGCCGCCAAAGAGCTCCTGCATCTCGTCGGTGTTCACCGCGGCAGGCTGTGCTTTCTTGAGCCACTGCACGAGCTCCCGGGCCTTTTCCGGGGTGACCCCTTCGATAAGCTCGTAGTTGACCTGGACTGCAACTGCTCCGCCACATGCTCCGATGCACTCAACATGCTCCACCGACAGCAAACCATCGGCGTCGGTCTCGCCGTGGGGGACACCTGACTCGTCTTCGAGAGCATGGAGGACCTCGTCTCCACCGAGGAGCATGCACGAGATCGACGTGCAACAGCTGACCAGGTACTTGCCGGTCCTTTCCCGCTTGTACATCGTGTAGAAACTTGCCACCGAATGCACCTGGGCCGGAGTGAGGTCGACCCACTCCGCAACCTCTTCCATGCCTTCTTCCGAGAGGTGCCCCTGTTCGGCCATCGCCAGGTAGAGCAGCGGCATCACCGCCGAGCGCCTCTCCGGGTAGCGAGCGATGATCTCCTTGGCCCGGATCTGGGTTTCCCCTGACCAGATACTCATCGGTCGACGTCCCCCATCACGGGGTCCATCGAGGCGATGGTGGCCACGGTGTCCGCCATCAGTGAGTCACCCATTGCGATAGGCAGCGCCTGGAGATTGGCGAACGAAGGTGCCCTCGTGTGCATGCGATAGGGCCTGGCCTGACCGTCGGAGACCAGATAGCAACCCAGCTCGCCGCGGGGTGACTCGACGGCCACGTATGTCTCACCGGGCGGCACCTTGAAGCCCTCGGTGAACAGCTTGAAGTGGTGGATCAAAGCCTCCATCGACTCGTCGATCCTCGCCCGCGGCGGTGGGGTCACCTTGCGGTCATCCACGCGATAGTCCCCTTTGGGCATGCTGTCCATGACCTGCTCGACGATCTTCAGTGACTCGTGGATCTCGTCGACCCTCACCCGATAGCGGTCATAAACATCACCGTGCTCGCCTACGGGCACGTCGAACTCGTACTGCTCGATTCCGCTATAGGGGAACGCTTTCCGGATGTCCCAATTGACACCGGCGGCTCTGAGTGCTGGCCCGGTTATCCCGAAGGCAGTCGCCTCTTCGCCGGAGATCACACCGACGCCCTTGGTCCGCGACAACCAGATCGGGTTGTTCTGGAGGAGGTCGTCGTACTGCTGGATACGAACCGGCAGGTTCTCGAGGATATCGCCGACATCGTCCTTCCAACCGGCGGGCAGGTCGGCGGCTACGCCCCCGGGGCGGATGTAGTTGTGGTTCATCCGCAGACCGGTGGTCTTCTCGAAGAAGGCGAGGATGCTCTCACGCTCCCGGAAGCCGTAGATCATCATCGATACCGCACCGATGTCCATTCCGTTGGTGGCCAGCGCGACGAGGTGGCTCGAGGCGCGGTTCAGCTCGGTCATCAGCACCCTGATTGCCTTCGCCCGCTCGGGAACCTCGACGCCGAGAAGGCGCTCCACGGCAAGCGAGTAGGCGAGCTCACAGTGCAGGGGAGCGAGGTAGTCCATCCTGGTGACGTTGGTGGGGCCCTGGCCGAAGGTGAGTTGCTCGGCGGTCTTTTCCATCCCGGTATGGAGGTAGCCGATTATCGGCTTGGTCCGGCGGATGATTTCGCCCTCGAGCTCGACCTGGAGACGGAGCACGCCATGGGTGGATGGGTGTTGGGGGCCCATGTTGACGATCATGCGCTCGTCGTCACCCACCTCGTCGTCGAAGACGTAGTCGTCGGTGACCACCCGACCGAACTGCTCGTCGAGGCGGCGATCAGACTCGTGTTCGCTGATCTCCTGTGCTCCCTCGTCCGTCGGGCTGAATTGGCGCTCTTCGGTCCCCGCGATCCAGATGTCGATGGTGTCGGTGGCCTCGGTGGCTTCCTCGCGTTCTTGGTTCATCTCAATCGACCTGGTGACTTGCTTTGAACTGAACCGGGACTCCGCCAACAGCGAAGTCCTTCCGGAGCGGATGGCCTTCCCAATCGTCGGGCATAAGGATCCTGGTCAGGTCGGGGTGCCCCTCGAAGGCGATGCCAAACATGTCGTAGACCTCGCGCTCGGCAAAATTTGCCCCCGGCCATATCGGCACCAGCGAGTCAACCTTCGGGTCGACCCGGCCAAGCGCAGTGATCATCCTGAGTCTGAGCTTGTGCTCCATGGAGAGGAGGTTGGCAATGACTTCGAACCGCTCCGGCCTCTGTCGCATCCAGTCCACTGCGGTGACGTCGACGCACACTTCGAACCCGGCCGATTTCGCCGCTTCGGCAAATGGTCGCCAACTGGGCGGGTCCAGTCGGACCACGACCTGACCGTGGGAATCCTCCACCACGGCTGCCTCGTGGCCGTCGAACAAGTCGGCGAGCACAGGGTGCAGCTCGGTCAATTCTTGATCTCCCCGGACATGATCTTGTCGTGGAGCGACAGGATCCCGTGCATCAGGCTCTGGGGCCCCGGTGGGCATCCCGGGACGTAGATGTCGACGGGAACGATCTGGTCGACGCCCTGGACCAGGGCGTAGTTGTTGAACATGCCCCCGGTGGAGGCGCAAGCGCCCATCGAGATCACCCACTTCGGGTCGGGCATCTGGTCATAGACCTGCCGCAGCACGGGAGCCATCTTTTGGCTCACACGGCCGGCGACGATCATGAGATCTGCCTGACGGGGAGAAGCGCGGAACACCTCCATACCGAATCTGGCCAGGTCGTAATGGGCCGCGCCGGTGGCCATCATCTCGATCGCACAGCAAGCCAGTCCGAAGGTCGCGGGAAACATCGAACGGGTGCGCGCCCAATTTGCGGCCCGGTCGACCGTCGTCATGAGCAAATTGCCGGGAGCTGTTGTTGCCATCAGGCTGCCTCAGGCACGTCGGGCTCGATGTAGCGAGCGCGTCGTTTCACGTTCCAGTCGAGTGCGCCCCGCTTCCAAACATAGGCGAGGGTCTCGACTACGAAAAACGTGAATATGGCGACCGCAGCGACCCCGTACCAGCCGAGTTCGACCCATATCGTGGCCCAGGCGAAGAGGAAGATGATCTCGACGTCGAAGATCACGAAGAGCATCGCCACCAGGTAGAACTTCACCGGGAACCGTTGCGAGGGTTCCACCTCGGGGACGATGCCGCATTCGTACGGCTCGAGCTTCTCCGGGGTGGGGCGGTCCGGTCGGAAGATCCGTGACACGATGAGCGACACCGTCACAAATGCGGCGGCCAGTAGCAACATCAACCCGATCGGCACATAGTCAACGAGAGTCACTGCGGGGAGCTTAGAACGCACCCTGCTTGTGAACTAAATCGCAAACCCATCCCTTCTGTGTCGCCTTCGATCCGCATACCGAACCATTCCCGACACAGAACGAAGACAGCGCCATGCCCCATCCCTTCTGTGTCGCCTTCGATCCGCATACCGATCCATTCCGGACACAGAACTGTGTGGGTGGGTCCTGGGTTACTTGACGGGGAGCGTACGCACGATGGCGGCGAGTGCGTCATAGGTGCGCTCCCCCATGTGCTTGTCGTCTTCGTCGAGGAGATTGGACATCACCTTGAGGGTCCACTCCATCAGTGGTCTGTTGCGGAGCCCGGTGTGAGCAAGGGTCCGCATGACCGGAGGGTTCCCGATCAGCTTCACGAAGATCCGGGCCATCTTGTAATACAACCCGTACTCGTCCTCGAGATGATGCGGGTACCGCCGCAGCAGACCGAGGTCACCTTCGGCGATGGCCTGGCCGACATGGCCGGCGGCGATACGGCCCGTCTCGTAGGCATAAGAGATCCCCTCCCCGTTCCAGGGGTTGATGGCACCGGCCGCGTCGCCGATCGCGACCCAATTCGAGCCGACCAGCGGGTTCTTCGAGAAAGACATCGTCAGCTTCCCCCCAACCGGCCGGGTCAGTTGCGCCTCCTCGGACAGCTCCCAGTGTTTCGGTGCGGTTGCCACGTAGTCGTTCATCATGTGGGTGGTGTTGACGTGCTTCCACCGTTTGAAAGTGGAAAGGAGTCCGACGCCAACGTTGATCGTCCCGTCCCCGAGAGGGAACACCCACCCGTAGCCGGGAATCGTTGCCCCGGAGCGGTCGCGCAGGTCGAGCTGGCTCTCCAGGAAAGGGTCCTTGGACATCGGTGAGGAGTAATAGCCACGGGCGGCCATACCCATCGGGTAGTCCCGGCGCCGGGACGCGCCCAGGTCACGCCCGAACCGGTTCATCGAACCGTCGGCGATGATGGTGACGGTGGGTTTGACCACCTCGCTCTCGCCGCCGGACGCGAGCTCGGCACCGACCAGCTGCCCGTCTTCGATGATCGGAGTCGCCGTGGTCTTCTGCTTGATGACAACGCCCTGCTTCTCAGCGAGAGTCGCGATTTGCGCATCGAGGTCGCGACGGCGCATGACTCCACCCCAACTGGGGAAACGGCTGTGCTCGGGCCACTCCATCTCCAGCATGAGGTCGTCTCCGGCGAAGGAGCGGAGGCCGGTGATCTTGTGGAAGTCGGTGACATCGAAGTCGAAGCCCATATCTTGCATCTGCAGAATTGCCCGCGGGGTGAGCCCGTCTCCGCACGTCTTGTCACGGGGAAACTCCTTCTTTTCCACCAGCGTGACATCGTGGCCGTCCCGGGCAAGCCAGAACGCTGCAGCCGCCCCTGCCGGGCCACCGCCTACCACGAGAATTGTCGGGGACTTCATCCGAAACGAGATTAGGAGAGTGGGCGGCTTTGGCGTACTCGATGCTGGAAAGGAACGGTTTCAGGGTTATCGTTTTATACCGATGAGCGGACTTCCCAAGGCAACCGTCGTGCGGCTCCCCCGCTATCTCCGCCTGCTCGAAGACCTGGCCTCCTCCCGGGACACGGTGAGCTCTGACGACCTCGCTCTCGCCGCCGGCGCCAACGCAGCCAACGTGCGCAGGGACCTCTCCCACCTGGACTTTCACGGCGTACGCGGGCTCGGCTACTCCGTCCGTGAGTTGCGGGACCGGATCCGCTCCGAGTTGGGAATCGACAAACGCCGCCGTGTAATCATCATTGGCGCCGGGAACCTGGGAAGGGCCCTGGCCAACTACGGGGGTCTGGCGAAACGCGGCTTCGATGTCGCCGGCGTTTACGACAACGCGCCAAAGCGCATCGGTAAGAGCATCGGCGGAATCGAGGTACGCGATATCGGTGGCTTCGAAGACGACTGGGCATCGGGAGAATTCGATATGGTCATCCTCGCCGTTCCCGCCAACGCCGCCCAGCAAGTGACCGATCGACTGGTCAGAGCCGGGGTCAGGCTGATCCTCAACTTCGCCCCGGCCAGGGTCCGGGTGCCTGACGACATCCAGGTGAGACAGGTCGACCTCTCCACCGAACTCCAGATCCTCAGCTACTACGGGAGCAGCTAGCTGCGTTCTTGGGCTTCTTCGTATTGGTGGAGGGCAACCAGGAAGGCGATGAAAAGCACCGCGGAGACAAGGGTGTAGGTGATCGGGATGATCCGGATCTCGAAGGCGTTCAGACCCTCGATGTCGTCCGGTTTCGGGCCGCGTGGGGCGTAGATCACGAAGAGGATTGAGCTGATCGTCAGCCAGCCGAACACTGCCGCGCCGGACACGAGTAGGCCAAGGCGTTTGCCCAGGTTGGTCCAGTTGAACAGATAGATCGAGCCGTAGAACAGGCCGAACGACGCCGCGGTCAGGATGATCCCGGTGACGAAGAGATTCGCCGAGAGCAGATCTCTGAAGAGTTCACGCATCGCCTACTCCGATCCGTCCATATTGCCCGAGCGGAGATACGCCGCCAAGAGCTCGATGTCCTCGGCCGAGAGGATGGCACCAAAGGCCGGCATCCTCCCTGATCCGAACCCGTTGAGACCGTAAGGCTTGTTGGCCTCGGAGCCTTCGGTGAGGAATCGCACGAGGAGGTCGACCTCGGTCTCAGGGTTGCTCGGCACATCTCCAAACTGGATGAGCGGACGACCGTCCCAGAGCGCGGGGCCGAATCCACCCGATCCCGCTTCCTGTGTATATGGAATCCCGGCACTGAATCCGGCAGTGTGGCACCTGGCACATTTCGCGTTGAAGATCCCGACGGCGCGCTGGGCCACCTCGGTGGACACTTCCATTGCCTCCGCGACGCCCTCGATGTCGATCTCCCACGCCCGCTGATCCAGGGCCGCCTCCAGGAAACCAAGACCGCCCACTTCGGTGGCGAGGAGGGATTCATTGTTCTCTGTGGCCACACGCAGCGTCACCCGCAGAGAGTCGAGGTTGCCCACCACGGTGTTGAGAGTTGCTGCGTCGCTGGCGCCGCCCACAGAGGCCGGGTTCGCCGGGTCGAGGTTGACCACAGCCACCTGGAACGGGATTGTCGCCTCCGCGGCGTCGGCCATAGAGGCGGTGATTGCATCTTCCGCGGCAGACGACAAGCCGTCTCCGTCCGGGTCTGCGCTCCCCTCGACGGCAGTCGCAACCTCAGTCAGCAACTCGCCGATGGCGGGATCGGCGCCCTCGGCTCCCGAGGCTTCGGTAAGTGCCTCCACCAGCTCGGCGGCGTCGGATGCCGACACGATGTCGGAGGGGAGCCCGGCGACGCCGAGGGCCTCCGCCTCTGCGAGCGATTCCCCCAACACTTCAAGAGCAGCAGTGGTCAGACCGGTTGACGGATCGACTTCGCCGCCTTCGATTGCAGCCTCTACTTCGGCGAGGTTCCGTTCGAGGATCGGGTCACGTTCGATGGCTGCTTCGAGTTGGGTGACCGCCTCGTCGGCGAGATCGGCGTCGGGAGCCTCGGGGTCGAGGGCAATCGGGTCGACCACCCGGAAGAGGGCGGCGACTTCGGCGGTCAGCGCGGAAAGCTCGGTTTCGACACTGTCCGAAATCCCATCACCGTCGGTGTCGATCCCTTCGCCCGCCCGTTCTTCCAGCTCGTCGGCCCTCTCAGCCAGAGGGGCGAATGCTTTGAATTCCGCGGGAGCGGACTCTATGTCCGCGATGGTCTGCCTCTGATTTAGGATCGCAGCCGCAACGGTGGCCTCGGCGTTGGCGAGTCGGTCTAGTTGGACGGTGATCGCGGGCTCGAGGTCCTCGAGGGTGGCGGCCTGGGGCACCTGGATAGTCTTCAGATAGTTCACCACGTCGACCACCTGCAAGTCATTCAGCGGCCCACCACCAGGAACTCCCCATGGAGGCATCGGGGTATTCCCCCTCCCGAACGTGATCCAATAGTTCACCTCGTCCTCGTCGTAGCGAAAGAGGATGTCGTTCAGCGAAGGGGCTTCCCAGGAGACGGTGACGCCGGAGCGCTGCTCTACATACCGGGCTACACCGCCCGCTCCTTCGGGGCCGTGACAGTTGAAACACGCGAACTCCTCGACAATGTGCTCCCCCCGCGCAATCGATTCCCCGGCGAATTCGTCCACGAACGCCTCCTGGCGGTCGAGCTCACCCAAAAAGTACAGAGGTAAGGAAACCGCCAGAAGGGCCGAAAATGCGATCGCCGCCTTTTGCCCGGCCTCCAGTCTGCTGGTCTCGACCTCGGCGTTGGTGAGCCCCGGCGCCAGGTTGGGGGCTACCTCTTCCGAACCACGGTTTCGCACCGCCGACACACCGAGCACAGCCAGCCAAGCGATTCCCGCCACGACAGCGACGACGGTTATGACGCTCGCTGTCATGCTTCGCTCGCGACGTTGGCTCCGATGCAGCTCGGGCCCTGCGGGTAATTGACCGACAAAATCGGCGCCCGAGGAGTCTCGATCGGTGAGCCGGTCTTGATGATGAATCGGTCGCCATTGAGCTCGACGACAAATCGGTCGAGGTTACGCGGGGCGGGACCGGCAAAGTACTCACCGATGGCGTTGTACTTCGAGCCATGACAGGGGCACTCGAAACCCTGCGACGGCCCGCACCACGGGACACGGCAGCCGAGGTGGACGCAACGCTGGAACAGTGCCATCAGGCCGCCGGCTTCGACGCCCTTGCCCTCGTACTGCTCGCTCAGAGAGGATGGGGCCGGAACAATGTAAGCCCTGGCCTCAGGTATGAACACCGGGATTACCGAACCATCTGGAGTCACAGCCTGCGCCTGAAGATCGCTTACCGCTCCGGCGTCGATATCGGCTCCGAAACCGCCGGATAGCTTTGGCCAGAGAAAGGCGAGCGAGTCGACCCCCATCAGTGCCAGGAACGATCCAAAGGTGGCGAGCAGAGCCCTGTTGAAGAACTGACGTCGGCTCACTCCCGCCTCTTCGACGGAGACCTCGATCACGCGCGATTGTCTCACTAGTTCGACGCCGTGAGCCTCCTCCTCCTCGGGCTCTTCGACAACGTCGACTTCGACGGGTTCGACGTCGTCGACGACCTCGACTTCCTCAACTGACGCGGCGATGGGTTCGACCCTGACGCCGGCCATCGACCTGTCGGCTTTACGTGTCTCCCGGGAGAGCCCTTCGAGGGGGTCGGGCTCGGGTTGGGAGCGTTTGAAGGCGATGGCAAAAGCACCGACCGCGCCGACGATCGCAACGATGGCCACTCCGATGAGAATCAGGTTCTCGGGGCTCATTCGAAGTGCACCCAGTCCTTCAAGTCGTCAAAGAAGACGCCGTCCTGCCACGGATAAGAGAAGTTGAAGCCCTGGCCCCGGAACAGGACTCCGAGGATGGTGAGAGTCGCAGCACCGGCAAGGAACAGCGAGTACAGGGAGATGGCGAACTTGCGATCCGACGGCGTGGTTGAAGGGTTCTTGTCCAGGAAAGGCACCAGGATGAAGAAGGCAAACCCGGTGAAGGTCGGGATCATGACACCGGCAATCTGCGGGTCGAAGTAGGACAGCAACTCCTGGAGCCCGAGGAAGTACCACGGCGCCTTGGAGGGGTTGGGCGTTGCGTTGAAGTTCGCAGGGTCGAGCAATGGTGAATGGATGACGATCGACATGATCACCAATAGCCCGGTTATCGCCAGCAAGGCACCGAACTCGATCAGCATCAGGTGCGGCCAGGTGTTGACTTTGTCAGTCGGCTCGGCCTTGACGTTTTGGATCGCCCGGGCCTTGACCACAGTGAGGAGACGCTGGGTTCTCACCCCTTCGGGTGTTCCGGCTGGTGGCACTGACGGCCGCGGGCTGACGAGCGATGCAACTCTCCCGTTGCCTGACCCGTTTGGTTCCCGCGGCGGGACTTCATCGTCTTCGGGCTTGTCGGCGACGGCGACGGCCGCCGCCTGCTCCGCCGGCTCCTGATCCGTAGCGGCCTCGTCGGAGCCAGACGCTTCCGGAGCTGCCGCCCCGTCGCCAGGCTCGGGGACAGGCACCACGTCGGGCTCCGGCTTGTCGGCGTACTCGGCCTCTTTCGGCTCCTCGGGCATCACGTCGCTATCGATGTCGCTTTCCACCTCGGGCTCGTCGGTCGTGTCATCGGCCGGGGGTAGTTCTTCGACCGGCTCGGGCTCCGGCTCGGCGACGGCATCGACACCAGGCACCCCTGCGGGCTTTTCGCGCGGCACTTCGACCGGGGGGCCCTCCCCCTTCATCTCGGCCAGCACGTCCTCGACAGGAACACCAAGGGCTTTCGCCTTGGCCTCTGCCGATCTGCGTAAAAGGCTCTCTGGTATCTCAGCCATCAGTACTCCTTACAACGGTCCCGTTATTCCGCCGTCTTTCCGGACCCGCCAGAAATGGACCGCCATGAAGATCACAATGATGAATGGAAAGAAGAGCACATGAAGCACGTAGAAGCGGAGGAGGGTTGCCGCCGTCACCTCCACACCGGCCAACAATCCGAATTTGACCTGAGCCCCGATTGCGGGGACAAACGACGCCATGTTGCTGCCGACGGTGACCGCCCAGAGTGCCAGCTGATCCCAGGGCAGAAGGTAGCCGGAGAACGAGAGGAGGAGGGTGAGGAGCAGCAGCACCACACCAACAACCCAGTTGAACTCGCGTGGAGGCTTGTAGGCACCGTGGTAGAAGACCCGGCTCATGTGAAGGAAGACCGAGAGCACCATCAGGTGAGCACCCCAGCGATGGAGGTTTCGCATCAGTGACCCGAAGGCAACATTCGTCGACAGTGCCTGGACGTCGGCGTAGGCGGTTTCGGCACTGGGGGTGTAATAGAACATGAGGAAGATGCCGGTGATCGTCAGCAGGATGAAGAGGAAAAAGCTCAGCCCACCAAGACAGAGGGTGTAGGACAGCTTGACCGCGTGGCGCTTCACCTTGACCGGGTGGAGGTGATAGAGGACGTTGTTCATCACCACGTACGAGCGGTTGCGGGGACTGTCGGAGTAACCCTGCTTGAACGGTGAGCCCGGACGAAGAATCGACTCCATGGCCGCGCTGGCCCAGACCTTGTCCTTCGCCTCTGATATCCGTTCTTTGAGACTTGCTCTTCCTTCAGCCACTCCGCCTCCTACCAGCGAATCCCATAGGCATAACCATTCTTCGAGTCCCTCTGCCCGGTGTCGAAGTCCCAGGGGCGGCGGTCAAGACCCAGTTCCTCAGCTTGGTCCGCAAGTGAGCCCTCGAACTTGCCGAGCGAGATGACCCCTGTCGGGCAGCGGTCAATGCACAGCGCACATCGGGTGCACTCATCTTCGTCGACAACGAACCACCCGAAGTTCTGGGCATCCTCGCCGGGGTGGTCGACATTTACGGCCTCATCGATGGCGTCGAACGAAAGGTAGTGGATGCACTTCCAGGGGCAGATATCAACGCAGCCCTCGCAGAGGATGCACTCAGACTGATCGATGTGGAGAAACTGCTTGGGCCGCAGCTTGTCGGTGAAGTAATCGCCTTCGACGAGCGCGAGTTGGTAGTCATCCCGGAACGGCGGAGTCTCATCGACGACACCCTTGGGCATCATCCACCACCCTTGACCAGGGTTCGGCCGTACGGGGACTTGGGTTCGGGTTTCTCTGCGGCAGCTGGCCGCCCGTCGTACATTCGTTGCACCTGGAGAGCGAAGATGGCAACTGCGGGGATCATCACCAGGTGCCATCCCGTCGAAATGAGGTCCTTGACCACGGCCCAGCTGATCTCGACTTCGTTGCCGAGCACCAGGAAGGGTGGAATCGTCAAGGCCACCCGCTGTGAAGACCAGTCGAGGTCGGTCTGGGCCAGGTTCAGCCACTCCGAGGGGACGATCCCGAAGAGCAGAAGAAGCTCGATCCAGGCGAGGAACGCAGCGAACATCGCCCGCGACCACGTCATCTTCTGATTGAGGACCCAGAGCAAGGCGGCACCACCAAGCATCATCTGGCTTGCGCCGAAGGCAGCGAGGTAGCCGATTGATTTCCATAGCCATCCACGTGGCACCCAGTTGAAGGAGCTGAGTACGACTTCGACCTCAACTCCATCGACCACTTCGGTCTGCGGGAAGCTGGAAAAGTGGATCCACCAGACAGCGACAGCGAGCAATAGGGTTCCGAAACCAAACATCGCCCAACCGATGCCTTTTCGGCGGCTATCGCTAAGTTCTGCCAATCGATACATGTTCTCGCTACTCCGGACGCGTCAAACCCGTTGTTTCCACGTTTCTACCACACACTGCCCCGGAGTTGGAACCGAGGCAACAACTATTAAAACCTTGGTACCAATTAATGAAGGACAACAGGAACTAGTTATGCTCCCGCCCGACCCTTTGTTTACGAGGACCGAGAGTGACAACAGGCCAATCATCTGACATTCGAGCCCTGTTGGGAGGGGGCACCGGCGAAGACCGTCTCGCCACCGCTCATGTCCTCGTTGGCGCGCTGTACCTGGTCATAGGTGGGGTGCTTGCCTTTTTTGCTCTGCTTTCCCTGCGATTCCCGGAACAGTCGCCCCTTTCGTACGGGCAGGTCGACCTCATGGCCACGACCGCGCTCATGCTCGGATTCGGGGTGCTCACGATGAGCGGTGGGATCTACTACGTGCTGCCCCGGCTCACCGGCGCCAAATTGGCCCAGGCCAGACTCGCCGGCGTCGGGCTGGTAGGCACGGCCGGCTTGACCGCTCTGGGTGTGATCAGCATCCCCCTCGGACTTGGCGACGGTGGATCCCCACTCGGTCTGGCGTGGTGGCTCGATGCTCCGATCGCGCTGACCATGGCCATCCCACTGATCGTCACCCTCGGAACCATCCGCGACCGTGAGGAGAAGCGAAGTTACGTCACGATCTGGTTCATTCTTGGTGGTGTTGTCTGGTTACCGCTTCTGTTCGCGTCTTCAACGTTGGGAAGCCTTCCTTTCGTCAACTCCCTATCAGCAGCGTTCAGCGGGGTGTTCCTCACAGCCGGTTTCGTCAACATGTGGCTGCTGGTGATCGGGTTCGGGCTCTTCTATTACACAGTGGTCAAGGAGCTCGACGTTCCCCTTGCCAGCCGACAGCTCGCAGTTGTCGGCCTTTGGTCGTTGGGCTTCGCCTCGGTGTGGTGGGGTGTGTCGCAGCTGATCTTCGGCCCCGGGCCAGATTGGCTCGACGGTGTTGCCGCAGCACTCGGCCTCGCACTCCCGATCGGGGCGATCTCAAATGCAGCCAACTACTCCCTGACCCTGGAAGGCTCCTGGAGACGGCTCGCTGACAACCCCGGGATCAGCTCCGGCGTCATCGGGAGCTACTTCGCTGTTGTCATGGCCGGCCTCGCCTCGTTCGCTAGCTTCCCCTCCATAGGTGCGGCCGCATCGCTGACTGCTTATTGGGATGGGATCGAGTACGCCGCGCTGCTCGGAATAGCCCCGCTCCTGGCTGCGGGATTTGTCTTCCCTGCTCTCCCCAGGTTGATCGGTCGGGCCGTGCCCAACCTGGATCGGGTGCGGACCTTCAACCGCTTCACAATCATCGGAAGCGGTGGTGTCCTGGTAAGCCTTGTAGCCGCCGGGCTCTACGCGGGCTACTCATGGATTGGCGGATCCAACGGAGCTGCCTACGTTGACGTCGGCGAAGGCTGGGCGCAGGGGGGTGGGGCCACCGTGCAGGCCCTGCTTCTCCTCGCGGTTGGCTTCGGGGTCATCTCGCTCCTTGCGCAACTTGCCTACGCCGGGGTCGTCTTCGGAACGGTGACCACCGGCAGGGCCGTTCCCCAAGAAGTAC
>Ga0326597_10007373_pt1 | contig 14968 bp, 15 predicted proteins | sample RVTome_12_FD_203789 | JGI IMG/M metagenome (GOLD analysis project Ga0326597, IMG submission 203789) | Soil microbial communities from uranium-contaminated site in the Upper Colorado River Basin, Wyoming, United States - RVT100D185 | ecosystem: Environmental > Terrestrial > Soil > Contaminated >... | reverse complement strand
GTCGAGATCGTCGTCACCGACGCCCTCAGCATGGAGAACTCGATCGCGCGTGGGCGGCTCCTCATCGCGGGAGCCCAGGCGGCCGCCAAGTTGCTGGAGGTCGGGGAGCTGGAAGCCCGCGTCGAGGCATTGGAGGCAACCCTCGGTCCCAGGCTCGTGAAGCCCGCGAGGCGCCGATGAACGACAAGCGGCTCGACCGGTTGTACCCGGCGCTGACGGCCAAAGAGCGCGGCCTGCTGGTCCTGCGGGCGTACAAGGCCGGCCAGAAGCCGGACCCGGCGATCTACCACACCACGCCCTCCAGCCAGGCATCGGTGCGCGGATGACCCCGCAGCTTACGGACGCCGGGCGAGGTCAAAGGCGACGAGTCCCGCGTGCCGGTCCGTGACGAGCAGCACGTCATTCGCGATGGAGATGCCAGCCGGGGCTACGAGCACCGACATGGAGTCTACATCGGACGGTTCGCGACGGCCTATCAAGCCAAGGTACTTGCCGCCCGGGTCGAAGACCTCGACGGCCGCGAGGAGCCCGTCGCTGACGAAGATGTCCCCGGTCTTGCTTACGGCGACGCCCTTGGGTCGTGCCAGCGTGCCGGCCGTATCGCCGCGCTCTCCAATCTGGCGGATGAACGGGCCGGCGCCGGATAGTACGACGACGCGGGCGTTGAGCGTGTCGACCACGTAGATGTTCCCGGCATCGTCCACGGTGACCGCGGCGGGCACGTTGAAGCCCTCCGTGCCTCCGCCACGCGCGCCCGTTCCAACCGACCACACGACCGCGCCGGCGGCGTCCAGCCGGAGCACGCGATGGTGTTCGGCGTCCGAGACCACGAGTCCGCCTCCGGGCACCACGGCCAGGCCGATGGGGCGCGGGGGGGCCGCGGTCGCACCGGCGGGAAGGGTGATCGTGCTCTCGAGATCTCCCGAGGGGTCGAGGATGACGATGTTGGCGCCGAGGGAGTTCGCGACGAACAATCGCTGGCCGTCGGTGGCGATGGCCATCGGCATCTGGAGCGCGAGGCTTGCGCCGCCGAGCACCGTGACGCGACCACGCTCTCGTTCGAGCCGGAGGATCCGGTTGTTTCCGGTGTCCGCCACGAAGATGGCGTCGCCGATGGTGACGGCGGCGGCGGGCATCAGCCACTCACCCTCGCCGGGGTGGGGGAGGGCCCACGCCTGGGCGGCGGGATAGACAGCGGTCGAGATGCGGGCAGAGGAGGACTCGCGGCCGAGGGGCAAGAGCGACGGGAAGATGAATGCCATCGCTGCCAGGAACAGTGCCGCAAGCGCCGCGATGGAGAGCATCCTGGCGCGAGGCGCCTCCGGCAGGAACTGCTCTGAGCCGGGGAAGCTGATACTCATTCCGGCACCTGACGCTTCCCGACATGACAGTTAGTGCACAGGGAGCCGCTGGGCATGGTGTTGAAACTGGTATCCGGCTCCCCTCCGTGCGTTGCGTGGCAGCTCAGGCACTTCATGTAGTCGCCCGGGCCGGTCCCGTCCTCGCTCCACAGGCGGGTGCCGTGGAAGTCGCCGGCGTACGGATTCCAGGAGCTGTCCTGGGGCTCGATTCCCAGCGACCGTGCATCGATATCGACGGGATGATTCACGGGTCCGGCCACGGCGTGGCACCCCTGGCAGAAGTCGGCCGCGCCCGGCAGTTTCAGGAACTTGGCGTATGGCGTGCCGTGCGCATCGTGACAGCGGTCGCAGTCGGCTCCGACAACACCGGGACTGCGCATGTGCAGCGGCCGGGCGAGATCGAACGCGAACGATCCGAGCGACGTCACGGTCCCGTCATGGCAACTGAAGCAGAGCGGCCTCAACCCGGAGAACGCCCCCGTCATGTTTGGCTTGCTTGCCCAGAGCGTCTCGGCGTTGGCCGCGTGCGGGATATGGCAGTACATGCACACCGGCGTGCCGGGGATCGCTACGTCGTGCTGAGTGCCGGAGATGCGCCGATCTTCGCCGAGTGTGGTGCTTGTTCCCAGCATGAGCAGGGTGATGCCCAGCACAGCCGCGACTATACATCGAACTGCCACGTCAGTCGGCGACGCTTCTGCGTTTCGCGGGCGGCGCATGGCGTTCGTGGCGGCTCACCTTTCGCCTTCGCGCACGGCCGCGCCGTCGAGGCGAAACACGTGCACTCCCGATAATCGATCGACGACATACAGCCGATCTGACGCGACCTTAACGCCGTGTGGATATGGCAGCGCGGAAGCCATCTCGCCGTTGTGGCCTGCCTGGTCTCCCGCGATCAAGCCGAGAAAGAGGCCATCCGAGCCGAAGACCGCGACGGCCCTTAGCCCGGCATCGCTCACGAACACCGTGCCGCTCTCGTCGACGGCTACTGCTTCCGGCTTCTTGAGCTGATCTGCCCCGATCGCCGTGAGCAGGGCGCCACCGGGGGCGTACTGCTTGACCTGGTGGTGGCCTGAGTCGACAACCCAGAGATTTCCTCCAGAATCGATCGCCAGGCCGCCCGGCGTGTCCAGGTCGCCATCGCCGATCGACGCGAGGAAGCCGCCAGACGGGCTGAGCGACACGACTCGATCGTTACTGGAATCGCTGATCCAGACGTTGTCTCTCTCGTCCACCGCGACGCCGGCCGGATGGAACGGCCTGGTTCCGGGCGGGACGCGCGTCTTAATGACCCGGTCGACCCGCCCCGAGGGTTCCAGCACCACGACGTTCCCATAGAGCGGCGCGGCGATGTAGAGCAGACCCTGATGGCTGGTCATGGCGACGGCTCGAAGCAGCGAGGTTTCGCCACCACGATTGCTTTCGAAGGTTCGCGCGAACTTCCCTTCCGCCGTGACCGTGAGCATACGCCCCTTGTTGCTGTCGAGCACCAGAACGCGGCCATCGACCAGCGCGAGATCTGAGGGGAAGTCGGCGGAATCGCGCCTCACGTCGCCTGATGCATCGGTGGTGATCGCCGATATCGACTGCATCAGCGTGGCGGGAAAGGCCGGCAGATCTGCCAGCGTTCCTGCGTGCGAGGTTCCTGGCACCGCCGCCTGATCGGGCTCTCCGCCACCGCCGCTTGTCAGGAACCACCCAACCGGCACCGCTGTCAGCACAAGCAAGGCCGGCGCCGCCAGCAAGCGTGCGACGGACGATGCGCTGAACTGCCCACGCGAAAAGACGCGAATGGGCACGGCGCTCGGGGCAGGAGCGGGTGCATCCGCCGCGATTCCCAGTACGACGCGCACCATTACGAGGCCGAGGACGCCCCACACCGCGAGAACCAGGAGTCCGAATCCGAACGGAGCCCACTTCCGCGGCTGCTCCAATCCGAACTCCGCGTTCTCGTGCATGTTTGGGGGGGCGTCTGTCTGAAGGAGGAGCGTCGCCTGCGCCGGCTCAAGGCCCTCGCCACCTCCGTACCGGGCGATGATGCTGTGCTCTCCCGGCCAGGCAGGCTCGAGAACAAGCGCAGCCGTGCCGGTCGTGTCAGTCATCGCCTCGCCCAGCTCCATGAGCCGTTCGCCAAAGACGGTCGAAAGCTCGTAGAACGTGACCCGCGCCCCTCCCAGCGGACGACCGTCCTCGGCGGATAGGCGGGCCGAGAGCATGGTGCCGCCGTTCTCGGTGGTGGCGCCGGCCGGAGTTGCGACCTGCAGCACCGTGCGGACGCGTGCGTCGCCGGGTTCTTCGGCCAGGACGCGTTCGGCGAGGAGCGGCACGAACCCGACGAGGAACACCATAACGAGACAGGCGGCTATCGTTCGCATCACGGCACCGCCTGGTGGAGCGCCTCGGCGGTCCGCTTCGCATCTTCTTCCGCGACCTCTTCGATCTCGAAGATGGAGATGATGGGGAACAGTCGAAAGAAGAGCATCATAAGCAGAGGGATGGCCGCGACGGCGCCCAGGGTGATCATGATCTCCACGCGGCTGGGCCAGTAGATCACCAGGGGCGTCGGCATCATCGGCTCCGCCAGTCCGGGCACGACGATGAGAAATCGCTTCAGCCACATCGCCGCGAGCACCGCTACCGCCGCCGTCGTGATGCCGAAGATGTTCCGGGTGACCGGTAGTGCGACCAGCAGTATTGGGACGACCAACCCTCCGATCCCGAAGAGCCACATGAACGGAGCCAATCGCCCGACGATCATCAGCTCCATCATGTCACGCGCGCCTTCGTGCAGTTTGTAGCCCTCCGTCATGTACTCCGAGAACATAAAGTACCCGTAGCCTGCCCCCAGCGTCATCATGATGTAGCCGAGGTACTCGAAGTGCTTACGCGTGATGTACTCCTCCAGGTGATACGCCCAGCGAAAGCCCGCGACCGCAATGATCACGGTGGCGACGCCTGAGAACATCGCGCCCAGCACGAAGTACGGCGCGAAGATCGTGCTGTCCCATCCAGGACGCGACGTGACGCCGAACAGAAATGCCAGCACCGAATGTACGGAGACGGCGAGCGGGATGATCAGGATCGCTACGACTGTCGTGCCCCACGCCAGAACGCGCTTCTGCTGCTCCGTGCCCTGCCAGCCGAGCGCAAGGCGCTCGTACAACAGGTACCGCCATTTCCCGGTGCTTGGCCCCAGCCTGTCGCGACAGACCGCGATGTCGGGGATCAGTGGCAAGTACAGGAAGATCGCCCCGGCGATGAGATACGTGTTGACGGCCACCACGTCCCAGAGCACGGGCGACCCGACCTGCCCGTATCGGAACAGGTAGACCATGCGCTCGGGGCGGCCCATATCGATCAGGGGGAAGACCGCGCCCACAAGCACCGATGTCACGGCCATCGTTTCCGCGATCCGTGACAACGGGGCGCGCCAGGGAGCGTTCGTCAGGCGCAGAATCGCCGACGTCATAGCGCCGCCGTAGCTGATGCCGATGAAGAAGACCATGTCGCCGATGTAGAAACCCCAGGAGACGCGCTGGTTCAACCCGGTAACCCCCAGCCCCTCTTTGAGTTGCTGCAGGTACGCGACCGCCGCCGCGAACACGAGAACCGAGAGGCCGCCGACGACCACCCAGTAGTACTCGCCCGGCCTGGTGATCGGCCGCAGCGCGGCGGCTTCCAGTTGGACCTTTTCGTCGTGTTGCAGAACCACGGCTCGTTAACTCCAGCGCTCACCCTTCAGCCTCTGCCCGTGTCCCGCGACATACCAGACGCGCGGACTCGTGTTCATCTCTTCTTTCAGCCGGAAGGCGTCGTTCTCTCGCAGATAGCGCGACATCTCATATGTCTCACCAGACCTGTTTGTCATCACGCGCGTGTTGAGGTCGGCGATGTAAAGGGCGTCCATGCGACATGCTTCCACGCAGGCCGGGAGCCGGCCCTCCTTGATGTAGTGCACGCAGAGGACGCACTTCCCCACGGTTCCCAGCCGCTGCGGCACGGGGAACTCGGGCATCGGCTGTTGGAAGTCCTCCGGTGGCTGCGGAGGCTTGCGGAAGTTGAAGTACCGCGCCTCGTACGGGCAAGCCGCCATGCACAGACGGCAGCCGATGCAGCGGTCCTGGTTGACGAGGATTACCCCCTCCGAGTTCTTGTAGGTTGCCGCGACGGGGCAGACCTTCAAACAGGGAGGGTTCTCGCACTGCATGCAGAGGCGCGGCATGAAGAACTGATTGCCGTTCTCTGCTTCGACCTCGTATACCTTGATCCACTCCATCTCCTTGGGCAGGTAGTGCGTGGACTGGCATGCCTCCGTGCAGTACCGGCATCCATCGCACCGGCGCAGGTCGACCACCGCCGCCCACTGATGCTCAGTTGCCTCCTTCGCCTCCGCGCGGCTCGTTGCAGGGATAGCGCTGCTCCCTCTTCCTCCCCTGCGCATGAGGGCCCGTCCGGCTTCGCCTGTCAACAAGAACAGGGCGGCCGCGCCGAACGCTTGCAGCACTTCTCTTCTGGAAAGAGGCATCGTCAGGCTCCCATCCGCGAACCGGCACGGCCCCACTCGAAGCTGGGTCGGCCCATCACGGCACCAGTACGAGTGTGCGCCCGTACCTGCGGATTTACACGCGTGGTACTGCTCAAACGGGTGAGCGTAGATTTACCTACGCTGCACCCATCGGCCTGTACCGATAGCTACATGACGAATCATCGAGGCGGCGGTTAACTAGGTATAAGCACGGGAGCAGGAGCCTGCCATGGCGGAGCCTACCGGGCACCAGACTACGACCGTCGTCATTGCCGACGACCATACGCTCGTGCGAGAAGGCACGAGCAAGATGCTCCAGGCGCAGCCGGACATCGTCGTTCTCGGGGAGGCGGCCGATGGCGCCGCCGCGGTGGACGCGTGCGTGAGCCTGCATCCCGATGTGGCCCTTCTCGACATTCGGATGCCGGTCCTGAACGGCATCGAGGCGGCGCGCAGGATACGCGAGCAGGCCCCGGACGTCGTCACCGTGGTGCTCACAGCCTATGACGAAGATGAATACGTATCCGCGGCCATCAAAGCCGGGGCCTCCGGGTACCTGTTGAAGACCATCCGGTCGAGTGAGCTCATCGAAGCGGTGCGCCGCGCGCGCATGGGCGAGGTCATCTTTCATCCGGCCATCGCCCGCAAGCTGGCGCGGCTCTTCGTGAAGAACCTGGACTCAAACAACGAGGAGCAACCACTCACACTACGAGAGCGGGACATCCTGAAGCTGGTCTGCCAGGGCGAACTCAACAAGGAGATCGCAGCCGAACTGAGTCTCAGCGTGCGGACTGTCGAAGGCCATCTCAACGCGATCCTGGGCAAGCTCAATGTCCGCTCTCGAACCGAGGCCGCTATGTACGCGGCCTCCAAGGGCTGGTTCGCGGAGGACAACTGGACATCATGGCCGCACGCGTAGGGCTCATTCCTGTTCATCGCCCGATGCACGGGGGCATGTTGCGGCGACTGCGCTCGAGTCCACTCGCCGTGGCCGCGCCGATCTCCGACGCTCGTTTCTGGCTGGTGCAAGCGCTCGTCCTCGCCATTGCGGGTGGCCACAACGCCATTGAAGCGCTCGGCGTGGCGCATCAACTGGGCATGCTGTACTTCGTGCCCACGTCGCTCTACTTCGTGCCCGTGATCTACGCGGCCATGTACTTCGGCCTCCGCGGTTCGCTCCCCACAGCGATCCTCTGCGCCGTCATTAGCATTCCGAACTGGCTCCTCTGGCATGAGGGTCTCGAGCGCTTTGGCGATATGTCGCAGATGCTGGTCGTTGTCTTCTTCGGCCTGTTCGTGGGCCTGCGCACCAGCCACGAGCGTCGGCTCATCTCGACCCTGGAGGCCGTCACGCGCGCGCTCGAGCTATCGGAATCCCGATACAGGGACCTGTTTCAGTCGGCGGGAGAGGCCATCCTCGTCCTCGATGACTCGGACCGTGTCGCCGACTGCAATGAGGCTGCGCGCGCACTGGCAGGACCATCATGCTGCCTCGCAGGAAACACGCCTCTCGACGAACTGTTTTCGCCCGACCTGTCAGCGCACATCGCGGCGCTTAAGACGAACGACAGCGAACGGCCTCCGCTGATACGGGTTACTGCGCGGGACGGAAGAGAGGTGTGGGTAGAGCCTGTCTGCGCTCGCCTCGGGCAGAAGACGCAGGTGTTGTTGCGCGATGTCACCGAGCGGCACAGGCGGCAAGCCAACCTGGAGATGTACACCGCACACATCCATCGCGCACAAGAAGAGGAACGCCGGAGAATCGCGCAGGAGATTCATGACGAGACGGTCCAATCGCTTATCCTGCTCTGCCGCGAACTGGATAATGTGGAGATGTCCGTTACCGGGCGCGGGCGCGCGCACCTCGCCAGCCTGCGGCGCCAGGCGGAGGAGATCATCGAGCGACTACGTGCCCTTATCCGCGGCCTGCGCCCGCCGCTTCTCGATGATCTAGGCCTGGTGCCCGCGGTCCAGAGACTCCTGGATGAGGTATCATCGCGCTCGCCCATCCGGACAACACTCGTTGTGGGTGGAACCGGCTGGCAAGCGCCGCCATCCATCGAACTGACGTTCCTCCGCATTGCGCAAGAGGCGGTCAACAATTCGGCCCGCCATGGGGCGCCCACCCACATGCGTGTCAGAATCACGTACCAGTCGGAGAGAATCGCCCTCGAGGTTGCGGATGACGGTCGAGGGTTCGACTCGATGGCGGACGAACAGGACCTGGTGCGGTCCGGGCACTGGGGCATCGCAGGCATGCATGAGCGCGCACGCGAGGCAGGCGCCTCGCTCTTCATCGACTCCAAGCCCGGTGCCGGCACAATCGTGCGTGCAACATATGGCCACGGGGTCGAAGAGGAAGGTGGCCTCCTGTCCCGTTACCTCTCGCCTTCGGTGTAGCCGGGCGACCGGATGATTCGTCTTGCCGTTCGGACAACGACCGCCGAATCCATCGGTTGCTAACGGCCCGTATAGGACGCTGTGCCTCCAGCTTGTCCAGCTGGAACGCTGCCGGCCGCAACACCTCCGCCGCAAATTGGTTGGTCTGCTCTCGCAGCGCGATCTGCGTCTCCGTGAGATTGCGGTTGAGGTCCAGATACATCGTCGATTCTCCATGGGACCAGGTCCTGGATGGCCATGCTAAGGGGCGCCAGCTCCGCGCGAACAGCGCCCCGACCCCGGATGGACCCAGGGGCTTATGCAAGGTTGGCGTTCCGCAAACTCCAGGGCGGGCCAGTTCTATCAGCGGACGCGCGGTGCCTGCCACACCGCCACGACGCGAATATCGTGCGGTGGCGACATCCAATCCATCGATGCGCCCACCTTAGACCATCAAGCCCGGTTAGTTCGTTTCCCTCTGACAGCCTTGCGATGAGCCGCGCACTCATCCTCTTCGGCGATCACTGGCGTGAATGCATGTCCTCCAGCGCACTCTATGTAGCGCAACTGTCCAGGATCGCGGCGATATCGCGGTGCGAGACGCCGGTGCAACGCGCGCATACCATCGATCATCGGATGGTCGCCACGGCCGCCCATCATGAGCAGGGGCACCGGGAAGAACTCGCTGGCGTGGGCTATCGGTTCGTGCTCTTCGATGAGCCGCGTGACACGCCGATTCCAGACGGGCCGGGCCCACCACGGCGGGCCGTCCGCTCAGCTCATCGTCCAGGCCAGCAGGACGAACGAGATCCCGGCGGTGATCGCGGCGAGCACCGCTGACCCGAGTTTCCACACCGCGCTCGCGAGCGACCTGGCGTACTCGCGATGATGCCTGTCGCGAGGGCTGGCTGGATGTCCGAGGAAGGTCCTGCCATCCCATGCCAGTACCGCCATGCCTGCCAGCACGCACAGCCCCATCAGCAGGTAGCCCAACTGAACGATCGGCACGATAGGCAGCCCAGGATGTACTTGGAGCATCATGATTGACCCCCTTCTTGGAGCAGCGCGCCCGATCGCGCGACCTGTATGGCGACCTCAATCCGGTTGTGCGCACCGAGCTTGAACAGGATGCGGCGCACGTGGCGCTTCACGGCGCTGTTTCTGATCCCCAGCGCCATCTGGATCTCGCGGTTGCTGTACGCCCGGGCGAGTAGCGCGCATACCTGTGCCTCGCGTGGCGTCAAGGCTCTGGAGCGTGGTGTTGCCGACTCGGGAAGATCCGGCGATGCGTGGACGCGGGGGTATGCAAGCTTCGTGTCGCGGATGCGTGACAGCATCTGGTCAGCCCGCGTCGCGTAGCTCACAACCGCGTCCGCATCGCCGGTCGGGCAGGCGATATGGCGGGGCGGTACCATCACGATCAAGCGGGTCGAGGGGCAAATCCTGCGGATGCGTCCTGCCGTGTCCAATCCGCCGCCGCCGGGCAAGTTCAACGCCAGCAGGGCGATATCGGGTCGGCGCGCTCGCGCCTCGTCGATCGCGTCAGTCGTATTCGAAGCTTCCCCGACGACGACGAAATCCGCCTGCGATGCCAGTAGTTCCGTCAGGCCGGCCCGCAATACTGGCTCGCCATCCGCGACTAACACGGTTGTCGTCATCGGTATATCGGCGCGTGCCCGGGCGCCGCCTCACACGAGTAAAGCTACGGCGACGGCCCGCCGGTTGATATCGCGTGAAGCCGCTAATCGGGACGCAGAAGGCGCTATTGCTGTGTTAGGGGAATGGCACTAGGGAGTCCGGTCGCTGACCTCGATCAGGCCGCTGCGGATGGCGTACTGGACGAGTTCCGCGCGGGTGTGGAGGTTCAACTTCTGGATGATGTGGCCGCGGTGCGCCTCGACGGTGTTGACGCTGATGACGAGCTGTTCGGCTATCTCGCGGTTGGAGTACCCGTTTGCGATCAGGCGGAGGATCTCGCGCTCGCGCTGCGTCAGACCGTCGTAGTGCGCCTGGTCCTCTCGGCCGGAACGTACCCGATGCAGGTAATCGTTGAGAAGATAGCGCGCGATAGATGGATAGAAGTACGCCTCCCGACGGTGAGCGGCCCGTATCGCCGTGAACAGCTCGCTGGGGGTTGCCTCTTTCAGGACATACCCTACAGCTTCGTACTTCATCAGTTCGAAGAAGTACTCGGGGCTGTCCTGGGCTGTGACGGCCAGGACCTCGATACTCGGATCAGCTTCGCGAATGCGCCGCGTAGCCTCGATGCCGCTTACCTCCCGCAAGGCCAGGTCCATCAGGACGACGTCCGGCTTCAGGCGTAGGGCCGCGCGGACCGCCTCCTCGCCGTCCGCCGCCTCGCCCACGACCTCCATCTCGTCGCTTCCGTCGAAGAGGGCGCGGAGGCCGGCACGAACCATTTCGTGATCATCGACTAGCAGCAGGCGAATGCGCTCGCTCATGGCGTCTCAGCTCCCTCTGCCACCGGCACGGCGAGCCGCACCGATGTTCCACCCCCATCGCGCGAGGACACCGCCAGTTCGCCGCCGATCAACGACGCCCGCTCGCGCATGCCTTCAAGCCCGAAACCCTCGCCATTGCTGCGCGCCGGCGTCCCGTTCGTGATGAAACCGATGCCATCGTCATCGACTCGCAGCTGCAACACGCCGTCCGCCTCGCGAAACGTGATCCATGCATGGCGCGCGTGGGCATGGCGAGCGATATTCGTAACCGCCTCCTGGGCTATGCGGAAGAGCGCCGTTTCGACCTCCCCCGGGAGCCTGCCCTCGCGCCTGCCGCGAGCATCGATTTCCAGCATGACTCCCGCTTCATCGAGCCGGCCTCGCGCAAACGCGGAGACCGCTGCCACGAGGCCCAGGTCATCCAGGTCGCTGGGCCGCAGAGCGACGATCATCTTCCGGATCTCCCAGAGAACGTCGATCAACAGGCTCCGCACATCGCCGATGCGCGTCCGTACGCTATCCATCCCCGCATCCCTCGCCAGTTCCTCTTGAAGCGCCCCCAGGCGCATGGAAGCCGTCGACAGCGACTGGACCGGCTCATCATGCAGCTCCCGGCCAATCCGCCGGCGTTCGCGCTCCTGCGCGCGGATGACACTGGCGACGGCGCGCTGGAGCCGCCGGTTCAGCTGTTCGGTGCGCTCGTTCAGTTCCTCGAGTTCCCTGCCACGCTGGATCGCCCGCGCCCGCTCGGACGCCGTCTCAATGATCTCGCGGCGCTGGGCGCTTGCGAAGAACATGCCCAGCAGCCACACCAGCACGAAGGTGAGACTGCTCCCGACGAGCAAGTCGCCGGACAGGCTTCCCGCCTGCGCGATCGTGGCGATGGTGCTGCCGATGGCTGCGATCAGGACTCCGAGCGCTGGTAGTGGCTCGAGCGTTGCGACCGCGAAGAGCAGGACGGGGATGTAGATCAGGTACACCTCGTGGTCGACGTCGTGCGACGCGTACACCACCAGCGCGTCGAAGAACAGCAAGGAGCACGTCCAGCCGTAGAACGGCCACATGCCGCGGCCGAGCAACCGCCCAAAATACGGGAGATAGGTGGCGGTGTTCCCCAGCGCGGCAACGCCAACCAGGAGCCAGACTAGCCCGTGCTCGCTCGCCGTAGTCAGCGAATGGTGCGGTAGTGTCAGCGCCGCGACGCCGGCGAGTGTAATCCAAGCCGCGTTTCTCGCCGCGGCGGCTGTCCTCAACCGGAACCCGGCAAGGAGGTCGCGTTCCTCAGGGCGTTCAAGCACACCGATCTGCATCGCTGATCCCCAGATTCAGTATCGCCCGCAGTCATGGCGCCGGGGACTAGCGTTTCGATGCGTCTTCGTGGGCCTTTCGATAGGGGACATACGGTTCTTTGACTAGCGCGCGATCAGGCTTCCGCGGAGCGGGTTAGCGTCTTCGCGCGATACCCGGCGGCCTGCTGCGTGCCTACATTGATTGTGGAGGCGCCGAATGAGCGCGATGCCACCTCTGGCCCACGAGTCATCGTTGCGGCTGCCCCGCCGGGAACCTCGGGCATCCTTTGCGCTAGGCGCCGCCAACCTCCTACTGCTGCTCGGTGGTATCGGCGCTGGAGCGAGCGCGGCGGCCGTCGTCTACTTCTTGGCGATCGATATGCAGGGAGCCGAGTTCGACGCGCACCGCGGACTCCTGGCATTCGTCGCGCTGCCCGGCTTGATGATCTTCTTCCTCGCGCTTGCCATGGTGGCAGGCTGGTGGCGCCGACGAACCGCAGCGGCGCGCCCGCCCGAGACCGAGCCTGGCCGGCGACCCCCCGGGCGCCGGTCAGGACGGTTTCTGCTGCTCTCGATGACGGCACTCGCCGTGCCGCTGCTGCTCGGGGCGGTTGGTTTCCGCGCTGTGTCATTCATGGAGTCAGCAAAGTTCTGTGCGGCCTGCCATGGGGTGATGGGCCCCCAGGTCCAGGCGCACCAGGTGTCGCCGCACGCTGAGGTCGCCTGCACCAAGTGCCACATTGGCGCGGAGGCAGGTCCCGTGGGGCCGGGCTCCGGCGAATACATCAAGGCCAAGATCGGAGGCATGCGCCAGACGCTCTCCGTCGTCCTGAACGACTATGACCGCCCGATCAGGGCGCCGGCCGGGAAGATCCCGCACACAGCCGAGACGTGCGAAGGCTGCCACTCGCCCGACAAGGACTACGGCGTGTCCGTACGCGTGTACCGTTCCTATTTGCCCGACGAGGGCAACACATCACACCGCCGTGTCCTCGCGTTCCGCGTCGGCGGCGGAGGCAAAGGCGAAGGCGACAACGATGTGCCCGCGATCCACTGGCATGCCACCGCCCGTGTCTGGTACACGCCTGCCGACGAAACGAAGCAGGCGATCACGTGGGCTGGCGTCGAGACCGACGAAGGCATGGTCGAGTGGACCAACCCGAACGCGGGCCCATCCGACCCCGTGTCAAGACGATTGATGGACTGCACCGACTGCCATAATCGAATCGGACACGAGATTCCGTTCCCCGGTGCACTCGTTGACCAGGCGATCAGGGAAGGCCGGCTCGATGCCTCTCTTCCGTACCTGAAGCGCGAAGCCCTCGAACTCCTGGGAGCCGACGGTACGGCAGGGGACGTCGACCGGCAGGTCGCGCGGGTGCAGACGCCCGGTTGGTTCGACGAGCTACGCCGATTCTACGAGCAGGAGTACCCCGAAATTGCCTCCACCCGTGCTTCGTCGATTGACGCAGCCATCGAGGAATTGAAGCTGATCTCCGCGCAGACGCTCTACCCGGACATGCGCACGAACTGGCAGACATACCCGGACAATTTGCAGCACTCGCTCCCGGACGGCCTTGATCTCGTCGCCGGCGACTCCGCGCCCGGGTGTTTCCGTTGCCACGGCACCTTGCAGAACCGTATCACCGGCGAGCGTCTGGCCGGGACGATGGGGGGCGAGGGGTGCCTGGCGTGCCACGGCCTCGCCGAAGGTGGGGGTGGCGTACAGGTGCCGAGCATGCCGGACGATGTCCAGGGGTGCGCCCTGTGCCATGTGAGCGTTTCGGAAGAAGAGGCGGGGCTCTGGCTGGGCGATAATCCGGCGTACCACCCATCGCCCCGGTAACGGCGTCACACAAACTCCCGGGGCCGGCGGCAAGGATCGCAGCGAGTAAAGACACATCTCCTCAACCTGCGCCTCACAGGAGCGAAAACGTGCGTGCTCCAATGACAGACTGGTCGGGAAGACTGGAGTCGACCCGAAAGCGAGTACGGGAACGCCCCTACGTCAACGTCCCCTTGCACGCAGAAACCAGGATCCGTAGTGCCGAATGGATGGGCCGTGACGCTATGCCGATACTGCCGCATGTCTCTGGATAAGGACTTCAGGAAAGGTGCACAATGATCCGAGAGGACGAAAGGAGGAGACCATGACGAAATTAGTAGCGCTCATTCTTGGGGTTTCGGCGTGGGCAGGGGTCGCTGTGCTGGCGGTGCTCATCACCTTCAACGTAGGTGACAAGAACCAGATCCTGATGTTCCTGCCGATCCTGGCCGTCGTCATCTTGGCCTGGGCCGTCGGGGAGATCGTGACGGAGCGCGTGTTCCCGCAGCGTGAGGAGGACATGTGATGGCTTTCATGAGTAAGAGCTTCAACAAGCAGGAACTCCACGACCCCAGCCTCGTCAGGCTCATCTTCAGCAACACGTATCTGGCGCCGCTCTGGCTCCTGGCTCGCGTGTACCTCGGCTACCAGTGGATCCTCGCCGGCTCGCATAAGGTCTGGGGCGCCGACCGCTGGATCGCCGTCGACGGTCCGGATGGCCTCGGGCTGAAGGCGTACTGGGAACGCGCGACAGCGATCCCGGAGAAGGGCGCGCCGCCCATCAAGTACGACTGGTACCGGGACTTCCTCACCTACATGACTGACAATAGCTGGTACCACTGGTTCTCCTGGGTCATCGCCCTTGGCGAAGTGACCGTCGGCGTCCTCCTGATCGTCGGCGCCTTCACGGGCCTGGCCGCACTGGCCGGCGCAACGATGAACTTCAACTTCATGCTGGCCGGAAGCGCCAGCACGAACCCGGTGCTCTTCATCCTGGCCGTCCTCGTCCTCATGGGCTGGAAGGTTGCCGGATGGATTGGCGTCGACCGCTGGCTGTTGCCTGCACTCGGGACGCCGTGGGAGCCGGGGCGCATCGTCAGTGCCGTCGTGCCGCACCAGGACACCCC
>Ga0326597_10007372_pt1 | contig 14968 bp, 9 predicted proteins | sample RVTome_12_FD_203789 | JGI IMG/M metagenome (GOLD analysis project Ga0326597, IMG submission 203789) | Soil microbial communities from uranium-contaminated site in the Upper Colorado River Basin, Wyoming, United States - RVT100D185 | ecosystem: Environmental > Terrestrial > Soil > Contaminated >... | reverse complement strand
CGCGCATCACGAAGAAATCCACCCGCAAGCGCTTGCGTCCGTCATCGCTCGTCGAAGCGCCGTAGGCCTCGACGTAGAGCTTCAAGGTGTCGTCCCGGGTAAAGATCTTCTCCGCCGCCGGAATCACCCGAACCGAGCCGAACTGGAAAGGCCTCGTTTCGGACGCGTTCCCCGGAAGGATCTCCGAGGCGAGGAAGACGGAGCTCAGCGCGAGGCCGGCACTCGAGGGCGCTGCGGGAACCACGAGCGGGAGCTCGACGTTTCCGATGCGGTTCCGGTTCCGATCGCGAACGTACGCGACGAGGCGGTAGCTGCCCGGCGGCGCCTCGAGCACCTCCTCGATCGATAGACGCACCTCCGCGAGCGCTTTCGGTTGATCGGGCTCGAACGCGAGAGTGAGCTCGTCCTCGACCCGGTCGATCTCCAGCCCATCCTCCATCGAAGCGACGATCACGTAGTCGATGTCGTAGAGGACCTTTTCGCCGTCGGCGCGGTAAGAGAGCTCCCGATAGGGCACCGCGATCTGAACGGGGACTCTCGCCCGCTCCCCTTCGACCCAGACCGCGCCTGCCGCCGCGGTCACGACGAGATTCCCGAAGGCCGCACGGGCCTGGACCTCGGTGCGAAGAGAAGGAAGGTTCCGCTCCGGGGTCTTCATCACGTCGTCGACCCGCTGCTGCAGGTCGAACTCTCGCATCACCTGACGGGTGCCATCGACGTCGCGATAACGGTCGAACCCGGTCGCGGGATCGATCTCGCCTACCACCTGCCGTCTCTGGGCAATGGCGTCGAGGGCGTTGTTCACGGTGCCGAACTGGTTCCAGACGGAGGCCGAGGTGTCGATGTCCTGCACCAGCTCGAAGTTCCCGGTGCCGTTGAAGTCCACGAACTCGAAGTCGAAGCTCGCGGGAAAGCCGGGGATGTCGAGGTTGTTGTAGGTCCAGATCTCGCTCGGGCGCTCGAGGCCGTAGCGGCCCATCGGGTTCTGCTGAACCGAATGGGGTGGGCCCAGGATGAGGTAGAGCCGACCGCGATCGGTGGACCAGCCGGGTCTCCCGGCGCTCAGGCGGTTCATGACGAACGCGTAGCGCTCCAGATACTCCCGTCGATACTCGTTCTCCGCGGTTTCCGGGTTTTGATCGCGCCGGGCCCAGAAGAACTCGATGAAATCGAGCCTCTCCTCGTCGGTCGCGAGCGCCCGGTAGGCCTTTCGCTCCGAGCCCGTCAGGATCCACTTCACGTACTGGTCGGGCCACTCCTCGAGGAGCTTCGCAAGGGGCTTTCCCCCAATCTCTTCCGGGATCCCCGGCGTTTGCTGGCCGGCGGCAAGGGTCCCGAGAGCGACGACGAGGCCGAGGGCTCGCAGCATGGCCGGTAGCCTACCGCCGGGCTCGCGATTGCGCAAAAGGGCGGGCGCCGTTACGATCTTCCGCCATGGCCACTGCCCGGCGCGAGGGATTCATGGGTCTTCCCTCCGCCAAGCGCCTGACGCGCCATCCGCCGCACGTGAGCTTCGAGTTCTTCCCCCCCAAGACCCCGCCGGGCTGGGAAAAGCTGAAGGCGACGGCCGCCCATCTCACGGAGTTCAGTCCCGATTTCGTTTCTGTCACCTTCGGCGCCGGGGGAAGCGGAAACGTCCGCACCCTCGAGACCTGCCTCGCGGTGCAAGAGGTGATGGAGGTCGACGTCGTCCCGCACCTCACCTGCCTCGGCCTCACGCGGGAGGAGCTCGAGCGCCACATCGAGAGCTACTTCGAGGCCGGCTTCACGCGCATCCTGGCGCTCCGGGGAGACGTCCCGCTCCTCGGGCAGCAGACGGCCAAAGACGTCGCGATTCCGGAGGGCGGGTTTCGCTTCGCCGCCGAGCTCGTCTCCTTCGTCAAGAAACGCGGCGGATTCCACGTTCTGGTCTCGTGCTACCCGGAGGGTCATCCGGAAGCGACGAGCTTCCAGGGCGACGTCGACAACTTCGTGCGCAAGGTGGAGGCGGGCGCCGACGCCGCGGTCACCCAGTATTTCTTCAATAATGCCGGCTACTTCCACTTCGTCGAAGAGGTCCGCCGCCGAGGGGTGGACATCCCCATCGTCGTCGGCCTCATGCCCGTCTGGCCTTACGAGCAGGTCGCGCGATTTTCCGAGAAATGCGGGGCCGACCTCCCGGTCTGGATCCGCAAACGCATGGAGGGATATCGCGACGATCCCGACTCCCAGTTCGAGCTCGCCGTCGAGATCGCGGTGCAGCAGTCGGAAGAGCTTTTCCGCAACGGCGCCCCGGGGATCCATTTCTACACCCTGAACCACCCGTCGGCGACGGTGCGCATCTGCGAGCATCTCTTCGCGCGGCAGCAGGTCTCCCACGGCATCACCTGGGAAGACGCGGCCTACGGCGACGTCGAGCTCTCGAGCGTCTCGACGAAGCCTCCTGCTCCCTCCACGACCACCTGATCGCGGGTTATTATGAAACTGTTCCGAGCCATCCTTTCGTTCTCGCTCCTTGCTTGGGCCGGGCTTCCCGTGAGCGCGCAAACGGCGGCGGACGTCACTCTGACGTTTCTCGGTACGGGTGCGCCGCGTCCCTCACTGAAACGCTATGGCCCGAGTATTCTCGTGGAAACCGACAAGCACCGGCTTCTGGTGGACGCCGGTTCGGGCTTGCGAGAACGGGTATACCAGGCGGGCGCGTTCGCGCTTCTGACGTCGATCGATCACGTTCTCGTAACGCATCTGCATTACGACCACACCATCGGCCTTCCCGACCTCTGGTTATCGGGCTGGCTCTACGGACGGCGCGTGCCTTTTCGCGTCCAGGGACCCCCGGGCATGAAGGCCATGATGGACGATCTCGTTCACATGTACGCGTGGGATCTCGAATTTCGCGACGTCGTGGGGGTGCCGCTTCGGGGAGCGGAAATCGCGGCCGAGGACGTCGTGCCCGGCGTCATTTACGAGCGCGAGGGGCTGAAAGTGACGGCCTTCGACGTGGAGCACATGCCGATCGACGCCGAGACCGGCGCGGCGCTCGATTTCCGGGGCCGGACGTACGGTTTTCGCATCGATTACAAGGGGCGGTCCGTGGTGTTCTCGGGTGATACCCGGCCCAGTGAGAAACTGGTCGAGCTAGGACGGGGCGCCGACATCCTCATCCACGAGGTGCAGGTGCCGGCAACGGAGTCTACGCCGGAAGCTCGCCTCGCGAACGTGAGTCTCTCCGTCCACTCGACTCCCGAGCAAGCGGCGGCGATCTTCAATCGGGCCGCGCCGCGAATGGCGGTCTACTCCCATATCATCCCGCCCGGCGCGACCAGCGAGGAGTTGATAGCGCTGACCCGGCCGACCTACGGGGGCCCGCTCACCGTCGCACACGACCTGATGCAGATCGATATCGGCGACACCATCGACATTCACGACCGGGAGCTCCCAGGAGAGGTGGTCTTCGAGACGACCGGGGTCATCAAGTAGCCTTCGACTCCTTCCACGACCACCAGATAGCGATCCGCCGGCACCGCGAGAAGGCGCGTCAGAGCGCCGCTCGGCCATCGGATACGGATTTCCTCCGCGACCTCGGCCGACCCCAGCCCGAAAATGAGCCTCGGGTCGTTCGAGGAAAGAACGCTTCCCGAGGCGTGGGCTTCTTTCCGCTGTTCGCGGCCTCGCGATAGGATACGGACGGAAGCACCGGCGGCGTCGCGGTTGCTCCTCCTCCCAACCAGCATGAGTCCCACGAAGTGGGCGCCTTCCGAGAGATCGTTCCTCAGGAGCGTGGACCGATCGTCGACGGCGCTCACGACGACGTCCGGGTCGCCGTCGTCGTCCAAATCCCCGAACGCGGCGCCGCGATTCGATTTCGGGCCGTCGATGGAATCGGCGCCGACATTCGCCTCGACGAACGTTCCCCGACCGTCGTTGAGGAACACCTGGTTTCGCTGGCGATAGGTCGTGGTCGCATCCACGCCTTCGACGTTCGGGTAGACGTGCCCGTTGGCAACGAAGAGGTCCTCGTCGCCGTCGTTGTCGAGGTCGGTAAAGCGCGTCCCCCAGCCGAGCGGTCCGAGGCTTGGGGTCGATAGACCGACTTCCTCCGTGGCGTCGGTGAAAAGCCCGCTGTCGGACCCGAGGTAGAGCGTGTTGGTCTCGTGGGAGAAGTTGGTGACGAAGATATCGAGATGCCCGTCCCCGTTCCCGTCTCCGAAGTCCACCCCCATGCCCGCCTGCGTCGCCCCGGAGCCGCTATAGGCCGCGCCCGAGAGGAGGCCGACCTCTTCGAATCGCCCGCTCCCGTCGTTGCGAAACAGATAATTGGGATCGGTGTCGTTGGCGACGTATAGATCGACGTCGCCGTCGTCGTCGTAGTCGGCGCTGGCGACGCCGATGCCGTAGGCGCGAATCCGGTCTTCGAGCCCGCTCTCCTTCGTCGCTTCGAGGAACTTCAGCCCCTCGTTTCGATAGAAAACGTCCCCCTGCCCCAGAAGACCTCGCGGACCGCACATCACGGCCATCCCGAGCCACTGGCATGTAGGCTCGGAGCCGGGCTGCGGGAACTCCTGATCGGGCGAAACGTAGTTGGCCACGTAGAGATCGAGGTCTCCGTCTTTCTCGGCGTCGAAGAAGGCGGCGCTTGCGCCGAAGCCATCGTTTCCCACTCCCATGACCGCGGTGACGTCATCGAAGGTGCCGTCTCCGCGATTACGATAGAGAACGTTCGCTCCGATTCGGGTGACGTAGAGATCCACGAGCCCGTCGTTGTCGAAGTCGGCCGCGGCGCAGCCGATGCTCCAACCCGTCGTCGAAACTCCCGCGGAGTCGGTGACGTCCTGGAAGCGGAAGCCGCCCTGATTGCGGTACAGATGATTCGTACCTTTTCGGACGAAATACGCGTCGAGGTCGGAATCGCCGTCATAGTCGAAAAGCGCGACACCTCCTCCCAGGGAGCTCAAGATGACGCGTTTTTCGGGATCGCCGCTCTCGTGAATGAACTCGATTCCCGACTCGGCGCGGACGTCGACGAGTTGCGGGGGCTCGGCGGCGCCGAGAAGGGCGAAGAACATCCCGGAGATGCTAACACCGGGTTACTATGCCGTTAAATCCCGGGCGTAAGCGCCCCAACACCTTGACAGTAGCTTGCCCCTATGAGATAACCTCGCTCGGATTGCGGGATTCATCCGCTCGAAAATTTCAGGGGGTCATATGCTAAAAAATTCGCTGTGGCTCGCGGTGACGTGCGCTCTCGCGCTCTTCGCGGCGCCTCTGTTCTCTCAACAGATGGGCACGGGAACGATCGACGGACGAATGGTCGACGCGACCGGCGCCGTCCTTCCCGGGGTCACCGTCACTCTGACGAACGCGGAGACGGGATTGTCCCGCACCGTGGCGACGGACGCGAACGGCCGCTTCCGGGTACCTCTCCTTCCCGTGGGCCCGTACGTGCTGACCACCGAGCTCGCGGGATTCCAGACGCTCCGGCGGGACGGTCTCGTGCTCACGGTCGGCGCACAGCAGAGCCTCGGCGACCTGACCATCGAAGTCGCGACCGTCGAGGAAGTCGTCACCGTGACCGCCGAGTCGCCCCTCATCGAGGTCGCGCGCACGGTCCCCGCGGCCACGTTCGATTCAAGGGAGATCGAGAACCTCCCCATCGCCGGACGCGACTACAAGAACTTCGCGTTGAACACGCCGAACGTGGTGTTGGCGGGCCCCGCCAGCGGACGGACCACGATCAACATGGGCGGCATGAAGGGCATCGACACCAACATCACCGTGGACGGCGCCGATTTCAACAACACGTTCTTCGGCTCGGCCACCGGCCAGCCCGAGGTTCCGTACTTCGTCGTGTCCCAGGAAGCGGTCCAGGAGTTCCAAGTCCTCGCCAACGGCTACTCGTCGGAGTTCGGACGTTCCGGAGGGGGCTTTCTGAACGTGGTGACGAAGTCGGGAACCAACGACGTCCGGGGGAGCGCGTTCTTTTTCGGACGGAACGAGGCTCTTCGCTCGACCCTCACCGACGGCACGGGGAAGGAGCTCTCCAAGGTCCAGTTCTCGCAGCAGCAGTTCGGCGGCAGCGTCGGCGGACCCATTGTCAAGGACAAGGCGCACTTCTTCTTCGCCGTCGACCGGCAGGGCTTCGACCGGCCCGTACGCATCCAATTCAACCGCCCCGTCGGCGGAGTTTGCAACACCCAGATCTACGGCCAGATCATCGGCGGTGTGGACTGTCTCGCGGATGAGGAGGGCGATACCGCGGAGCTTCTCGACAACACCGCAATCCTCGGCAAGGTGGACATCCAGCTCTCGAACACGAATACTCTCTCGGTTCGCTACAACTTCAGCGACTTCACCGGGGAGAACTTCTTCTCGACCGCGGGAGGGGTCGCGGGAGAGGTGCAAGCCGTCGCGGAGAACGGCACCAACCTCGAGGCCAATACCTCGCACTCCGTCGTCGTCAGCGACACCACTCTCATCGGTTCCGACAAGTTCAACGAGGTCCGTTTCCAGTACTCCTTCGAGGAGCGGCCCCGTCTCGGTCAGAGCAATGACCTTCCCACGATCGTCATCAACGACACTGGAAGGTTCGGAAAGCAGTGGTTCCTTCCCATCACTTCCGATCACAAGCGCCTCCAGCTCACCGACAATTTCACCTATCTCTTCGGCGATCACGATCTGAAGATGGGCGGCGATCTGAACATCACCGACACCAGCCAGGCGTTCTACGGCTGGGGCGGCGGGTACTACCAGTTCAACACGCTCGAGCAATACGTCGCCGGAACACCCGCCCAGTTCACCCAGCGCCTCGGCCTGAACGGCTTCACCACGCCGGAGTCCGGAACCATTGACATCGGGCAGGAAGAGCTCGCCCTCTACATCAACGACACCTGGAGACCCAAGCCCGGCCTGACCTTGAACCTCGGGGTTCGCTGGGAGGGCCAGTGGAACCCAACCGCGCCCGAGCAGACCGACGGGAAACAGTCCAGGAACCCTGCGAACCCGGGACTCGACACCATCGGTCTCGTGCAGGGAGAGATTCCGGACGATTTGAACAACGTGGCGCCTCGCTTCGGTTTCGCTTGGGATCCGGGGAACGACGGAACCACGGTCATTCGAGGCGGCGCCGGGGTCTTCTACTCCCGTGCAAACCTTTTGTTGATGGCGAACTCCTTTACCGCCAACGGGTATCGCCAGGCGCTGTTCTTCTTGTTCGGAAACCAGATTCCGGATTTCCCTTTCGTTTATCCGGAGTCGGGTCTCCCGGCCGACGATCCGCTCAACAACAGCCTGCCGGTCTCGGACATCGCGTTCTTCGACGACAACTTTCAGAACGCGCGCACCTCGCGAGCCAACGTCGGAATCGAGCGCGAGGTCGTTCCCAATTTCTCCGTGGGCGCCGACTACGTCTTCGCCGACACCGTCAACGACCACCGGCGGGTGAACCGGAACATTCCGCAGCCGCCGATCGGATTCGACGCCTACGGACGCGGCCTTTACGGTCCAACCCGCGTCGATCCCAAGTACAACCAGTTCCAGGTGGAGGAGTCGACGGCGGGGCGGCGCTACCACGCGGCGACGTTCTCGCTGCGGCAACGCCTCTCGAACCGCTACCAGTTCCAGGCGTTCTACACCCTCTCCGAGCTCAAGACCGACGACGACAACGAGCGCGATTCGAGCGGATTCCGCAATACCCAGCCCGAGAACCTCGATGTCGATTGGGCGGACAGCGAGAACGACCTGCGCCACCGATTCGTCGCGAGCGCGGTCGTCGATCTTCCGCTCAACTTCGTCTTCTCGACGCTCGTCCAGACGAACACCGGACGCCCCTACAACGTTCTCTCGGGGCGCGACAGCAACGGCGATCGCAACACGAACGACTACGCTGTGGTCGACGACACGAATCGGGCGCGGGCCGACGCCGCCGGGCAGGATCTCGCGGACGGCCTCCAGCCCCGTAGCTCGGCGCGCCAGCCGAGCGCGTTCTCGATGGACATCCGGTTGAGCAAGCTCTTCGATTTCGGCAAGCCCGGAAACCTCGAGCTCCTCTTCGAGATGTTCAACGTGTTCAACAACGCCAACCGGCTCACCAGCAACCAGAGCATCGGCTCACCGAACTTCGGCTTCCTGAATATCGTGGGAGAGCCGCGGCAGGTGCAGCTCGGCGTGAGGTATCGCTGGTAGCCTAGAGTTCTTGCAGGATTTCGGCCGGGCCTCTCGTCGAGGCCCGGCCGTTCTCGTTTTCGGGGCGGTGCTCCTCGCGTACTCGGGCAACCTCGAGAACGGTTTCGTCTACGACGACCGTTTCGTCATCGACAAGAATCCCCTGGTCCAGAGTCTCGACTGGCGGGGGCTTCTCACGACGAGCTACTGGGGCGAGATCGTCGACGCCGGGCTCTATCGGCCGCTCACCCTTCTGAGCTTCGGGCTGAACCGGGCCCTCGGCGCTTCCGCCTTCGGCTTTCACCTCACGAACGATCTTCTGCACGGGGTTGCCGCCGTCTTAGCCCTTCTCGTCGCTCGCACCCTCGGTCTCTCGAGCGCCGGCGCTCTCGCGGCAGCGCTCCTCTTCGCTCTCCACCCGGCTCAGAGCGAACCGGTGAACGCTCTGGTCGGCCGTGCCGAGATCCTGGCCTTCGCCTTCACCCTCGCCGCGTTTCTACTGTACGTGCGAAAGGCGACCCCGTTTCTCGTCGCGACGTCGTTTCTCTGTGCCCTGCTTTCGAAAGAGAGTGCCGTCTTCGCGCTTCCCCTTTTCGTGCTCTATCGCCGCGACGGGGCGCGACTTCTCGCGCTCGGCGGCGCCCTCGTCGCGGCTCTCGCACTTCGCATCGCCGTTCTGGGAGGAGTCGGGATCGCAGACCGAGAGATCGGATTTCTCGACAACCCTCTCGCCCATTCCGGGCTCGGCACGCGTCTGCTTTCGGCTCCCGTTCTGCTGCTCCATTACGTTCGGCTCGTTCTCTGGCCCCGGACGCTCTCCGCCGACTACTCCTTCGACCAGATCCCGATTCCCACGACCGCGGCCGACCCGCGCGTCCTCCTGGGCGGCCTGCTCCTCGCGCTTCTCGTTCTCGCCGCGGTGCTCGGAAAGAGACTCGGCATCGCGGCCCTCGCGCTTCTCCTTCCCCTGGCGGGCTACCTCCACCTCCTCTTCCCGCTGGGAACGATCTTCGCCGAGAGGCTCCTCTACCTTCCGATACTGGGTGCCGCGCTCGCCTTCGGCCTCGCCATCGAAGAGCTCCACCATCGGGGCCGATGGGTCGCAGCGGTCGTCGCCGTGGCCGTCCTCGGAGCTTGCGCGGTGCGCGTATGGACCCGAATCCCCGATTGGCGGGACAACGAGACGCTCTTCCGGAAGACGGTCGAAACCTCTCCGTTCAGCGCTCGAAGCTACTTCCTCCTGGGAGCCGAGTTTCTCGAGCAGAAGCGTTTCCCGGAATCGGCGGAGAGCTTCGCCACCGGGCTCGCGATCTACCCCTCCCATTTCGGAGCCCGGATGAGCCTCGGGGAGGCTCTCCTCGCCGCGGGCGACGCCGGGCGCGCCGAGGAAGCGTTTACGGCGGCTCTCGAGCTACAGCCGGCCTCGGAGGATGCCCGCAAGGCCGCGGTCGAAGCCGCCCTCGCCCTCGGACGAGAGAAAGCCCGGGCCCTCGACTTCGAAGCGGCGAGAGAAAGCTTCGAGCGGGCGATCGCTCTCGATGAGAACGAAGCTTCCGCGTGGAATTACCTGGGCCTCGTATCGGAGCGGGAAGGGCGCTTCGACGAGGCGCTGAGTCACTACGAGCGCGCGCTTCGGGAGGACCCCGCCCTCGTCGAAGCGCTCTTGAACCTCGCGAGCCTGCGAATGCACGGGGGAGAGCTTTCGCCGGCCGAAGAGACCTATCGCCGGGCGATTTCCCTCGCGCCCCAATCCTACGAGGCCTACAATGGCCTTGGAATCGCCCTCGCCCGCCAGGGCCGGAACGACGAGGCAGCGGAGGCTTTCGAAAAGGCCATCGCGATCGACTCTGGCCTCGAGACCGCTCGTGAGAACCTTCGCGCACTCACTTCGCGATGACATGGTTCCGACCGCCCGGATCAGATAAAATAAAAATATGCCCAAGTTGCCATCGCCCGATGAATCGGCTCGCGGCCGAGCGCGCCGACGAGCGGAGTGGCCGGTGCGTTCGTTCCGCCTGGGCGAAGAGCCGGGCGACGATTTGTCGCTTTCGACGACCGTTGAGGAACGACTCTCCATGATGTGGCCGCTCGCCGTCGAAGCCTGGACTCTGAGTGGTCGCGAGCTTCCGGCCTACGACCGAACGAGTTCGCCGGGGCGACTGTTCCGTTCCGGAGAGGTCCCTCCCGAGGACAGTGCCTCTTCGTAACCTGAACGAAGACTTCCGGGATCTACTCCTGGAATTCGCGGACGGGAAGGTCGAGTTCGTCATCGTCGGAGCCTTCGCCGTCGCTTACCACGGTGTTCCACGCGCGACCGGGGACATGGACGTTTTCGTGAAGCCGAGCCCCGAGAACGCCAAGCGAGTGTTCGACGCGCTCGTCCGTTTCGGCGCCCCACTCGCGAGCGCGGGAGTCAAGCCTGAGGACTTCGAGACCCCCGGTATCGTCTACCAGATCGGCCAGCCGCCGCGGCGAATCGACGTGCTCACCGAAATCTCCGGCGTAAGCTTCGATGAGGCATGGGCTACACGACAATCCGTCCATTTCGAAGGTCGCGTTGTTCACTTCATCGGTCGCGACGAGCTCCTGCGCAACAAGAAGGCCGCAGGCCGTCCGAAGGACCTTGCCGATCTCTTCCGCTTGCGGAAGAAATAACTTCGAGATGACCTGGCTTCTACTTCTCGCGCTCGCACTCCAGGAAGAGCGGTCGGCGCTCGAGGCGCTCGCGGCCGCGCAAGAAGCGGCGAGCGCCGAGCCCGAGAGAGCCGACCTCCAGTACGAGCTCGGGGCTCGGTATGCTTCCCTCGGTCGCGTCAACGAGGCCCTCGAGACTCTCGGCCGGGCGGCGAGGCTCGCGCCCCAGGACGCGGGATACGCTCTAGCCTATGGAGAGGTTCTCTATCGCGCCGGCCGGGCTTCGGAAGCGCTTCCGTATTTCGAGAACGCTTCTCCGCTTCCGGAAGCGCTTCTCCTGCTGGCGAGCGTCCACGAAAAGCTCGGCGACGCGGAGAAGACCATCGTGGAGCTCTCGCGGTACGTGGAGGCGCGGCCGGAAGATCAGGGGGCGCGACTCCTTCTCGGCTCGAAACTGGAACAGGCGAAGAGGATGGACGAAGCGCTCGCTCTTTATCGAACTGGGTCCGACGGAGAGAGCCTCGCTCGAGCCGCGGAGCTGTTGAGCCGCAAACCAGAGACTCATCTCGAGGCGGAGACCGCCGCGCGACGAGCTCTGGAAGCGGATCCTTCGATGCTCGACGCCCGCGTCGTTCTCGCCCGCGTTCTCTCTCGAACCGGCCGGGACGAGGAGGCCCTCGCGGAGCTCGAGGGCGCGAGAGCAGGGAGTCCCGACGCTCCCGAGCTCTTCTACCAGCTCGCCCAGGCGTATCAACGTGCGGGACGCGCGAGCGAGGCCCAGGAGTCCGCTCGCAGGTTCCAGGAGCTGGAAGCGAAAGAAAAAGCGGAGAGAGAACGCGAGGCGAGAGTGGCGGTCACTTACAAGCGCGCTGCGGAAATCCTTCAGAAGGGTGACATGCTCGAGGCGGAGAGAGTCTTCCGATCGGTCCTCGAGATCGATCCGGAAAACACCCAGAGCCGCTCGATGCTCGCCAAGATCGCGTTCTCGAGAAACGATCCGGAGTCGGCGAGGCGATGGATCGGAGAAGCGATCGAGAAGGACACTGAGGTCGCGGAGTACCACTACCTCCGTGGCCTCTTCGAGGCGCGAACGGGAAGAGCTGCCGAGGCGGAGCCTTCCGTCCGACGCTCGCTCGAGCTCAACCCCTCGTTTCCCGAAGCCTGGTCGCTCCTCGGGTCGATTCTTCTCGACTCGCGCCGCGCCGAGGAGGCGTTACAGTGCTTCTTGAGAGCGGCCGTGCTCGAGCCTTCGAGCGCCGCGGTCCAGCTCAACCTCGCCTCCACCTACGCCGCCCTGGGGAGAACCGCAGACGAACAAGCGGCGATGGAGCGCTACCGCCGACTCTCACGCTGATACCTCTTCGGTCAATGCGCGGGCCAGCGTCCGGAACTGCGCTTCGTCGTTGTAGAGCTGCGCCGAGACCCGAAGCACTCTCTGGGGCGAGCGCGGCCAGACGGAGACGAGAGTTTCGATCTTGTGCTTTTCGAAGAGATCTCGGGCGACGGGATCGAGGCTCATCGGCGGGAGCTCGACTCCGTCCCGGCGCTCGGGGAGGGGAACGGCGGCGAGCGAGCCCAGCATTTCCTCGGGGGCGGGAGAGGGAATGGATAGCGCCTCCTGAAGGATCGCGCGGCCGCGAAGCGCCAGGTTACGGTTCAGCGAGCGGACCTCGTCCCACCCGCCGGGCACGATCGTCTCGAAGAAGGCGATCGCTTCCGGAATCGAGAGAAACGGCGTGGGGTCGTCGGTTCCGCTGAAGTCGAACTCGAGACGGAAGCGGCTCCGGTCGGTCCGCGGCGAGTTGGCGCCGTGGCTGATGGCGAGCGGACGGATGAGGTGCTGCCGATCCCGGCGCACGTGAAGAAAAGCCGAGCCCTTGGGGGTGCACATCCACTTGTGGCAGTTCCCGGTGTAGTACGCGGCTCCGAGCTCGTCGAGCCGGAGAGCCAGCATTCCCGGAGCGTGCGCTCCGTCGACCAGAGTGTCGATGCCGCTTTCCTCGAGGGGGCGAACCAGGGGCTCGAGAGGAAAGATTATCCCGGTCGCGCTCGTGACATGGTCGATGAGGAGAAGCTTCGTCCTGTCGGTGACGGCGGAGAGCACCGCGTCCACGACTTCGGTTTCAGACGAAATCGGAAACGGCACCGGGCCCACGACGACCTTCGCTCCCGATCGCTCCGCGACGAAGTTCAGGACGTTGCGGCAGGCGTTGTACTCATGATCGGTAACCAGGAGCTCGTCCCCGGGCTTGAAGGCGAGCGACCGCAGGACCGTGTTGACCCCGGTAGTGGCGTTCGGGACGAACGCCAGGTCGTCGGCATCGGCGCCCACGAAGACGCCTAACGCTCCGCGGGCCTCGTCGATCCGGGCCTCGAACCGGCGGTACAGGAACTCGACCGGCTCCCGCTCCATCTCCGCTCGAAGCTCCTTCTGGCGCTCGAGGATCCGAAGCGGACTGGCGCCGAAGGATCCGTGATTCAGGAAGACAACGTCCGGGTCCAAGCTCCAGTAGCAGGTGAAGGGACTCATGAAGGAAGTCTATATCCCGGTGTCGCTCGGGGCTTCATGTACGGAGACATCGTGGCACGGGAGCCGCCGATGGCGTATCGTGCTTGCTTTCGAGGAGGTTTCCAAAATGCTCGAACGTGCTTGCACCATGATGCTCGCGTTGGCGATGAGCGCCCGCGCATTCGCTCAGGCGACGTCGCCGCCGCCGGACGCTCCGCGACCGATCGACATCCGCGAATCCGTGTGGCTCGAGGAGCTCACCTGGATGGAGGTGCGCGATCTCATGAAGGCGGGCAGGACCACGGTCATCATCGCGACGGGTGGAGTCGAGCAGAATGGACCCTATCTCGCGGCCGGCAAGCACAACTACGTGCTGCAGGCCACCTGTCCCGCCATCGCCAGGAAGCTCGGAAACGCCCTCTGCGCTCCGATCGTTCCTTTCGTGCCCGAAGGTGACATCGATCCGCCCACGGGCATGATGCTCTACCCGGCCACCATCAGCCTGACGGAGGGAACGTACCGCACGCTTCTCACCGAGATTGCGTCGAGCCTCGCGCAGCATGGCTTCGAGCACATCATCCTCATCGGGGACAGCGGCGGAAACCAGGCAGGAATGAAAGCGGTCGCGGAAGAGCTCTCGGCGAAGTGGGCCGAAGGCACGACCACGATCCACTTCATCTCCGAGTATTACGACTACCCCGGGACTTACAAATGGGCCGACCAGGCGTTCGGCTGGGAGGAAAAGGTCGAGGGCATCCATGACGATCCCACCATCACGACCATCATGATGACCGTGAACCCGGACCTGGTTCGCATCCGAGAGCGCGAGGCGAAGGGCAAGGCCTCCATCAACGGCATCCCTCTCCTGCCCGTCGAAAAGGCCGTCGAGTCGGGGCGAAAGATCGTCGAGCACCGGGCCGAGGTGACGGCGGCGGCGATCCGGAAGGCGCTGCAATGACGCCCGTCAGCGCAAGACGTCGAACTGGTGGGTGTTACTTGAATCCCGCGGATTGGCTCCCATGGAATTTCCCTGGTGCGCTTCGGCCGGTCGGGGATGCGCCCCATCCCGGGCGGTCACATGCGCTTATCGCTCCGCAGATCCACAGCCTCCCCCGCTTGTCGCCTTGACAGGGTGTTCATCCGCGCTGTAGCGTTGGGCCCCGAGCTGCGGCCGGCCGTCTGAGAAGGACGCCGGTTATAGTTGCCTCGACTCACCACTTGGTCGGGGCCGGGGCGCGTTCGTCCGACGAGCAGTCCAGCTGTGAGGAACCGCAGACGAGTCAGAATTGACCCCTCGGAGTCGCCGTTCCAGGAGGAGGCGGAGTAATGGCAAGGGAAGGGGAGGCGCAGGAAGCACAGGTCTCTGAAGCACAGATCGCCGTTCACTGGCCCGAAGAGGAATACTACTACCCTCCCACAAAGTTCATCGCCCAGGCGAACGCGGCCGACGCGGCGATCTTCGAGCGCTTCGGCGAGGAGCACTTCCCCGAGTGCTTCAAGGAATACGCTGACCTGCTGACCTGGGATGCCTCCTGGCACACGACGCTGGACACCAGCAACCCGCCTTTTTGGAAGTGGTTCGTCGGCGGGCGACTGAACGCCTCGTACAACTGCGTCGACCGCCACCTGGCGACCCGTCGGAACCAGGCAGCGTTCATCTGGGTGCCAGAGCTTGAGACTGAAGAC
>Ga0326597_10007370_pt1 | contig 14974 bp, 16 predicted proteins | sample RVTome_12_FD_203789 | JGI IMG/M metagenome (GOLD analysis project Ga0326597, IMG submission 203789) | Soil microbial communities from uranium-contaminated site in the Upper Colorado River Basin, Wyoming, United States - RVT100D185 | ecosystem: Environmental > Terrestrial > Soil > Contaminated >... | reverse complement strand
GCGGACGCGACGCGCCGTCGCGCGCGTCGTCCGCGCGCCGCGGACGTTCCGCCGCTGACCGACGACCATCCCATTTTTCGTCTCGTCGGCGCCGGGCGAGGCGGCGGGAACGCGCCCGGGGCGCGCGACAAGCACGGAATCCTCGATCAGTGACCCGCAGCGTCCTCTGGGACTCGAGTGCCATCCTGGCATTGCTCGATGCCGACGACGCCGATCATGCGCGCGCGGTGAATGTCGCTCGCACCATCGCCTCGGAGCGGCGGCCGAGCTTCATCACGAACCACATCGAGGCCGAGGCGCATGCTCTCCTGCTCAGGAAACTCGGGCGGACCGTGGCGCGTCAGTGGTTGCTCACGGGGGGCCTTCCGGTCGCCTCCGTGCTGCCCGCCGAGGAGCAACGCGCCAAAGAGATCCTCGCGCGACACGTCGACAAGGACTGGACGTTGTGCGACGCGATCTCGTTCGCCGTGCTCGACGCGCGCCGCGTGCCGCGCGCGTTCACGTTCGATCATCACTTCCAGCAGTACGGCCGAGTGCAGGTTCTCGGCTTGCCGTGACCGCGGTCGTCACGCCGCGCGATACCGCGTCGCACATGGCCAACGGCGTGGTCTGTTCAGTGAAGTACGCGGTCGACCGGAAGAATCCGGAAGAAGACCGCTATCTCGCCGCGGTGATCGGCGCGCGGAGCGGATGGTGGCCTGATCGCCGGCCGGATCGGATCAATCCCGTAAGAGGCCTGTCCGACTACATGCCTCCGGTCGGCGACTGCGCGCTCCGGAAGACTCCCTTGCCAGCCGTCCCGGCCAAAAGATATCCATCAGAGTCAATCGCCAGCGCGTGAATCGGCAAGCCCGGGAGCGCCGTATCGACGGCCACCCATGTGTCGCCATTGTCGGTTGACCGGAAGGCTCCGCCTTCTGTGCCTGCGAAGACATCGCCACGTGCATTCACGACCAACGCCCACACGGGGTAATTGGTTACCGGGTCAATGAGGGGACGCGCGGCTGAAGAGGTCCGGCGAGACGATCGGGTGTGGCGCACGCCGCAGCGTGGTGAGGACGTCAATGCCATCGAGGTCGCGTTGCCAGGCCGTGCGCAGGGCACTGGCGACCACCTGCTGGGTGGCCGCACCGTGCGTAGTCCGATTGCCGCCGCCATTGCCCTTTCTTGTAATCACCGCGCCGCGTAACGCTTGTTCAGCGCGCCAGTTCGTGGCGTCGACCGCGGGCGCGCGAAGAAACCCGAAGAGGGCACCCCACTCGCGATCGAGATGCGTCACAAAACGGTGCACGTCAGGCACGATGGTGCCTTGGGCGAGCACGCGGGCGAGTTGCCGTTCGAGATGCCCACGCGCGACGGCTACCCCATGCTCAGAGATGGTGCCCGCCGCGTAGCGGTCGCGCACGACCAGCGCCCGCTGCAACAGGTCCTGGACCTGGCCGGGCATGCGCGCGCGCGGATGATCCTGCTGCAATTCTCGTGACCGTCGGAGGAGATGCGCTAGACACGTTTGATGCAAGGCCTCCGTGAATTGCCGAGAGGGCGCCCCCCCATCGCGGACGAGGATGCCCGAGAAATCGGCGCCCAGTACGCTGGCCGCCTCCTCGAATCCGCGCCCAGGCAGAATGGCGTAGACGGTCGTCTCCGGCGTGGTGAAGACCCACAGCCAGTGCAGGTCGGCGTGGACGCGCCAGCTCGTTTCATCGGCGACCACCATCGCGCTGGTCTTCACCGTCTCACACAGCGCCGCGTAGGTCGGGTGGGCTTTCGCCGCGACTCGATGGCCCCCCCGCACCAGGGCGCCGCGTGTCACCGTCAGGCCGAAGCGATCCGCGAAGACCGTCCCGATCTTGCTGAACGACAGCCCGAGCTGCTTGTTGAAACTCGCCGCGACGGCCAAGGCCTGCGGCCCGAGTTGCACCGCCGCCGCCCCGACCGCATCGGAGGTCTGGAGCGAATGGCGCCCTTGTACGCGTCGGCCGCATCGACGGCAGCGGCCAATATGCACGTCGAAGCGGCGCACCACCGGCTGAACTGGAGGAAGATCTTCTTGATACTGCGCGACCACGTGGGTGTCCTCGACGCCCGCGCCGCAGTGCGGACAACTGGCCGGCACCGGCACGTCCTGCACGTCATCGATGACGGTCGGCGTGGGGCGCCGGCCCTGTCGACCATACGCCGCCCCCGACTTTCGGCCGGGCCGGCGCGGCGGCCAATGACGGGCGCCCTTCGAGAATGGCGCCGCTTGTCGATAGCCCGCCCGGCGCGCCGCCTCCAACTGCCCGCGCAACCGCTCGTTTTCTCGGCGCAGTCGCTCGCGCTCTCGCTCGGCGCGTTCGAGATCGCGTCGCAGTCGCGCGTTCTCGTCCAGCACCTGCTCAAGCGTCGGCCGGTCACGACGCGGCGCTCGGTCGGCGAGATCGCTCACGCGCCAGTTATGCCAGAATCCGCGCGTCCGTACAAGGCAGACCCGGTAACCAATTACTTACCTGGTTGGAAACGAAGACGGCATTGACGGTGAACGCGATCGAGCTTCGATTCAGCGGTCGCGCTTCGACTTCCGAGGCTTGGGCTTCGGACGACCGGACGGAGAAGAACTGCGCTCTTGACGAGGGACGGGCTGATAGGTGTTGGGCCGCTCAATCGCTGTTCGGTATACTGGCGTCGTGACCCAGACACTTGAAGCGGCCCTCGCGAAATTGTCCAGGCTCCCCCCCGAAGAGCAAGATCGGTTCGGGCGCTGGCTGCTCGAAGAGCTTCGCGACGAAGAACATTGGGACCGCCAATTCACAACCTCCCAGGACGCCTTGAGCAAGCTCGGGGCCGAGGCCCTGGCTGACCGCGCTGCTGGCCGCACGACGCCGCTCGACCCCGACAAGTTGTGACCTCTCGCACGACGCCGCGATTCTGGGCAGCGTATCGTGAGCTGCCACCAGAAACTCGAGAGCTCGCCCGAGAGGCCTATCGGCTTTTCCGGGAGAACCCGCGGCATCCGAGCCTTCGATTCAAGAAGGTGCACGACCGAGCCAGCCCGCGGCCGAAGATCGCATCGTCGGTCAGTTCACCCGTGAACCCACCCTCCAGGCCATTGATGCGCATGTGGCCGACGACGAGAATTTCGGGGTCCTGTCGTTCCGGACCGGTACAGGCGGCGATGGCGATTGACAGCAGAAGCAGGCCGCCTTGCCCGTGCGACGCCAAACCAGGTTGGGACGGGCTCATCCTGTCGTACGCGAGCCGTGCTCAGCGGACGTGCCCGATGCCTTGATCAGGGCCCGGCTCCGTGGCGCGCTCGACCCGGAAGATGCGGTAGTGGCGCTCGATGAAGGGTGAGTAGCGACTGTAGATCTCGGTGAGCCGTAGATCGCGATCGAGATCCCGGTCATCGAACTCGCTCTCGATGTCGCTCAGGTACCTGATGTTCTCGAGGCGGATGTAGTCGGCCAGCCGGCCGGACTCCAGGTACGGCACCAGCTCGAAGCTGTTGGCCAGCCCATCGAGATTGATCACCGGACTCACCGTGTAGTAGCCGAGGAGACCGGCATTCCAGGAGCCCACCCGTGCATCCGGTGGAACGTGATCGTTCAGCCACAAGGCCGCCGCGTAGATCTCGTCGTTCCAGGACAACTTCCAATCGTGCTGGACCACGCGATCGCTCCAGTAGAACCGGACGGTCTGCCCGGCGTGCAGCGCAAGCAGCACGACGACCAGGCCGGTCAGGAGCCTCGGACGTAGAGAGGACGGCAGGAAGCGGCGGCCGAGGACCGCGCCGGCACCCGCGACGACCACTGACGCCAGGGTCACGATGACGATTTCGCTCTCGACGAGCCACCAGCGGATCATCCCGTAACCCACCTCGCTCGGATAGCGAATTACGGATACCAGCAGGTTGATCAGCGCGAAGATCAGCACGTAGGCGAAGACCTTCAGCCTGCCAAGATGCGCGGCCAGCACACGGACCCAGCGCCCTGGCGAAGCGGCCGCCAGTGGCAGCAGGAGCACCGCGATCACCAGCGGGATGAAGTATCTCCAGGTGAGCCCGCTGTCTCCGTCGAGCAGCAGGCGCCCGCCGGCGATCCACGACGTGTCGAGGACGCGCGATGTGACGAACCACCTGATGGCCCGTGTATGGGGGTCGAGGATCGCCCATGGGAACGCCAGCGACCAGCGGCTCTCCAGACCTTGCGCCGCCAGGAAACCGTCGGCGCGAAGGTCCTTCACCACGCCGCTCACCGGCAGCAGGTGGCCGGTCGTGGCCAGGTTCCAGATGAAGTACGGCGCCACGACGAGCACCCCGCCCAGAGCACATGCGGCTGCGACACGCCGGCCCTGCAGGCCCGTGACCTTCCAGGCCAGGTACAGGACGGCCACGGGCGCCAGCAGCGCGGCATTGAGCCTCGCGAGCGCCGTCAGCCCGAGGAGCGCACCCGCGGCGGCACCGGCTCGGACTGTCGGCCGCCTGAGCACGACGAGGTGCAGGTGGCACAACGACGCCGTGAGCAGCAGCGCGTAGAGGCTGTTCTCCATGCCCCAGAGTCGCGACCACACGATTCCCATCGGGACCAGGAACGCTCCCGCGGCGACAAGGCCGGCCTGGACGGACACCGTCCGTGCCAGCAGATGGAACAGCAGCAGGCTGGCCGCGCAATGACACGCTGCCGCGCAGGCGACGAAGATGCGTGCCAGCACGCCGGGGTCCGTGACGCCCGCCTGGTGCAGCAGGAGCGCCACACCGGTCAGCAGCAGCGCCCACAGCGGCTGCACGCCGTTGGTGGGGTGAATGCCGTCGAATGACCAGAACCCGAGGCGCGGATACTGCGCCGCCATCTGAAAATAGTAGAATGCGTCGTCGCCGCGATGCACGAATTGCTCGATGGGCACGACGGCCTGCGCCAGCAGGATCGGCAGGGTAGCCGCGAGCAGCCAGGCCAGCCCACGCCGCAGCCTGTCGGCTTCCCGAGAGCCTGTGGCGTCTGGTGTCACGTTGGCGACGCGCTGTGGTGAATGGACGTGGAGTGTACCACACGCCGCTCGAGCCGCCAGGCCGGCCGGCACGCGAACGTTATAATTCCGATCGTCGATGTTCAGAGACGCCCGCGCCGTTCCTGATCGCAGTACCCTCGACGCCGACATCTGCATCGTTGGCGGTGGCGCCGCCGGTATCACCATCGCGCGGGAGCTGGCGGGCACGGGACTCGCCGTGCTCCTGCTCGAAGCTGGCGGCTTCGAACCGGATCCGGCGACCGAGAGCCTGAACGAGGGCGAGAGCATCGGGGTCAAGTACCGCCCCGTCGGCACGTCACGGCTTCGGTACCTTGGAGGGGCGACCCAGCACTGGTCTGGATGGTGCCGGCCCCTCGACGTGATCGACTTCGAGCGCCGCGACGATGTCCCGTACAGCGGCTGGCCGTTCTCGCGTGCGCTGCTCGATCCGTTCTACATGCGGGCGCAGGAGATCTGCGAGCTCGGCCCATATCAGTACGACCCCGCCTATTGGGAGAGTCGCGGCCTCGGGAGGCAGGTCCATCTGCGTCGCGATCGCTTCGTCAGCACCGTCTATCAGCTGAGCCCGCCTACCTTCTTCGGCACCGCGTACCGTGCGGATCTCGAACGTGCCGATGGCGTCACGGTGCTGCTGTTCGCCAACGTCGTCGAGATCCCATGCGCCGAGAACGCCGACGCGGTCACGGGCCTCCAGGTCGCGACCCTCGCGGGGAACAGGTTCGCGGTGCGTGCACGCCAGTACGTGCTCGCCGCCGGCGGACTGGAGAATGCCAGGATCCTGCTGGCGTCCAGAAGCACCGTACCCACAGGTCTGGGAAACCAGCACGACCTCGTGGGGCGCTTCTTCATGGAGCACCTCCACATCAACACGGCGTTCTTCATGCCGTCCGATGTGCCGCACGACGCCGCGTTCTACAGCCGGCGCCAATCGTTCGGCCGTTTCGGCGTCATCGGAGCGCTGCGCCTGTCTGATGCATGTCTGCGGCAGGAGCGGCTGCTGGGACTCAGCGTCTTTCTCGAGCCGGCGATCTTCCGGCCTGAGTCGGTCCAGCAAGCTCAACAGGCCGACGGCTACCAATCGCTCGTGCACCTGATGGACTCGGTGCGCAATCGCCGCTATCCCCAAGGGTTCCTCCGGCACCTCTGGAACGTCGTCACCGACCCCGCCGCGACGGGTACGACGACCTACTGGCGGCTCTTCATGCGCGGCGATGGATTCCAGCTGGCGGTGCGAACCGAACAGGCGCCGAATCCCGACAGCCGCGTGACCCTTTCCTCCGATCGCGATGCGCTAGGGGTCCCGCGCATCCGACTGGACTGGCGGCTGACCGACCTGGATATCCGGACGATCGAGCGTGGATGGGAGCTGCTGGCGCAGGAGCTCGGCCGCGCAGGCCTGGGACGCGTGCACATGCCCGAGACGATGGTCGAACAGCCGTGGCAGGACTATCTCTGGGGCGGCGCCCACCACATCGGCACCACACGGATGGCCGACGACCCCCGCCAGGGCGTCGTGGACCGGGACAGCCGGGTGCATGGCCTCGCGAACCTGTACGTCGCCGGCAGTTCAGTGTTTCCGACCGGGGGGTTCTCCAATCCCACGCTGACCATCGTCGCCTTGGCGCTGCGCCTAGCCAGACACTTGAAGGAGTTGCCGCGATGAACCTCACGCGCACGATGTCCCGGCGTCAGCTGTTGGGCCTGGCGACTGGCGGGGGGCTGGCGCTGGCCGCCGCGGCATTCAGGCGGACCGACGAGGCGCAGACGCGACGCGCGCGGTGGCTGTCAGCGGTGGGACAGTCGGAGAGCCATCGCGTGGTTGGCCGGGCCTATCTGGCCAGCCTGCCTGCCGCGCCCGACGTGGCTGATCTGCTCTCCGAGATTCTCCCGAAGGATCCTACGGCCGAGGCGTCCCGCCTCGAGAGTCCCGGAGAACTCCGCAGGTACCTTCAGCGCCGGATTGAGGACGACTTCGACCGCGGACGGATCGTCCGAGTCAGGGGCTGGGTGCTGGCGGACACGGAGGCCCGTCTCGCCGCGTTATCCGTCGTGCTCTAGCGAACCGGTTCGTCGCGTGCCGGCGGGTCGGTCCGAGGATGCGGCAGGTGGATGGTCTCCGGTCGCGTTCGCCGGCCAGTGACCGGGAGAAACACCCGTTCCTGCTCGAAGATCCGGCCCACCTCGTCGTACGACTCGTCAAGGCTCTCGAACACCGACGGACCGTCGAGGATCACGGCGGCGAACCGGTGTTGGCGGAACGCCTTGTCGATCTCGTCCGCGAGTTGCTGCTCGATGCGCTCGTCGTGGCCCTTGAAGATGTCGCGAATGGCCATCTCATGCGCGTACGAGCGTTTTCCGGCCAGCGCCGGCAGGTAGCCGTGAAACGGCAGATAGACGTCGCCTTCAATTCCGGCGATCTGGGTAAGGAGGCGATGCCCAGCCGCGAGGTCATTGGCGTCGGGCACCTGGCGGAACGGGTTGTAGACGAGCATGCCGAACTGAATGAGACAGGCCACGTACACACCCAGCACACCACGCGGGGCCAACGTCGAGCTCGAGGGGCCCAGCCAGGCCCGGAGACGGGCCTGGCCGATCCCGAAGAGGACCGCCAGGGCGGCGTGGGCGGGCATCAGCGTGTTGAAATAGCCGCCTTCGTGCAGCCGCGCCAGCCATGACGAGCCCACGAACCCGCCGAGAAACGCCGCGAGCAGGACACTCCTGCCGAGCGACTGGCGCCCGACGGCGTAGAGCGCGTACAGGGAGAACGCGGCGGCTACCGGCAGCCACCTCAGCACGTCGCCTGTCCAGAATCGCGTCCACATCTCGGACGTCCAGGGGTGCTGGCTCGGAAGACTGAACACGTAGTACGTGAACCAGCCGCCGGTCGACAGGTGAAAGAACAGCAGGGCCGCCGTGAACGGCACGGCAAAGGCGACAGCGAAGGCCAGTCGCGCGCCTGGCACGGCGAAGGCGTACGCGACGGCAAGCGGAGGCACCACGGCGAGCGTTCCCTGCTTGGTGAGGACCCCGACGGCCAGAAGAAGGCCGGCCGCTGCCGCGCCGGACGGGCGCGGCGCGAACCGCAGGAGCCAGACGGCGGCAAGCGAAAGGCACAGGGCCAGGTTGTCGGCGCGCGCCAGGTCGAACCAGTGTCCGCTCGCACCAAAGGTGGCGACAAACAGCGCGGCCGCCAGAAACGCACTTTCGGCGCTGCCGGACTCGCGTCGCACGAACGAAAGAATCAGCAGGACACTCCCCACGCTGCTGCCGATCGAGACCAGCCGCAGCGGAACGAACCCGTCACCCAGCCACGCCGTGGCGAGCGCGCCCACGTAGTAGTATCCCGGCGTGTAGATGAACGGGACGAAGTCGAGCGTCGGCGGACCATAGAGCGGACGCCCGTCGATAACACGCCGGACGTGATCCACCGTCGCTCCTTCCATCCATTCGAGCTCGAACGGGTAGGAGAGCCGCAGGCCGATGATCAGCGTGCAGACAAGGACGAACAGCGCCGCCCCCGCAAATAGACAGACCCGCGCCCAGGTGGCCACCCGAAGCTCCATCGGCATCCGGGCCGGCCGGTCGTCGGTCATCGTGTGAACCCCGAGTGCGTAGGATCCCAGCGGTGGACGGCCACCACGCCGTCGCCGACGGCGGCGGCGAACACTGCGCGCCGTTCGGTGTCGCGTTCGATCCAGGCCGCCAGCCTCGGATAATCCCGCGAGAGCTGTCCCGGGAATGTCGCGAGGACCCAGGCGGGACGACCGTCCCGACTGAGCCACTCGTCGAGCGCGTCGCCGTTCTCGAGAGCGATCACCGAGGGATCGTAGAAGCGGGCGGCGCGCCCGGCCATCGATACGCCGACGATGACGTCGGACGGGGACCGTTCGCGCGACACCCAGGCGAGGGCCTGGTCGAAGCCCTGCTTGGGCACCGCGTAGTATCCAGGCAGCGGGGCGATCGAGACCAGAGCCACCGTCAGGGCCACTGACCGCATCAACACAGGATGCACGGTCGAACACCAGGCCAGCAGCTCTCCCAAGAACAGGTGCGCGAGCGGGAGCGCATACATGAACGATCGCGGATGGACTCCCTGGCCCCGAACGAGAGGGACCAGGATGTTCAATGCGAGCGGTGTCACCACGAGCATCGCCAGCCACCGATCGCGTCGCAGCAAGCGACCGAGCACGATGGCGCCGGCCGCGGCCATGATCAGGAGCACCGGCCACACCCGTCCGAGCTCGCGCGCGAAGTCAGCCGAGAGCAGCGGGTTGCCCGTGTACGATGGACTGAGACGATAGTAGTTCACGAGATCGGGAACCATCGGCCCATACAGCACCACGGCTCCGGCGACACCGGCCAGCAGCCAGCCAAGCGCGCGCCACCTCCTCGTGGCGAGGAAGACCACGCCGTGGCCGGCTGCCACGAACGCCATGAGCAGCATGGCGTAGAGTCCCAGCGCGATCGAAACGGCATACCCGAGGCCCGTGGCCCTGCCCTCCCCCCGCCCCGGCGTGGCTGCTCCCCCCACCGCGAAGCCTGTCGCCAGCAGCGCGAAGAAGATGAGGGCCGAATAGCCGCGCGCCGACTGGCTGTAGAACACGTGGGGGTACGAGAGCGCGAACAGCAGCGTGGCGGACAAGGCAACCTGCGCCGGCCAGATCCCTCTGGCGACGAACCAGAACGCCCCGACGCCGCCCACGCCAAAGATCGCGGCTGGCAGCCGCACGCTCCAGGCGGCCTCGCCGAACGCCGCGGTCGCGGCCTTGGCAAGCAGCGAGTTCAGCACGTGATGGTTCGCATGCGCGTAGGACGAGACCAGGTGGCCGACGGGAAGTCGAACGTACTCCTCGACGGTGACGATCTCGTCGTACCAGAGGCCGCTCCCGAGATGATGCAACCGGAGAACGGCGGCCAGGAGGCCGACGACGATAAGGAGATAGACGTGTCCCGACCGATCGCGCGGCAGCGGCATGTCGTGGTTTCGGAACATCGGCACCTGAACGGGTGTGCGCCGGTCATTATAAGATGGCGGTCGCGTTGACCTCCCGTGAAGCCGTCGCGCCGGCGATCAACTTTGGCCTGCTGGCCGGCGGAGAGTTCGCCGCGCGGGTCGTCGCGTTTGCCGGGACCGCCTACCTGACGCGCCGTCTCGGTCCCGCCGCATTCGGGATCGTCGAGTTCGCGCTCGTCATCTGCAGCTATGCCGTGTTCGCCGTCGCCGCCGGATTCGACTCGGTTGGCGTGCGCGACGTCGCGAGGGATCCGCGCCGGGCGCGTTCCCTGGCTGCGGGCGGCTCGCTCGTGCGCCTTGCGCTCGCAGCTCTCGCGCTGGCCGCCCTGGCCGGCGTGGTTGCGCAACTCAGCACACCCGCCCCCGTCAGGCTGGTGATCGCGCTGACCGCGCTCACCGTTGTCTCGACGGCCCTCGACCTGTCCTGGGTCCACAAGGGCCTGCAGAGGGGCCGCGCCGTCGGACTGTCGCTCGTGCTCGGGCAGCTCGTATACGTCGCGATCCTGCTCACGGCGGTGCGCACGCCCGACGACGTCTGGATTGTGCCGCTCGCCCTCTTCGGAGGCCAGCTGGCGGGCGCCGCCCTGCTGGCATGGCCGCTGCTGCCACTCCGGCCCACCCGCGACAGCGCGCGAGACGGGCTGCGGATCCTCGCGGCCTCCGGACCGATGATCGCGTCGCGCCTGCTGCGTGCGGTGCTCCTCGGGGGCGGCCTGATCATGCTGGGCCTGTGGCACGACAGCCGAGCCGTGGGGTTGTTCGGCGCCGCATCGAGAGTCGGCTTCTTCATCATGGCCATCGGTACCGCCCTGCACGTGTCCTATCTGCCCCCGCTCACGCGAGCGGTCCAGGCGGGCACGAACGAGACCCGCCACCTGCTGCGCCGCGTCCTCGAACTTTCCTCGAGCCTCATCTTCCCGCTCGTGGCAGGCGGCGCCCTCGTCGCCGAATCTCTCCTGAGTACGCTGTTCGGCGCCCCCTACGCGGAGGCAGCGCCGGCTCTTCGCTGGCTGCTCCTCGGCGTCGGCTGTTCGTTTGTCCACGGTCTGTTTCGGAACATCCTCGTCGCCCGCGATCGGACCGGCCTGGACGCGCTGATCATGGGGCTAGCCGCCGCGGCCGCCCTTCTGCTTGGCGCCCTCTGGATTCCCGGCTATGGCATGACGGGCGCGGCCGCAGCGACCGGCGTCGCCGAGGCGCTCGCCCTCGTGCTGACCGTCGCGGCCGTCCGCCGTCTGGGCGTCCGCTCGAATCTCGGCGTGGCGGCGCGCATCGGTGTCGCTGCGCTGGCCATGACCGGACTCCTCTGGTCGTTCGGATCGACCTGGCCTCTCAGCGTGTCCGTGGCGGCGGGCGCCGTCGCTTATGGCGCCCTGCTCGCTCTCCTCGGCGCGGTGCCTGCTGAAGTGGCGGCGTATCTTGGAGGGACACGGGAGCGCCCCAGGACGTAGGGATACACTGTTGATCGCCCTTGACCGCCTCCAGAGACATATCGGGATGACGACCACCAGAGTCGGGCTCGTGGGACGGCCCGCCGTCGTGGTCGTGGGAACTCCTCCGGACAGCCATCTGGAGTACTGCCTGCGTGCGTTGAGGGCCGGCGCGGACGTGATCTGCGAAAAGCCGCTGGCATCGAGCCTCGCCGAAGCCGATGCCATCCTGGCCGCCGCTGCGGCGGCCGGCCGGCTTGTCGCGGTCAATCATGAGTTCCGCGAGATGCCGATTTTCCGCGCGGTGCGGGACGAACTCCGGCGGGGCGAGAGCGGATCGCTGGTGTTCCTGCAGATCTAGCAGCTGATGGACCTGCCGCCCTGGCAGGAACCCGGCTGGCGCGGCCGACTGCTCCAGCGAACGCTCTACGAAGCCGGCACCCACCTCGTGGATTATGCGATCTCGCTCTTCGGTGAGCGGCCACTGGCGATTCAGGCGACAACCTCCACGTGCGGTGTGCGCGAAGGCAGCACGGACGCCGAGCGCTGGTCACCCTCGAGTTCTCGCGTGGCCGTCTGGCCCAGGTGATCCAGAACCGCCTGTGCAAGGGAGAAACCCAGTACTTCGAGGTCCGCGCCGACGCCGAGCGCGCCTCCTTCCGGGCGTCGTTCGGCGGTCGTGCCCGGCTCTCCGCCGGCCTGTTCCGCTCGACGCGACCGCACGTCCGGGTGGAGTACGGCGTCTCCGGACTGGCCTGGCAGGAGCAGCGGCACGAGCGTCGACTTCTTGCCCGCAACCCCAGGAACCCGGGAGTCGCCGCGACGCGACGGTTGTTCGAAGGTGCATTGGCGGCGTTCAGCGCGCGGCAGGAACCTCCAGTGAGTGCGCGCAGCGCTCGGGACGTGCTCGAAGTGATCGCGCCTGCTACCGCTCGGCGGCCGAGGGGCGACGGCTGCGGCTGGATACGCTAAGGCGGTGTAGCAAAATAACGGTGATAGCGCGTTGAGTGTAATCAGGCTGCGGGCCTGACGGCAAACGCCTGACGCGCCTGCGCCGGCGATCGAAACCCGAGTCGCTCGATCAACCACTCCTGGTTGTAGGTCTCCTTGAAGACCAAGAGGGCCTGTCTGAGGTCTTCCACGCCACGGAAGTGCCGGATCCAAAGCAGCTGTTCCTTCAGCGTCCGGAAGAAGCGTTCGATGCACCCGTTGCCCTCGGGCTGCCGGACGAACGCGGGCGAGGACGTGATGCCGAGAAAGCGCAACTCGGCTTGGAAGTCGTCGCTGAGATACTGACTGCCGTGGTCGTGCCGCATCGCCAGGCCAGTGGCGATCGCCGCGGCGATGCCGCCGAAGTGATCGCGCACGCCTTGTCGTACCGGCTCGAGCGCCTCGAACCGCGTGCCGTGGATGGCCGCGTGAATCCCGACACATTCCGCGGTGCAGTGATCGATCGCGGCGAAGATCATGACCTGCCCGTCCAGGAGCGTGACCGTCGCCGTGGCGTCGGTGCCCCACATCACGTTCGGCGCGTCGGTGACGATCGTACCGGTGTGCGGCCGTTCGACGACGGGCGCTGGCTGGCGCGCGGGCGCCAACAGGCCGGCGGCGCGCATCACCCGCAGCACGCGACGCTTCGCCGTGCGCACCTGTTTCACCGCACGCAGCCGGGCCCAGATCTTCCGGTGCCCTTCGCCCGTGAACGGACTGTCCGCGATGACCGCGCGGATCTGCGCGAGGAGCGCCGTGTCGTCGAGCACCGGGGGCCGACCGCGGCGCGGCGGCGTCGGCGGGTGATCGCGGCACCGTTGGCGCGCATAGAACGTGGACCGCGACAGATCCCACACGCGGATCACGCGCGCCACGCCATACGGTTGCTGCGTGGAGGGCGAAGGCTGCTGGCTCATCGCTTCGACCTCCACCAGCCCAAAGGGCGGCTGGCCTCCAAGTGGCGAATCTTCTCCAGCCGCAACGCCTTGTCGGTCGCCAGGTCGGCGACCACGCCCTTCAACCGCCGCGTGTCTTCGTCCTCGACGACCTCCTCACGGTGCTTCAGCCGGGCCTCGCCCCCGGCCAGGAAGTCGTCCCGCCACTGCGACAACTTCGCGGCCGTCACGCCGTGGCGCCGGCTGAGGCTGTCGAGATCGCTGCCTTTGAGGAGCTCCAACACGACGGACATCTTCCGCCGCGCCGACCACCGCACGGGAGGTGCCGCCGCCCACCGCGTAGCGCGACGCGATCAGGTCCGTCAGGTCGGCGGCATCGCGGATCAGGTGGAGAACCCTCGAGGTCGTTATGGACATCAGCACCACCGATACGTCCGTGCCTAGGGCGAGGCAGCTCCGCGACGAACCACAGTCTGGGCGGTACCCAATCCGCGGATATCAGCAGCGTCAACCGTCGCTAGAACGCGGTGCCGCCGACCAGAGGGACCTGAAGAACGAAGAGCACGGACAGAGCGTGCTCGGAAGAGAACTCACGAGGACGCTGAGGCGGGACGGGTCTGCTCATTTGACAGAAGACAGCCATATCAACGGCCAGGACTGACCCGCGACGCACTCTATCCATCAGCGTCGTCGGGTCCAGTCCGTGTTAGACCGCGCGGATCCGGATCACCAATCTGGGTGAGCATCGAAGACCTTGTTGAACGTCAGCCGCCTGGTCTGAGAGCCGTCGGCGTTCATCACATAAATCTCCAAATTGGGCCCCCAGCGTCCCGATTCGCCGTCGCGGTCTGAATGAAACACTATCTGTGTTCCGTCCGGTGACCATGCGTGACCGGCGTCAACGCTCCGGTTGCGAGTAAGGCGTTGCACACCCGAACCGTCCGAGTTCATGACGTAGATTTCCGTGTCGTGATCGCGATCGTCACCATCCCCATCACGCCGCGAGATGAAAAGAATTCTCTTCCCGTCAGGGGACCACCGTGGCGCTGCACCCGCACCGACCAGCCGGGGAGCTGAACCATCCGAATTCATCACGAAGATCGCCTCGCTCGGAAGGCCATCATCGACACCAAACACGATCCGTGTTCCATCCGGCGACCAACACGGGAATGAGTCCTCGCGATCGCTCCAAGTCAGTCGCTGAACGCCTGACCCGTCTACGTTCATGACGTAGATCTCGGAGTTTCCGTCCCTATTCGACTCGAACACAATCTTCGCAGCGTCCGGCGACCACGAAGGTTCATCATCGTCGTCTTTGTGATTCGTAAGGCGCACAACGTTCGACCCGTCGGCATTCATGATGTAGACGTTCTTGCCATCGCCTTCTCGCGTAGAAACAAAGACAATTCGGCGCCGATCCGGCGACCACTGAGGAAGACCGCCTCCCTTGGCGGCAAATGTGAGACGGCGCCAATTGGACCCGTCCGAATGCATGACGTAAATGTCCCCGCGCCCGTCTTGCGCGGAATCGAAGAGAATCCCGCGATCGGAATGCTGGGCGCTCACGCAACCGCTCACAAACACAGACACGACGAGAGTGAAGACGAAAAGCACCGCCCGTTGCCAGCCCGACAAGCGCG
>Ga0326597_10007369_pt1 | contig 14974 bp, 18 predicted proteins | sample RVTome_12_FD_203789 | JGI IMG/M metagenome (GOLD analysis project Ga0326597, IMG submission 203789) | Soil microbial communities from uranium-contaminated site in the Upper Colorado River Basin, Wyoming, United States - RVT100D185 | ecosystem: Environmental > Terrestrial > Soil > Contaminated >... | reverse complement strand
CGGCGAGGCGATCGTGATCCCCGCGGATTCGCCCGGGCCGGTCCAGTTCGAGGGCGAGCTGGTCGCCGTGATCGGCAGGAAAGCGCGCAACCTGTCCGAGAAAGACGCGCTCTCGTGCGTGCTGGGTTACACGCTCGGCAATGATCTCTCCGAGCGCAGCTGGCAAAAGCAGGACCGCACGCTGTGGCGCGCCAAGAATTGCGATACCTTCAAGCCGATGGGGCCGTTCATCGCCACCGGACTGGACCCCATGAAGCTCACGATCGCCATCAAGGTGAACGGGGCCACTGCGGCCGAGTACGGCACCGACAAGATGCTGTTCTCGGCCCAGCATTACATCTCCCAGATCTCGAAATACATGACGCTGCAGCCGGGCGACGTGGTGTGGCTTGGAACCGACTGCGCGACCGAGCCGGATTTGAAGGACGGCGACACGGTCGAGATCATCCAGAAGGACATCGGCACGCTTCGGAACCCGGTCAGGCGCGCCGGCGCCTGACAAGGGGTGACTCGTTGCTCGTTACTCGTGACTCGACTCAAGCAGTCGCATGCGTCAATCGCTTCCCGCCACGCCAGGAGATCCTTATGGTCGCTCATGACATTCTCCTCCTTCCAGCAGAAGAAACGCGCCTGCGCCCGCCGGGTTGACAACAAGCAACGAGTCACGAGAAACGAGTCACTTTTTCATGGAACATTTCTTCGCCACCTGCCCGCGCGGGCTGGAGCGGGTGCTGGCGGACGAGCTGGCGGCGCTCGGCGCCCGCGAAGTGACCCCGGTCGACGGCGGAACCGCCTTCGCCGGCGAGCTGGCCCTGTGCTACGCCGCCAACCTGGAGAGCCGCGTCGCGAGCCGCGTCCTGTGGCAGGTGGGGCGCGCCCGCTACCAGACCGAGCACGATATCTTCGAAGCCGCCCGCGCGCTGCCCTGGCCGCGATTCTTCGACGTGCGCCGCACGATCCGCGTCAACGTCTCCGCGATCAAGTCTCCCGTGAAGAGCCTCGACTTCGTCACGCTGCGCGTGAAAGACGCGGTGTGCGACGGTTTCCGCGCGAAGAATGGAATACGTCCGGACGTCGACACCCAATCACCGGACGTTCGTATCCACGCCTTCCTCACGCGCGATGAGGCGACTTTCTATCTCGATACCTCGGGCGAAGCGCTGTTCAAGCGCGGCTGGCGTGCCGCCGGCGGCGAGGCGCCGCTGAGGGAGAACCTCGCGGCAGGCATCCTCAAGCTGACCGGCTGGGCGGCGCCGGCGACGCTCTACGACCCCATGTGCGGCAGCGGTACCTTCCTCATCGAGGCCGCGATGATGGCGCTCGATGCCGCACCGGGCGTCAACCGGTCGTTCGGCTTTGAAAAACTGGAGAATTTCGAGGAAAAGAAGTGGCGCGCCCTGCGTGACAAGGCCGTCGCGCGGCGCAAACCCCCGTTGCCGCTCCCGATCCACGGCGCCGACAAGCTGGGTTCGGTGCTCAAGCTCGCGCGCGAGAACCTCGCCGCGGCAGGGATGGAAAATGCCGTTCAACTCAAGCAGATGGATATCCTCGACGGCAGCCCACCCGTGCCCCCCGGCGTCGTGGTGATGAATCCTCCCTACGGCGAGCGTCTGGCGGAAGGAAGCGATCTCGCCGCGTTCTACCCGAAGCTGGGCGATGCCCTCAAGCAACGCTACGCGGGCTGGACCGCCTACATCCTCTCCGCCGACATGCAGCTTCCCAAATTGATCGGCCTCAAGGCGTCCCGGCGCACGCCGCTTTTCAACGGTGCGCTCGAGTGCAGGCTGTTCGAGTACCGGATGATCGCGGGCACCCTGCGGCGCGCGAAAAGCGCTACCGCCGAAAACGCAGAGAAAAACAAGAACAATGCTTGAAGCGGGTGTAAGCGCCTTTACGCCGGAAGTGGCCGACGACCCGCCCGTAGTACGCCGGCAACTGTTGCTCTACAAGGCGCAGTGCGAGATTCCTACCCAAGTCCAGGTCGTTCTTATGTGGGATGGCGATGTAACGATCCGACGTCTCGAGATCGTCGTATTTGATCACTGCCATCGGGTGATTGGCGTTTGCACCGCCCGTCGCCGCACTCCGCATGCTGAGGGGTGATTTGCCCCTCCTAACAGCTTAGTACGGCGGCAGAACAACGAGTTCCGGAGTTTTTCTACAGACTCAACGTCCGCGATCAGCCGCCGTTTTTTCGGTCGGCTGCATCGCGTGGTTAGATTCCGATGATCTCATTGAGGCCCTCGACCACCTGAGCAATTTCCTCGGGCGAGGCGCGGCCGAGTCTTGCCCCGACGCGTTCGACGGCAAGTGTGCGAACCTGGCTGACTTTGACCCACGAACGTTTCGGCAGCTTAGTCGCCTGAAGCTCGAGAGTCAGCGGAAAACCGGCTCGTTGAGGCTGGCTCGTCAATGCCACTGCAATGACGGTACCCGAGCGCTCATTAAACACGTCGTGGCTGAGGATCAATACCGGGCGCAAGCCCGCCTGTTCGCGACCGCGGACTGGGTTGAGGTCGGCCCACCGAATCTCGCCTCTCAGTATTCGGGCCAAGCGTTCAGCTCCTGCCCCAGGCCTTCTTCAGCGAGCGCTTTCTCAAATGCGGGGTCGAGCTTTGCGCATTCAGACGCCAGACGTCCGCGCTCCATCCGTGCGAGTTTCTCGGCCACCGCCGACTGGATGGCGCGACTGCGGTTGGGAAAAACCTTCTTCGCAACCAAGCCGTCGACGCGCTCCAGCGTTCCACTGTCGATAGTGATGGCAACTTTGATGCTGCTCATGGCGCACCTCCAAGGTATGACAATTTATCATACCCGATCGGGACGCGCAAGGAATCTAACGTTCGCGCCCAACCGCGGGCACGCGAGGAGCTCGATGAAGGGACGCCCGCATTTGCCCGTCGGATTGAGGCGCGGGGTTAGAAGGCGCTATTTGTGGTAGGCGGCGTCAAGTGCGATGCCGACGAAGAGCAGCACGACGGCAAGCATGATGATGCCGGCAAGAAGTTCCATGGCTAGAGCTTCCCTATTTGATCGATGCGGCGCTCGATTTGCCGATGCACGAGAAATATGCCCCCGCCGAGCACGACGGCGCCGACCGCGGCGAGGGACCACAGCACAGGATCTGCGCTGGTGGGTGTTGAAATCAGCCAGCCGACCAAGGTGATTTCCGTCACGACCATTATCCCGAGCCAGAACCTGAGATAGACGAGTTGCTCCTTGAGGCGATCGAGTTCAGACACGGCGTCCTGTGGCCGAAAGTAGTTTAAGAAGGATACCTCAAACGCGGGGACGGTGCATGCGCTGCGCCTTCTAACGAGTCTGTAGGAAAAGCCCAAAACAGGGAGGTTTTAGACCCCTCGCAAAACCACTGCGGTATTGTTGGTGCTCAGGAATGTTGCCGCTGCTGCGCTCGACGGTTCGCGCCAAGAGGAGATCGCGACGCAGTTGATCGGGGGGTTCCGTCCAATCTTACCGAAGCGCTGCTCATATTGCATTTAAATCGGTCGATCATCAGCAGAGGGCTTTTCCTACAGACTCAACGGTTGCGTTGAACGGCGCGCGGGCGGAGGCGCGCAGCGCCGGAACATTAGCGTCGCTCTCCACCGCGGGGTTAGAGGTCATCTTTCGCGTCTCGGCTTTTGGGGCGGGTATCCAAACTCCGCATCGTTGGGGCTATACATCGGTGCCGCTGGTGCGCGATGCGGCTGCAAAGGCGGCGTATTAACTACGAGCGTACCCGAGACTAGATCCGCGCAGGTCCTGCGAGATGCCATCGAGAATAAGAGACCGGCCTCGAGAAGCAATACGGCCGTGGCAATCTGAACGCCAAAGTCAACTGAGGTGAACGGAACGGTCGATACCGAAGCGGCAAGAACTATACTTGGGCGAGCCGCGCTGCGTACGAGCGCTTGCCACAAGCGAAGGTCCGCGCCTACCGCTGAAACGACGGTAATGTCGAAAGTGCGCCGGCCGGGAGACTGACCGGCCCACGAATAGAGGAATGCGCTGTGATATGCGAAGTACGCGACCGGAACAAGCATCTCAAAGTCAAGGCGATGCCCTACAGCATCCGCCAATGCATACGTCAGGAGTGCGGCAAGACCGACCAGCAAGAAATCCACGAACGCAGCCGAAAGCCGCTTACGCGGTGTCGCTGTGAAGGTGGATGAATCGGCCATGTTGGCTGATGACCTCTACTTAAATTGGTTGACGAAAATTAGGTGACAGCATTAGTTGACAGATATTAGCCATTTCCGGGGAAATGATGGGAATGACAACGAGGTCCATGTCTTCCATCGGGATCGCCCCGAGCAGGACCTGGTCGCCCATCACCAGCGCGCCGGCAAACCCGACCCGGTTCTTGAACCGGATCTCGATCGGCCCGACGTAGGGAACCCCTGTTTTCTTGCCGTCGGCCAGCGTGACTTCCTTGGAATCAATGGTCTCCAGCTTCAACTGGATACTCACCTGCTCGGGTATGCACAGATGAACGGCGCCCGAATCGGCCAGCGCATCGGCTTCCACGGCCTCCAGCTCGGGAAGGCGTGGATTCTTCAGCAGAACCTTGCTGTTGACGAGTCCCATGGATTTCATCGTACAACGTCCCATGAACGAATCCGATGACAATCATACTCCGCGCAGTAACCTGCCCGGCCTGCCATCCCAAGCAGTAGTGTCCGTCGGTCATGATTCATCAACTCTTGGGGTTGATCTTGTTATTGTTGATTTTCTTGACGTTCTTGGCGTCTCTTCGACAAGCTCAGAACAAGGCTTGGCGGTTTGATTTTTGTTTTCTTGTTTCTCTCCCCATCTCTGCGGTTCAATTATAGTTTTGTTTTCTCTCCTTATTCTCCGCGTCTTGGCGATGAAAGATTTCTTCGTCGTCAACCGGCGCACGGTCCGCCGCGTTTGAGCCTCCACGCGGTCCGCACGAGCGATCCGCGATACCAACATACGGAGGGAAGAGCCATGGAAAGGGAACAAGCACTCAGGATCCTGAACGCCCTGGCGAACGGCGTTCACCCGGCGACGGGAGAGAAGTTCGCGGCCGACAGCCCGTACCAGCACCCCGACACCGTGCGCGCGCTGTTCGAGGCGATGCGCGCGGTCGAGGGCGGCGGCGCGACGGCGGCGCCCGCCCCCGCGCCACAGAGCAAGCCCGCGCTGCCGGAAAGCGGCTCGGGCTCGCGCTGGAGCGGCGAGGAGGAGCAGCGGCTGGCGTCCGCGTTCGATTCCGGCCGCACGGTCGACGAGCTCGCGCGCGCCCACCAGCGTAGCCGCGCGGCGATCGAGGCAAGGCTGGTGAGGCTCGGCAAGATGGACGCCTCGGCGGTCACCACGCCACTGCGCTACCCGCCGAAGCCGGCCGGCAGCGCGGCCCGGCAAAGCGGCTAAGGCCCGGGAGGGCGGGAGATCGGGAAGTCGGGAGATTGGGGTTTCACGCGCTCCCGCTCTCGCGCGCCCTCGCTCTCCCGGATCCTAGCGGCCTGCAAGCGCGCGCGCGATCAGCGACGCGCCGATCAGGAGCAGCAGGAAGCTGACGACCCGCAGCAGGCCGCCAAGCGAAATGCGCGCCTGGAGACGGTTGCCGAGCCACAGGCCCGCCAGGCAGAACGGGACGAGCACGGCGAAGCCGGTCAGCCGGTCGGCGAGCATGAGTCCGCCCGCGGTGAACACCAGCGCGCGGATCGAGACCGAGAAGATCACCATGTTGGACAGCGTCGCCCGGTACGCCAGCTTGTCCCGCATGCGGTGCGTGAGGTAGATCGCGTACGGCGGCGCGCCGACGCCGAACAGCGTGCCGAACGCGCCGCCCACGAGACCGGCAACGGGCGCCCAGGCCCGGCTCACGATCCGGGTCGCCGCGCCCTGCCGCAGCGAGTAGAGGGAATAGGCGACGAGGAAGGTGCCGATGCCGGCGATCGTCGCCTGCTGCGGCAACGCCACGAGCAGCGTGACACCGGCGACCGCGCCCGCGAGCGAGAGCGGCACCATCCATTTGAGCTCGGACCAGTCCGCCTCGCGGGAGAAGCGCACGCCGAGGGCGAGCGCGGCCGAGACGTCGAGCAGCACGCACATCGGCAGCACGAAATCGAGCGGCAGGAAATGCGACAGGATCGGCACCGTGAACAGCGCCGCGCCGAAAGCCGTGATGCCGAAGATGACGTAGGACCCGAACACCACCGCCGCGGCGATGGCGAACATCGGGATATCAAATGGGAGTGTCATGAAAAGAAAAGGCGCCGGTTAGGCACCGACGCCCTTCCTGCTTGCCGCACCGGTTGAACGGCAGTCTATCCTGACCGTTCGAACCGGTGCATCTGACCCGGCGCGCAGCGTCCGGTGTCAGACGATGTTGAGATGCTCGATGCCCGTCGAGAGATCCTTGTCCTTGGCCTCCTTGCCGTGGAGTTTGATCATCAGGCGCAACTCGTTGACCGAATCGGCGTTCCTCAACGCGTCTTCATACGTGATCGACCCGTTCTCATAGAGCTCGAACAGGTGCTGGTCGAAAGTCTGCATGCCGAGCTCGCGGGATTTCTTCATGATCTCCTTGATCTCGTGCACCTCGCCCTTGAAAATGAGGTCGGAGATCAACGGCGAGTTGAGCAGAATCTCGATCGCCGCCGCGCGCCCCTTCGCGTCCTTCTTGGGGATGAGCCGCTGCGACACGATCGCGCGGATATTGAGCGACAGATCCATCAGCAGCTGCGCCTTGCGCTCCTCGGGGAAGAAATTGATGATCCGGTCGAGCGCCTGGTTCGCGCTGTTGGCGTGCAGCGTTCCCAGCGCCAGGTGGCCGGTTTCCGCGAACGATATCGCGTGCTCCATGACTTCCCGGTCGCGGATCTCGCCGATCAGGATCACGTCCGGCGCCTGGCGCAGCGTGTTCTTCAATGCCTTTTCCCACGAATCCGTGTCGACCCCGACTTCGCGCTGCGTGATCACGCAGTTCTTGTGCTCGTGCACGTATTCGACCGGATCCTCGATGGTAATGATGTGGCCGTAGCTGTTCTCGTTGCGATGGCCGATCATCGCCGCCATCGAGGTCGACTTGCCCGAGCCGGTGCCGCCCACGAAAATAATCAGGCCGCGCTTCGTCATCACGATGTCTTTCAGCACCGGCGGCAGGTTCAGGTCCTCGAACTTCGGGATCGTGGTGGTGATGGTCCGCAGCACCATGCCGATCCGGCCCATTTGCATGAAGGCGTTCACGCGGAAGCGTCCGATTCCCCCGGGGTTGATCGCGAAGTTGCACTCCTTGGTGGCCTCGAACTCCTGCGCCTGCTTGTCGCTCATCATCGCGCGCGCCAGTTCCGACGTATGCTGCGGCGTGAGCTGCTGGTTGGCGACCGGCGTCATTTTGCCGTCGAGCTTGATCGCGGGCGGATAGCCCGAGGTGATGAAGAGGTCGGACCCCTTTTTCGCCACCATCGCCTTCAACAGGTCGTGCATGAATTTGACTGCCTGGTCTCGTTCCATACTTCTCTCCTACATTGAATCGCCGGCCGCGCAGCGGCCTACTTGAAGTTGTCCTTGTTGGCCGCCTTGGTGCGCGCCTCTTCCACCGAGATGACGTTGCGCTTCAACAGGTCCTGCAGGTTCTGGTCGAGCGTCTGCATCCCGTAGTTTTGCCCGGTCTGGATCGCGGAATACATCTGCGCCACCTTGGCCTCCCGGATCAGGTTGCGGATCGCGGGCGTGCCGACCATGATCTCATGCGCCGCCACGCGCCCGCTGCCGTCCTTGGTCTTGAGCAATGCCTGCGAAATCACCGCGCGCAGCGACTCCGACAGCATCGCGCGCATCATTTCCTTTTCCTCCGCCGGGAACACGTCGATGATCCGGTCGATGGTCTTCGCCGCGGAACTGGTGTGCAGCGTGCCGAACACCAGGTGGCCGGTCTCGGCCGCGGTCATCGCGAGGCGGATGGTTTCCAGGTCGCGCATCTCGCCCACCAGGATGACGTCCGGGTCCTCCCGCAGCGCGCTGCGCAAAGCGTTGTTGAACGACAGCGTGTGCGGGCCGACCTCGCGCTGGTTGATCAGGCACTTTTTCGATTCGTGCACGAACTCGATCGGGTCCTCCACCGTCAGGATGTGCCCGTGCTCGTTTTCGTTCTTGTGATTGACCATCGCCGCCAGCGTGGTCGACTTGCCGGAGCCGGTCGGACCGGTCACCAGCACCACCCCGCGCGGCTGGTCGGCGAGCTCGGCGAAGATCTTCGGCGCCTTGAGATCCTCGAGAGACAGTATCTTGGAGGGGATGGTCCGCATCACCGCCGCGGCGCCGCGCTGCTGCACGAAAGCATTCACCCGGAAGCGCGCGAGGTTGGGGATCGCGAACGAGAAATCGCACTCGAGGTTTTCCTCGTAGAACTTGCGCTGCCCGTCGTTCATGATGTCGTACACCATGGCGTGCACGTCCTTGTGCTCCATGGCGGGCAGGTTGATGCGCCGCACGTCGCCGTGCACCCGGATCATCGGCGGCAGGCCCGAAGACAGATGCAGGTCGGAAGCCTTGTTCTTGACGACGAATGCCAGCAGTTCGGAGATGTCCATTTATAATGCTCCGTGATCGGGTTCAGCGCCGGGATCGAGGTTAACTTCTTGGGGCTAACTTTCTGATTCTACGCCGGTCACTGCCCCGACGCGATGCGGAAATTATGGCCACAATCGCCGCCAACTTGCAAGCCGTTCGTGCCCGCGTGGAGCGCGCGGCGACCGCCGCCGGCAGAGCGCCCGGCGACATCGCGCTGGTCGCGGTGAGTAAGACCTTTGCGGCCGAGCACATAGCGCGGGCGCACGCCGCCGGCCAGAAGGCGTTCGGGGAGAATTACGCCCGGGAAGCCGTGGAAAAAATCACGAAACTCGCGCACCTGCCCCTGGAATGGCACTTCATCGGCCCGATCCAGAGCAACAAGACGGGCGCCATCGCGGCCCATTTCCAGTGGGTGCACAGCGTGGAGCGAGAGAGAATCGCGCAGCGGCTGGACGCAGCGCGCCCGGAAGGACTGCCCCCGCTCGACGTCTGTATCCAGGTGAACGTCAGCGGAGAGGCGAGCAAAAGCGGTATCTCCCCCGGCGAAGAAATCGGGCTCGCGCAAGCGATAGCGCGGCTGCCGAGACTGAGGCTGCGCGGGTTGATGGCAATACCGGAGCCGACGCCCGACATCCAGCTGCAGCACCGGCGCTTCGCGCTGCTGCGCGAGCTGAAAGACGGGATCGCCGCGCGCGGTTACGCGCTCGATACGCTCTCGATGGGCATGTCGGACGACCTCGAGGCGGCCATCGCCGAGGGCGCGACGATCGTGCGCGTCGGCACCGCTATTTTCGGAAAGCGTGATCAGTGACTGGTGGCTGGTGGCTGGTGGCTGGTGTTTCGCAAGCCTGGCCGCTTCGCGGCTGTTAACATACGTTTTTTGCTCCAGCCACCGATCACCGGCCACCATCCACGCATTTCAGCATGAAGATAACCTTCATCGGCGGCGGCAACATGGCGAGCGCCATGATCGGCGGTCTCATCCGCAAGCGCTGGCCGCGCAAGGCGATCCGCGTGGTGGAGATCGCGGGGCCCGCCCGCAAGCGCCTCGAGCAGGAACTCAAGGTGAAGACTCATGCCGCGCTCGAGGCCGCGGCGGCGAAGAGCGATTGCATCGTGCTGGCGGTAAAGCCGCAGCAGATGCGCGAGGTCGCGCGCGCTTTGAAACCGCTGCTCGCTTCACAGCTCGTGGTGACCATTGCCGCGGGCATACGGGTGCAGGACCTTTCGCGCTGGCTGGGCGGCTACCGGCGCATCGTGCGCGTCATGCCCAATACGCCGGCGCTCGTGCACGCCGGCATCTCCGGCCTGTATGCGTCGGCGGCCGTCGGCGCCGCCGACCGCGCCGCGGCCGGCAAGGTGCTGGGCGCGGTCGGTGGAATCCTGTGGCTGGAACGCGAGGAGGAACTCGACGCCGTGACCGCCGTGTCCGGCAGCGGGCCCGCGTACGTCTTCTATTTCATCGAGGCGCTGGAGCGGGCCGCGCGGGAACTGGGGCTTGCCGCGGACGCCGCGCACCGGCTTGCGATCGAGACCTTCGCCGGCTCGGTCAAGCTCGCCGCGCAGGCTGCCGAGCCGCCGGAAACCCTGCGCAGCCGCGTGACTTCCAGGGGCGGCACTACGGAGCGCGCGCTGAATTCGATGGAGTCGGACCGGGTGAAGGACGCGATCGTGCGCGCGGTGAAGGCCGCCGCGGAACGCTCGCGCGAACTCGGCGACGAGCTGGGCAAGGACTAGGGCCGTGAGGCGGGAGGCGTTAGGCGGGAGGCGTCTGTTTTCATCGGGTCTTCACCTCACTCCTCACGCCTTACGCCTCACTAGCCGGCCTCGCGAGGGCGGCGCATGGTGACCGGCGCGCTGATCTTCCTCGTCAGCACCGTTTTCGGGCTGTTCGTCGTGGCCTTGCTGCTGCGTTTCTATCTGCAATGGGCGCGCGTGCCGTACCGCAACCCGCTCTCGGAGTTCCTGCAGGCGCTGACCGACTTCATGGTGCGGCCCGCGCGGCGCGTGATCCCCGGCTTGTGGGGCCTCGATCTCGCCACCCTCGCGCTGGCTTGGCTCGCGCAGTTCCTGGAGCTCCTCATCGTGCTGCAGATCCGCGGCTATCCGCCCGGCCCGGAAGCCGGGATGATTTTCGCCGCGGCCGCGCTGATGGCGCTGGTGATGCTGGTGAAGGCCGGCCTCTACATCGTCATGGTCGCCGTGATCGCGCAGGTACTATTGTCGTGGGTGGGGCCCTACAACCCGATGATGCCGCTCCTGAACAGCATGACGCGGCCGTTTCTGCGCGTGTTCCAGCGGCGGCTACCGCCGATCGGCAACGTGGATCTCTCGCCCCTGTTCCTGCTCGTGGTGATCCAGCTGCTGCTGATGCTCCCGGTCGCTTATCTCGAAGCCGCCGTCGGCCAGATGTTCTGATGCCTGAACGGCGTGAGTCGTGATTCGTCCCGTTCCAATGTCCGATTGCGAGGCGCGTCTCCGATCAACCATAATCATGGGCGGGAGCATGTCATTGGAACGGGATTCGTGAATCGTGATTCGACCTGGTGCCGTTACGACGCCGCGGCGCAAAAGCTCACATTGAGCCTCCACGTGCAGCCCGGCGCAAGGAAAAGCGCAATCGCGGGCATTCACGGCGACGCGCTGAAAATCAAGATCGCCGCGCCCGCGGTGGACAACAAGGCGAATGCCGCGCTGGTCGGGTTTCTGAGCGAAACGCTCGACGTCCCGAGGTACGCGATCGTCGTCCGGCACGGAGCGACGGGCCGCCGCAAGGTCGTCGAAATCACCGGCGGCCCCGAGCTGGTGAAGGCACTCGGTCAAGTAGTTAGAGGCTAGACGTTCCGGGTGTCACAGCCGTGACACCCGGGGGACCAGTCACCAGTCACCGGTCACGAGTCACGCTACATCAGGATAATGTCGTACTGCTCCTGGTTATAGGCGGTCTCGACCTGCAGCGACACCGGCTTGGCGATGAAATCCGAGAGCATGGCGAGCGACTGCGATTCCTCGTCGAGGAACAGATCGATGACCGGCTGGGAGGCGAGGATGCGGAACTCGCGCGCGTTGAACTGCCGCGCTTCGCGTATCAGCTCGCGCAGGATGGAGTAGCACACCGTCTGGGGCGTCTTCAGCCGGGCGCGGCCATCGCAGACCGGGCACGGCTCGCACAGCACCTGGGCGAGGGACTCGCGCGTGCGCTTGCGCGTCATTTCCACAAGCCCGAGCTGCGTGAACCCGTTCACCGACATGTGCGTGCGGTCGCGCGCGAGCGCCTTGCGAAATTCATTGAGTACCGCGTTTTGGTGCTCCTCGGTGTCCATGTCGATGAAATCGACGATGATCATGCCGCCGATGTTGCGCAGCCGCAGCTGGCGCGCGATCACCTGCGCCGCCTCCAGGTTGGTCTTGAAGATGGTGTCGTCGAAGCTGCGCCCGCCGACGAAGCCGCCGGTATTGACGTCCACGGTGGTGAGCGCCTCGGTCTGGTCGAAGACGAGGTAGCCGCCCGACTTCAGATCGACGCGCCGCGACAGCGCTTTCTCGATCTCGTCCTCGATCCCATAGAGGTCGAACAACGGGCGTTCGCCCTGGTAGTGCTCGATGCGCTCGGCGACGTTGGGGGTGAAGTCCTGGCCGAACTCGAACATCTTCTGGTAGGTCTCGCGCGAGTCCACCAGCACGCGCGCGGTGTCCTCGTGCACGAAGTCGCGCAGCACCCTCAGGCTCAGGTTGAGATCCTGGTAGAGCGGCGTGAGCGCCGCGGCGGTCGCGGCCTTGTCCTGGATGCCGCCCCACAGCCGGCGCAGGTAGTCGATGTCGGACTTGAGCCCGTGGTCGGAGGCGGACTCGGCCACCGTGCGGATGATATAGCCGCCCCGTTCCTCGGCGGGGAGCAGCTGCTGCAGTTTCTCGCGCAGATGGGCGCGCTCCTCCTCGTCCTCGATGCGCTGCGAGATCCCGATATGCGAATCCTGCGGCAGGTAGACGAGAAAACGCCCGGCAATCGATATCTGGGTCGAAAGCCGCGCCCCCTTGGTGCCGATCGGGTCCTTTACCACCTGCACCATCAGGTTCTGCCCATCGCCCAGCAGCTTCTCGATCGGGGGCCCCGGCTGCGCGCCGTGGCGGTGGCCCCAGATGTCGGCGACGTGCAGGAACGCCGCGCGCGCGCCGCCGATGTCGATGAACGCCGACTGCATGCCGGGGAGCACGCGGACGACGCGCCCCATGGTGATATTGCCGACCAGCCCGCGGGAGGAGGCGCGCTCGATGTGCACCTCCTGCGTGACACCCTGCTCGATCACCGCGACCCGCGTCTCCTGCGGGGTCACGTTGACCAGGATTTCCTCGGTAACGGCCATGGGACGGGCGCTCTTACCACATCGGGATATTGAATTTCTGCAGCAACTCCACCGTTTCCGCCAGGGGCAAACCCATGATACCGGAATAGCTCCCCGATATCCGCGTCACGAACGCGCCGGCGCGCCCCTGGATGCCGTACGCCCCGGCCTTGTCGAGCGACTCGCCGCTCGTGCAATAGCGCCGGATATCGGTGTCGGACAGTTCGCGGAACCACACGCTCGAAACCGAGATCTGGGTTTCGGTCTGCTCCTTCAGCGCGATCGCCACCGCTGTCAGCACCTGGTGCTCGCGTCCGGAGAGCGTGCGCAGCATGCGCGCCGCGTGCTCGGCGTCCTCCGGCTTGCCGACGATCTGGCCGTCGAACACGACGGTGGTATCGGCGGCGAGCGCGGGTTTCTGCGGCAGCCCCCGGTACGCGATCTGGCGCACCGCCATTGCCGACTTGGCCGTCGCCATCCTCAGCACGTAAACCCCCGGTGACTCGTCCGGCAGCGGCGTCTCGTCCACGTCCGCGCCCCGCCGCAAGTCTTCGCGCAGCAGCAGCAGCTCGAACGGCACGCCGACCTGCTTCAGCAGTTCGCGCCGCCGCGGGCTGCGGGAGGCGAGGTAGATGCGCTTGTCGCTGACGCTCATGGCTGGCGCGGGAGGCGGGAGGCGGGAGGCGCGAAGCGCGCAACCACCACGAAACCGTCGAATCTGCGCCTCACACCTCTCTCCTCTCGCCTCACTCGCGGTGGTAGGGATGATTGTGCAGTATCGAGTGCGCGCGATAAAGCTGTTCGGCGAGCACCACGCGCGCAAGGCCGTGGGGCAGCGTGAGCGGAGACAGGGACCAGGCGAAATCCGCGGAATTTTTCACGCTTTCGGCGAGGCCATCGGCGCCGCCCAGGATGAACGCCACGTTGCGGCCGGTCTCGCGCCAGCGCGCGATGCGCCGCGCCAGCGCCATCGTGTCGAAGAGCGTCCCGCGCTCGTCGAGCGCGACTTTAACGCAGCCCGCGGGCAACGCCGAGAGAATGCGCTCGCCCTCCGATTCGAGCACGCGTTTTACCGGTCCGCCGCGCAGCGCGGGCTTGAGGGCGGCGAGCTCGATGCGCGCTTCACGCGGCATGCGCCCGGCGTACTCGGCAAAACCCGCGTCCACCCAGGCCGGCATGCGGTGGCCGATCGCGACCACGATGAACCTCACGGCTGCAGACCGCCGTCAACGGGCGGCGGCACGGCGGCGCCGGGGACGCAGCGGCGGCGCCCACAGTTCCTCGAGGTTGTAGTACTGGCGGGTGGCGGGCTGCATGATGTGAACGACCATCGAGCCGAGGTCGACCAGCACCCATTCGCCCGTGCGCTCGCCCTCCACGCTCACCACGCGCGCGCCGAGCGCCTTCATTTTTTCCTGGAGATGGTTGGCGAGCGCCCGGCTCTGGCGGTTCGAGTCGGCGCTCGCGATGATGATCCAGTCGAACAGCGCGGTCATCTTCTTCACGTCCAGCACCACGATGTCGCGCCCCTTGATGTCTTCCAGCGCCGCAACCGCGGCTTTCGTCAGCTTGTCGAGCCTCATCTACCCTTGGGAATAAAGTCTATGTAATTGAATATAATCGAGAACCACGTCGGGGAGCAAATAACGCGGGCTGGCGCCCGCGCGCAACCTGTCGCGCACCGCCGTCGCCGAGATGTCGAGCGCCGTGAACGGGACCACGGCGATGCCCCCCGCGGGCGAGAGATGAACCGCCAGGGGCTGCTGCACGAGGCGCGACGAGTACTCGCGCGCGAGCGGCTGCGGCATGCGCTCGTCCCAGCGCTCGACCGGGTAGCCGGGACGATGGGCAACCACGATGTGCGCCAGTCCGAAAATCTCGTGCCAGCGGTGCCAGGTCGCGAATTCGAGAAAAGCGTCCGCGCCGACGAGCAACGCAAGCGGACGCGTGCCGCCTGCTTCCGCTCGCAACTCGGCGAGCGTGTCGAAGGTGTAAGCCGGGCCCGCTCGCCGCACTTCACGCCCGTCCACATGGAATCGCGGGTTCCCCGCCGCCGCCAGCTCCACCATCGCCAGCCGGTGCTCCCC
>Ga0326597_10007368_pt1 | contig 14976 bp, 11 predicted proteins | sample RVTome_12_FD_203789 | JGI IMG/M metagenome (GOLD analysis project Ga0326597, IMG submission 203789) | Soil microbial communities from uranium-contaminated site in the Upper Colorado River Basin, Wyoming, United States - RVT100D185 | ecosystem: Environmental > Terrestrial > Soil > Contaminated >... | reverse complement strand
ACGCGGCTGCGTCCGCCGCCCCCCACGTTGTTGCGGTTGGCGCGCTGCTCGCCGCGCGCTACGCCGTTCTCGGAGGAATCGGTGGTCACGCAAACAAGGGATTTAGTGTGACCATCGACAATGCATGGGGCGTCCTGGTCGACGTTGTCAACGGCGTCTTCCTGCCGCAACCGACGATGCAAACGTCGGCCGCAAAGTTGATTCTCGTGATAATGGCCGCGGGCGCGGGATTAACGATAGCGCTGACGTGGAGACGAAGAGACGATCGCGGCTCTCCGGACGTCGACAGGCTGCCACTCAAGGGCGCCATTGTCGGAGGGACTTGGGTGCTTGCGTGTACCGCGACTTATGTAGCAGTGGGGAGTATCGAGGCTTGGTATCTTTTTCTGGCCGTCGGGGGATGGGGAGTGATCGTCGGTGGTTTCGTGGAGACGCTCGTGTGTGCAGCGAGAGTTCGCGCTCGAACGGCCAGGGGAGCGGCCGTGTTCACATTGGTGCTGCTTTGCGTCCAGGTTGGCTGGGTAGCGACGTACTCTCCGTTGTTCCGTAGGTATGACGAATGGCGTCGGGCGACCGCGGCGAGTGAGCGATTCTTGCGTGAACTCGAAATTCGAGTCGTCGACGCGGATCCAGGCTCGCTAGTCATGGCGCCGCCCATACCTGAGTGGGTGGAGCCGAAGAAGACAGAGCCAACCGTGTTTGGCGCGGCAGTTTTGTGGGATTATTCCGTCCAGGCGTGGCTCGAACTGACGCTTCCCCATTTGAACGCGCGCGTCCAGCCGGCCGGCACGTCGGTCGTGCGGCGGAACGCTGAGGAGATTGTCGTGGTCCTTACCCGGAGGCTCGACGCGTTCTGAGGGGGCGCGTGAAGGGCGCCCCCTTCTCGATTGGCGGGGATTTGACCTACTGGATAGTAGCTCCCCCATGCGCAAGATGAGTAACGCAGGCGCGAGTCGGTCCCAATTGCGCTCCGGTCGCCGGCATGAAATCAAGGAGATTTTGTTTCGGTATCTTCTCCATCGGTCCCGATGTAGCCGAGGCGCTGAAGCTGTCTGCGAACTTTCTCCGGCAGCGCGCCCGCGGGAGCGGAACTCACACCAACGGCAGTTCGGAAGTTGGCCAGCCTCTTAGACGCCGCCTGAGCATCGGCCACGAGGGCTTGCAGCGTCGGGTCGTCGGGGCCTTGCAGTGGATTTTTTTCGAGCGGGTCATTTTCCAGGTCAAAGGCCCACCCCTTCCGCACGCGTTCGTCATAGATCAGCTTGCGTCCGAGCCTGCGAAACGAACGCAGCCGGTTACCCTCCGAGTAGAGTTCGCTGACGGCAATTGTGTCGTCTTTCAACTGTCCGCCCGAGAAAAGCGGGCTGAGGCTCTGCCCCATCAGCTTGTCGGGCTTGGACAATCCGGCCAGGTCGAGGATCGTCGGCAGTACGTCGATCATGCGGACCTGCACGGCGAACCGGTTGCCCGCGGGGACGCGCCCGGGGAATCGGATTACAAGCGGAACACGTATGACCTCGTCGAAGAGAGTCTGGTGATGGCCCTTTCGGCCGTGCTCGAAATGTTCATCACCGTGGTCTGACAGCAGCGTGACGAGCGTCGAGTCCCGCAGACCCAGCGCGTCGAGTTCATCCAGGATCAATCCAACGTGGTGGTCGGTCCAGGCGATTTCTCCGTCGTAGAGAGCAACGAGATGTTCGAGGTCACGGGCCGGCATATCCGCGTTGATGGAAGGGTCCGTTGCGAAATCCTCCCCGGTGATCGGGCCGTCATAGTCGGGATCGAACATTTTGTCATAGGGCGCCGGGGGAATATAGTCGGCGTGCACGTCCCACATGTGTATGAACAGAAAGAACGGCCTTTGCAGTTTCCGGCGCAGCCACGCACGCACACGCTCGTAAACGCGGGGGTTGGTTATGTCGGCGTGCGAAGCCAGACGTATGGCGTCCAGGCTCTTACCGCCGGCCAAGGTCCGCATGGTACGCTCCGCGAACGACGTGCAGTCAACGTATTCGTCGAATCCCTGCGAGACCCCAAAGACCGGATGCATCGCGGGGCCGGAAAAAAAACCAGCCGTGTGATATCCGGCGGAGTTGAGCGTCTCGGCCAACGTGACACGGCTAACGTGTAAACGGTGATTCAAGCTGACGCAGCCGTGAACGGAATCGGACAGCCCGGTAAATAGGGCGCAGTGTGCCGGAAGCGTCCACGATGTGCTGCTGATCATGTTCTCAAACAGGGCGCCCTCCGTGGCGAGCCGGTCGATGCGTGGGCTGGTGTCGCGGTCATATCCGTAAGAACCCAAGTGGTCGGAGCGGAGCGTGTCGATTGAAATCATGACAATGTTGGGTCGGGACTCGTCTGAGCGGCCGCGGACACCGGCATCGGTCTGCTCATCGTTCCTCTTGCAACCGGCATGTGCCATGATTGCGACGAATCCTGCGATTATACAATACGAGCATGCTTTATTCATGACTTTGCGATCCCCCTGAAGCCACCCCGGCGGAAAGTTAGTGTTATATCGTTTCCGTGCCGGAACGCCATGACTTGGGAGAAATTGCCTTTTGGATGGCGCAGCGAACGTGCCGCGGACTGATATCGGCGTAGTTCGCCGTATTATGCGCTTGGGTGCGGATTCAGGGAGATTCAGGGCGCGCACGTGATACAGCGTGAATTCTTGTCGACATGGAGCACGAATAGCGCCGGCGTACCCAAGCCCAATAGGAGAAGCAGCGTGCCGAACGTAGTGACGCGAAAGCCGTACTTTCTGAGCCGTTCTACGAGATATGGACGCTCCTTCATTTGGAAGACTCGGGCGCGAGCTTCGCGATCCGCGCGCACGTAATTGAACGCGTCAAACAGTTGTGGACGAACGAGTTTGGTAACACCTTGAACCGGAAGAAAAACGCTGACTATTCAAAGATCATCGCGTCGCGACGGACCGCGGCCGGTCGCGCCCGGCAGCAACCACGAAAGAGAAGATACTTCGTAGACTGAGATATACAAAATCAACGATGAAATAGAATCACATGTGTCGGGGATCTGATCTTCCCCAGAATAGCCGTGCCTACTGACTTATGAGAAGAGTCTGTGCGCTGCTTGATGCGCGGGTCGAAGGGGGAAACTGCTAATCGTCCTCTTCTTCGGCGCCGCCTCTGGAGAACCACGCGGCAAGTTCCTTGGCCATAGAATCGGCCATCTCCCGGTCACCGATGCGCGACGCGGCGTTTTTAGTAACTATCTGCACCTTCCCGACATCGTCTCCTTCGCTGCACAGCAGGAACAGGACGACCGCGTAGGAATCGCTGCCAATAATCCCTTTCAGCCCGCCCGCATGATGATACCACTGGACCTGGGGTACGACCTCGATAACCGGCGAGCCCCCGGGCAAAGGCGCGCCTTCTCCCTCGGCGAGCGAACTTCGCAGGGCCCCGGGAAGGGTCTCAACAAACTCGGCCGACGCAAGCGCGCCAATGTCCGTCCTTGTCGGGGCCACGCGCACGCCCTTGAACCGCCCGACGTCGCCACGAACGGTGCCCGGCACGACCTGGAGCTTGGACCTCGCACCGCGGGCCTCCTTGTACGCCTTCTTGGCGATCGTCGAGCACCCGTTGGTTACGGCCAACAGGATGACAAGCCCCACGCTTGCTAAAGTGTTCTTCATCGTGTCGTCACTAGAGACGCCGGTGAACATTGCCCAAGACCTCTATCTTAGTACTACATCTGCGGGGACGGTCAAGGCACGCTGCTTCACCGCTTGGTATTGCCCGCGACGATTGGACCAAAAAGCCGAGACCGGCTTGAAGTTGTTCAGGCCCGCTGGATATAATATGAGCACCATGTTGGCGGCGCCGCATTGGGGCGCGGCCGAAATCGAGCCGGAGCCAGGAACATGCCAGCTAGGACACAGCACGCGGCGTTGTGGCTGATCGGCCCGGATATGCCCGGGCTGCTCAACCTCGGGTCCAAGTTCGTTGCTGAGCGCGGCGGAAACATCGACAAGGACATAGCCGACAAGTTCGGCGAGAAGGCCGTGGTCTTCATGAGCATAACCGCGGACCCCGAAGACATCAAGCGCATGAACCGCGACAAGGAAAGCCTCAAGGCCGCCACGGGGTGCGGCGTCGTGTTTCAGCCCATGCACCAGCCCACGGTGCCGGACGGGTTTCAGAACGATCTTTACGGTTTCGACATCGTTACCGACGACGCTCCGGGGCTCATTGCGGAGTTGACCGGCCTTGTGTCAGAGTTCGGGATGATGGTCGTGGGGCACACGGGAGAGCGCCGGGTGGTCCCCGGCCCCCGGCCGGTGGTGCAGGGCGGGCAGAAGTTCGTTGTCATGCTCCCCCACCAGTTCGACCATCTGGCCTTCACGCGCGCCCTCAACGACGTCGTCAAGAAGTACAACGGCACAATGAAGACGCCCCTTCGCACCGTTCCCGGTCTGCTGTGGTGGTGGTAATGCGGTACTTCCGTGCGGCCGGTGCATGCCGTGACGTCACATCCGCCATGCCCGATGGTTCTGTGCCGGCACGTTGCCGTTGCGACGGCTAATCGCGCCGCCACGGGGGCACGCGCAGTGGGAGCGTGGTTCCCGGCGTCGTCCCCAATCATTTACGCGGCAGGTCGCACACGTGTCCGCGAGCCGGGTAATTTCTAGTAAACTTCCAGTGCTTATCAAACCCGAACGCGCGCAGGTATTCCCCGTGGTCCGAAAGTTTGTGCAGCACCACGCAAGGAAAGCTACACTACGTCTATGGACGACCCGTCATCGCTAGGGTATCGAGTGTCAGCGCTCAGTCTCGCTCTCAACACCGGCTTGGCGGCGGTCAAGCTGGTTTGCGGCCTCGTGGGGAACTCCTATGCTCTGGTCGCCGACGCCATCGAATCGCTCGGCGACATCTTCAGCACGGCCATCGTCCGGGCCGGTCTCGTTATCGCGGCACGCCCGGCCGACGACAACCACCCTTACGGGCATGGAAAGGCCGAGCCGCTTGCTGCTCTTCTGGTCGCGGCGATGTTGCTGGCCGCCGCGGCGACCATTGTAATCTCCGCGATCCACGAGATTCGCACGCCTCACCACACGCCAGCTTGGTATACCCTGGTCGTGCTGCTCGTCGTGGCGCCTCTCAAGGAGGCCATGTACCGTTTCGAGTTTCGAGTGGCCCGTGCGATAAGCAGCACCGCCCTGTGCGTCGACGCTTGGCATCACCGCAGCGATGCGTTGACTTCCGCGGCGGCCGCAATCGGCATAACGATCGCCCTCATCGGTGGACCGGGATACGAGCCGGCGGACGACTGGGCCGCCCTTCTGGCTTGTCTTGTGATCACGGTCAACGGAGTAAAGTTTGCCCGTTCTGCAATAGAAGAGCTGATGGACACGAGTCCGGCCGCGGGCGTCGCTGATTCCATCAGGGAGGTGGCGTTGAAGGTCGCCGGCGCACGCGCCGTAGAAAAACTGGTCATCCGAAAGGTGGGACCGCGCCTGTTTGTAGACATGCATCTTGAAGTGGGCCCCGATCTGACGGTCAGGCAGGGCCATGCCATTGCCCACGCCGTGAAGGACGCGATCCTCGGCAAGATGCCGACGGTGGCCGACGTGCTCGTTCACGTCGAGCCGACTGCGTGATTACGGCTGCGCCTCGGCTCAGGTTCTACACCTTCCGCCCTTTGCTCGGACGCGATAGGTGACGCACCAGTAGTAATCGAGGCCGAGGTAGTCGAGATCATCCGCAAAGTCGCTCAACGCCTGCCGCAGTGATACTTCGGACGGGAAGTTCTTGATGACCTCGAAGGTGCTGCCGTCTTGTAGTATGCGCGTCTGGTAATTGTTGCCCTCTTCATCTATGCGCGCGATGGGCGTGTTGCTTCCGGCGACAAAGTTGTTGTCGGCCAGGACGACGCGGGCCCCGGCCGGCAGCTTGGAGTGCAGCGCCGCCAGGAACGCCGAAATCCGCCCGAGCGGAACGTGCGACCAGAAAAACCCGGCAAACGCCGCGGTGCCGAGGGCGACCGATCCTGCGGGCGGCCAAAGTGGGACCAGGGCGATGGGCGAGGGAGCCCGAAGGCCGTCGATGCCGGCGAGCGTGAAGGCGTCCGCTTTGGCGAAGCGGACGGTGGCGGGTCCGTAGCTCTTTCGGCCGGCGGCTTGGAGCATTTCGTCGCTTAAGTCCGTGGCGAGGATCGAGCGGGCCGTCTTGCTGATGAGCTGAGTCCAGTAGCCCGTTCCGCAGGCGACTTCGAGAACGACGTGGCCGGCGAGCTTCTGTGGGATGAGCCGACGCAGCCGCTCAAGGTCCGCCTGGCGCTCGGGCTTGGCGTATATGTCTTCGTACTCGCGGACGCGGCGCGAGTAGTAGTCGATCATGTCCGTGCTCGTGGTCACAGGTCGGCGAACTCCGGGGCGTATCTTACCAGGCCGCCTGCGACGGGCACGCCGCCCTCGCGAAGCTCGCACGCCATGAATTCGGGGCCTGCGCCGTACTCGTTGGTCAGTTTCCAGCGGGCCGCCGGCGCGAAGCCGAAGCGCGTGTAATACGCCGGCTCACCGAGGACTACGCAGAACGCATAGCCGTCCGCCCGGCAGGCGGCGAGCCCATCGCGGACGAGCCGCTTGCCGATTCCGCAGCGTTGAAAATCCGGGTGTACGGCCACGGGGCCCAGTCCGACGCCTCCGCGGGCATCTGCGGAGCCGATGGTCACCGGGCTGAACGCAACGTGCCCGACGACTGCGCCGTCCACCTCCACGACAAGCGAGACGAGCAGCCGTCCCGCGGCCCGCAACGAGTCAACCAGCCGGGCCTCGGCATCGGTGGGAAACGCCGCAACGTGCACTCGTCGGACGGCCTGGCAGTCGGACTCGTTTTCAGGACGTATCATGGCGTTGCGTCCGCCGAGCATACATACGGAAGAGCCGTTAAAGTAGACTCGTTGAGTCCAGATTTACGGGCTGGTGGGATCGGCATGAGAAAACGCCGCGTGCACAGTTGCGCCGTTTGGACCACCCCCAAGGGGACTCGAACCCCTGTCTTCAGGATGAGAACCTGATATCCTAGGCCACTAGACGATGGGGGCCGTGTTTCGCAGAGATTAGCCCGAGGGGCGCCCGGCCGTCAAGCCGCGGCCGGACGACGCACGTAGCTTCGGGGGTGCGTTGCGGACGCGGCCGTCGTAGGGTTTGCGCGGCCTCACGACGCTTTCTGCGAACAGGGTGCGGCCGCCACTGCGGGCGATCTCAAGTCTCAGGTCGTTGTTACAGGCCAAAAACCTTCATTCCTTTGGCGGTTCGTTCAGCTTCTCCCGCCAGTTGGCGGCGTCCTGCGGCCGGTCCCAGCGCTCGTAGAGAGTGACCAGGCGGCCGACGGTGGTTTGGGCACGAGGGTGTGAGGCGTTCAGACGGCTTTCGAGTATGCGATGCGCCTCCAGCAGTTCTTGCTCCGCGTCGGTATAGCGCTCCATGAGAGTGAGGCACTGGCCAAGGCTGGAGCGGCTGATTCCGACCCATTCATTGTCGGCACCGAGGAGCTTCTTGCGAATTTCGATCGCGGTGCGAAACAGGCTTTCTGCGTCTTGATATTCGCCCTGGTTTCGTTTGATCACGGCCAGCGTGCTGAGGTCTCCTGCGACCGCGGGGTGTTCATCGCCGTGAAGGCGGCGGTGCATTTCGAGCGCCGCAACCAACATCTGCTCCGCCTCCTCGAATTGGTCCAACTCATTCAGCACGCCCCCGAAGTTGTTCAGGTATGACGCCATGTTGGGATGGTCTTTGCCGGCATAGTACGTCTGATACATTTCCAGAACTTCGCGGTACATGGCCTTCGCTGCGACCCGGTCACCTTTGTATTGAAGCAAGTTGGCCAGATAGTGTTTGGTCAGGGCGATGTCCGGATGGTTGTCGCCGTGTACGAGTTGGTACGTTCGAAGTGCCTCGCGATAGCTTCCCTCCGCCGCGTCGTAACGGCCCTGCCGGTGCTGGACATAGCCCAGCATCCTCAACGTCGAAGCGACTTTTTCGCGGGGGCTTTCTGCCAGCGAACGGAATCGGCGCAGCGAATCTTGAATGAGCCGCTTCGCCTCGGAGAAGTCGCCCGCCCAGAGGCGGGTGACTCCCAGTTCGCGGAGCGAGTCGGCCACCGGGGTGCTGTTATCGCCGGCCAGTTCGCGCCGGATTCGCAGGGCTTGCTCATGCTCGGAGCGGGCTTTTTCGTAGTCGCCCCGGGCCAGGTGGACGCTTGCCGAGTCGAAAAGAGACTGGGCTACTTGAAGATGCTCGTCGCCAAGTTCGGCCCGACGAATTCGCAGGGCCGCCTCCTGGAGCTCCGCGGCCTCGTTATGGAGTCCGAGATTCAGGTACAGGCGTCCTATGGTGCTCATCAGCCGCGCTTGCAGCAGAGGCTGCTTCCCGTGCTCGAGACGAATCTGCCGAGCTCCTTCGTCGAGGACGTCGCGCACCGTCATGGTTTGGCCCAGCGACTCGCTCGGGTCGGCGAGTTCAAAGAGCCCAACGAAAAAATCCGAAACGAAGCGGGAAGTTTCCGCCTCGCGGTCGGCGCGGTCGCGTTCCTTGAGAGCCCGGGAATAGCTCAGCGCCGTTCCCGCCAAACCGAGGCATAACGAGAGAAACACAAGCAGCACCGTGGTTACGACGCCCTTATTGCGCTGCACGAACTTGCGCAAGTGATAGGACGCTCCCTGTGGACCCGCGACGACGGGCCGGTTACTCAGGTGGTTGCGTATATCGGCGGCGAACTCCGACGCGGTCGCGTATCGATCGGTGCGGTCTTTCTCCAACGCACGCATGGTGATCCAATCGAGATCGCCGCTTAGGAGACCGGCTAGCGCGTGCGCGTCGACGCGGCGCTTTTGGGCGAACTCGCCGGCGCGTACGGAGTCCTCACCGCCTGAAGTCAACAAGCCTCGGAATCGAGTGCTCGGTTTTTCGGGATCCACCTCGCGAATAATGCGGCGAATCTCCTGGAAGGCCGCGCTGCGGATCGTGCGCAGGTCAATGGGCAGCGACCCGGTCAGAAGCTCATACAAAAGGACTCCCAGTGAATAGATGTCGCTGCGGGTGTCGATGTTCTGGGCGGTCATGTCGGCCTGCTCGGGGCTCATGTAAGCGGGCGTCCCGACGAGTTGGCCGATCTCCGTAAAGAGCGATGTTGCGGTGAGCCGCTGATCGATCGCCTTGGCGACGCCGAAATCGATTACCTTTGGCACGGGCTTGTCGTCCTGGTAGTAGACGAGGACGTTCGACGGCTTGAGGTCGCGATGGATGACGCCTTTTTGATGGGCGTGTTGCACGGCCTCGCAGACCGTGATGAAGAACTCCAGCCTCTGGTCTATACCGAGGCGGTTGCGGTCACAGTGCTCGGTTATGGGGATTCCCCGGATGTACTCCATTACGAAGTAGGGGCGCCCTTCGTCCGTCGTGCCCGCGTCGAAGACCTTGGCCACGTTGGGGTGGTCCATCATCGCAAGCGCCTGCCGTTCGGTCTCGAATCGCGCGAGGACGGCACGCGAGTCCATGCCCGGCTTGATCACTTTCAGGGCGACTCGCCGGCTGACCGGTTCGATCTGCTCGGCGAGATAGACGATCCCGAAGCCGCCCTCGCCCAGCTTGCCCCGGATCAGATATGGTCCAATCCGTTCCGGTTGAGGCGGATCGGGAATGGACGTCGTGCTACCCGGCGTTAGATCGGCCACCGCTTCTTCGCGCTTGAGGGCGTGGAGCCGTTCACGGAGCTCCGGCAAGTCCGGGTTCGCCCGGATGAGCAGTTCGGTATCGACCATATCACCGCGTGCGATACGATCGGCTGCGTCTGTAATCAGGTCCTCGATGCGACGGGTACGGTCATCTTCGCCCATCTCACTTCCGCCCCTTCGCCTGCAATTCGAGATTCGCCAATCACGGGTTCTGTGGCGTGTTTTTGCTGCCGTCAAGCCTAACGGCTCGGCCCCAGCCGCATAGGCTTATATCGAAGTAGACGGTCACATCTCCGCGCGGAACGTGGATCTCCCGACCGTTGATTACGGTTCCCGCGGGGTACTGCCCGCAGGGTGGATTGACGGGAGTGATAGTTACCACCGCGGCGTCCTGCGGATCGGCTGAGTCGTCGCTGTCCGGGTTCGCCGCCGCCGCCGGGTTGTTCCCGCCGACGTGCACGGTCGCTGACCGCGTAACGTTCTTACGGGAATGGCCCTCGCGGTCCGTAAGAGTCGTTTCGGAAGGCTCGATTCGGATCCGCAGCAGCGGTTCACACGGCGGGGCTCCGGTGGGACGAATGTAGGCGGCGACGGTTCCGATGCATCGGGGCTCACCTCGGTCATATTCCCCTTCACTGCCTTCGATGAGAAATTCGATGGATGATTCGCCCCGCATTCGGGACATCCGAGCTACTGTCTCAGCATAATCTTGTCCGTGGAACAAGAAGTCCGGCCGCTTAGGGTCTTTGACGAAAGCCACTTGCGGGATGCAAGTGCTCTGGGGCGGGAGATTCATACTTATGACGCTCTTCATCTTTCCTATGGCATAGCATTCTTCGCAGTCGGCAACGGTGAACTTGCCCATTGCCGCGCAAGCGGCCTCACCTGCGGGATTGCATGCGCCGGAATCAGTATCGCAACAGAAAGATGCCCTTGCCTGGCAAACTCCGGCCGCAAGGAACAAGCTGAGGACTGCCCAAAGCACGATCGCCGGCGGCGATGACCCTTTAGAACTTCGCAGCAACCACATGACGGCTCTCCTATCTATACTGGACTTGAAAAACCACGTGCCGGGGGATCGGTAAAAACGTGTGTGGAAAGGCGACCATGTACTCCGAGCCGCGACCGTCAGGGAGCGATTCTCCCAGCATACTCGACTCTGCGCTCTTATGCGGACGCGGGACCGTATGAGCTTCTCACACACGCTCTAAGTCTCCGGTCCGGCAAAGATAGCGATCGGGCTGGAATGTGCAAGTGTGGGACAGTTGTCCGAACGGGCCATTCAACGCGCCCGAGCAAGTCAGGGCCGCGGGCCGTGCAGCCGTGCGACTTGCACGGACTTGGTGCGGACTGATCCGGGCAGCCGGGGGTACTACACCGCCCGGCGCCGAATGAAATGGACGATTCGGCGGGGGCGCATATTATTACTTGCTGCCGCGATTCCGGATAGTAGAAGGGAGCTTCGATTTGGCATTGTTCGACCTTGTGAATCCGTTCGCACCGGCCGGTGACCAGCCCAGGGCGATCGAGCGGCTCGTTTCCGCGTACGCCGCCGGCGCCAAACATCAATGCCTGCTCGGCGTTACCGGATCGGGCAAGACGTTTACGATTGCGAACGTGCTCACGAAGCTGGAAAAGCCCGTCCTGGTCATCTCCCACAACAAGACGCTGGCCGCCCAGCTTTACGAGGAGTTCCGCGAGCTGTTTCCCAACAACGCCGTCGAGTATTTTGTCAGCTATTATGACTACTATCAGCCCGAGGCGTACATCCCCCAGCGCGACATCTACATAGAGAAGGACGCCTCGCGCAACGACGACCTCGACCGCCTGCGGCTGAGCACCACGAGCACGCTCGTTTCGCGCCGCGACGCGGTGATCGTGGCGAGCGTCTCGTGCATCTTCGGCCTGGGATCGCCGGAGGACTATAAGTCCAGCGTTATCGTCCTCGAGCCCGGACAGTGCATGGAAAGGGACGAACTGCTCAAGAGATTCGTCGACCTTCAGTACAACCGCAACGACCTGAACCTCGACCGCGGCACGTTTCGGGTGCGCGGCGACGTGGTCGAGTTGTACCCGGCATACGAGCAGTTCGCCTACCGCATCGAACTCTTCGGCGACGAGATCGACAAGTTCGAGATCATCAACCCGCTCACCGGCCAGTCGATCAAGAAGCTCGACAAGCTCTTCATATACCCGGCCGTGCATTACGTAATGCCCGAGGAGCGCGTCACCTCCGCAACGTCCGGGATACTCGAAGAGCTCGATTTGCAGGTCAAAAAGTTCCGCCGCCTCGGCAAGATACTTGAGGCGCAGCGGCTTCTGGCCCGGACGAAGTACGACGTCGAGATGCTCCGCGAGGTCGGGTACTGCTCAGGAATCGAGAATTATTCACGCCATCTGAACGGCACCGCGCCCGGGGCCAAGCCCTACACGCTGGTAGACTACTTTCCCAAGGATTTCTTGTTCGTCGTCGACGAATCCCACGCCACGATTCCCCAGTTGCGGGCCATGTACAACGGCGACCGGGCCCGCAAGGAAACGCTGGTCGAGCACGGCTTTCGGCTCCCGAGCTGCCTGGACAATCGCCCCATGCGCTTCGAGGAATTTGAGGGCATGTGGGACCAGGTGTTGTTCGTTTCCGCCACGCCCGGGCCGTATGAGTTGGGGAAATGCGGCGGGGAGATCGTCGAGCAGATCATCCGTCCCACCGGCCTCGTAGATCCGCCGATCGAGGTGCTTCCGGCGCGCGGGCAGGTGCCCGATCTTTTGCAGCGCGTCGCCGCGCGCGCCGCCGCCAACGAGCGCGTGCTTGTCACGACCCTCACCAAGCGGCTGGCCGAGGACTTGTCGCGCTACATCCAGCAGGAAGGGCTTCGCGGCCGGTACATGCACAGCGACATCGACACGCTGGAGCGCGTGACCATCCTCAAGGAGCTGCGCGAAGGCAAGTTCGACGTGCTCGTGGGCGTGAATCTCCTGCGCGAGGGGTTGGACCTGCCCGAAGTTTCGCTCGTATGCATTCTCGACGCGGACAAGGAGGGCTTTCTGCGAAGCGAGACGTCGCTCGTGCAGATGATCGGACGGACCGCCCGCAACGTGAACGCCGAGGTCAAGCTCTACGCGGACACGATCACGCCGAGCATGCGGCGGGCCATGGACGAGACCAACCGCCGCCGTGAACTCCAGATGGCCTACAACAAGAGTCATGGGATCACTCCGGAGACCATCAGGAAGGCGATCCGTACGAGCCTCACGCAGCAGGTAAGCGCCCAAAGAATCGCCGCGGATGCGATCCAGCTATCCCAGGACCAGTTGGACCGCAACGAATACGTCGCCATGCTCGAAAAAGACATGCTGGAAGCGGCCGAGGCCTTGGAGTTCGAGCGTGCCGCCCGCCTCCGCGACCGCATAAAGGAGATCAGGGACATGCCGGAACTGGCGGCGGCCGACTCCGCCCGCCCAACTTCGTCCGACCCGGAAAAGCCCAGACGCACCGGCCGCTGAGCACGACCGCTGAACGCGACCGAGGAGGGAGCGTGAAGCATGAGTGCGAGCTCGCGAGCACGAATGTGTGGAGTGCGAAGGAGCCCGAGCGAGCTTGCGAGGAGGGCTGGGTAGCCTAACGCGAGAACCCTCCAGTGAGCCGGACAGCATAGGCGGCGTGATTCCGTCTTAGCCGCGGGCTTCTTATCATGCGCCACTGCTTTGTGTGCAGCGTTTCTTTTGAGTAGCACGAACATCCGCGAGTCCCGTGACGTGGAGTGATGCCAATTGACCAGCAAGAAACGCGATCCAAACTCGCCGCCCGGTCCGGAAGTCACTGTCCGCCTCGCCCGGCGTGAAGACCTGCCCGCCGTTCTCGACATCTTCAATTGGGCGATCGTGAACACCGCCGCGAGCTTCAACACCGAGCCGGAGACGATCGAGCATTTTGCCGATCAGTGGGAGAGCAGCGCGGACCGGTTCCCGTGGTTTGTGGCCGAGAACGAACGGGCGGTCGTCGGCTTTGCCAAGGCGTCGCGCTTCCACAGCCGTTGCGGGTACGCCTACACCGCGGAGGTAACCGTTTACGTTCACCAATCCCACCCCGGCCGGGGCATCGGCACCGCGCTTTACGGCGAGTTGATCCCCAAGTTGAAGGCCCAGGGCTATCGCACGCTCATCGCGGTCATTGCAATTCCCAACCCGGCCAGCGAGCGCCTTCACGCCAGGTTTGACTTCCGCAAGATCGGCATCCTCGCGCGCGTAGGGTGGAAGAACACCGACGGCATCTACGGCAAGGAGTTTACGTCGGCATCCTCGCGCGCGTAGGGTGGAAGCTCGGCCGGTGGCACGACGTGGGTTACTGGCAGCTCCTACTGGCCGAATCCGACACGAAACCAAGGCCGATTGCAACCGTGCGGGAAGTCTCCAACCACCGTGGCGCAGCTCGAGGTTTGCGAGGCTCTTAGGCCGAACCGACGTGGAGGTCTCTCCGGCCCCCCGTCGGATGTGGGGTCGTACCCGGGGCTTGCTCCCATGCACCGGGTCACTTAAGCTGAGGGGGACGGCGCGCGTATGTGCGCCCAAGGCGCGGATTGTAATCCCGTTCGCAGCGTTCCGAGATGGGCCGGCGCTCTGTTTCGGAACCGCCAAGCGGTGCCGCGATCGGCACCGGCGGGGTAACTTTATGTGTGCGCCATTACAAAAGGAAGCCAAGACATGAATGCACGAACTTCATTTGCCGCGTTGCTCACGGCCGCCCTGGCAATCGGCGGTTTCTCGCCCACGTACGCGGCCGACAAGGTGGAAGACATCGAGAAGGCCATGGCGGAGAAATGGGGCGAGGTCAAGTCATTCTCCGCAAACATCGAGACGAGCGGTGCCGAGCCGAGTTCGGCCTCCAAAGGCATGTATGAATACGTGATGAAGGGCGACAAGCTGATGTTCCGCATGGAGATGACCATGGGGGACGCGTCCGGCGGCGGACAAGGCATGTCCATGACCACCATCAGCGACGGGGAATTCTCCTACACGCTCATGGGGCAGATGGCCACCAAGATGAAGCAGGACAACGCACAGTCCATGGATCCTAAGGCCGCGTTCAAAATGCTCCGCGAAAACTACGAGCTGAAAGTCCTGCCCGACCAGTCGGTCGACGGTCATGCCGTGTACGTCATCGAGGGTTCGCCCAAGGGCGGTGGGGCCGGCGGCGGCAAGACCGTTTCCTATTACGCCAAGGACTCCGGCGTCGCGTTAAAGTCGGACACTTACGACGCCAGTGGTAAGCTC
>Ga0326597_10007366_pt1 | contig 14979 bp, 14 predicted proteins | sample RVTome_12_FD_203789 | JGI IMG/M metagenome (GOLD analysis project Ga0326597, IMG submission 203789) | Soil microbial communities from uranium-contaminated site in the Upper Colorado River Basin, Wyoming, United States - RVT100D185 | ecosystem: Environmental > Terrestrial > Soil > Contaminated >... | reverse complement strand
CCCGATGGCCCGCGATGGAGGGATCGACTCCGACCGCGATCCTCTTCGCGAGGGCACAGGGCCCTTTGCCGTAGACCCGATCGTTCTCGAACGCGCCGGTGCCGACGCGATCGTCCCCTAGTCCCCCAACGTCATGCGCACGCTGCCCCCGCGGGAGAGCGCGCGGGATACGAGGCCAGGCGGCGCCCCCAGGTCGGCCAGGGTGCGCTCGGGCGTGTGCGTGAGGGCGGCGCCGCCCGCCCCCCGCCGGAGCGTGGCGGATCGTCCCAGCGGTATTGAAGACGTGGGGCGGGCGGTCACCCGAGGCGACACTACTCCTTCAGGGCCGGCAGGACGGACTTGGTGAACCGCTCGACCTGGCCGAACTGGTCGGGGGAGGCGAAACGGAAGCTGAAGCTGCGGCAGCCGGCCTCGATGATGCCCCGCAGCTTCTTGATGCAGTCATCGGGCGTCCCGAAGGGGTCGCGCTCCCACATGGACTCCTCGATGGACTTGTAGGTGGTCACGTAATACCTGTTGGTGAACTCCAGGGCCTCCTTCCGCGCCTTCGCCCGGTCGCGGTTCACGTTCATCAGCACCTGGTAGCTGGGCACGATGGCGTTGGGGTCCCGCCCCGCCTCCTTCGCGTACTGCTGGATCCGCCCGAGGATGGACCGGTACTCCTCCGGCGTGGCCAGGCAGGTCTGCCACCCGTCGGCGATCCGGCCCACGCGGCGGAGCATCCGCTCCACCACCCCCCCGTCCAGCGGGAAGATCTGGGGATTGTTGGCGATCCAGATGGGCGGGCAGGGCTTTCGGATGGGCTTGACGCCGAAGGCGATGCCGTCCAGGTCGTGGAACTGCCCCTTGAAGGTGGTCTTCGGCTCGGTCCAGAGCTTCCGCAGGACCTCGATCTGCTCCTCCATGATGGCGCCCCGCTTGTTGTAGGGCACGCCCGCCACGTCGAACTCGCGGGTGAACTCGGGGCCGCCGGCCTCGGCGCTCCCCCCGCCCACGCACGCCACCAGGACCGTCCGCCCGGCGGAGAGCTGGTCCACGGTCGCCCACTGCAGGGCCAGCCACACCGTGTTTCGCAGCGGCGAGATCAGGGCCGACGTCGCCAGCTTGACCCGCTTGGTGCGCGCCGCCACGGCCGCCAGTGCGGTGGTGGACTCCAGGCGCGGTTTCGAGAAGTAGTTGTCGCCCACGTACACGGTGTCGTAGCCCAGCTTCTCCACCAGCGCCCCCAGCTCCGGCAGGCGGTGCGCCGGATAGTGCTTTGGGTAGATGATCGGGGCGCGCGTGTTCACGTTGACGCCGAAGTCCACCTTCCGTCTCGCCTTGGCCATGGCCTCGTCCTCTCGCTGTAGGGCCGCGCAGGGCCCCCATCGCAGTAGGTGGTTGGAAAGCTGTCGCGTCGTTACAGGGTCTGGAACAGACGGCCGAAACCGGGCCTGACCTCCCGGACTCGGGCAGTCTTGAGGCCCTTCCAGATGAAGGCCTGGGCGCTGGCGACGACCGGGATGCCCAGGTCCCGCTCGAGGACATCCACGACCTGGATCGCAGGCCAGCGGGCGCAGGGCATATAGACCGCCTCGGCCTCGGGCGCATCCCTCAGGGCGTTCCGGGCCACGCCGTACGGCACGTCGGCGGTCAGGCAGGCCAGCGCCCGGTTGGAAAAGTTCTCGGGGGTCAGGTAGCCCCGGACCGTCAGCACCTCGAATCCCGAGGCCTTCAGGAATTGCGCGAGCGTCTCGGAGAACTGGGGTGGGTAGGGCGTCGCCACGGCGACCTTCTTCGCCCCGAACGCCTGCAGGGCCTCGACGGCCGCCGTGAGGGTGGTCGTCGCAGGCACCCCGGTCTCGGCCTCGATCGCCCGGATCATCTCGCGGTCCGCCCCATGCCCGCGCAGGGTGTAGATCGGATCGCCGGCCGAACAGATGATGTCCACGCCTTGGCCGGCCAGTTCCCGCGCCGCCTGGAGCGTCTCCTCCCACGCGACTTGCAGCGACTCCGTGTGGATCTGCTGCAGCCGCATGGCGTTGGAGACCAGCACCACCCCTTCGGGCACCACCTTGTAGAAATCCGCCCCCACCGAATCGTTCGGCGACGGCGAAATGTATCCTATGCGGCCCCGCCATCCATACATGGTCGCTCACGCCTCCCCCGGATCCATCGGTTCGAAGGTACCCACCGCCGCGGGCCGGCCGTCACTTGGGCCGGGCCTCCGCCGGCTGTTCCAGCAGGCGCTTCCAGACGGCGATCTTCTTGGGGTACGCGTCTTTGATCTCGGCCCCCGACGTGAACGGGGCCCACAGCATCAGCTTCCCCAGGACATCCTTGACCTCCGGCGCGGCATGCCCCTTCCTCCACGCGGCGTTGATGATCTCCAGGCGGTCCTTCGGCGTCTTCGCCGGCGCCCCCAGGATCATCCAGCCCGTGGTGTCGATGTCGTATCCCAGTTCCTTCAGCGTCGGCACATTCGGGAGGTGCTCCCATCGGTCCGGCGTCACCACGGCCAAGACCTTCGCGTCCTTGGACTCCAGGAACGGCTGGACCGCGTCCGGCGTCCCGATGCCGAAGTCGGTGTGCCTGCCTACCAGCGAGGTCATGACCTCCTGGCCGCTTTTCTGCGGGATGTAGGTGAGCTTCACGTTATCCTGGGCCTCCACGAACTTCAAGCCCAGCGCGCTGATGAGGGAGGTGGACCCGAAGGTCAGCTTGCCCGGGTTCTTGCGCCCGGTCTCCACCACCTCTTTGATCGAACCGTAGGGGGCGTCCGAGCGGGCGTAGATCCCGTAGATGTATCGCCCGAACCCGTTGACCCACTCGAAATCCTTGAAGGGATCATACGCCACCCGCTCCATGAAAGGCGCGGCGAGGGACTGTGCCGTGATGATGCCGAGCGTATACCCGTCGGGCTGCGTCCGCGCCAGGGCGGTGACGCTGACCGTCCCTCCCCCTCCGGGCCTGTTCACCACGAGGATGGGGACGCCCAGTTCCTTCTCGGCCGCCTTGGCGATGACCCGAACCGCGATGTCCGTCTGGCCGCCGGCACCGAAGCCCACCATGACGGTGATGGGCCTGTTCGGGAACTTCTCTTCACCCGCGGTGGCCCGCTCCGGCACGAACGATACGACGCCGGCGAGCACGGCAACCGCAGTAGTTACCCACCACGACCTCTTCGACCGCTCCATGACAGCCCTGCCTCCTTTCCTCGCGGCGCCGATCGCCAAGGCGAGCGCGCGCCGACACCTTCCGCCTCCGCCCATGCCTACCCTTGTACCACGCCAGCCACGTTCCGCCCCGCCCTGCGGGAGCGCCACGCCCACAACGGCGCAGCTACTGCCACCGCGATCGCCGCGCTCAGGATGACGGCCGATATGGGACGCGCCCAGAAGGCGAGAAGGTCGCCCTGGAACTGGAGAAGGGACTGGACGAGGGCGCGTTCCATGATCGGGCCGAACACCATCCCGAGGATCAGCGGGGGGGGCTCGTAATGGAATTGCTGCATCACGAAGCCGATCACACCGAAGACGAGCATCATCCACACGTCAACGAAGTCACTGTTCAAACTGAAGGTGCCGAGGATGCAGAGCAGGGCGATGATCGCCATGAGGATGGTCATGGGGACCCGCAGAACCATCGCCATGAGGCCGACCAGGGGCAGGTTGAAGACGAGCAGCACCAGGTTCCCGAGGAAGAAGCTCGCCACCAGGACCCAGAAGACGTCCGGGCGCTGGGCGATGAACAGGGGTCCCGGTGTGATCCCCTGCATCATCATCGCGCCCAGCAACATGGCCGTCAGGCCGGAGAAGGGCAGGCCCAAGGCCAGGAGCGGGACCATCTGGCCCACCGCGGCCGCATTGTTCGCAGACTCGGGGCCGGCGACGCCCTCGATGGCCCCGCGGCCGAATTCGTCGCGCCGTTTCGAGACCCCCCTCTCCATGGCGTAGGACACGTACGTGGAGGTGATGGCGCCCGGCCCCGGGAGGAGGCCGACGAGGAATCCGACGACGCCCCCCCGAAAGATGGGGGCCACCATCCGCCGCCACTCCTCCCGGGTGGGGTACAGGTCGCGCACGCGTATGGCGGTCATCCTCGGGACGCCGCCGTCTCCGGCGATGGCCCAGGCGATGATCTCGGCCATCCCGAAGAGACCGATGAGCACGGCGGTGTAGTCGATCCCCTTCGCCAGGAAGGAGACCCCGAAGTCCAACCGCAGCGCGCCGGCGATGGGATCCGTCCCCACCGTGCCGAGCATGACACCCACCCCGACCATCGCCAGGTTCCGCAACCTGGAGCCGCCGCTCACGTTGGCCAGGATCAACAGGCCCCCGAAGGACAGGGCGAAATACTCGGGCGGACCGAAGCGCAGCGCATAGCGCGCCAGCGGCACGGCGAACAGGGCCAGCCCGATGAACCCCATGTTGGCCGCCAGGAAAGACCCGATGGCGCTGGCCGTCAACGCGGCCCCCGCCCTGCCCTTCTTGGCCATCTCGTGGCCATCGATGGAGGTGATGACAGAGGACGCCTCGCCCGGCATCCGAAACAGGATCGAGGTCGTGGAGCCGCCGTACTGCGCCCCGAAGAAGATGCCGGCCAGCATGATCAGGCCGGTCGTGGGGCCCATGGTCAACGTCATGGGCAGGAGGATCGCGATGGTGGCCGACGGGCCGAGCCCGGGGAGGACGCCCACGACGGTCCCCATGAAGCTGCCGGCGAATACGGCCATCAGGTGCGCGGGGGTCACCACCCCCGCGAACCCTTTCGCCAGGTTCCCGTACAGTTCGCCCACGCCCCCTCATCCTCCCCACAGCGCGCCACGCGGGATCGGGACGCGCATGACGACCCAGAAGAGCCAGTACAGCACCCCACTCGTCGCGGCGCTCATCACCGTGGTCACCACCCAGTTCCTCGCTCCCCTGACCCACATCAGGAACATCATCAAGGCCGTGCTGGCGAGCAGGAAGCCGACGGTTTCGACCACAAGGATATGGATGACCACGCCCCCCAGGACCAGGATCGCGGGGAAGAGCCTCCGGAGGGTGAGCGCCTCCCGCTCGGCGTCCGGCACCCCTCTCCCGCGGGAGCGCACGGACACGAGAAGGAGGGAGACGCTGAGCAGCACGAAGGCGATCCCGGCGATCGTCGGGAAGAAGCCGGCCTTGGGGTCGGGGAGCCGCCCGAAGTCGTAGCGCGAGGCGCACACCAGGTAGAAGACCCCGATGCAGACCAGGAGGATCGAGCTGAGGACGCTCCCCCTCAAGGCATTCTCTCCCTTGCTTCACGGATCCCCCGCCGCCGTGCGGCCCTCGATCCGCTAGACGGGACCGATCCCTTGCCGCGGGCCCCCTTCGGCCATCTTCCAGCCTTCGAAGAGGCGCCCGAAGCCCGGGCTCGCCTCCTTGATCCCGATCACCTGCAAGGCCTTCCACGTCCAGGCCTGCACGCTCGTGACGACGGGAATGCCCAGGTCGGTTTCCAGGCGCGCGATGTTCCCGGGGGAACGCCACCTGGCACAGGGCATATACACCCCGTCGGGTGGGGATGTCGCTTCCGCGGCGGCGCGCCTGGCGAGCTGGTATGGAGCGAAATACGGGAGGTGCGAGACGTCCCTATTGGTGGGCAGGGCCGTCGTGGCGAAACCCACCAGGTCGAATCCGGCATCCGTCAGGTAGGCCCTCCAGCGCTCGTAGGTGACATCTTTGCCCTCGATATCCCGGACGCTGTAGGGGGTAGCCAGGGCCAGCTTCTTAATGCCCAGGTGTCGCAGGGCCTCGACGGCGCACGGCAGGTTGTGCGTGAACGGGATCGAGGTGATCCCGGCGGCGATCTTGTTGAGCCGCGCCTCGCTCCCGTACCCATTGAGGAAAACCATCGGCTCTCCCGCCAGGACGATGTAATCCACCGCCTCGCCCGCCATGTCCCGAATGGCGTTGATCACGGGTTGGCCCAGCGCCGCGTCCAGGCTTTTCGCATCGATCTCCTGGACCGAGAGCGTCACCGCGACCAGGGACACCCCCGGCGGCGCCATCTGGTAGAACTCCTGAATCTCGTATTCCACCGGGCAGGGGGCGATGTGCCCGATCCGGCCGCGCCATCCGCTGTACATGGGAAGGATCTCCTCTCGGGCCTGGCGAGGGAAGGCTCACCCACAAGGGTGGTCTGGGGGATATCGCCGCCGACTGGACCGCGCAGTCCAGCGGCCGGGAGGCGTGCTGACGGAGGACGTCCCGGAAGGGCCTGTCACGCTCGATCGGGGGTTCAGCGACGCGGAGGGTCCCCGCGCCCACGTCGCGGGCTCGCTCCCGCCGAAGTGAACGCGGGCCGACCCAGCCCTCCGACGGGCACGCGCGCTCCCGCGATCACTCGATCCATCCTGCCTCTCAAGCAAGGGTGATGGCCGACCGTCGCCGCCGGAAACCGCTACTTCGGCAGGAAGCTCAGGTCCACCGTCTTCTCCACGGGGATGGCCCGCTCCATGTACCCGTGGGCCGTGTGCCACGCGATTTGATCGGCCAGGTTCTCCAGGTTCGGCTTCCCCTGCGGGTCCTGGTAGTGGGGGATGGCCGCCTTGACAATCTTCGCCGGGATCTTGGTGTATTTCTCGATGACCGCGGCCACCTCGTCGTCCTTCGTTCCCCGCTCCGCGTAGAACCTGGCGCCCTTGATGTACGCATCCATCCAGCGCTGCGCGACGCCGCGACGTTCCTTGATGAACTTTCCGGAGTAGATGATGCTGGCGATCTGCACGGGCCCCAGACCCTTCACCTGCTCGGGCAACCGGAAGTTGACGGCGAGGCCCCGTTCCGCCAGGCGGGCGGCCCAGGGTTCGGCCGTGATGGTGGCGTCGATGGCCTTCGTCTCGAAGGCCGTCATCTGGGGCGGGGCGCCCATGTAGACGAGCTCGAAATCCTTGGCGCTCAGCCCCACCTCCTCCGCCATCTTGCCCAGGAGGTACACATGGATGGCGCCCTTGGCGTACAGGGCCACGCGCTTCCCCTTGAGGTCCCTCATGCTCTTGACCTGCCCGGAATCCACCAGGTCCTTCCGGACCGCCAGCAGCACGTACCCGGTGCCGGCCCGGGCCTGGCCCTTGTCGGCCACGATGCGATAGGGCTCTCCCTCCGCGATGGCGTTGAAGAGACCGGCCCCGGCGGTGCCCACCGAGATCTCCAGTTCCCCGGCCGTCAGCGCCGGGAGCATCTTGGCGGCTGAGGCGAAGGTGTTGATCTCGTTCCGGATCCCCTGTTCCTTGAAGTAGCCCTTCTCGATTGCGAGGTAGATGCCCACGTTCGAGATCGCCAGCAGGTCGCCGAGCTTCACCACCTCCTCCTGGGCCCCGGCCGCCGGCCGCACCGCGGCGAGCCCCACGAGAAGGGCCAGACCCAGCATGTATCCCCATCTCCCTGCGCTTCGCATTCCGGTTCTCATGACGTACCCCTCCCGAGGTGTCTGCCCACTGTCCGGTTCCACTTCTTTTACTCCTTTCGCACGCCCGGCGTCAATGCTCCGGGCGGATCCGCCTGCCTTCGGCCCGTCCGCCCCACGCTCCGGCCCGGGTCGCAGGATGCTCCTTGACATCGTTTCGAGCGCCTCCCTATGATGGGGCGCCGCGGGTGGGCCATGAGGGTGCGCCGGGCCCGCCGCGGGCGACGCAAACGCCGCCACGATCGGAGCCATGACCCGCCCCGCGCGGGAAGGAGGACGCCGTGAACAAGGACCTGAGGACCTTCCTGGACGAGATCCGGAAGCTGGGGCCGCAGCACTTCGTCACCGTCCCCAGGGAGCTGGATCCGACATACGAGCCCTGCGTCATCCAGCAGAAGCTCGCCGCCGAGAAACGGTTCCCGGTGGTGTACTGCGAGAAGATGAAGGGGTCCAGGCTCCCCCTCGTCACGAACCTCTTCGGCAGCTACGAGCTGCTCGGCCTCGCCCTGGGCATCGAGCCCGGAACGCCCAAGGGGGCCATCCTGAAACAGTACCGGGAGCGGATGGCCCGGCCCGTCCCGGCGCGGGAGGTCCCGCGGGACCGGGCCCCGGTGAAGGAGGTCGTCCTCACGGGGGACGCGGCGGACCTGGGCCTGCTGCCCATCGTCCACCACGCCGAGAACGATTCCGCGAAGTACATCACGGTGGGCTGCCTGGTCGTCCAGGATCCCGACACCGGGATCCCCAACGTGGGGATCTACCGGCACGAGGTGCAGGGGAAGAACCTCCTGGGCTGCATGTTCAATCCCGCCCATCACGCGGGGTACATCTACCGGAAGTACAAGGAGCTGAAGCGGCCCATGGAGGCGATCCTCTTCCTCGGCCACCACCCGGCGGCCGTGATGGGCACGCTGACCCGCGGACTCGTCGGGCTCAGCGAGTTCGACATCATGGGGGGCCTCATGGGCGAGCCCATCGAGGTGACCAAGGGCGAGACCGTGGGGCTTCCCGTCCCCGCCTTCGCCGAGATCGCCATCGAGGGGATCCTGGACCCGGCGCGGGAGACGGGCGACGGCCCCTTCGCCGAGTACACCGGCTACTACGGCCCCCCCAAGAGGCCCATCGGCCTGATGCAGGTGACGGCCATCACCATGCGGCGGGACCCCATCTACCACGACCTCGACCCCGCGCACCGGGAACACAACCTGTCCGGGGTGCTCGCCTTCGAGAGCTCCGTCTACGACTCCGTGCGGAAGCTGGTCCCGTCCGTCACGGGGGTCTACATGCCCCCCTCGGGATGCTGCTTCTTCGCCGCCTACGTCTCCATCAAGAAGCGGGTCCCCGGCGAGGGGAAGGCCGCCGGCATGGCCGCCCTGGCGGCGGACCCCAACACCAAGATGGCCATCGTGGTGGACGACGACGTGGACATCTACGACGAGGAGCAGGTCCTCTGGGCCGTCGCCACCCGGCACGAAGCGGATGGGGGCCTCACCGTCATCCCCAACATCACGGGAGCCCACCTCAACCCGTCGGCCTACGGCGAGGTCCGGACCGAGCGGGGGCCCATGACCACCAAGGTCATCATCGACGCGACCCGCCCCGCGACCCGGCACTTCGACGAGCGGATCGTTCCCCCCCAGGAAGCGTGGAACCGCATCCGGCTGGAGGACTACATCCGGGAAGCATGAGTCGCCCCTCCGCCCGGAAGCGCGGAAGGGCGGCGCGGGAGGGATGCCGGCGGGCTCAGGCCAGGCGGCGCACCAGGCGCTCGGCGGCGCCCTGCGCCTGCTCCAGCAGCCCCGGCTCGTCCACGCCGGCGACCTTGCGCCCCTCCATGAGGATGCGCCCGTCCACCATGGCCAGCTCCACGTCGGTGGCCTTGGCGCAGTGCACGAGGTGCGAGACGACGTTGTGGACCGCCACGTTGTGGGGCGCGGCCCGCAGGTCGAGCAGGATCAGGTCCGCGCGCTTGCCCGGCTCCAGGCTGCCCACCAGGCGGTCCAGCCCCAGGGCCTTGGCCCCGTTGATGGTGGCCATGCGCAGCGCCTGCATCGGGCGGATCGCCTGCGGGTCCTGGAGGCGCGCCCGCTGGAGCAGGGCCGCCGCCTTCACCACCTCGAACATGTCCTGGGAGTTGTTGCTGGCCGACCCGTCCGTGCCCAGCGCCACCGTGACGCCGGCCTTCAGCATCTCGACCACGGGGGCGATCCCGTCGCCCAGAAACATGTTGCTCACCGGGTTGTGGGCCACGCACACGCCCCGGCGGGCCATGATGCCGATCTCCTCCGCCGAGAGATGCACGGAATGGGCCGCCAGCCAGTTGGGCCCCAGCGCCCCCAGCTCCTCCAGCCACGCGATCACGCCGGGGCGATCATAGCGCCGCCGCACCGCCTCCAGGACGCTGCAGCTCTCGGCGATGTGGGCGCTGACCCCGAGGCCGCGCTCGGCGGCGAAGCGCTGCGTGGCCACCGCCACCTCCCCGCTGGCGCTCACGCCCGGCGTGTTGGGCCCGGTCATCAACGTCAGCATCCCGCCGCCCAGCTCGTGGCGATGGTTGCCGATGAGCGCCTCCACCGATCGGAGGCCCTCCTCCGGGGTCTCCAGCACCTCGGGCGGCGCCAGCTCGCCCAGGTCCATGATGGTCCGGGCGAGCGCTGTGCGCACGCCGATGGCCCGCATCCCCTCCAGCGTCGCCTCGGGTAGCTCCAGCCCCCGGTTCAGGAAGTGGTGGTCCATCACCGTGGTCACGCCGCCCTTGAGCGACTCCAGGCTGCCCAGCATGGCCGAGAGCCGGCAGTCTTCCGCGGTGAGCGCCCGCCCGCAGTGGTAGATGCGCCGGAGCCATTCCGTGAACGGCAGGTGCTCGTACACCCCGCGGATGAACGTCTGGAAGAGGTGCGTGTGCGCGTTCACCAGCCCCGGCATCACCACCTTGCCCCGCCCATCGATGCGCCGCTCGGCGCCCCGCCCGTCCAGCGGCGCCGCCGAGACCGCCGCGATGGCCCCATCGCGGACCTCGATGGAGCCCGGTTCGAGCACCTCGTTGCGCTCGTTCAGAGTGACAACGGTGCTGTTCTCGATCAGGATGTGCATGGGGCAATGTCTCCGAAGTGGTCGATACCTCTATTCACGACAGCGCCGCGGCGAGGCCCTTGAGATCGCTGCACCCCTCCAGGGCCTGGATAATCTCGGATACGATCGAAATTCGACTGGCCGGCAACACTCGGCTAGCGCAGTCGCCGAATTTCTTTAGGAGCTGGTCGCGGGAGAGCGGCCGGTCGGGGTGGCCCTGGGGACCCTGCGGCTCCCGGGACAGGGAGCGGCCGTCGTTCAGCCGGAGAGTGACGCGGCTCCACGCGTTCCGGTCCTGGTGGCCGCCGATGGACGGGTCCACCGTCATGCGGACACGCCGCATCAGCGAGCGGAGCAGGGCGTCCTGAACATGTTCGTCCTCGAAGGCGCCGATGCCCACGCGGCCCTCGGCCAGCGCCACGGCGGCGCAATACTCCATGGAAAACTTGGCCTCGAGACCGTTCTGCGGCCGCGGGTGGATCAGGATGCCGGGCGTCACGGGGGCCACGCCGATCTCGACGGCGGCCACGTCCTCGGCCCGCACGGCATGCTGCGAGCCCAGCTCCAGCAGCGCGTCGATGGCGGAATGGGTCATGGCGCAGCACGGGTAGGGCTTCACGGCGATCCCGGTGGCCAGGATCTTCCACGGCGCTCCGAGCGTGTCCAGCGCGGCCACGTTCCGCCCGCCCCCCAGCACCTTCAGGAAGCCCTGCGGCCCCTCGATAGCCTGCTCCGAGGCGGTGAATCCGTCGCGGGCCAGGAGCGCGGAGAGTACGCCGGTGCGGGCCGCGTGGCCCGCGTGGAAGGGCTTCGTCATGGTGCCGAAATTCTCCTTGAGGCCGGACGCCTGCGAGGCGGCCAGGGCCAGCGCCATCTGTGTCCGCGCCGCATCGAGGCCGAGCACCCGGGCCGCGGCGGCGGCCGCTCCCAGCGTTCCCAGCGTACAGGTGGCGTGCCACCCGTGCTCGTAGTGCGCCGGATTCACGACCTCGCCGAATGTCGTTTCCACCTCGAAGCCGAGCAGGAACGCGTGCAGCAGGGCGCGGCCGTCCGCCTCCACCAGCTCGGCGGCGGCCAGGGCGGCCGAAAGCACGGGGGCGCTGGGATGGCCCAACATGGCGAAGTTGGTATCGTCGAAGTCCAGGGCGTGCGCCGCCGTGCCGTTGGCCAGCGCCGCCCACACGGCCCCCGTACGCAGCGGCACGCCGATGAGGGTGCATCGCGGCGCCCCGCCCTCTTCCGCGATGAGATTCCGGACGATGCGGGCAGGCGGCTCGACAGACCCCGCCAGCGCCACCCCGATGGTATCGAGGATCGCATCCTTGGCCCGTTCCGCCGCCGCCGCCGGCAGGTCCTCCCACCGGCTCTTCGCCACGAATTCAGCGATGCGCGCCGTCGCTCCCATGAAGGCCTCCAGCATCGGAGAAAGGCCGAGCCGTGCGTTCCGCCGTGGCGAACTTGGCGTCTTGGCGGTTACCGCACCGACTCGAACGGGATACCGGCAAGGTTCCGGAGGATGGCGATGACGCAGGAGTTGTCCTGGTCTGCCCGACCCTCGGCGATACCGGCGAGCAGGATCTGCCGGTGAACGGCGCTCAGGAACAGGGGCACGCCGAGGGCGTGGCCCAGGTCCAGCATCAGGCCCACATCCTTCAGGTGCTGGCTCAGCTTGCCCTCGGCGTCGAAGCGACCTTCCAGCATCCGCTCGCCCTTCAGGTCCATCACCCTCGAAGAGGCCGCGCTGTCCTTGAGCACCTCCAGCAGCCTGGCCCCGTCCAGGCCCTGCTTCAGCCCCAGGGTCAACCCCTCGGCGAGGGCCAGGCGGTTCAGCCCCAGGATCATGTTCACGACCAGCTTCGTCCGGGCGCCGGACCCGCTGGGCCCCATATGGTAGATGCTGCGGCCGACGGCCTTGAAGATCGGCATGCAACGGTCGAACACGGCCCGGTCGCCTCCCACCAGCACCACCAGGTCGCGCTTCCACGCCTGCGAGCTGGTGCCGCTCATGGTGGCGTCCAGCATGGGGATGCCGCGGGCGCCCAGCTCGGCGGCCAGCGCCGCCGTGGCGTCCGGGTGGACGGTGCTCGTATCGATGAAGACCGTGCCCGGCTCCATGTTCGCCAGCGCCCCGCGCTCACCCGTCATGACGTCGCGCACGATGTCGGCGGTCATGAGCGAGGTCATCACCACGTCGGCGCCGCGGGCCGCATCGGCCGGAGAATCGCCCGGCGTGCAGCCGCGCTCCTTGAACTCCCGCATGCGGTCCGGGTTGATGTCGTAGCCGCGCACGGCGAAGCCCTCGGCCATGAGGTTCTTCGTCAAGGCCGATCCCATCAGTCCGAGCCCAATGAAGCCGATTGTTTTCATGTCTCCGACCCTATCTTGGCGACCTTGGCGCCCGCCGGAGGCGGGCAAGCCTTGGCGGTTACCGGATCTCCGGATTCCCTGCTTTCAGCACTTCGCCGTTGGGCCGCTGGGCGGTCTGGGCCGCGAGCTGCACGGCCAGGGGCACCACGGTCTCGGGATCGGCCCCGCCTCCCGGCGACATGCCGCTGCGCACCCAGCCAGGGTCGATGGCGTTCACCAGCACCCCGCTGCCCTTCAGCTCGGTCGCCATGGTCCGCGTCAGCGAGTTGATCCCGGCCTTGGTCACGCTGTAGGCCCCGTACTGCGGCTCGGCCTGGAAGTAGGACGAGATGTTGATGGCGCGCCCGTGCTTCTGCCGCACCATGTGCGGGACCACGGCCCGCAGCACCAGGAACGCGCCCCGCAGGTTCACGGCCGTCACCCGGTCCCACTCCTCCACCGGCGTCCTGTGGAGGGCGGCCGCGCGCTGCAGCACCCCGGCATTGTTCAGCAGGATGTCCACCCGCCCGAAGGCCTTGAGGGTGGCCTCGACGGCCGCCGCCACCTGCCCCTCGTCCGCCACGTCCGCCGGCACTACCAGCGCGCGTCCGCCGCGGTGCTCGATCTCTCGGGCCACGTCCTTCAGCAGCCGCTCCCGCCGCGCCGCCAGGGCCACCGCCGCGCCCTCCGCCGCGTAGCCCAGCGCCACGGCGCGCCCGATCCCGCTGGACGCCCCCGTCACCAACGCCACCCGATCCGTCAGCTTCCCCATGCCCGCTCATGCCACTCGTTCACGGGAGGCTCCCGTCAGGGAACAGCGCCAGGACGAGCTGGCGCGCTTCTGTTCGATCCGCCTCAATATCGGCAGCCGTCAAGCCCGAACGGACGAGCTGCAGGTATCGTTCAACGAAGTAATACCCCGAGACACGCTCACAGAGATCTCGATAGGGCTCAAGGGATCGATCGTTCCGGATCGCGTCGTTCAGAAGAGTCTGGAGCTGGTGAATCTTGCGGAGGGCCCAGCCGCGCACCAGGAGATACCCCTTGAGGTACTTCTCCAATGATTGCTGGAGGAAGAAGGCGGCGGCCTCGGCGTCGCCATCCGCAAGCATCACGTCAATGCGATGCCAGTGCTTGGCGGCGCTCTCGCGCCAGTCCGGCGGGTGAAGCGAGTCGCCGCCTGCCATTACACCTCAATCCCGGTCCTGAGAATGTCCTGGACGAAGTAATTCCCCTCGGCAAGCCGCTGCTCGAGTTCCTCGGGGGTAAGGACGATGGGCGAAAGGGGAAGATCTGCGCCGATGTCCCGAACGGTTCGCAAGGCCGTTGCCATCCGATGAAAGAACCGTTCATCGGTGGGGGCCACCAGCAGAAGGTCCACGTCGCTGTCCGGTCCGGCCTCGCCGCGGGCGTGCGATCCGAAGAGGATGACCCGTTCGGCCCTGTACTCCGCGCGGAGGCGATCCGCGATAACCCGGACACGATCTCTCACGGTCATCACATGCCTCGTCGGTCCCGACCGCCGGTGGCCAAATCAACCGGCTCGTTAGAGAAGTCCTGCCCCCACCGAAGCGAAAGCGCGTAGGTCCCCCGGGTTCTTCTTGATCACGTCATAGACCCGCCCAAAGTCGACATTCCAGCACATCTACGTCGTGGAACGGCTCACCTTCCGCGAAAGATCCGAACAGGTAGGCGAACGCCACCGTCGGGTCGCCCCCTAGGGTGGCGGCGAGGCGATCCGCGATCTGCTCCCGCTCCGCCGCGCTGGCCCGATACAACCTGTCCCCGATCATCGCCACTCCGTGGGCGCTCGGCCGGCGCCATGCCGACCACGAGCGGCCTGAACGTAGCACAGGGCCAATCCGGCGCCAAGGTCGGCCGGCCGGCCGGGACGGATTTGTGCTCGACACGGCGGCAGATGTCAGGGTAGGATGCCGTCCTTCTCGCAGGCTGCCGAGAAGGGCCCGGCGTCGTTCCCGGCTTTGGACGCGGGGGCGGCGGGCGGGCGATTGAGGTGCCCGCGATCCGAAGCGCGGGACGCCGCCAGCAACGATCGGCCCGCGGCGGGCGAAGGACCGGAAAGATGCCGGCGTGGAGGCACAATCGCTGAAGCGCCGGTCGCACCGGTCGGGGCAGCCCGCCTGGCCC
>Ga0326597_10007365_pt1 | contig 14979 bp, 9 predicted proteins | sample RVTome_12_FD_203789 | JGI IMG/M metagenome (GOLD analysis project Ga0326597, IMG submission 203789) | Soil microbial communities from uranium-contaminated site in the Upper Colorado River Basin, Wyoming, United States - RVT100D185 | ecosystem: Environmental > Terrestrial > Soil > Contaminated >... | reverse complement strand
GGCAATACGCGCTCGAGACGCCCCGCTTGGCGAACGTTCTGGCTCCTCGCACCTGCGCCGGTGCCGGGCTTGCTGTGCAGGTACCCCCAGCGCTGCAGCAGAGCGTTGGGATGGACTTTCCCTTCCAGGCTGCCGTGACCATGGTCGGAGACGATCATGACGGCCGCCTCATTCTCGGCGGCATAATCAAGGAGCTTGCCCACGGCGACGTCTAACGCCTCAAAAGCGGCGAAGGCAATCTCGCGTTTTTTCTTGTCTCGATGAGCGAATCGGGGGTCTAAATGTTTCCACGTCTTGTGCTGAAGGTTGTCCACCAGTTTAAGCACAACCATCAGCACATCCCACCCGTGCTTGTCACCAAGCCAAATGGTCATGTCAGCGCCTTGGTGGAAACTTTGTGACATGTAATCGACATTGCGGCGAAACTGGGCAAGCCCGCCGAATGTTTTTCGCCGCCAGTTCTTGCCGCATGTTGGATCGGCCCAGCGCGACAGCAGTTCATCGCGCAACTCTTGGGGATAAACGAAATCGGACTCCGGCCCCGGCGTCTCAAAACCACTTACCATAAAACCGTTGACCGGAACCGGCGGATACGTCATGGGCACGTTCACGCTTCCCACCTTGAGCCCGCGATCGCCCAGTATTTTCCAGATCGTCGGTGAGTGATCGCCACAGCACGCGGTGTTCATCTTGAACGTATTGGTCAGACTATCGTATTGCTCAAAATCGATGATGCCGTGTGTACCGGGCTGTTTCCCGGTAAGAAACGTGGTCCAGGCGGCGGGCGTAAGCGCCGGGGTTGTCGATCGAAGCGGACCCGACGCGCCCGACTCCATGACGCTTCGAAGATGCGGCATTTTCCCGGCCGCCATGAGCGGTTTGAGGATCGTAAAGGTGGCGCCGTCTAGTCCGATGATCAGCAGACGCTTGGCGACCAATACTTCATCGGCGGATCGCTCGCCCAGCACGGCCCCACTGTTGGATTTCGAACCGGTCAAACCGAATACCTCTCCAAGACGACATTCCAGGATTCTGGGGACGAAACTCCGGTCCGACTCATCAGAACTTCGGCGAAGATAACGGGAACACGCGACCCACAGACCTCTTGGCGATGCGGTTCAGATCCCCTGTTGTCAGGAACGCACAGTGTATCGGCGCTTTCACAGACCCGCAATTCAGATTGAGGCGCAGTGATATCTGACGATTTCCCAGCCCTCCGCTTGCATCGTGCGGGATGATGAAGAAGATGAGTGTTAGGGGTTGCGATAGCCGGCTTCGATTTGCAACCCGTTCCATTAGGCTCAGTGAGCAGGTACCTGTTTAGCGTGTCGCGGCGGCCCCCGGTGGCGGCCGAAGAAATTTCGAGAATGTCTCGCAAGCCTGCATCCGCCACCGGGGCGGACGCTGCATTGCATGGGTATTCCGACAATGCATAAGACTCACGGACGAAATCAAACGTACACCACGGAAGGATTATTGGCATGAAGATCATTCGTCGCCCCACCGTCTACCTTGTCGGTCGGCAATCGCTTGACCAGGAAGAAATCGCGCGGTTTCTTGGCGATCACGACGCCGGTGGATGGGGGACCGACTCCACGACGCCGGCGGAGGTCTTGCCCGAGGTGGCCGGTCGCCTTTGTTACATGAGCTTCAAGAAACCCCGCCCCGGCGGAAACAGCGCCTACTTAGGACACATCAAAGAAGTAGGCCACGGCAGCGTACTTGAACATAGTGTGTGGAATTTCATCATCACCGGCGTATCGCGATCCTTTACACATGAGTTGGTTCGCCATCGCGCCGGGTTCGGATATTCTCAGCTTTCGCAGAGATACGTGGATGAATCGGTCGCAGACTTCGTTGAGCCCGACTGCATCGGTGACGACCCGGATTTGCATGAGATATGGCGATCGGCCGCCGAACACGCACAGGAGGCCTATGTCAAATTGGTCGACGGATTGCAAAAAAAGTTCGCCGACATCGAAGATCGAACGCTTCGCCGAAAAATGGCACGGCAGGCGGCGCGCTCCGTTCTTCCCAACGCCACGGAAACGAAAATCTTTGTAACGGCCAACGCCCGCGCCCTCCGCCATTTCATTGAGCTGCGCTGCAACGAACACGCCGAAACCGAGATTCGCATGGTAGCCGCCCAGGTGCTCGATATTCTCCGCAAGGATGCCCCCAACATTTTTGGCGATTACGAATTCATTGAGCTACCCGATGGGACACGGAGTACCCGGACCCCTTTCGGAAAAGTGTAGTTTTCCCCGCATCATACGCATCTCGGCGCCGGTGCTCTGATTACGCTTGTTACCGGGCCCGCGGCTCGCGCCCGGTGCTCTGACAGCCTTGACATGAGGAGTACCGTTTCGAGGGCCACCGGCGGCTTGACCCCCAGTGCTTCTATCGCCCACAGTGATCCAGGCACCCTCCATACCAGTCAGTCGGTTTAAGACCAAGTACCAGAGCAGTTTCGGGGTCCGTGACAGAAACGGCGGGCTGTTTGCGTACTGTGGTGGTGGGAGAGGGCGAGGCTCCTGCCGAGCCACGCTCGCCATTGACACTCCGTACGGCTCCCCAGGAGGCTCGCCCTCCCGAAGACCCCGCCGAATGTGTCACGCACCCGCAGTTTCGGTCTTTTTGTAGCGGCATTGCGATCGAAAATCTATGATTGTTCAACGGCCGCCACGGGGATCGGCCACTACGCCTTGACCAGAATCACCCTAAACACGGTTTGTTTTGTGGGGCGCAACGACGGTCATCCACCACGGGCGGAAAGTTCCACACTGAGCGAAAGCTCTTCCTTGCCGCGCTTCACGACAACTTCAACGACATCGCCCGGACTCTTTCCGCGCGACGCTTTGCGAAAGTCCATGAAATCGCCAATGGACAAGTCGTTGATCTTGAGAATGCGATCGCCCGCCTTCATCCCAGCTTTGGACGCTCCACCACCCGGTGCCACGGCCGCGACGCGCCAACCGGGCTCCTCCGAGTCGTCTTCCATGTCCGGCATAATGCCCATGACCACGCCGCCGGCACGCGGGTTTTGGCCACGAAAAACTATGGCCCGCGAAGTCACTTCGGCGTAGAGGGGCGCCTCATCGGCACTGAGAATGTCGAACGCGATGTCGTATACCAGGTCTACGATTCGATGCGCACCCTCGGCATTGATCTTTTCCACGTCGTCGCCCGGTTGATGATAATCATCGTGGACGCCGGTGAAGAAAAAGAGCGACGGTACGCCGGCCTTATAGAAAGACGCATGGTCTGAAGGACCAAGAGCACTCTGGTCCGGCGTGTATTTCAAGCCCGCTTCCTGCGCGCGACGTTCGACGATGGTCTTGAAGGAATCGCCGGTGCCGAGTCCCTGAATCGAGAGCCTATTGGCTTCGTGCTCCGGTGTGAGCCTTCCAATCATATCCATATTGATCATCGCCTTGATCGAGCCGATGTCCACGGTGGGATCGCTTGCGTAATACTGGCTACCGAGCAATCCCATTTCTTCGCCGGAAAACGCCATGAAAATGATACTACGTTCACGTTGCGACGTGGCCGCAAAAGCGTAGGCGAGTTCGATCACTCCGGCGGTTCCCGAGGCGTTGTCGTCCGCGCCGTTGTAAATCCTACCTCTGCGCTCGCCCAGATGGTCGTAATGTCCTCCGATGACGATAAACTCGTCGGCGTGGGCTCCGGTTCCTTCGAGCACACCGATCACGTTCCGCGCCAGCATGTCCTTGGATTCATAATCAATCGTCCCGCTAACGCGAACGCCGGAGAGCGGAGCGGAAACGTTCTTTCCGTCCTCGTCCAGCTTGCCCTGCAATTCAACGAGCGATGCTAACTGGCCTTGTGCCAACAATTCGTCAATCACGCTTCTCTTCACGTGAACCGCGGGAAGGCCGTACTCCTCGCCGCGCGGTCGGAAGCGCATCAACCCGTCAACCCCATCTTCTCCGGGGTCTTGGTTCACGATCAATACGCCCACCGCACCCTTTTGGGCTGCGAGTTCAATTTTGCTGTCGAATTTGGCATGATCCGTAAAATCCCCATCAGCCCAAGAGGTCGGCTCGCGACGCAACATAATGGCAATTTTACCCCCGACATCCACACCGGCGTAGTCATCGTATTCCTTATCCGGGTTAACGATTCCATAACCGACAAAAACAACCTCACCGGAGAAGTCTCCCTTGGTCGAAAACCCAAAAGGTCTGAAGTCCGAGTCCAACGCCAACCCCTCGGCACCGTCTCCTACTTTCAATTGTGTCGAGTCGAGCAACTTGGCCGGGCGTGCGACGTCAAATTCCTGGAAAAAAGTACCACCGGGACCACCCGGCTTCAAACCGGCGGCCGCAAATTGACCGGCGATGTAACCGGCCGCAAGATCAATCCCATCGGAACCCGTACCGCGCCCCGCAAGCTCATCGTGCGCCAGCAGTGCGATGTGAGATAGGTAATAGTCCTCCGGCGTTTGCAGCGTTGGCGCTTGGGTGACCGACGATTCCGTTACCGGTCGGTTGGTGCGTGAATTCGTAGCGACAACTTCCACACAGGTCGCACAGCCCATACCTCCGAAACAAATACTCATCGCAACCAACGAAAGTAGTGCAGTTCTCACACGCATCGATACCATGATCATTCTCCAAACTCAATGAGATCGTGATTCAATCTGTCCATGAAACAGTGAAATGAAATAGTAGCAGACCGTGGATACGACACAAAGCAATCGACAAGAATCGACACCGCCCATACCGATTACGGGTACCGCCGGCGGACCGTACGCCCGTGCCTGCGTGCAGACCATGTTCCCACGGCAACGAGAATGTGGAAAGTGGCCGCCGCGCTCGAAAAACCCTTGAAACACGAGAGCGACGCCCCAGTTCGGTTTCTTCGCGAACGGAATGAGGTGCTGCGGCGTGTCACGCCACGTTTGCACCGGTCAATTCCACGCTGACCCGTGCGGACACCCCCGGCTCTTGCATGGTGATGCCGTAAAGGTGTTCGGCGATGTTCATGGTCCACTTCGAGTGAGTGATGATAATGAACTGCGTATCTTTGACGAACTCCAAAATGATGCGATTGAATCGCTCGTTGTTTGCCTCGTCGAGCGCCGCGTCCACTTCATCCATAAAGGCGCACGGTGCGGGACGACTCTTGAAAATGCTCATGAGCAGCGCAATCGCGGTGAGTGATTTTTCGCCGCCGGACATGAGCGAGATCGATTGCAACTCCTTGCCGGGCGGCTGGGCGAGTATCTCTATCCCACATTCAAGGATATCGTCGGGGTCTTGCAAGATGACATCAGCGCGTCCCCCGCCGAACAGTTTGCGAAACAGCGCTTTGAAATTTTCCCTGATCTGATCGAACGCAGACCTGAAACGATCGCGCGATTCGCGGTTCAGCTTGTCGATCAACTGTTCGAGCTGTCGCCGTGATTGGGCAAGATCGTCTCGCTGGCCAACCAAGAACGCATGACGTTGCTCAAGTTCCTCCAACTCGCTAATGGCATCAAGATTGACGTTACCCAGTCGCTCCATCTTGCCACGAAGCTCGGCGATTTCAGACTCGACCTGCTCCCAGTCGCTCTCTTGCTCTTCGTATTGCTCGTATCGCTGGGCTAGATCGATATTCATTTCTTCCGCAACGCGTGCCACCAAGTCGTCGCGGCGAACAGTGATTTCGGTCAACGACACTTGATGTTGATGCCCACCGGCTTCGACCTCTTCCAACTTGGACCGCAGCGTCTTGACCGATTGCAATCTGTGCTCCGCGTCGCGCCGAAGCGATTCCCTCTGCCGGCGTAGCTCGGCGCAGCGCGCTTCCAACTCATGAACCTCGGATGTCAAACCGCTCAATCGCTCCCGACCTGTGACCACGGCAAGGTCCGCCGACGCAATTCGCTCTTCACAGCTTTCAAGGTCTTGCATCGCACCGCTTAGCGATTCCTCAAGTTCCTGGATATTGCGTTGCAATGCGCGGAGCCGGTCGTCCACAGCGCTACGCTTCTCAGACAGTTGCCCGATCAAGATGCGCTTCTCGGTAAACGATTCGCGAACGCCTTGCCGCTTGGCGGCGGCCTCATCCATACGCGCTTTGTGCGATGCAATGCCCGCTTCGCGTCTCATGTTTTCTTCTTCCACTTCGCCCAGCGAACGCCCGCCCTCTTCGCTGCGCTCCAGCACCTCGTTAATCTGGTGCTCCAGCATGGCCACTTCTTGGGCGATAAGCGGCTGCTCATGGGTCAGTCGAGTAACCGTTTCGATGATGTTCTCTAAAGCGGTACGCGCCTCGACCTTGGCCGTATTGCACTCATAGATCGCGGTACGAAGCTCTTGGAGCACACCATCAAGATGTTCGGCCTCGACTTGCGCCTCGTTGAGTCTGTCGTCAATCGCACGGATCTCGTCCGCCAACTCCACCGTCTGCCCTTCGATTTCGCGCAGCTTGCTTCGACGAGTGATTAGACCCGCCGAGGCGGACGCCGGTCCAAGTGTTACCCGGCCATCCGCCTCAACCACCTCCCCCTCAAGCGTAACGAAGCGGTGTCCCGAAACATCGTCGGCACTCATCGAAACCGCTGTCGCCAAACTGTCCACGACGATGGTCTTACCCAGTAACAATCGGGCGAGCGGCTCGATATCTTCGGAAAACCGAACGAATTCGATCGCCCGAGCGACGTAGCCCGGTTGATCGGAGAAATCGCGCACGTTGACCAGCGGCCCTATACGATCAAGACAAATCGTTGTCAGACGACCACCCAACGCGCCGAAGATCTCCGGGTGATCGATCAACGCACGACGTTCGCGGAGCATCAGGTATTGCGTCGATTCGCCCAGCGCCGCCTCAACGACTCTGGCGTGTTCCACGTCAGCGTCCAACGCAACGCCCACCAGTCCAACCAAATGGTCCAAGGCAGCGGGCGCATCGGGCAACTGCTTTCGATCAAGCAGGCGACGGGCCCCCGTGCCCACGCCCTCCATGCGCCGCTCAAGGTCCTCAAGCACGTCACGCCGTGAGTCGAGCGCACTGCGACGTTCCTTCGCCTCGGAAAGTCGAACGGAGAGTTGCTTGCACAGTTCGCGGGCACGCGTTGCTTCCCCCTTCTTTTCCTCCAGGCGGTTGGTTTCCGCTTCAATCACTTCGTCCAACTCGCGGACGCGGCGCTCCAGACGGGCCTTATTCTCCAGCTTCGATTCCAATTCAACCGTGAGCTTGGAATCACGTTCGCTCAAACGCCCCTTCTGGCCAACCAGCGACTCACGGTGCGTATTGAGGCGAACGATTTCATTGTGCAGTTGGGCGCTCTTGCGAAGCAGTTCGATGATGCCCGCCTTTTCATCTTCCAATACCGCATGAGCCTGGGCGTATTCGCGCGATAGAGCGCGATCTTGCTCTTCCAATGTTGCGCTGCGCTCTTGCAAGATCCTCATCTCTTCGTCGAGCGCGACCGCCGTCTCTTGCGCATCAACCTGCGCGGCCTTGCTCTCACCAAGGCGATCGGTGTCGGACTTATGGCGTTGGCGCAATCGATCCAATAAGCCCCGCTGCTCGAGTGCGCGCTCCTTGGCCGATTCAATCCGCTCTTCCTGAGCCATCAGTTCCGATTTGGATTGAAGAAAGGCGCTGTCCGCGCCGTTGACCTCTTCCCCCAGACAATCAAGGCGCGCACCCAGCTCTACCTCGCTCTCTTCGTGCCCGCCGATTTCCGTCCGAATGCTCTTGGCCTGATCCGAAGACTCGCGCACTTGCTCGGTGAGCGCCCTGATTTCATTGCTGAAGCGGTGGTATTCGGCCATCGCGAAACCGGAGCGTAACTCGTTCAGACGTGCTTCGTATTCGCGATAGTTCCGCGCTTTGCCCGCCTGCAACTTGACACTGCGCAACTGTTTCTCCAGCTCCGCCACAATATCGTCGACGCGCAACAAGTTCTGCTGGGTGCGATCGAGTTTACGTTCGGCTTCTCGTCGCCGCGCTTTGTACTTGCTGATTCCGGCCGCTTCCTCGAAAATCAGCCGGCGGTCGGCGGGATTGCTCTGAAGTAAACTGTCGACGCGACCCTGCTCGATCACCGAGTAAGCGTCCACGCCCACCCCGGTATCCATGAGTAGCTCTTTAATATCCTTCCGGCGAACAGTCTCTCGGTTGAGCAGGTATTCGCTCTCGCCGGACCGGTAGAGCTTGCGTGTTACAGTGACTTCTTCATGGTCGTAGGTCAGTGCGCGATCGGCGTTATCAAATACCAGATCGACCTGAGCCACCGACGTACTGCGGCGGGTGCTCGAACCGTTGAAGATCATGTCGCTCATCTGATGACCACGCAGAGAGCGTGCGGATTGCTCGCCCAGAACCCAACGAAATGCGTCGACCACATTGCTTTTGCCGCAACCATTGGGTCCGACGATGCACGTGACACCCGGACCAAACTCGAAGTCGACTTTGTCGCCGAAGCTCTTGAACCCCGCTACCGTGATGCGCTTGAGAAACATGGTGTTGGCTACCTCCCTGTGCCCAGGACAGCTTGGCCTTCCATGGCCATCGAAGATTACCGGAATACGCTTGCAAACCCTCCATCCCTGCCGATCCGAATCAGTCTAGCACCGGTTCGCCCGATTGCCAAGGCTACCGCCGATTTACGCGTTTCCGTTGTCCTGATCGGCCGTTGCGGAGCAGTCTAAACAATCAATATCCACAGAATACCCCTTGGGGACGGAAATCGTGTACCATGGGGCGATGGAAGAAGGACGAGCGCAATCCGGTCCACCCCGTGGCGCGGCGACCTCAGCCGCAGCAGGTGCCCGCTCCGCACGCGAAGATCCCACTGCACGGCATGTTGATCATCGACTTCTCTTCGACCAGGCCACGGATGCCTTGCTCATCGTCCATCAGGACGGTCGGGTATTGGACGCTAATCAATCGGCTTGTGAGTTAACGGGTTACAATCCTACAGAGCTGTGCAGCATGTACGCCGGTGATCTCACCTTACCGGAAGAACGAGAATGGGCCATAGACCTGTTGGACGCGCCCCGCTGCACCGCGTGCACCGGTCGTCTTCGGACGATCCGACGTAAGGACGGCACCCGGATCGCAGTGGAAACACAAGCGATTGATCTGGGAAACGGCATGGTTCAAACAACGCTGCATGATGTTTCCATCCGTTTCAGGGCGAAAGATGGTGCTCCCGGTCCACTGGATGATTACAATACGCTGGTCGAACTTTGCCACGCCGCCGTCATTTCTGCCGATGAGAGCGGACGAATCGCGTCATGGAACGCCGCCGCCGAAGCCCTCTTTGGTTACACAGTCAGCGAAGCGATTGGCATGCCTATTACCGGGATCATCCCGGAACGGCTGCGCAGCCGGCATCTGGCGAGATTCTCCAAGTCGATCGCGGCGTTAAGCGGAGACCGCTTCACGCGCACGCTGGAATCAGATGGACTCCGCAAAGACGGTACGGAAATTGCCGTTGATATCTCTCTGGGCGTGGGGCTCCGGGGAGGTCAATTGATGTACACGGCCGTTATTCGCGATATGACCGAACGCCGCGCCATGCTCGAAAAACTCAACGACGCCATTCAGCAATTGCATTTCCACATTGAGCGAATGCCCCTCGCCTATGTCGTGTGGGATACGGGATTCCGCGTGGTCGAGTGGAACCCATCGGCTGAGCGCATCTTTGGCTTCACCAGGTCGGAAGCCATCGGAAAAAACGCATACGAATTAATGGTGCCCGCCGATATGATCTCCGTTGTGAAACCCATTTGGAACGACCTGCTTCAGGGCGACACCTCAAGCCACTCGATCAACGAAAACATGCGCAAAGACAAATCACGTCTGACGTGCGAGTGGTTTAGCACACCACTTCGCGATTCCGGTGGCACGATTCGCGGTGTGGCCTCAATGGCCATGGATGTCTCCGAACGCGAGGCCTTGGAGGCCAAAATTCGAGACGCCCAGAAGCTCGAAAGCCTGGGCGTGATGGCCAGTGGGATTGCGCACGACTTCAACAGCTCCCTCATGGTCATGCTCGGCAATACGGCTCTGCTGCGCTCGATCAAGAAAATGCCACCACGTGCCTTCGAGCACCTTGAACTGATTGAGGAGGCTGGGGCCCGGGCCGACGTGCTCATCAAGCACCTACTCTGGTACGCCCGGACCGGCCGCCATAACCCTCAAGCGACGACGCTCAATGACGTATTGCGCGATGCGCTCCCCTTCGTTGGTACGACCATCGGCAAGCAACACGAACTTTCGGTTTCAATGGCCGAAGGTCTTCCTGAAATCTGGGCGGATCGAAGTCAGATCGAACAGATTATTCTCAATCTCTGCCTCAACGCCCGGGACGCCATGCAAAACGGAGGTACGGTCACCATCGAAACACGATTCCATGAACTGACGGGTAGCGAAGCGGCTCGGTGTGTTCCCCCGAACGCCAAACCAGGTCCGTGCGTCGAACTTGTAGTGTCAGACACCGGGCACGGCATGAACGACTCCACCGTCGTACGCATTTTCGATCCATTCTACAGCACCAAGGATGACGGACATGGACTCGGCATGGCCGCCGTCATGGGTATCCTCCGCCAACACGGTGCCGCCGCCAAAATCGAGTCCACTCGGCGAAAAGGCACCTGTATCCACATTTATCTTCCGGTTCACAAACCGTAGAGACGCTCGGGAAACCTTCAGAGGAAGTGTGTTCGTAACGATCCGGAATCGCGGTGTCCATGCCGTGAGGACCTGTTCCTGACGCGGGATCGGGCCCGGCGGTGCCAATCACAAGAAAAATCACTCAATTCCGGAATCTTGGGGAATTTTCAGATCATCCTGTCGGTTACAATAGTATAGTCGTCCTTGGTCGTCATGCGCCCCCTTGGGGCCGCGAACCGGTTTCTCTCCATCGTCGGTGCCGAAACGAAGTACAAGGAATTGATTCGTGTGGTCGCCGTGAGCCTTCTCCCTCCGTTTGATGGATGGAACCAGACAAAATGGTTTTTGACAGCCCCTTTCCAAGTATGTGAAAACTCAGGGCAAGGGCTGGACGTTACGCCCCCCAACTGTGCCGCGGCGCCTGGTCAATCGCAAAAGTGGTTCTGGGCCGCCGAACTCGCATGTGACAGTATACATGCTCACCTTCAAGACTGGTCCGAACTCAGCGATTATTGCAGTGGTCCAGGCGAAAGCTGCCTCACGGACAGCGATTGCGCTTTCGGCACGTGCGGCGTAGACGGCGTAGTTCACATCCTGGATCCCGCTATGATCCCGAGACGGAGAAACGCCGCCGATTCGACGGTCAAAGATTCGGTGTTCGTCGTTCAAGCGTTAAACTTCACCTGGGCCCCGGCCGCGGGCAGTTGCTACTCCAAACCGGTGACACGGGCAGTGCAATCGGTCTGGGGCGACATAGCAGGCGCTCCGGGGGATTGCCCCGTGGCCGCACCCGACGGGACGGCGTCGCTCATAGGCGACGTGACGGAGGCCATTAGAAAATTCGCTAACCTGGAATGCGCGGCAAAAAAAACACGCGTCGACGTCCAGCCGGCCGACGTCGACTTCCGAATCGACTTCACTGACGTCCTCTTGCTCCTTGATGCGTTTGCCGGCGAACCCTACCCGTTCACGCCGGAGGATCAGTGCGGTTTCTAGGGGTGCTCAATCACCGGTCAGAGCATCCAGCGCGAGCCCGGTGACAGAACGTTGTTCAAGGCTTGTGGTGTTCGTTCGCTGTTTCCATGGGTTGAAATGGCGCGGATGTCCGTGGGCCGGCGCCCATGGCTCTGATGGGCGCTACCGGATGGGCTCGGACCCATCGAGCATTGATCAATCTGATTCACGGGCGGCGAAACCGGGGACGAGTTGCACGTCGCCGGGTTGGGGCGATTCGGTTCCTTTGTATTGACGCACATTGCCGATCAACCAAAGGTTGTCCTGCTGGGGACCGTAGACCGGTTTGGGCGTCCACGTGGCACTGCCGTCCAGCGTCAACACATTCTGTCCGCGACCGCCGTGTGAGGGTGAATTCGTCTTGTAAGGGTCGATCTCGGAATCAAAACGAGCGTTCACAAAAAGTGGGTTGGCATCACTAATGTAGGCAAACGCCCCCGCCGGCCTCAAGTTTGGGTGGGCGCCGGCCTGGTTCATCGAAGCGTATCGAATAGCCCGCGAACCGGGAAAATCATCGCAGTTTGCCCAATCGGCGGCCCGCGCCGGCGACGGACTCGATCCGCAGGCGAATTGATCGGGCGTGGATAAGTAGTTCAACTTGACCAGCAAGTACGTATGTCGGCTGTTGGATTGGTAAGGACCATCGGTTGCTCCATTTGGAAGCCAGGACGAGCCCGGCAGATTCCCCGCAAACGGCAACGCGTCTGCAAATGCCTGACGGTAGGCACTGACACCGCGAAAGATCGAACCGAGATTGCCGGCACACATCGCCCTGCGCGATCGCTCACGAAGCGCTGCGGCACCCGGAACGAACACACCAATCAATAGCAATATACATGCGGCCGCGGCCACCACTTCACGCAATGCGAATGGAAACCGTCTCCCGACCGGGACGGCTTCCGTCGGAAACATCAACGACTCAGCGCCGACGGAACCAGCCTTGCCGATGTACGCCATGACTTTGTCGGCCAGATTAGGCGGAGCCGCCGAGGCGTGCCAATGGTCCAGCGGCTGGAGCACCCTACCGATTCGATCGCTCTGAGCGCGGAGCTGCACATCGCGCCGAAGCTCCTCCTCAACCCAGGCCCGGGCGTCGTCATCCAGCCGCTCCAAGTGCCAATCGAGCAATGTCTCCTCAATGCCTCTATCGTCACGCTTCATCTATACTGATTTCCTAATGCGACACGACCCAGGTCGGGCGTTTCTATCACTCATCATCACCAATCCGCTGGGCGATGGCATCCCGATACCGCTCACCAAAACAAGCGATGGCCGCATGGAGCCGGCTCTTCACCGTACCCAGCGGAATCCCCACGATCTCCGCAATTTCCTTGTAGGCAAACCGGTGGAAGTAGGCCAGAATCAACACTTCCGACAGCTTCGCCGGAACCGACTCCATGATACCCCGTACGAACCGCCGCCTTTCTTCCTGCTGCATTTCGTCATGAGGTAGTACGTCTTCGCCGGCGAGAAGGTCAATAAACCGCTGGCCTGATTCATCACCACCCCCCACATTCGCGTCAAACGACACCTCGCGACGACGACTCACCTTTCGCAGATGATCCCGGGCCTTGTTCGCACCGATCGTGAACAGCCAGGGCTTGAAACGGCGACTTAGGTCAAACGACTCCGCCGCATTATGCACCTGCAAAAACGTCTCCTGGACCACATCCTCAGCGGCCATGGAGTTTCCAGTAAACCTGAGCACAAATTGGTGGAGTTCTGGGGCATGGCGACGGACCAGCAACTCAAAACTTGCCGTCTTGCCATCAAGGTACTCCCGTAGCAGTGTTTCGTCCGTTGGCGCTGTCACTGCTTCATTGTATCCTTACGAGTCCAGAAAGGCATGGTTCGGGGGTTGGGCGGTATCATGAAGCACGACGCTGAAAACAGAATGGTTATGGGGCGGCTGGAAAGCCACGCCACAGAACAACCTACGCCTGAAACCGTGGGCTGTGTCGTTTTCAGGGCGCGCCGGGCGATCGTTTCCATTCGTTTATGGCAAACGCTGGCCGTAGTGGCGCTACTAATCGGTTGCGTCGCGATGATTCCCGCGTCGGTGGTGGGTACCCCGTTTCAGGCCGGTTTCACGCCCAGTGGACCGATGAACGTCAGGTCACCGCGCGTCGTGATACTCAAAGCCGCCAGAACTTTGCATCTGTTTGACGGTCAAAAGCTCGTACGGACGTACGCCGTGGACCTCGGACGGCACCCCATCGGTCAGAAGCAACGCAAGGACGATGGCCGAACGCCGATCGGCTCTTTCGAAGTGGCCTCCAAGAACTTGGATAGCCCCTACCATCGTTTCATCGGTTTCAATTACCCCGACGCGACGGCTGCTGAGTGGGGACTCTCCCACGGATTGATTTCCGAGGGGCAGCACAAGAGCATTCTGCGGGCTTTATCACAGGGCCTGCCGCCCGACGGAAGTACGGCGCTGGGCGGGGGAATCGGGATTCACGGAAGACGAGAAGGTCGAGACTGGACGGGTGGATGCGCCGCCCTATCTAACGAGCACGTCGAGGAGCTTTATTCCGTGTTGCGGATCGGTGATCCGATCGAGATTCTCCCGTAACCTCAAGGCCTACCCGTCGCAGGGGGGCGAACTCAAGGCCGGAGGGTCCGGCGGAAATACTTGCAGATGGATTTATCGTCACACAGTTTTTCAACGGAGACGCTCAGCGCACTGACTGAGGCCTCGGCGGCGATCAACTCTACGCTGGAGTTGGAAGTGGTGTTGGATCAAATCGCGCGGAGTGCCGCAGCGGTGATGCGCGCTCAAGCCAGTTGCGTCCTCACGCTGGATCAGCGTACGAACAAACTCATCTTCGCGGCGGCAGTGGGTGAACGAGGTAAGGCACTCGTTGGGAAGGAGTTCGACGCGGATCTTGGAATTGCCGGGCGAGTAATTCGCAGTGGTATCGCTGAAAACATCGAGGACGTGACGCAAAATAAAGACTTCTTCAGCGGTATCGACGAGCAAGCCGACTTTCATACGCGCGGGTTGATGGCGGCTCCGATGATTTATAAATCGCAAACAGTCGGCGTCGTTGAAGTGCTCAATAGAAACGACGGCGGTCGGTTCGACGATAACGACTTGAAACTCCTCTGCATTTTCGCCAACTTGGCGTCCGGCAGCGTGCGCAACGCGCAAGCACACCTCACGCTCCAAAAAGAAAACTTGGCGTTCCGCACCACGGTCCTTTCAGATTCCAACGTGATTGGAACATCTGAGGCGGTCAAGTCCATGTTGGAGCTCGCCCAGCGCGTAGCCCCTACCAACGCCACGGTGCTGTTGCTCGGCGAAACCGGCACCGGTAAAGAAGT
>Ga0326597_10007363_pt1 | contig 14983 bp, 14 predicted proteins | sample RVTome_12_FD_203789 | JGI IMG/M metagenome (GOLD analysis project Ga0326597, IMG submission 203789) | Soil microbial communities from uranium-contaminated site in the Upper Colorado River Basin, Wyoming, United States - RVT100D185 | ecosystem: Environmental > Terrestrial > Soil > Contaminated >... | reverse complement strand
AGAGCCCGCCTCCGCTTCACCAGCCAGGGGCCATCTTGCAACACAGGATTCTCGCCGTACAATAACTTTGCAGCGAACGGCGATTCGTAGCTTAACTGGCTGTCTCAGCCCAGGGGTCCACCCCAGGGAGCAAGTTTTAGATGGCAACTCACCTGGGGCTCGTAGTTTCATACGTTACAGGCATCAATTCTGCCAGTTCCAAACGGCGGGAGGCGTCGAGAATCTCAATTCCGACAATGCGATCGCCCGCGCCCAGGTCCAGCACGACATCCTCGGAGATGCGTCGGTTAATGAGCTCCTGTTTTCGCTCGTCGAAGCGAAGGTAGAGAAGGTCGGACTCCTTGTCGTAATAGATCCGCATGGCGGTTACTCCTCCCACTTCCCGTAGAATACGTAAACTGTCACGGTAATAGCAACCTCTGCCTGCACCACATAGATCACCCGGACTTTTTCTGGTGATAGTAGGCGTCCTGCCTTCGTTGACCAAAATCAAACACTTTCTCCTTGGCCAGCCGGTTCCCCTTTGCGGCGACTGCGGCGCCCGTCCTGATGACATCCTCAATCTCGCTCCTTGTGGTGCCTCGCTCTACGGCGCGCTCCAGTGTGTGGGGATGAATTTGGATCAGCATTTACGCCCAATACGTCCGGTCGAGCGAGCGGTACTGGATGGCTTCCCCAATGTGTTTGGGCGCGATCTCCGGTACGCCTTCGAGGTCCGCGATGGTGCGCGCCACTTTCAAAATCCGGTCGTGCGCCCGCGCGCTCAGTCCCATGCGGTTCATCGCGGTTTCCAGCAGCTCCTCGCAGGCCGAGTCGAGCCGGCAATGCTTGCGGATCAGGCGCGAAGTCATCTGCGCGTTGGCGAAAATCCTTGCACTGGAAATCGCGGAACCGCTGGACCGGGGGGAACCAGCGGACCCGCGGGACCCGGCCCTGCTCTCCTGAAAGCGTTCCTGCTGTATCTCGCGGGCGCGCTCGACCCGCGCGCGAATCTCCGCCGAGCTCTCCGTCGCCTCGCCCGCGCGCAGCTCGCGGTATTTCACCGCCGGCACGTCAATATGGATGTCAATGCGGTCCAGCAGCGGCCCGGAGATTTTCGAGACGTAGCGCTGGATCATCGGCGGCGTGCAGGAGCATTCGTGCGACGGGTCGTTGAAGTACCCGCACGGGCACGGGTTCATCGCCGCCGACAGCATGAAGACCGACGGAAACGAGACCGTCATGGACGCCCGCGCGATCGTCACGTGCCCGTCCTCCATCGGCTGCCGCAGCACTTCGAGGACGTTGCGCGGGAACTCCGGCAGCTCGTCCAAAAACAGCACCCCGTTGTGCGCCAGGCTGACTTCCCCCGGCCTTGGAATGATGCCCCCGCCGATCAGCCCCGCGTCGGAGATCGTATGGTGCGGCGCGCGGTACGGCCGCGTCCCCACGAGGCCCTGCGCCGGATCGAGCGAGCCCGCCACGCTATGGACCTTGGTCGTCTGGATCGCTTCCTCAAAAGTCAGGCGCGGCAGCACGGTCGCCAGGCGCTTCGCCAGCATCGTCTTGCCGGACCCCGGCGGCCCGATCATGAGGATGTTGTGCCCTCCCGCCGCCGCCACTTCGAGCGCGCGCTTCGCCGACGCCTGCCCCCGAACGTCCCGGAAGTCCACGCTCGATTCCGGCTCCTGCCCGAGCGCTTCCTGCCTCTCCAGGCGCAGCGGTGAAAAACTCATCGGCGCGCGCAGCAGCTCGACCGCGTCCGTCAAGGTCTTCAACGGATAGACGTTCACCCCTTCGACCGAAGCCGCCTCCCGCCCGTTCTCCGCCGGCACCACCAGATTGGCAATGCCCAGCTCGCGCGCCTTGACCGCAATCGAAAGCGTTCCCCGCACCGGGCGCAGCAGCCCGTCGAGCGACAGTTCGCCCACAAACAGGAATTCCGGCAGGCGCTGCTCTTCGAGTTCCTGCAATCCCGCCAGGATGCCGAGCGCAATCGGCAGGTCGAACCCCGAGCCTTCTTTCTTCATGTCGGCTGGCGCGAGGTTGACCGTAATGTTCTGCGCGGGAAAGGCGTAGCCGCAGTTGCGGAGCGCGGCCCGCACCCGGTCCCGGCTCTCCTTCACCGCCGCGTCGGGCAGCCCCACGGTCGTGAAATGCCAATCGTCGCGCGCCGGGTTGAGGTCCACCTCCACCTCCACCCGGTAGGCGTCGATTCCATACACCGCCGCGCTCAAAATCTTGAACATTCCTGGGAATTAAACCACAAAGGCACGAAGACACCAAGCTGAGGAACCGGCCAATATTACTTCGCTCGGTGTTCAACGTCCGCGCCTTTGTGGCAACAGACCTAAATTAATGTGGAGCGTCCGGCAGGGCATGTCGCCGTTTCGCGCTTGCATCCCCGAAGGGGATAAAGAAAATAGCCAGGGGCAACGCCCCTGGAATTGCTTCTCGGGGTGATACCTTCGTGTCTTTGTGCCTTCGTGGTAAAGCGATCTACCGAAACGGCAGCAGGCTGCGGCGTTCGCCGTTTCTCTGCAACTCGAATTGCTCGGTGACCGTCTCGTTCTGGCGGACGACGATTTCCTTCGTCTGGCTGTCGTAACCGTCGCGCTCGACCCGAATCTGATGCCTGCCCGGGGCCAGGCCGAAGTTGACGGGAGTGCGATAGGACGTCTCCGCGTCATCCACAAAGATTCTGGCGCCTTGCGGCTCCGTGTGGAGCGATACGCGCCCCACCGCTCCCGCTGCGGCAGCCGGGGCCGTGCTCGCCGCCGGCGGCGTCGGGGACGCTGCCGCGGGCGACGCTGCTGCGGGGGAAGCCGGCGCGTTCCGCACAGACGGCGGAGTCGCGGCTGGCGGCGCGGGCTGCTGAGATTGCGGCCGGGGCGGCGCGGGTGGTTGTGCCGCCGCAGGGGGATTGGCAGGCGCGGCTGGTTCCACGGCTCCTTGCGTGGTGGAGCCGCCCTCTGTCGCAGTAGACTCTTCGGCCGGCGATGGAGCAACGATCTCCGTTTCGCCGCCGCTATCAATCGTATTCGGAGGACCGCTCCGCCAGTACCCCAGTCCCACAATCAGGAGGAGCACAACCCCGGCTCCGGCCAGCGCGGCGGCTTTCCACTGTTCCTGAAGTTTCCGAAGCGGCTGTCCGGGTTTCTGCCGTCCCGCGGCGGGGGCCGCGCCGGCGAGCATTGTCTTCGCAAGGGTGTCCGAGGACGCCCGCTTTCCGCCGGAGATGGCGGGAGGCACTGCCACACTCGCCCCGCCTGCTTTCACCGGCTTCCCGGCCTCTTTCGCTCCCAATGCCCCGAGGTTCCGCAGGTCCTCGATCAGCTCGCTGCAGGTCTGGTACCGGCCGATCGGCTCCTTGGCTAGCGCTTTGGTGACGACCGTGTTCAGGCCGGAAGGAATGGACGGATTGACCTCCGTCAGAGGCGCCGGCTCTTCCCGCATGATCTGGAACATCACGACGGCGATATTGTCGCCCCGAAACGGACGCGTTCCGGCCAGCATTTCATAGAGCATGGCTCCCATCGAGAAGACATCCGAGCGGCCGTCAATCGTCCCTCCCATGATCTGCTCCGGCGACATGTAGGACGGCGTCCCGACAACCCGGTTGGTGGCGGTCGCCATGGTCGAGGTGATCTTGGCCAGCCCGAAGTCCATCACCTTCACGTGCCCGCCCGAGATCATGATGTTGCCGGGCTTGATGTCCCGGTGCACCACGTGCCGCGCGTGCGCGTAATCGAGCGCGGCCGCTACCTGCTCCATGATCCCGGTCATCTCGCCGATCGTCAGGCCTCCCTTCGCCAGCACCTGCTGCAGCGTCTCCCCGCTCAGCAGCTCCATGGCGATGTAGAACACACCGTTGTCCTCGCCCGCGTCGTAGATCGTGACGATGTTCGGATGCGACAGATTTCCGGCCGCCTTGGCTTCCCGCCGAAACCGCTCGACCGACTCCTGCTCCTGGAGGTCAAGATGGATCGTCTTGATCGCCACTTCCCGGCCTATGTTCGGATCGAGGGCGCGATAGACCACTCCCATCGCCCCTCGCCCCAACTCTCCCACGATCTGATACCGGCCGATCTTGGTCAGGCTCATAGCCCGCGCCACCCGCTTCCATCTCGGAGATTTCGCTCCCCCCTACTCTACCAAACTGCTCCCTTGGCCGTAAGCACAAAAGCAACTGTGGTTCCCCGCGCAATACCCCCCGCCTGCTTTCAGGAATTCGCTGCGATAATCTCTCTTAGGCCATTTTCCTGGATGCTGGATCGCGTTTCGCTTTTAGCCCCGCAGCTGGGTCCCGGTACGTCCCGCTCTTTCCTCCGCGTTTCTAGTGCTTTTTCCTCTAGCCCAGCGCTTCAGCGCTGGGTCAGCGGTCCTGGGAATCGTTGTTCAGCCCGCTTCAGCGGGCTTAAGTTTGGCAATAATATAGTTTACAAAATGAGCGGCTAGGGGCTAGGATCGGGACCAGCGTCAACTATATTATTACCTTAAGTTTCTGCTATGGCTTGGCGAACTGTAAGGGCACGGCTTCACAGTCTGTGTGAAAACCTTGGTTTTCCGTCAGGGCACGACTTCAGTCGTGCCGTTACCGGCGTCAAATCAACGCGGCTTCAGCCGGGCAGCGATTGCTGGGCGAAGAGTTGCCGGGGGAAAATCGGCAGGGGAACGTCCCGTCTGTCCCCGGTTTCGCCCCCGGTTTCGCCGGTTTCGGGTTCCGGTTTCGGGTTTCGTGTCTTGGTTTCGTCTTTGACCTGCTCCCCTACCGGAGCGAGCACCACGAGTTTCTCGAACAATGCCCTGAACCCGTTCGACACGCTCGATTTCGTAATGGTCACGGCGGGCGGCGAAGCGCATCGCGTCACGCTGACCATCCAGGCAACGATCAATTGATAACAGAGGGCATGGGATCAAGAAGGTGTAAAATCGGTTCCAGAAGCAGGGAAAGAGAGGGAGGCGCAAATGAGGAGATCAGCAACCCAATGGCTTGCCGGAATCGGAGTGGTCGTCCTGCAATTGCTGCTGGGCAGCAGCTTTGCATTGGCGCAGGTCGTTGCAGAGACGAAGACCATTGACATCACGGCAGAAGATAATCCTCGACCCATGTTAGTTGCTGTTGGCAAGATCGTGGAGCTTTCCGGCATCCCGATTCACTACGAGGACATGCGGGTCTACTATTCGGGCGATTTCAAGGACATAACGTCCGAGTGGGCGCAGCGGGTACCTGTTCCGGAAGGGGTCCGGGTAATGGGTCCGCGCGGCGGGCAGCTTTCCGTGCCCATCGAGGTGGACGCGGCCACGGGAAAGCTCACCAACCTGGAGGCCGTGAACACGGCTTTGGCTGCTGTCGTTTCCGCTTACAATGCGCGCGACGATCTGCCCGGTGATTTCGAGGTGGAGAGCCGCAACGGGGTCTTTTTCGTGAAGCCGGTGCGGTACCGCGACGCGAGCGGCGCCACGCAGCCAATGACGCCGATCTTATCGACTCCTATCACGTTGCCGGAAGAAACCCGCAGTGTGCGCCAGACGTTACGGCTGATTCGACGATCATGTCTACGCGGCGACAGGCGTTGAAATAAGCCCGAACATCAGGAGCGTTGTGGCGCGCGATGTGACCATCGGAGCTCAAGATGAACCCGCAGGACACCTGATTGCCCGATTGTTAGCCACCAGAAACGGCGCCGTACCTGCCGCGAATGCCAGTTGGGATTCCAGCTTCTCTTACCTCCTTTTGTGCGACAGAACCGGGTGTGGGCTCAACGATCGGCGGTCGCGACCGATCAACACTGGGCCGAGAACTCCAAGACGCCGCGATCCGCCGCCGCCGATCATACCACCAGGCCAGGGCACAAACACCGTTCCATGGAAAACCGGGGACAGAAAACCGGGAGAAAACCGGGGACAGACGGGACGTTCCCCCTACCGGTTTTTCCCCGGCAACTCTTCTCCCAGCAATCGCTGCCCGAGGTCGCCTGACTCGCCGCCGTTTTCAGCCGGTTCATCTCATCCCTTCGCTGCCTCAGGATAAACTCCAGTATACGTCTGCGAGCAACCCGGCACGAGGTTATTCGTGACCGACTTCCTGTGATTCGTTGCTATAATCTCCTTTAGGACCGGGCTGAATCCGGGGCCGCTTAGGGCCAACTGGGGCCAGATGGAGAAAGTCTACCGAATGGCGGGCAACACAGAGAGCAAAGTAGCCGTTGTAATCCCCACGTGGCGCCGCGACGATCTCTTGAAGAATTGCTTGCAATCGCTTGACCGGCAAACATTTACGGATTTCAAGACCGTTGTTGTCTCCAACGCGGCAAGCGACCGGGCGGCTCGCGCGGCTGAGGCTGCCGGCTGCGCGGTCATCCGCCTGCCTTCGAACCGCGGTTTCGCCGCCGCCGTGAATGCCGGAATTGCCCACGCTCGGTCCCAATACGTTCTCGTCCTGAATGACGACGTCGAGCTCGACCCGCGCTGGCTTGAAACGACGGTCTCATTCCTCGACCAGCGCCTCGAGATCTTCTATTGCTGCGGCAGGATTTATCAGGCAGGCGGGCTGCTGCTGGACAATGCCGGCGACGCTTTGTCCCTCGGCGGTTCGGCCTGGCGGCTCGGGTATGGCCGCCCAGGGGTCTGTACTCCGAGGGCCGGCCTCCCCAGTTCCGGTCTCCATGACTCCGGCGCCTTCGACTTCCCGCGCCCGGTCTGGGCCGTTCCCGCGACCGCAACTTTATTCCGCCGGACGGTGTTTGAAAGAATCGGGCCGTTCGACGAGGATTTTTTTGCCTACCTCGAAGACATGGATTTTTCGCTGCGCGCCGCGCGGGCGGGCTTGCGAGGCTTCTATCTTCCTGAATCGAAGTGCCTTCACCAGGGCAGTGCGACCCTGGGAGGAGCCGACTCAGCCATGGCCATCCGGCTCCTGACGCAAAACCAACTCTTGCTGTTGGCCAAGCAGTTTCCCTGGGGAGCCTTGCTGCGTTTGGCCCCGCGCATTGTTTGGGCTCAGTTTCTCTGGGCGGCTCTTGCCCTCCGGAAACAGCGCTTCGGAGCCTATCTTGCTGGGCTGGCGGGCTTTGTCCGCCTGCTGCCTTCCGCCATCCGCCGCCGCCCCCCCTGGCATGCGCATGAAGCGCAAACTTTCCTGGCCCGCCTCCGCGCCTCCGACCGCGAAATCTACGCCGATGTCACCGCCGCGGACCGGCCTGAGCGGGACACGTTTTGGAGGCTTTACTTCGCCCTATTCCCGCCGCGCGGCAAACCGGCAGCCGCCGAGCAAAGCCTGCGGACGGCCCCATAGAAACAGGCGAAGCGACGAGACCCACGGACCGATATGCTCTCTGCTGTCATTGTCACGTACAACTCCGGCGCTCACATCTCCCGCTGTCTTGACTCCCTGCAAGGCTTGGTCGGCGAAATCATTGTCGTGGACAACGCGTCATCGGACGGAACCGCGGACCTTGTCCGAAAGCGGCAGCCTTCCGTAAAGCTGGTTGCCTCGGAATCGAATCTTGGCTTCGCCGCCGCCGCAAACCTTGGTGTTCGCCAAAGCAGCGGCGACGCGCTTTTGTTTCTGAATCCTGACACTGTCTGCGTCGATCCTCTCGGACCTCTCGAAGCGGCGCTTGCAGGAAATGGGAATGTCGCCGGCGCAGCCGGCCGGTTGATAGGCCCTGACGGACGGACGCAGACAGGGTTCACCGTGCGGCGGCTTCCCACGGCTGCGTCCCTGAGCTTTGAAATCCTGCTGCTGAACCGCCTGTTTCCCCGCAATCCGGTGAACCGCAGATCGCGGTGTCTCGACCTCGATCTCGAGCATCCCCAGGAAGTTGAGCAGCCGGCCGGGGCCTGTTTGGCCGTGCGGCGGGATCGTTTCGAGGCCTGCGGAGGATTCGACGAAGCGTTTTTCCCTCTGTGGTTCGAGGACGTGGACCTCTGCAAGAGACTCCGGGATCGGGGTGGGGCGATCCTGTTTTTGCCGCAAGTGCGAGTCGAGCACCACGGCGGCCATTCGCTCGATTCGATCACATTTTGCGAGAAGCAGATTTACTGGTACCGTAACTTGCTTTATTATGTCCAAAAGCACTTCCCCTGGAGAACAGGGCTCGCGATCCGGGGAGCTCTGTTGCTGGGCATGGGTTTGCGAATGGCGGCTGAGACGGTTGGTGTTTCCTCCTTTCCGCGAACTCCGGCTCCGCCGCTCAGGGAGCGCCTTCGGGCGTATTGGAAGGGAGCGAGGCTATCCTTCGGGGTGGACAGGGGGGCTGCTGGTAAAAGAATTGTTCCGTCCAGGTTGCCCCGGTCAACCGAGGGTGGCTGGCTGGGCCCAAAATAATGTCGACCGCAAACCATCTTGTCTCCGTCACCATCGTTACCTATAACAGCGAGCCGTTTATTGAGCGTTGTCTCGACTCGCTCCTGGCCCAGGAATGGCCCTCGCTCGAAGTGATTGTCGTGGACAACGCCAGCCAGGACCGCACCCGCGAGCTGCTCGACGGATACCGGGACCGGATCCAACTCATCCTCAATTCTGAAAATCTCGGATTCTGCGCGGGGCAAAACCAAGCCATTCGACGCACGAAGGGAAATTGGGTCCTGGCTCTCAACCCCGATGTCTGGCTGACACCCAAGTTTATCGGATTGCTGCTGCAGAAAGCGGATATCGACATGCAGGTTGGAACCGTCTGCGGCAAGCTCCTGCGCGCGCTGCCGAGCCTTGAAATTCCTGCTGCGCCGGAGCTCGATTCGGCCGGCATCTACTTCACGCCCACGTTCCGGCACTTCGACCGTGGATTCCACCGCCCGGACTCCGACGAATACGCCCGGCCGGCTTATGTCTTCGGCGCGACGGCCGCGGCCGCTCTGTACCGCCGGGCCATGATTGACGACATCAGTGTCGAGGGCGAATTTTTCGACGAAGACTTTTTCAACTATCGAGATGATGCCGATCTTTCCTGGCGCGCCCAACTCCAAGGCTGGCGTTGCCTCTACCTCCCCGAAGCCATCGGATATCATGTGCGGCGCGTTTCTCCGGAATGCCGTCGGCAACTGCCCCCGGAAGCCAATCTTCATTCCGTGAAGAACCGTTTCTTAATGCGACTGAAAAACGCCACTTGGCCCCTGTATCTTCGGAATTTTCTTCCCGTTACGGCGCGGGACCTTGCCATCGTGGCCTACTGCCTGCTTGCGGAGCGGGGGTCCTTGCCGGCCTTTTCGTCGGTTCTGCGGAACTGGAAAAAGATGCTCGCCAAACGGCGCGTCATTCAGCGCCGCCGCCGCGTCAGCAACGCGTACCTACAGAGTTGGTTTCACTTCCGCCCGACCACCATGCCCGTGGCGGCGGCTTCCGCTCCTGCCAATCGGGACGCCTACCCCGTTCTTCCCTTGCGCACGACTCGGCCGGAACCCGGACAGGTCCCGCCGCTCTAAGCATGAAGATTGCCATCCTCGGCACTCGCGGTATTCCCGCCAATTACGGAGGCTTTGAGACGTTCGCCGAAGAACTCTCGTCCCGGCTCGTCCTGCGCGGCCATGAGGTCACCGTCTATGGGCGGAAGAGCTACATCCGCCATACAGGAAGCCATTACAAGGGAGTCCGGCTGGTGTTGCTGCCGACCATCCCGCATAAATACCTCGACACCGTCACCCATACATTTCTTTCCGTGTTCCACATCCTCCCCCAGCACTTCGATGCCGTATTGATCTGCAACGCCGCCAACAGTATTTTTTCGTTCGTCCCCCGTCTGGCCGGGGTGAAGACAGTCGTCAACGTGGACGGGCTCGAGCGCCAGCGGCGGAAATGGAATGCCATCGGAAAAGCCTACTATCGGCTCTCGGAATGGCTCTCCACGTGGCTCCCGAACGCCATGGTCACGGATGCGCGGATCATCGAAGAGTACTACCGAACCCGCTATCGGCGGCGCTCCTATTTCATTCCCTACGGGGCCGACGTCGAACGTGTGAGCTCCACGGGGGCCCTCGATCGTCTGGGCCTGGAACCACACGGATACCTGCTCTACGTCAGCCGCATGGAGCCGGAGAACAATGCCCATCTGGTCGTGAAAGCGTTCGAGCAGATCCAAACCGACAAGAAGCTCGTAATGGTCGGCGACGCCCCGTATGCGCCGCAGTACATCCGCGAAATCCGAGCCACCACCGACCCTCGCATATTGTTCCCCGGCGCCATCTACGGCCTCGGATACCGCGAGCTCCAGTCTCATGCGCTCTGCTACATCCACGCCACCGAGGTCGGCGGAACCCACCCGGCTTTGATCGAAGCCATGGGGTGCGGGCGCTGCGTCCTCTTTCTGGACACGGCGGAAAACCGGGAAGTGGCTGGCGACGCTGCGATTCCCTTTTCTCACTCCGCCGAGGACCTCGCCCGGAAGATGTGTCTGGTGTTGGAGGATGCCGTCCTGCGAGCCGACTGCGAATTCCTCGCCGTGGAGCGGGTCCGGCAGCGCTACCGGTGGGATGACGTTACGGCGCAATACGAACAGATGTTCGAAGAGCTTACAGGAAAAGGTTCACAAAACCCGCATTAAGCGGCAATCGTACCCCGGTGAGGATATAATGGCATGATGCCAAGGCCAAGGAAGATGTATCGGGAGTTTCGCGGAGAGGATGGCACGAAAAAAACGTAAGAGAGAGAAAACCGAACTCGCCTCGCGCACCAGAGAATGGTCCCCATCTGGTCTCGGCGCACAGGAAGAGTCCGAAAAGCCCAATAATATTGCCTCCCACCGGAATCCGAGTGGGGGAGAAGATCATACTATTCAGCCGCTTGCAGCAGCCGGCGAGAAAGGGGAGGATTCGGGTTTGCCTCCAGAACGAAATTTCAATTCCCTTGCCTCGCCGGAACCCGAAAGGGAGCCTGGGGGTTTCTTTGCGCGAATTTCGCGCTGGCTCCAGGGAGAAAGCGAGCCAGCGTACACCCCTCCCTCGCCACCACCCCCTCCGCCAGAACCCGAGCCTGTGCAGGATTTCCAACCCGCTCGGAGAGGACCGGCTCCTGAACCGCCGCCCCCTCCGCGCCCGGCGCAATCGGACAAATCTGGCACGACTCCCGCTTCGAAGGTCGACCACGTTTTGGCTGTTCTGACCCTTGAGCGCGTCTTGCCGGAACTGGATGCCGCACGGAAGCAACTGGAAGAAATGCGAGTCTCCTCCGACCTGCGCATCCGGCAGCTCGAAGCGGAACGAGATCAGAGCCGTTCCGCGACGGACCGTGCCCTCGCAGCGCAAGCCGAGCTAAACCAGCGCATCCGCCAACTGGAAGCCGCGCTGGAAGCTCAGAAGACGGGCCGTTCTGCGGAAGAGATACCCGTGCTCGAGTCTCGCGTCCCTGCACTCGAAGAGGAGTTGCGCGCCGCCCGCTCGCAAGCGGAGCGGGAGCGGGAAGAGGCCAACACCCGGATTGGCCAGCTCGAATCCGAGCGCGAGGAGATGGAGGCAAGCCTGGCTGCCAAAGAGAAGAAGTTGATGGCCTCGCTGGCCCAAATTGAAGAGGTGCATGAACAAGCGCGGCGGCTCGAAGAGGAGATGACCAGACTCCGCACCGTCGAATCGGAACGCGATCAATTATCGACGCAGCTGACTGCCAAAGCGCAGGAGCTTCTTTCCGCGTCCCAGCAGGCTGAACGGATCCAGAAACTGGAGGCTGCGCTCACGGAATTGAGGGCCCGCACCGCCACCAAGACAACCGATGAGTCAGACGCCGGCAAGGAGACGGGCCCCCCAGCCGCGGGCAGCCAGTCAGCCGCGTTTGCGGATTTGTATCAGCAGACCATGTCGCGCCTGACGGTGATCCAGGCCTCGGCCGAATTGCTCGCCATGAATACCCGCCTGGACGCCTCGTCGCGCGAGACCGCCCAGGAGATTCAAAACGCGAGCCGGAATCTCTCGGAGATCATCAAGAATTTCGCCCTTCCTGCCGACCGGCGCAAAGCGGAATAGGGGTTTGCCCGAGTTTTCCTCCCGAATATTCCGCAACTGGCCCAGTTTTATTCTATTCTTTTGCCCCGAAGGGGCAACCGGTGAGCCGCAGGTTTCAACCTGCGCAACCGGAGCGAGGAAACGTACGTGATGGATGATCGTGTTGTGCTGGAAACAGCCACATGATGTCCTGATCTAGTTATGCGGCACTTTGGAACCCCGACGGGGTTGACTGCTCATTCCATATCAACCCGCCCTAAGCGGTCATCCTGAGGAGCGCTCCGTCCCGAGGCAATGCCGAGGGACGCGACGAAGGACCTGCACTTCGTTTGTCTCTTATCCGACGCTTGCCCCGGAAGGGCGAAAAAACCAGCGACCCACAGAAACGGAGAACCGCTTACCGCACGACCCGCACCGCATCGCTCCCCGTAATGGGAGGACTCTCGAGAGTCATGCCCTTCAGCACGCACTCCGTATCACCCGCCTGAAACCCTGCGTCTTCCGTGTTGAAAAAGCACATCAGATCGCGCAGTTTATCCGCGTTCACATTGCCTGGACTCCCGTTGCAAAACGCTAGGCTGTCTTCGTCTCCCGTCCTGCCGAACGTCAGCGTGGTCGGATCGATGCTCATGGCGTCGAATGTCTCGCCGGAAAGAATCGCCACCGGAATCTCCCCCCGGCTTTTCAAATTGACCGTGTTCTGTCCGCTCCCCGGCTTGATGTCGATTGAAACCGTGGTAGAGCTTGGAACAAGTTCTGCCCCGGTTGGCTGCCAACTGGCAGATCCATCGGTGCTCTTGAAGACACCACTGCCCTCGGTCCCGGCATACAGCGTGGCGGGAGTGGACGGATCGATCGCCAGGGCCGAGACAACCCCTCCCGGCGGACCGCCGCCTGCCTGGGGATGGGCCGCACCCAATCCGTTGCGTCCTTCGGAAGGTTCCTCTTGCAGGCGCTTACATATACAGCCCGCCGTTGACGTGTAATACCTGGCCCGTAATGTAGCCGGCTTCTTCGGAAGCCAGGAATTTCACGGCGTGCGCTACGTCGAGGACCTGCCCGAGCCGTCCCAGCGGAATCCGGGCAGCGAGCTTCTCCTGAGCCTCCGGCGTCAGGGCCGCCGTCATCGCCGTTTCAATAAAACCGGGAGCCACGGCATTGACCGTGATGCTGCGGGAGGCGTACTCCTGAGCGACGGCGCGCGTGAGACCGATGATGCCTGCTTTCGAGGCGACGTAGTTCGCCTGCCCGGCGTTCCCCAGAAATGCAACGACGGACGTGATATTGATGATGCGCCCGTAGCGGCGCCGCATCATGCCCCGCAGGACTTGCTGGATGCAAAGATGGGTGGCGGTCAGGTTCGTCTGGATCACCTCGTCCCAATCCCGGCGCTTCATGCCGAGCGCCAGCCCGTCGCGCGTCACTCCCGCGTTATTCACCAGAATGTCGATCCTGCCGAAGTGGTCGAGAGCTTTCTTGAACGCTTCTTTGATCTGGTCCTCGCTCGTCACGTCGAGCGGCAGAGCAAAAGCACAGGACGGGTCGTTTCTCGCGCCCTGGAGTTCCTTGGCAAGCTGTTCCAGCCGCTCCAAGTTGCGGCTCGCCAGAACGACCTTTGCTCCGGCCGCGGCCAGAATCCGGGCGCAAGCCTCGCCGATGCCTTGCGAAGCGCCCGTCACGAACGCGACTTGGTCTTCCCACGCCATTAGGATGATCCCTCTCCCGCAGCCGCGCCGCCCCGGAGCACCGCCAGCGCCTTGTCGAGACTTTTCTTATCTTCCACGTTCGCTACCGTTGCGCCGGCATCAATCTGCCGCATCATTCCGGTTAAGACGCGGCCGGGGCCGACTTCGACAAATGTCTGCGCTCCATGCGCACGGAGCTGGCGGATGCTCTTGTCCCAAAGAACAGGGGCGCAGACCTGGTCAATCAGGCCGAGGCGGGCCTGCGCAGGCGTGCGAATGAGCTCCGCGCGGGCGTTCGTGACGAGCGGGAACCGTAAGTCAGAGATCGAAAGGGCTTCGAGCTCGGGCCTGAGGCGCTCCTGGGCCGGGCGCATCAGCGAACAGTGAAAGGGGGCGCTGACCGGGAGCGCAATCGCCCGCTTGGCGCCCGCGGCGGCGGCCCGGTCCATGACGCGGCGCACGGCGCCGGCGTGCCCCGCGACGACGATCTGCGTCGGGGTGTTGATGTTAGCGGGTGAGACAACTTCCCCCTCGGCCGCCTCCCGGCAAAGCTCCTCGACCTGCTCCAAGCTGATTCCGAGCAAAGCGGCCATCGCCCCCGTACCCACCGGCACGGCCTCCTGCATATACTGCCCGCGGTGGCGGACAATGCGTAAGGCGTCAGAAAATTTCACGGCGCCGGAAGCAACCAAGGCGGAGTGCTCGCCGAGGCTGTGTCCCGCCACGAAGGACGGCGTAACCCCTTCTTTTTCAAGGACTCGGAAGGCTGCCACGGAGCAGGCGAGGACGGCGGGCTGGGTGTTGGCCGTCAATTGCAACTCCTCGGCGGGGCCTTCAAAACAAAGCTTTGAAAGCGCAAACCCAAGCGCATCATCGGCTTCCGCGAGGGTTTCGCGCGCGATGGGGAAATGCTCGGCCAAATCGCGGCCCATGCCCGGCTGCTGCGAGCCCTGGCCCGGAAATAAGAATGCGAGGTCAGTCACAGTCAATCGTTCTCCTAAGAAAACCCCACGGCATCCCGCGGGGCGGGATCGTGGCGACTATTTTCAATATAGACCGGGTTCGGGATGGAGGCGAGAAGATTCTACCGAGAGTTCCGAGGGAACCGAATAAACCGAGGGAACCGAGAGAACCGAAAGAACCGAGAGAACCGAATAAATCTCAAATGTGAAGCTCAACATTTAAGGTTTAATGTGAAGTTACCAGTAATGTGGAGTTGGCACGCCAAGCTCCCATAGATCGTGATTTCCCAAGTTCCTGACTCCATGGAGTGGACCCCGTTTTTGAGACAACCAGTTAACCCATAAAATGCATTGAAAGGGGAAACTGGATGATGTCTCGACAGAAGTTTTCGAGGGAGTTGAAGTTGGAGGCGGTGCGGCGGATGG
>Ga0326597_10007362_pt1 | contig 14983 bp, 16 predicted proteins | sample RVTome_12_FD_203789 | JGI IMG/M metagenome (GOLD analysis project Ga0326597, IMG submission 203789) | Soil microbial communities from uranium-contaminated site in the Upper Colorado River Basin, Wyoming, United States - RVT100D185 | ecosystem: Environmental > Terrestrial > Soil > Contaminated >... | reverse complement strand
TACGGCCTGGGAAACTCGCTCTACTTTCCCTTCCGCTTCGGCGCCACCACGGTCCTATGGCCGGAAAAACCCGATCCGGAAAAGGTCCTCCAGGTCATCGAGAAGTACCGGCCGACTTTCTTCTACTCCGTGCCGACGCTATTCGCCCGCTACCTGCGGGTTGAAAAGAAATACGACTTGAGCTCGCTGCGCATTTGCTTATCTTCCGGCGAGCCGTTGCCACCGGCGCTTTTCCACCAGTGGAAAACGAGAACCGGGGTGGAATTGCTCGACGTCGTCGGCTCGACGGAAGCGACGCACGACTTCTTGGCGAATCGCCCCGGTAGAGCGAAAGCAGGAAGCAGCGGCGAAGTCACCCCGGCGTTCGAAGCGAAGATCGTCGACGACGATGGGCATGAAGTCCCGATCGGCGAAGTCGGCAACCTGATGGTCCGCGGCGATGCGACCGCGCCCTATTATTGGAACAAGCACGAGCAGACCAAGCGTATGATGGTAGGCGAGTGGCTCAAGACCGGCGACACCTATTACCGGGACGGCGAGGGTTATTACTGGTACTGCGGCCGCTCCGACGACATGATGAAAGTCGGCGGCATGTGGGTTTCCCCCATCGAAATCGAGAACACCTTGATCGAGCATCCGGCGGTGCTCGAGTCGGGAGTCATCGGCGACACCGACGTCGACGGGCTCCTCAAGCCCAAGGCCTTTGTCATGCTCAAGAGCGAGTACAAGCCCAGTGATGTGCTGCGCGTCGAGTTGCAAAATCACGTGAAGAGCAAGTTGGCTCCCTATAAGTATCCGCGCTGGGTCGAATTCGTCGATGAACTCCCCAAGACCGTGACAGGTAAGATTCAGCGTTTCCGTCTACGGAGTAAAAAAGACTGAGGATCGAAAATAGAAGATGGATCGTCGATTCTCGATCTTCGATCCTCGATCCTTTGGCAAGGAGTAAAAATGGCCGTAAACATCAGAGAAATGAAAGAGAAGTTAGCTTATTCGTGCAATATTCTGGCGTACGAAGGTCACTGGGACAATATCCTCGGTCACGTCTCCGTCCGCATCCCCGGACAGAACAAGATACTGATGAAGCCCCATAGCTTCGGCTTCGAAGAAATCCGCCCCCAGCATATCATCGTCGTCGACATCGACAGCGGCAAAAAAGTTCAGGGCAAGTACGAACGCCACTCCGAGGTTTTCATTCACACCGAGATCATGAAGGCGCGCCCAGACGTCAACTGCGTGGTGCATTCCCACCCGCCTTACGCAACGGCGTTCGGCGCCCTCGGCCAGCGGCTGCGCCCCATCAGCCACGAAGGCAATATTTTCTATGAAGGCCTGCCGACCTTCGACTACACGACGGCGCTGATCCGCACGCCGGAGTTAGGTGTGGAGGTCGCCAAGAGCCTCGGCAAATGCCGCGGCCTGTTGATGAAAAATCACGGCTCGACGGTGGTTGGCGAATCCATCGAAGTCGCGACGTTGTACGCCGTCTTCTTGGAAAAAGCGGCGCGGATTCAACTCCTCGCCACGGCTTCGGGCGACCCGTCATGGACCAACGATAAAGAGGCTGCGGCCAAGTACGAGCAGATCTACACGCCCCATCGATTAGAATCGATGTGGGACTATTTCGTGCGGCGCGCCAAAAAGTTTCGTAAGTCCGTTTGATCGCGCCGGTGGGTGGGGAATTTCAACGGCACGCTGCGAACAGCATCCCGCAACTATTTAACAGCGAGTTTCTTAAAGAATCCCTCCTTCTCCAATTCAGCGACAAAGCGCATGTCCGTGAAATCATCGGGCTTGGCCGCCTTGGCCGCAGGGTCCTTTTCGCCGAGCTCCGCCAAAATCGTTTCCATCCCCTTGCGGCTGACGTAGGGCGGGTACTCGAGATATTCACGGAATTGATTGTAGGTGTCTTCCTGAATTTCCACTTCTTTCACTTTGAGGTGATTCTGGATCATCTTTAGGGCGGCCGCTTTATTCGTCCTAAAGATGTGCACGCCCTCGGCATATGAGCGAACGACGCGCCGGACGATGTCCTCGTTGGTTTTGATATAAGCCCGGCTTACTCCGACACCCACCGAAACATATTCCGGTCCGTCCTTGGCCAGGTTCATCAACTCGAAAAAGCCGGTCTTCTTGGCTCTGCCGTTGGTCGGCGGCGACATGACGCCGGCATCGACCTGACCCGCGACCAACGCCGTATAGATATTGGGAACCTCCATCAACGGCAGAATCTGATAATCCGACGGCCTCAATCCCGCCGAGCCCAAGGCGTAGAGCGCGGAGGTATGAGTGGACGAGCCGATGCGGGTGATGCCGATCTTTTTGCCTCTCAGGTCGGTTATCCTTTTGAATTCGGGCTTCGCCATCAGCGAAAAAACCTGTCGGTTGGTCGCACCGGCAACCAGGGCTATGTTTGCGCCCTTGAGATTCGCTTGCGCCGCGTTGGAACCGTCCATGAACGAAAAGGCGATTTCACCCGCGAGAATCGCTTGGATACCGCGAGAGCTCGAAGGGATGTGGAGCAATTCCACGTCGAGACCGTTTTTCTTAAATAGTCCCTCCTGCTTGGCCATGAACATGCCGCTTTGGGCGCCGGTGACGGCGGTCCAGTTGATCCGCACGTTCGTTTGTCCCCAGGCCTGAGTCGCCAACAGAACCGCAAGACCGAAACCTGCCAACGGCAATATTTTTCGTTTCATCGCGCCTCCTGGAAATTTGTCCCCGGTCCGAAGTTTTTCTCGCCGCTACGGTTAAGGTATCAATTCACTTTGTTAAATCAAGCGTTTGGCATGTCCGCGCAAGCATGTTACATAGGCCGCATGAGTAAGAAGCTGCATCTCACCTTGGCGACCGGCGATTACGAAAGCATTCGTGCATTGAAAGAAGGCACGGTGAAACCGGATGGCATCGAGCTGACCGTTCTCACCGACATGACCTCCGACATACGCCATTGGCGCATGCTGCGCAACCGCGAGTTCGACGTCGCCGAGCTGTCCATGTCAAGTTACCTGATGGCCAAATACACCGGTCTACCGTTCGCGGCGATTCCGGTTTTTCTCCATCGCCGCTTTCGTCACGGCTTCGTTTTTCTCAACGCTGGCAGAGGCATCACCAAACCGACTGACTTGATTGGCAAGAAAGTTGGTCTGCGCAACTTTCAGGCGACGGCAAATCTATGGATCCGCGGCATCTTGGAGCATGAACACGGCGTGCCGCACCGGAGCATTAACTGGTTTAAGCAGGATGAAGAAGAGGTCGACTGGACCCCGCCCGCCGATTTGAAGATTCAGCGCATCGCGCCGGGAAAAGACGTTGAGAAGATGCTCGTCGAAGGCGAGCTCGACGCCCTAATTCACCCCGACCTTATTCAGGCGATTCTCGACAAGGATAAAAGAGTTGCGCGGCTTTTTCCGAATTACCGCGACCTCGAGATCGACTACTTTAAGCGTACGGGCATTTTTCCGATCATGCACACCACTGCGATCAAGCAAGAGATCGTCGATAAGTACCCGTGGGTGCCTATCAACCTCATGCAGGCTTTCGAGGCGTCAAAGAAAGCCGCCTACAAGCGGATGGAAAACCCGCGTATTGTTCCATTGGTATGGTTCCGTCATTTTCTCGAAGAGCAGGACGAAATCCTCGGCCCCGATCCCTGGGAGTACGGTCTCGGCGAAAAGAACAAGAAAAACCTCGAAACCTTGATGCTGTATTCGCAAGAACAAGGCTTGCTCGGCAGAAAAATCTCCCTCGAGGAGCTTTTCATCGCCACGGACGCGCACTCGTGAGTCAGAAAGTCGCGCTCATAGCCGGCGTGGGGCCGGGCACTGGAGCATCGCTCGCGCGCGCCTTCGCCGGCGAAGCCCATGCGGTAGCTCTCTTGTCGCGGCATGCCGATTCCGGTAAGCCGGTGGCCGAGCAAATTCGCGCCCAAGGGGGTACGGCGACCGTCATGCCGACCGATGTCACCGACCGGCAGGCGGTCAATGATACCGTCGCGAAGATTCACGCAGAATTGGGTCCGGTAACGGTTCTTGCCTACAACGCCAGCGGCTATGGGAGGGGCTCCTTCCTTGAACTCGACCCCAGTCAGATCAGCCAGGCTTTCGATGTCGGGGTGATGGGCGCTGTCCATCTAGCGCAGGCCGTCATCCCCGATATGCTCAGAGCGGGATACGGATTTATTTCGCTCACCGGTGCTACTGCGGCCCTTCGTGGGCGCGCCGGTTTCGCGCCACTGGCCATCGCCAAATCTTCGTTGCGTATGCTGGGACAATCACTTGCTCGGGAATTTCACCCTAAGGGTATTCACGTACTCCACGTCATCGTTGACGGGCAGATTGACACCCCGCGGCTTCGCCCGCGGGACCCTGATCGCGCCGTCGAAACCGTTATTCAACCGGATGCCATTGCCGCTGCCGTCCTCAATGCCTTCCGCCAGCCGCGTAATGCTTGGACCCAAGAGATAGACATCCGGCCTGCGGTGGAAGTCTTCTGATTATCGGCTTCCGCCCGCGAGATTGATCTTGCCGGCGTATTGGCGTAGATTTCTTGAGCTTCGACAAGTCTTGGCAACGGACCGCTAGCATAGCCACGGGAGAGGAGAACTTATGTTTGGAAAGGGCGTTCACCAAGAAGAAGAGGCGGTACTGCGGGATATCGTCCGCAGCATCGATAAGAAAATTGACTTCTCGGCAAGGGAAGGTGAAGGGTCGCGTTTTAATCTCCATGTGAGCCTACGCGGGCATGCCGCGGACATCGCTCTGGATCTCGCGGATCTTAAAGCTGCGATCACGGATATGGTGAAGCGCCATCAGATCCGTCAAAAGATCAAGGCCCGATACGACCACCTGGACCAAACCCGCTATGGCGATGACATCCTGGGCCTAAAGCCGGCCAAGCTTTTGCGCGCCGCACCGAAACCGGAGATCACCACCCAACGACGCCCGTTTGGTCGCTCACCGAGGCGATAATATCTCCGTTCCCGCAGGGCGAAACCGAACCGAGCGAAAATCTCATTTTCTTTCAGTCTGCGTAAGCTAACCTTATAGCGGCGGGCCGGTGTAGTTTACCGATTCACTGGAGGGATGTTATGGAAAAGGCGGAGCTGGTTCATCATTTCCTCAAAGAAAGAGGTCAACTCATCATGCCGGGTGTCTACGACGCGTTAAGCGCCAAAATTGCGTCACGAACCGGGTTCGAGGTCATTTTCATTACCGGTTACAGTCTGGCGGCAACACTCCTCGGCGAGCCCGACTTCGGTCTGTTAACGCAGACCGAAGTGGTAGCCGCAGCTCAGCGCATTTGCTCTGTCGTCGATACGCCGGTCATTGTCGACGCGGACACCGGTTACGGCAATGCCCTCAACGTCATCCGGACGGTACGCGATCTGCGCCGGGCTGGCGCGGCGGGCATGTTTCTTGAAGATCAAGTTTGGCCGAAGCGCTGTGGCCACATGAAAGGGAAACAGGTCATCCCGCTCGACGAGCAACTGAAAAAGCTCAAGGCTGCCATCGAGGCGAAGGATGGAAGACCGTTTTTCATCGTCGCCAGAACCGACTCGCGCCAGTCGTTGGGATTAAACGAAGCGATTACCCGTGGAATTGCCTTCAAAGAAGCTGGCGCCGATGCCGTGTTTATCGAGGCGCCGGAAAGCAGGGACGAGATGGAAGAGATCGCGCGCCGTGTGCCTGGACCCTTGGTTGCCAATATGTTGGAGCGCGGGGTTACTCCACTCATGGGACCGCAGGAGCTTAAGGACCTTGGCTTCGATCTGATTGTTTGGCCGCTGGCTCCGCTTTACGGTGTCGCGCAATCACTAACTGATATTTACGGAACTCTTCGGGTCCAGGGCTCGACGCTAGCGATTTTAGACCGGTTGATGCCTTTCAATCAGTTCAACGACATTGTTGGCCTGGACGAAAAATACGCGCTCGATGCCAAGTACAAAGCTTAGGTGAGTTAGGGGTTTCTACAGGCGCATGGGCATGAGCACGTAAAGGTAGCTATCCTGGCCTGTTTTACGGATCACACTCGGACTGAGTTCGTCTTTTAACTCGATCTTTATTTCACCTTCTCCTAGTAAAACAGCTAGGGCATCGATCATGTAGCGCGCGTTGAAGCCAATCGACATCGGCTTGCCGTTGTAATCCGCCTCGATTTCTTCCACCGCTTCACCCAGGTCCGGGTTATTGGCCGAGATCGCTACCCTGTCCTTGGCAAAATCCATCTTGACACCCTTGTATCGCTCATTGGACAGAATGGAGACACGACGCAGGGCTTGCAATAGCTGATCGTGATCAATCAGGGCAGTGGTAGGATTACCGGTTGGGATGACTTTTGTATAATCCGGGAAGTCGCCGTCGATAAGCCGCATAAAAAGGTCGACCTTACCCCTAGTCACTAGGCCCATATTCTCCCTGAAACCAATGGAAACCACCTCGTCATCACCGCTTTCCATGAGCTTTTTCAACTCCCCTAGCCCCTTCCTCGGAAGAATGACACCCTTAACAAGTCCAAGGGCTCCTAGCGCTCTCTCCTCAAACGCAAGCCGGTGACCATCCGTCGACACCATTCGCACGTTTCCGCCACCGCTCTCTTCGATATACACACCATTCAAGCTATAACGCGTTTCATCCGTCGACACTGCAAACAGAGTCCGCTCGATCATTTCTCGTAACGCCCCAGCCGGTACCGTCAAGAGTTGCTCTGCCTGGAATTCCGGAAACTGAGGAAATTCACGCCCCTCCATCCCGACAATCTTAAACACCGACTTACCGCTCTTGATTTCCACCCAGTCATTTTCGAGGCGTTTAATCTGGACTTCCTCGGTCGGTACTTCCCTAATGATCTCATAGAGTTTCTTTGCATTAACAGTTATGGTTCCCTCTTTTAATATCTCTCCTTCAAGCTCTCCTCTCACGCCGACTTCCAGGTCAGTTGCCGTAATCCGGATATTCGATTTCTGGCATTCAATCAGCACATTTGCCAGGATCGGCATGGTATTTCGCCGTTCGACGATACTTTGCGTCCAATAAAGCGTTGCGAGCAGATCTCCCCGCTTAGCTCTGAATTCCATACGTCCTCCCGCAGTCTTCTACTACTATTCTATAGTTAAGAATAATCAAGGAGTAGTAGTAGGGGTTGTGGATAAGGGAGAAAAAAGGCAATAAACGAGTGAAAACGGTACTCTGGCTTGTGTTCTGTCGCTGCGGTTTTTCTCTGTTATTCAATTAAGACAATACCTCAATGAAGTTTCACACCCTTTATTCACACTTGTTATGTGACATGCTCACAGGATATGCACAACTATTTTTTGACGTTAAGATTCCGTTCCAATTTTTCGATCGTCGTCAGCATATATGGGTCTTCCTTGAGCTTTCTCTCGATCGTCTTGGAGGCGTGGATCACTGTGGAGTGATCACGACCGCCAAACTTATCGCCGATTACCGGGAAAGATGTTTCAGTATACTTGCGGCATAGATACATGGCGACTTGTCTCGGAATGGCAATATTTTTTGTGCGTCGCTTTGCCTTTAGATCCCCTAGCTTAATGTTGTAATAATCGCAAATTGTTTTTTGGATGCCTTCGATCGTTATCTCACGCTGTGATCCCTTTAAAGTATTTTTCAGCACCTCTTTAGCTAGATCAACGGTAATATTAGAACGCGTCAAAGATGAGAAAGCGCCTAACCGGGTCAGAGAGCCTTCCAGCTCTCTTACATTAGAATCAATATTACTCGCGAGGAAAATCGCTACATCGTGAGGTAAAATCACTTTCTCAACTTCTGCTTTCTTCTGGAGAATAGCAACCCGTGTTTCCATATCCGGTGGCTGAATGTCCGCAATCAGACCCCATTCAAACCGGTTTCGCAGTCGATCCTCTAAACCTGGAATCTCCTTGGGGAATTTATCAGAGGTGATGACAATTTGCTTGCGCGCTTCATACAGAGAGTTAAAAGTGTGGAAAAATTCCTCTTGCGTTCGCTCCTTGCCGGCAATGAACTGGACATCGTCGAGGATTAAGACATCTACATTCCTAAATTTCATTTTGAACTCATCCATTCTATCCCGCCTAAGCGAGCTGATGAGTTCGTTCATGAACGATTCAGAGCTCAAATAGAAAACCTTAGACCCAGGGAATTTGTTTACCGCTTTGTGGCCGATGGCATTGATTAGATGCGTTTTACCGAGGCCGACCCCGCCATAGATGAATAGCGGGTTATAATGGTCACCAGGTTGATTCGCCACGGCCATAGACGCGGCGTGAGCAAATTGATTGCTGGCGCCAATGACAAAATTCTCAAACGTATACCTTGGTATCAGATTACTAGTTCGCCGGCTCCTCTCCCTTTCGCGCTCGTTCTTGCCAACGTTTTTGTCGGCGATAGTCTTGGTCTGCGGCTCTTGCTTGACGTCGAAGGAAACTGACATCTTTTGCTGTGCTGCCTTGCTCAACACATCCTCGATCCGCGTCAGGTAGTGCTCGGTTAGCCAGTCGCGAAAAAACTTATTCGGTACATTGAGATAGACACAGCCTTTGTCCCGAGAAACAAAGGCGATCGGTTGGATCCATGTCTCATAGTTTTGCTTGCCCAATTGATCTTTTAGGTGCGCCAGCGCTTCCTGCCACAATTCAGCCATGATACTCACCCGTTAACACTTTGAAATTAATGGAAAAAACCATATAAAAGTTACAAACAAAGTTATCCACAGCTGTGGATAACTTCTGGCCATACACCTATGGGTCATAACATGCAGAGTCGCGAGTTTAGGCCGTGTAAAGATTGAAAGACAGCGATCGCCAGCGATGGAATCTTTTCCCTGCTTCCGAGAAAAGGCGATCAAGCATTCTTTGTCCATGAGGTTGATGCGAGCCGGAAGAAAAGAAACAAGCGAGGCTCGAAAAAAAACACATAATCAATTTCAAATTTCTTTGCAAGAAAAAAATTCGGAAAAAGTTTTTTTCTTTTTGTCGATCGCCTTGACAGGTTGCATTCTCAGTGGTAGGTGAACGCCACTTATGGCAACAAGTCATTCTCGTAGACTCTTTCAGCGCGCGAAGGCAAGAATCCCCGGCGGCGTTAACAGTCCGGTGCGGGCATGGAAAGGCGTGGGCGGAACAGCGTTGTTCATCGCGCGCGGTAAGGGCGCCCACGTATACGATAGCGACGGCAACCGTTATATCGACTTCGTCGGGTCCTGGGGGCCCTTGATCTGCGGACACGCTCATCGTCAGATTGTTCGCGCGCTTGCGAAAACCGCGCGCAACGGCACAACCTTTGGCGCCCCGACGGAGCATGAAGTCAAACTAGCAGAGTTCGTCGTCCGTCTCATGCCGTCATTGCAAAAGATAAGGTTGGTAAGCTCCGGGACGGAAGCGACCATGAGCGCTATCCGAGTCGCGCGCGCCTACACGGGGCGAAGTAAAATCGTTAAATTCGATGGTTGCTATCACGGCCATGCCGATGGTCTGTTGGTGAAAGCCGGATCGGGAATTGCAACGCTAGGTCTTCCAGACAGTCCGGGGGTACCTCCCGGATTCGCTAAGGAAACTTTGGTGGCGAAATATAATGACGTGATGTCTGTTAGCAAGTTATTTGAGCGGCATGGTAAGAATATTGCGGCGCTGATCGTCGAGCCGGTGTGCGGCAACATGGGAGTCATCCCGCCGGAGAAAAACTTTCTTAGTTTCCTGCGAAAAATAACGCGACGTTACGGAACGCTGCTGATTTTCGACGAGGTCATCACGGGATTCCGTATCGCCCTCGGCGGTGCGCAGTCGTTTTATGGCGTGAAACCTGATCTTACTTGTCTGGGAAAAATTCTAGGTGGTGGTCTACCGTTAGCGGCGTTTGGTGGCCGGCGTCAAATCATGGATTTGGTTGCGCCAGAGGGACCAGTATATCAAGCCGGCACACTGTCCGGGAATCCACTGGCTGTCACCGCCGGGCTGGCGACTTTAAGGCTGCTCGCCCGTCCGGGCACCTATGCGGCACTGGAGGCAAAGGGAAAGAGGCTGGAGGAAGGTTTTGCGAGGATACTTAATAAGTATTCCATTCGAGGCACCATCAACCGTATCGGTTCAATGATGACAATGTTCTTTGGGTTAGAACGGGTGAGGAACGCTGACGACGCCAGAAGATGTGACCGCGAACGATTCGCCCGATACTTTCATGGCATGCTGCGCCGAGGGATCTATTTGCCGCCAGCTCCGTTCGAAGCAATGTTCGTTTCACTGGCGCACACGACTACGGATATAAACAGCGCAGTCGCTGCCTTCCGCGACTGGGCCGCAAAGGAATCGCACGGTTGATACTGCGAGAGCTGCATGGTAGAGACTGAAAACGGAACCGGTAAAGGGCGGGGAGATCGAGCAACTAGTAACGAGCCTAACTATCTAAAGTTCAGCAAGTATGCCGCCGCGGCCCTGGAGTTTCCCAGCACTGTTCTGGGCGGCATGTTTTTGGGCTACCTGTTAGACAGTTATTTTAACCTATCACCCTGGTTGACCACGATCCTCACTTTCGTGGCGCTCATCGGTGCTTTCGCGCGCCTATTTCAGTTGTTGCGTTATTTTTCTCGGGATAAGAAATGACCCCTAGTCTTACCAGCTCTTATCTCTTGCGCGTATTAGCGTGGCATTCTCTGCTGTTGTTGCTGCTCTTGATAGGTTCGCGGGTCACGCACGCCTTGGAGCCCGGCGCGCTCCTGCTCGGCGGCGTCTTTATGGGTTTGAACTTCGGGCTCCTGAGCGTGGGTATCCGCTGGGTGTTGTCGCCAACCGCGTCGAGAAAAAAACAGCGCCTCGGAATGGCGTTACTCAGCGTGAAGTTGCTACTATTTCTGGGGTTGGTGTCAGCGCTGTTTTTCCGTATGAATTTGGACGGTGTTTCGTTCGTCGTCGGCGTATCTTCATTACTGGTCGCCAGCATTATCGGCACTCTTACGTCTGGGTCGTCGTTTAGTTCAACCTAGGTGAGTCTATGGAACCCCCCTTTACTTGGTACGATTATATAATCCAGCTCACCGCGCTGGGCGCTCTGCCACAGCATACATTTACGGCGCTGCTGGTAACATGCCTGTTGATTGTTGTGGCCTTTCGGGCGCGGCGTTCGCTGTCCCGCGCCGACAATGCCGTGGTGCCGGACGGCGGGCTCAGCGTGCGCAATATTATAGAGATCTTGGTGGGGTTTCTGGTTGGTCTCGTCGATAGCATTATTGGCAAGAAGGGGCGGAAGTATGTCTCTTTGTTCGGCAGTTTCTTTTTCTTCATTCTCAGCGCCAATTTGATGGGGCTCATTCCAGGTTTCTCGCCGCCCACGAGTAACTTGAATACCACGCTAGGTTTAGGGATCGTTTCCTTTTGCGCCTACAACTTTTTCGGCGCTCGCGCTCATGGCGCTGGCTATCTCAAGCACTTCATGGGGCCGGTGCTGTTCCTGGCCCCGCTCTTTGTCATCTTGGAGGGAGTGTCGCACCTGGTGCGGCCCGTTTCGCTCGGTCTTAGGCTCTTCGGCAACATGTTTGGGGATCACCTGGCAGTCGAGATCTTTACCGATTTGAGCAAAATCGGCGTGCCTGTCATATTTTATCTGCTGGGCACGTTAGTTTCGGTCATCCAGGCATTCGTATTTACTTTGTTGAGCGTCATTTATGTGGCCATGGCGGTCAGCCATGACCATTAGAAATTGACAAAACGAGCGATGGCTTTAGTGGGGATGAGGACAGAGAGGTTGCGGAGCCGGAAATCGCTAGAAAGGAGGAAGCCATGAAGAGGATACTAGTGATCCTGGGATCTTTCGCGCTTGGTTTCTTGAACGTTGGTTACGTTATGGCGGCGGCTGAAGCAGCCGGCGGTCAGACGGATTCGACGAGCAAGGCAGCCATTGCCCTAGCTGCGGGTTTGGCCATTGGGATTGCGGCTTTTGGCGCCGCGATGGGTCAAGGGCGCATGGCCGCGGCGGCGATGGAGAGTATCGGGCGCAATCCGAACTCGGCCGAGAAGATCCAGGTACCGATGATTCTCGGGCTCGCGTTCATCGAGGCCCTCGCGATATACGCGCTGCTCATCGCGTTTTTTCTGCAGGGCAAAATCTAGGCAGCAAGATCGGTAACGCTGAAAACAAAAGGGCGGGGGTGAAAACCCCCGCCCTTTTTAGTTCGTCGGCAAGTCGACTTTGAAGAGATGAACCTGAGTATAACGCAGCAGCTCATCGAGGGTATGAAGCTTGTAAGGCTTTTCGTAATAGATCTCTTTGATGCCGGTATTCACCAAGACCTTGAGACAGTGGATGCAGGGCGTGTGCGTAATGTAAATCGCCGCGTCTTTGATGTTTGAGCCGTTTTTGGCCGCTTGGGCGATGGCGTTCATCTCGGCGTGGATGGTGCGGAAGCAGTTTTGTTCGATGTCGCCGTCGGGCGTCTTCGATTCGTATATCAGGCAGCCGACGTCCGTGCAGTGCGGCATGCCGGCCGGCGCGCCGTTGTATCCGGTGGCGAGAATGTTTTTATCGCGGACAATCACCGCGCCGACCTTCGCCCTTGTGCAAGTGGACCGCTCCGCCACCTGCCGGGTGATGGTCATGAAATATTGATCCCAACTTAAACGCTCGCTCATAGCTGAACCCTGCCTTTCATTCTGCCGAACTGATCGTGACTTTATCGCCGACCTTTGCCGTGGCGCGCTGCTCTGCGCTACCCTTGTACAGCGCGATTTCCAAAAGCCCCCAGCTATTGATCAGCGCGACAAACTCCCCGGCGGCTACGGACGCGTAGGTCGAAGCCAGACCGCGAATAGCGACGTTGCCCATCGAGATGGCGAGCTTTTCCGTTGCTAATCCCCGTAAATCACGAGCGCAGATATTTGTAAACAGATTGCCGAAACGATCGACATAGAGGATCTCGCCGACTAGCCCGCGAGCCGTACGGCTGACCTCTGGAAGATCCAGTCGAACGAAGGTCTCGACAAGCTCTCCGAAAGCAACGGCGGCGACTCCAAGCGAAAGGTAAGCCACCACCGGGGCGAAGATATCCCGGCCGTGAAAGGTCGCGCTCACGGGTGGTAAATGGTAGGTGGAATTGGACAGATGAATGATGCGCTGCGGTTGTTGGCCTTCCAACACAAGGCTTAACACTCCGTTGTCGGGCCCGACGAAATAGTTGCCGTCGCACTCGATCAGCAACGGCAGGCGCGCGCTGCCCACGCCGGGGTCGATGACTGCGACGTGTATCGTCCCGCGCGGAAAGTAAGGAACCGAATGGCGCAGCATCAACGCGCCGGTCATGATGTCCTGCGGCGGGATGTCGTGGCTGAGATCGATGACGCGGGCATTCGGATTGATCCCCGCGATGACCCCTTTCATGATCCCGACGAAGGGATCGCGATAGCCAAAGTCCGTGGTGAGCGTGATTAACATCGTGGCGTTTTAACGACAGAGGCAATCTAAGCAAAAAAGCCCGGCGGCGTAAAGCTCGGCTCTTTGCCGCGGTCGTTGGACACGTTATAAAGGGAATGAGATATACTAGCATTTGGCATCCGCCGGGAGATCTTCGATTCGCGTCTTTCGTTCGCTGCGGCACAAAAAATACGCGCTCTTTTGGTCCAGCGATCTGATCGCCTCCCTCGGTCATTTCGTCCAGGAAGTCGCGCTTTACTGGCTTGCCTACGAAATTACCGGTTCGGCCATCGCGCTGGGAATTCTTGGCTTCGCCGAAGCGGCGCCGCGCCTCTTGCTCGGCGCCGTGGGCGGCGTGCTCGTGGACCGCTACGACCGCTTGCGCTTGCTCACCGGGATTCAATTTCTCTGCTGTCTGCCGATTTTTGGATTGGTTTTTATTTATTTCGCCGGCATGCTGCAGTTCTGGCATATCGTAGCGTTGGAAGCGCTGCTGGCGATCATCCGCAGCATGAATCCGACCGCCGGCCAATCGATCTTGCGCGATCTGGTGCCCGAAGAGGAATTGATGAGCGCGGTGTCGCTCTACTCCATCGGCTTTAACTTCGCGCGCATCGTCGGCCCTTCGATCGGCGGAGTGCTGATTCTCTGGATCGGCGTGGGCGGTTGCCTGGTTTTCTATGGTGTCTGTCTGTTGATCTCAGCCGTCGAATTCCTGGGAATTCGGCTGCGTTCAAGCGCGCCGGCCGGTGTGGAAGGACATTTTTTGCAAGAGTTCACCGAGGGCCTGCGTTACATTCGCGCCACGCCGATGATTTTCGCCAGCATCATCGCCGCCTACGTCATCAGCATTTTTGTTGGAACCTATACGCGCTTCCTCGCCGTGTTCGCTAAAGATGTTCTCCATGTCGGGCCCGAAGGAATGGGGTTGCTGATGGCGGCGCCGGGCGTCGGCGCTGTTTTGTCGTTGATCGTGCTCGGCGCTCTGGAGGAAAAGTGGAGCCGCAAGGCATTGCTCTGGTTTTCCGCCAAGGCGACGCCGCTTCTGCTCATGTTATTTTGTTTGTCACGGAAGCTCTGGCTGTCGGTCTTATTGCTCGGTCTGTTCGGCGGCATACAAATCATTTTCCGCACGGTGAGCCGTCTAATCATTCAGGTCGAAGCGCCGCGCGAGCTCCTGGGGCGCGTCATGAGCCTGTTTCTGATGGATCAGGGCATGCGCTCGCTCGGTTCCATGGTGATGGGCGCATTCGTGGCGGGCTTTGGCGCCGCGCTCGGGCTGATCGCGACTTCGCTGGTTTCGATGGCGCTGACCGCGATCACCTTCTGGCGCTTGTTACGCGCGCCGAAAAGAGTGACCTGATAGGCCCTGCTACATAACTGGAAATTGAACGGCGCTTAGCGGCGCTCCACCTTGACATTTTCCGCCACCGCCACCGCTTCGCCGAGATGAGCCGGGTCGATGGTGCCAAGAATGAGGGTATCGATGAAGGGCTGGCTGAGCACGAACTCGATGGCAGGGCGAGCTTCGAGATGGCCGCTGAATAATCCCTTGATGGCCAGCACACCCAGCCCCTGGTTGTGGGCCT
>Ga0326597_10007361_pt1 | contig 14984 bp, 16 predicted proteins | sample RVTome_12_FD_203789 | JGI IMG/M metagenome (GOLD analysis project Ga0326597, IMG submission 203789) | Soil microbial communities from uranium-contaminated site in the Upper Colorado River Basin, Wyoming, United States - RVT100D185 | ecosystem: Environmental > Terrestrial > Soil > Contaminated >... | reverse complement strand
GACGATGGTCGATGTCCCTTGCTGAGCCAAAGCTTGCCAGGGTCCACTGATGGTGAAAGTCACCAAAGCCAGAGCACTACACAACACTTTTTCGATGATGCGCATATGATATACCACCCCTTATCATATTTTCTGCTAGACGGAATTTACCGTGTATTGCTCACAATGTCAACAAATTTCTCAACACAAATCTCTCAATGCTTTCTCACTGCCATAAGAACGTTAACCAAGCAAAATCAATAGCTTAAGATATTCACATGGAGTTTCGTCACATTGAGATCCCGCAAAAGCTTGGGAATTTGCTGTTGTCTCGAAAGGCGACAGGGTCGAAATCTGTAGGACGAAGGGAGATTGAGCTCCAGATTTTTGGAGCGGGCGACGGGGATCGAACCCGTGACGTCCAGCTTGGGAAGCTGGCATTCTACCGCTGAATTACGCCCGCTCAGGCCCAGGGTAGAAGTGCAATTGAAATGTATGGAATTGATCATCGCTTGTCAACGTAAGACGCGCCTTCGCGCGGAGCGACCGGCGACCGCCGCATCACCCGAGCGCCTTGCATCGACACGCTCGCTTAATTATGGTGGGCACCGGAGGTGAAAACATGCAGTACAAGACTTTAGGGCGGACAGGGCTGCGCGTCAGCGTCATCGGTCTCGGCACGATGGTTCATGCGGGCCATTTCGGGCCGATGAAGGATGAAGAATCGCTTGCCGCCATCGACACCGCGCTCGAGCTGGGCGTGAACTTCATCGACACCTCGGACGCCTATGGCGCAGGCTACTCGGAGACGCTGCTCGGCAACGCGCTCAAGGGCCGGCGCGACAAAGTGATCCTTGCCACCAAGGGCGGCAACGTCATGGTCGGCCCCAATAAGGGCAAGAGAATTTTTGCGCCGGAATATATCGACGACGTGCTGCACGGCAGCTTGAAGCGCTTGCAGACCGATTGGATCGATCTTTACCAACTGCATAATCCCGACCTGGAAGTGATCGAGCGCGGGGAAGTTTGGGAGGTTCTCGAGCGGCGAAAAAAGGAGGGCAAGATCCGTCACTTCGGCGTTTCAATCAACACCATGGCTGAGGGAATCGCCGCCGCCAAGGGCGGGCGCGCCGAGACGATCCAGGTGGAATATAGTTTGCTCCAACAAGAACCCGCAGAGGAAATTTTTCCACTCGCTCAAGCCGCCGACGTGGGCATCATCGCGCGGCTGCCGCTCAAACGCGGTATCCTCACCGGCAAATTGACCCAGGCCGATGAGCAAAGGTTCCAAGGGGAAGATGTCCGCGCCCGCAGCTTTAAAGGAGAAGCCTTTGCGAAGGCATTGGCGAAGGCGGAAAAACTGCGCTTTCTCGTCCATGGGCCGGTCAAGACTCTAGGACAAGCGGCGTTAGCATTTTGCGTGGCCCACCCCGCGGTAACCATCGCCATCCCCGGGGCGCGCAACGCGCAGCAAATGCGCGAAAACGCCGCGGCCGGCGATGTGATTCTCCCGCCCGAAGACCTCGCCAAAGTCGCTCAGCTGTGGCGCAGCGGTTTCCAGGCTTAAGCAAGCCCGCGCTCAAATCGTTCAAGCTGTTCGATTCGTTCAATCCGCGCGGATAAGGCTAACCCAGGACCTCTCAAACCGCTGGAACAGTCCGCACGACTTTATTCGAAGGCGACCGGGAGAAATGATGGAACAAAACGTTTTCCGCTGGCCCAACAATGAACGCGTGGCCGTGCTGGTCACGGTGATGTTTGAAGTCTGGTCCGAAGGCAAGGCGCCGCCTTATTCGCCGATGACGACTTCGCTAAAGCCCGGGACACCCGACCTGCTCGGCATCTCCTGGTCTCAGTATGGCGGCAAGACCGGCGTCTGGCGTTTCATGAAGATTCTCGATGAGACCGAGATCAAAGCAACAATCTGTCTTAACGCCAGAGCCGCCGAACTCTATCCGGACGCCGTCAAGGAGCTTCACCGCCACGGCCATGAGATCGCCGGTCATTCCTACACGCAGGATTTGGTTCTCCCCTATCTTTCGCCGGAAGAAGAAAAGGAAGTCATCCACAGATGCTCGCGGATCATCGAAAGCGCCGTGGAAACTCGGCCGGTCGGCTGGTTCAGCCCCGTCGCCGCTCCGACGGTACAGACGGCCGAATTTCTCGCCGAGGCCGGCTATCTCTGGCATGGAGATTACAACGATACCGATCTGCCCTACGCGTTGGAAACGCCGAAGGGCAGGCTCGTCGCTATCGCGCACAGCGACTTCACGGACAACCGTACGCTACGGGCGAGCCCGAGAGATTTCTATAACGTGTATAAAGACACCTTCGATTACCTTTACAAGCACGAGGTCCCATCGATCGTCAATCTAACCGTCCACGCGCACTTCGGCGGCCGGCCGCTGATGTCGGCGATGCTGCACGAACTGCTTCACTACATGAAAGGTTTTTCAGGGGTCTGGTTCGCGCGCCACGATGAAGTCGCGCGCTGGGTGTTGAAGCAGAACTAACTCATAAGTTTCTAGTGTCGAGTTTCTGGCCCGGATTATTCACGGTCCGAGGAAGAATCACGACACTATGTCAATCGAGGGGTGCGCCTGCTAACGAACGGAGTTCAAAACGTTCAAGCCGTTTAAGCCGTTCAAAACGTTTTGAACGATTTGAACTATTTGAACGAATTGAACGCTTCTTGAGGCACAACTCCATTGCCTTCGCTCCGGAAGGCTCGCTCCTCGATTGCTGTCACGTGTGAATAATCGGGGCTAGTTCCTCGTTCCCCCCACCCAACAGCGGCCACGGCACCGCAATTCCGATCGATGCGAGAACCAAATTTCATCAGGCTAACGTTTTGAACGATTGGAACCGGCTGCGTCGTCAAAACTCGCCGCGGAAGATTCCCTTCTGTCCGCGCGCCTCTTCGACCGCCACTTCCATGTAGCGGATTTTTGCTCGTGGAAATTCTCGTCGGACTCCGCGTCTTATCTGGTTGGCGAGATACTCAGCCAGCAACTCGGTGCTCGTGTTCTTGAGAGGCAGGAGAATAACGTCGCGGCGCGGTAGGAGCAACCTCTGTTTCCGGTACAAGATCTCGACGTCCTTAGGCCGGCGGTGGATTTTGATCACGTCACTTTTACTTTGAATGAGAGTCCGGTGATCGAGGCTATCGCACACCCGTTTGACCAGCGGTTTGAATGTGATGAAATCCATCACCACGCCCGCTTGATCTAACTCGCCCTCCATGCCAACCGAAACCTGATAATTGTGACCGTGGAGGGGCTCCCGCCGGCCGTTGGCGAAAATCAGAAAGTGCGCCGACGCGAAGTTGAAATAATCCTTGGCGACCTCGATGCTGAAGCGACGGGGCATGGGCGGGACGTTACCCAAAAGGCGCTTCCGTTTCAAGGCGACCCCGGCAAGTGAATAGCGGCGAGCTCCGAGAATTCGTCAAGTTCGGCAAGATTTTCCTTGCAACTCTTGCACGAACGCGTTAGGTGAGAAAGCCATGCATCCTGAGAAAGCGTTCGGCGTCGAACGCTTCGTCATTGGCGGTTAAGGAATCGACAACCCGGTTGAGAATTGATTACCCGCCGACAGCCGTTGGAATAATTGAGATGGTCTCCGCCGTCGTCCTCGCCGCAGGGAGGGCTGAAAGCATGGGAGAGCAAGAAGTGCTCTTGCCGCTGGGAGACAAGCCGGTGTTGCAACGGGTCCTAGAGGGTGCGCTCGCATCCAAAATCCGGGAAGTCGTTTGCGTCGTGAGCGATTTGGAATCGGCGCGGCGGCACTTCACGGTCGAAAATGAACGCCTGATTTGGCTCCTCAAGTGTGGCTCCGACGGCGGCCCGAATAGCTCTATCATCGCCGGCCTTTGGGCCATCGACCCGAGCAGTGACGGCGTGCTCTTTTTGGCCGGCGATCAACCGTTCATTCGCAGCGAGCTTATCGACGCGCTGATCGAGCGCTTCGAAAGCGGCCATGCGCTGATCGTCGCGCCGTCGTTTCAAGGACAACCGAGAAACCCGTTGCTGTTTCGACGCGAAATGTTTCCGGATCTCTTGAAGGTCACCGGCGGCCGGAGCGGCCTCGCGCTGCTCGAAAAATATCGGGACAAAGCGGACCTGGTCCCGTGGAGCGAAGAGATTCCATTTTTCGATATCGTCGTTCGCGCCGATTACGAGCGCTTGAAAGAGCCGGCATGATTCGTTGATCGGCTCTCCATTCCCACCGCTTCGGATATATGTCTTAGACCATCACGCTCAAGCAGCTTGAGCAGGTCTCGATTGATCCGCTTGACCGCACCGGGCCCTTCGTAGACCCATCCCGTATAAATCTGCACCGCGCTGGCGCCGGCCTTGATCTTGTCGTAGGCGTCTTCGGCGTTAAAGATTCCGCCGACTCCGATGATTGGCATCCGCCCTTGGGTGGCCCGGTAAATATGAGAGATGAAGCTGGTGACGACCTTGGTGATCGGCCGGCCGCTCAACCCTCCCGGCTCTCGGCCCGCGGAAGATTTTAACCCTTTGCGCATGAACGCGGTCGCGTTGGTCGCGACGATGCCGGTGAGTTTGGCCGCTTCGACCACTTCGATGATCTCATCGACCTGGGGAAATTCCATGTCGGGAGCGATCTTCACGAACACGGGTTTGGGACCGATATTGGCCCGCGTCGCCAGCGCGCGGTTTTTCCCCTGCACTGCGGCCAAGAGTTCCCTCAACAGCGTCTTTTCTTGAAGATCGCGCAGGTTGGGCGTGTTCGGCGAGCTGACGTTGAGCGTAAAAAAATCCCCGTGAGGAAAAAGCATTTCGAAAGCGGCGAGAAAGTCCACCACCGCGTCCTTGGTCTCGACGATCTTGGTGCGACCAATATTGATGCCGACGGGAACCCCGGGCATGGCGCCGCGCGCCCGCAAGCTTTCCAGTTTGCGGGCGATCGCCGCCGCCCCTTCGTTGTTGAAACCGAGGCGATTGATCAGCGCGTGATCCTCCGGCAGCCGGTAGAGCCGCGGTTTGGGATTGCCCGGTTGCGCTTGAGCCGTGACCGCGCCGACTTCCATGAAGCCGAATCCAAAGGCGGATATGACCCTCGGCGCCACGGCATTTTTGTCGAAGCCGGCGGCAAGACCCACCGGGTTGGGAAAAGTCAGCGGCCCGATCCGAACCGTTAGCCGCTCGTCCGCGACCCTGTAGAAATCGTTGAGGCGGCCGTAGAGGAATTCCAGGTGGGACAGGAGCGCCAATATCTGCTCATGGCTTTTCTCCGGATCCTTGCGAAACAGCAGGGGACGAACGAGGGACTTGTAGAACATGGAAGTGATGTAACGGAAAACTTACCGCGCTGCCACAGACTCAAGCCCCATCCGAGTAGCTAACCGCAGAGGCGCTGAGGGCGCAGAGCAAAATTTCGAAATTCCAATTTTCTCTGCGTGTACTACTATCGTTGATAATTTGCGCGGCTCGCGCAAATTATCCATTGGCGGTGTTGATTGTATCGGTCCAAAAGAGATCTCACCGCGGAGACGCGGAGGACGCGGAGTAAAGAGTTCTTGATTAAGAAATACTCCGAACTCTGCGAACTCTGGGCCTCTGCGGTGAAATAAGGATTTCATCTTTGGCTGCGGCTTAGCCGCGCTGTGCCTCTGTGGTGAATACTCTTTTACAGCAAACCGGGAAAAGCCAAAAAGAGAGGGAGAGCCGGTTCAGCTCTCCCTCCCCGATTCGCCCTAATGATTAACTTCAACGGGCAAAGGTTCCGATGCGCAAACTCGACGTCAACGGTAAAGCTCTTTCAATAAGCCACTCTTCTCCAGCCGGTCGAGATACCCCATATCGATAAATTGTTCAGGTTTGGCATCCTTCGCGGCGGGCACGGTCTTGGCCAAGTCGTCCAGCGCGTTTTTCATGCCGGCCATATTGATGGCGGGTGTCCTTTCCAACACTTTTCCGACGTAAAGATCGTAGGTTTTGTGCAAGAAGAACTGGTCTTGAATCTTGCTGTAGCGGGCGATTGATTTCATTGTCAGATCCTTATCGGTTCTGGCGCGATGCATACCGCGAACGTAGGCGCGCATGAATCGGTCAATGAATTGCGTCCGGCTTCTCAGGATACCCCCCTGGACGACGACGGAAGGATTGGGGAAGGCGAGGTCGAGATCGGTAATATTGATCAGTTCCTTGAAGCCTAGCTTTTCCACGGCAAACAGAGTCGGTGGAGAAACCACGCCGCCGTCGATCGAGCCGCCCTGAAGACCACTCATGATGGAACTTATCGATCCCATTTGAAGAATCGTGACATCTTTTTCCGACACGTTATGTTTTCTGAGGGCGTAGCGCAGAGATATGTCGGTCGAGGAGGCGAAGCGGGTGACGCCGATCTTCTTGCCTTTGAGGTCGTCTACGGTTTTGATGCTCGGCTTGGTGTAGAGAGAGAAGATCATCTTGTTCACGGTATTGCCGATAATCTTGATGTCAGCGCCTTGCATGGCCGCAGCCATAGCGGAACTGCCGTTAAAAAAACCAACATCGACTTCGCCGGCCACGGTGACCTGGGCGAGCTGGCTGCCGCTGGGGATGAGAATAATCTGGTCTTCGAGCCCCTCCTTGGTGAACAGTCCAGCATCATGAGCGACCCATATGCCGATGTAAGAGCCGCTGATGGAACTGTAGCCGATGCGGATGCGCTCCGCCGCGCACAACGGCGCGCTTAATAACAGCACCAAACCAACTGCAATGAACGTATGCTTCATCGGAAGTACCTCCCTGACCACTCCGGTGCGCGATCGTTCTATTTGAACGGCGCGCAGGCGGAGGGAACCATCAACATGTTTTCCTGCGTGACCAAGAACTCTCGGGTCGGCGGCGGCCATCCTTCCACGGTCTTGGTCGCTTCGGCGCGCAGCCGCTCCCGTTCGCCGGCATCCTTATAGACCCAGACGTGAACGTACTGATTGAGCGGACCGATGATCGTTTGACCGGCGAACACCAGCGGCGAGATCTTCGTGCGCGCGGGTATGACCTTGCCGAACCGTTCCAGCACCGCCGGCATCGTTCCCGGCTGATAGGTGTAGGTCCGGAATTCGTAGACCCCCCCCAGCTTGCGATCGGGGAGCGGCGGCGAGAACGGCGCCGGCTGGATAATCTTGTTTTCCTGGGTAACGATGAACTCCTGGGTCTTTGGCGGCCACTTGCCGGTCTTGCGCGCCTCGGCGCCGATGCGCTCGCGCTCCTCAAAACTCTCGTAGGGCCAAACATGCACCACCCGGTTGAGACCTCCCACCTCGGATTGCCACAGGCCCAGGAGCTTGGAAAACTGTAGGCGCGCGGTCAGCCCTTCGGCGAAACGCTCCACAAAGTTGTTGGTCATGCCCGGCTTCAACACATAGGTTCGCATCTCAAGAAACATAAGCTCTCCTCCTTCGCGAGACTTTCCTAACCTTTCCCACAAACCGAGTTAGGATTGCAACCTCCTGAGCCCAGCGGGCACGGGTTCCCTAACCGGATTGAATCTGTTAAAGGGCTGATTATTCCGTGACTAATACAAACGTCTTTACAATTGTTACATCACACCGGCATGAGAGGGAGCGAGCCTGAAGGCCGCAGACGCCTGAGCGTGCCGGTCGGGGTAGGCCCGAACCGTCAAAGTAAACACCTAGAGGGGTTGGCGCGGGCGGCCTTCGAGGTACGGACCTATCGGCTGCGGCCGGAAGGGTCGTTCCCTCTCATGTCAACTTGTTTAAGACCTTTGAATTAGTGTCAGTTTAGACAGGCATCGAAATCACAGGAGGGGCTATGAAATCACGGGCCGCCGTCGCCTGGGAAGCAGGCAAACCCTTGGTCATCGAAGAGGTTGAGGTCGAAGGACCGAAGAACGGCGAGGTGCTGCTGCAAATCAAGGCTACCGGCGTCTGTCACACCGATGCTTACACCTTATCGGGCAAAGACCCCGAAGGGCTATTTCCCGCGATTATGGGCCATGAAGGCGGTGCGATCGTCGTGGAAGTCGGAAAAGACGTGACCAGCGTTAGATCGGGCGATCACGTCATTCCGCTTTACATCCCCGAATGCGGCCGGTGTAAATTCTGCCAATCGGGCAGAACCAATCTGTGCGGCGCGATTCGGCTGACCCAAGGCAAAGGCGTGATGCCGGACGGCACCTCGCGCTTTTCCATAGAGGGAAAAACGATTCTCCATTATATGGGCACGTCGACGTTTTCCGAGTATACCGTGCTGCCGGAGGTCGCCGTGGCGAAAATCAACCCGGCCGCTCCACTGGACAAGGTCTGCCTGCTCGGCTGCGGCATCACGACCGGCATCGGCGCCGTGCTCAACACGGCCAAGGTACGGTCCGGCTCGAGCGCTGCCGTATTCGGCCTCGGCGGTATCGGTCTCAGCGTTATCCAGGGACTGGTGATGGCCAAAGCCGAGCGCATCATCGCCGTGGACCTCAACCACAAAAAGTTTGAAATGGCGAAACTGTGGGGCGCCACCGATTTTATCGTGCCCCAAGAAAACGGCCGGCCGGTTCAGGAAGTGATCGTCGAGATGACCGACGGCGGCGTGGATTATTCTTTCGAATGCATCGGCAACGTCAAGACCATGCGCGCGGCGCTGGAATGCTGCCACAAAGGCTGGGGCGAGTCTACGATCATCGGCGTCGCCGGCGGCGGCGAAGAGATCAGCACTCGCCCGTTCCAACTCGTGACCGGCAGAGTGTGGCGCGGCACGGCCTTCGGCGGCGTCAAAGGACGCTCCCAGTTGCCGGGCTACGTCGACCGCTATATGAAGGGCGAGATCAAAGTCGATCCGATGATCACGCACACCCTGCCGCTGGAGCGCATCAATGAAGCTTTTGATCTCATGCATGAGGGGAAAAGCATCCGCTCGGTCATTCTTTTCTGACTCGGCAAACGACGCGAGGCCGGTGAAAGGTTGGTCCTGGGCGACCATCGACGTGGACACGACGAGAGATTCCTTTCCCGCTAAGTTCCCGTAATTTTCCTTTATTTTGCCGCCAAACCGGCTTGCAGTTTTGGGGATTTCTTTCTATAAGTTAGGCCCAGTGGGTTTTTCCAGCCTGCACTGAAACCAAGCACGCGAGTCAAGCCGGAGGAAGGAAGAGCGATGAATAAGAAGATCAAAATGCGCGTCAACGGCAAGAAAGTCGAAATGGAAGTCCCGACTAGTCGCCTGTTGATCGATTTCCTGCGTTACGACGTCGGACTGACCGGCACCAAAGAGGGTTGCAGCGTCGGCGTTTGCGGTGCCTGCGCCGTGCTGATGGACGGCGACATGGTGAGTTCCTGCCTGACTCTGGCCGTCATGGCCGATGGCCACGAGATCACCACCGTCGAGGGATTGGCCAAGAACGGGGAATTGAACCCGGTGCAGAAGAGCTTTATTCAGTACGGCGGCTTCCAATGCGGTATCTGCACTCCGGGCCAGGTGATCGCGGCAACCGCGTTGCTAAAAGAAAATCCGAAGCCCAACGAAGATGAGATTAAAGATTGGATGATGGGCAATCTGTGCCGCTGCACGGGCTACTATAAGATCATCGAGTCGATCCAAAAGGCGCATCAATTCGCCAAATAAGGACTGAGCCATGATACCCTTTGAATACCGCACCCCGAAGAATCTCAAAGAAGTTCACGCGACCCTGAAGGAATTCGGCACCGACGCCAAGCTCCTCGCCGGCGGCACCGCCCTGGTGATCATGATGAAGCAGCGGCTCGTGCGTCCCAGTTGTCTCGTTAGCCTGCGCTCGGTGCGCGGATTGAATGGCATCGAGGTCAAGGACGGCGGCCTGCGCATCGGCGGCCTGGCCACCCATCGCGACGTCGAGACCTCTTCGCTGGTGCGCCGCCGCCTGCCGCTGCTGGCCGAAACCTACCATCACGTGGCGACGATTCGCGTGCGCAATATGGCGACAGTGGGCGGCGGGTTGGCCCACGCCGACCCCAACCAGGACCCACCGCCGACCCTGATCGCGCTGGGCGCCACGGTGAAAGCGACGTCTGCCAGCGGCAGCCGGGTGATTCCGCTCGATGAGTTTTTCACGGACTACTACGAAACCCTGCTCAAGCCGGACGAGATCATCACCGAGGTTTTTGTTCCCAAACTCGCCGCCAACAGCGGCGGCGCCTATTTGAAGTTCTTGCCGCGCACCGCGGACGACTACGCCACCGTGTCCGCCGCCGCGGTGCTGACCCTCGACAAGAACAAGAAAACCATCAGCGACGTGCGCATCGCGCTGGGCAGCGTCGGCGTCACGCCGATCCGCGCCACCGCCGCCGAAGCGGTTCTGCGCGGCCAGCCGGTCAAAGCCGAGGCGTTCGCGGAGGCCGGCGAAAAGGCCAAAGAGGCGGTCGATCCGGTCAGTGATTTTCGCGGCTCGGCCGCCTACAAGAAAGACATGGCGGCCGTCTTCGTGCGGCGCGCATTGGAAAAGGCTCTGGCGAGCATCCGTCAACAAGCAAGGGCGAAAGCTGCGCCGAAGACAACCCGGAAGACATCCAAGAAAGGCAAGAGACGGTGAAATTCACTCAAACCGCGCAGATTCCGGTTGCCCGTGAACCGCTGTGGAATTTTCTCATGGACGTGCCCAAGGTTGCGAAGTCGCTGCCTGGGGTCGAGTCCGTCAGCCGAATTGATGACACCACCTACGAGGGCGCGCTCGTGGTTCGCGTCGGACCGATCAAGCTCAACCTCCAGGGGAAAATTATCCTCGAAGAGCAAAACAAAACGGATTGGCGGGCGGCCTTGCGCGCCGAAGCCAAGGACCGCATGGCGGCCGGCGCCGTCAACGGCAAGACCAGCATGACGCTCAAGGAGATCGGCGCCAATCAGACCGAACTCCTGGTCGAGACCGACGTGAATATCCTGGGCAAGATCGGCGAGTTCGGCCAGCCGATCATCCGCAAGAAGGCGGATGCCATGCTCAAGGAGTTCGTCGAGAATATTAAAAAGCAGCTAACTGGGAAATAGCGTCGTCGATTCGTTGGCGGCGGAGTCTTCTTCGTCTTCCGGGGCGGAGTCTCCCTCCGCGACCTTTCCTAAGACCCGATTATAGCAGTCCTCGGCCAATTTTTTGCGTCCAGCCGAGTTATCCTTGTAGCGGAAACATTCGATTCTCGGCTGGATGGTGACCAGCGCTTCGACGCTGCCCAGGCCGAGCAGCCGCCAAAAATGCGTGACGAAATCCATGTCGCCGTACCAATAGACGAGATCGCGGTTGGCCGCCGTGACCGGCCTTTCTTCGATGCTTCTGTAGGTCAGGGTTACCGGGACGATGATCGAGCGATTGCGCAGCGGCGCCGCCAGAGGCACGGTTTGAAAGGGCAGCAATTTTTCGCCGTTGGTCGAGGTGCCTTCAGGGAACAGCAATAGATTGGCTTCCTGCTGCAGTTTTCTTTTCATCTCTGCGACCAGCGAGCCGACCTGTTCCTTATGTTGGCGATTGATGAAGATCGTGCCGCACAGCGTATTCCATTGACCGACGATGGGCCAGCGCTTCACCTCCCGCTTCGAGACGAACACGATGGGGAATATGCTGCCCAGGACCATGCCGTCGACGTAGCTCATGTGATTGGCGATAATCACAAACCCGCCTCGTTCCAGTTGGCCTTCCTCGCCCTGCACCGTGACTTTGATCTTGAGGATAAGCCTGAGCAGCAGAGTGAAACTGCGCGCCAGCCGGCTGATGATTTTCCAGCGATTGGGCAGCCCGAGGATCGAGATCCACAGGTGGACCAGAGCAACCAGACCGAAGAAAAACGCCCAAAGCGAAAGAAAAGCCGTTAACTTAAGCCACCGCATCGCGCACCTTTGATCCCTGGAGGCCGAAGCGGTTGAGATATTCAGCGGACAATTTATGCATATCCAATAACAATAGAAAATCTGCGGTGCCGAATGCGCGGTCCAGCGCCGGCGGGCCGCACACCACCGCGCCGAGGCGCAAATATCCCTTGATCAGGCTGGGCAATTTGACAAAGAGCGCACGTGCATCGGCGATTGGCGGATTGTCGTTGATGCCGTCGAAGCGGCAGGCCGGGACCGGGGCGACCCGCAAGGATTCATCGGCATAATATTTTCGCTTTAATAGAGAAAAGCATTCGCTGACCTCTTGGGGGTCGGTGGTATAGAGGCTACCGCAACCGAAGAGATACCGCACTCGATGCGCGCTGACATATTGAGCGATGGACTCCCACATCAGGGGAATCAGCGCCCGGTCGCGAAAATCCTTGCGTGCGCAGGAGCGCCCCACCTCCAAGAGCTCGCCGTCAAGCTTCTTGATTTTCTCCAGATCGAACTCTCCCTCGGAATAAAAACCGATGTGCTTTCTGGCCCGGGAACCGAGCAGCAAACGATAGGTCCCCACGACTTCCTTGCTTTGCAAGTCGCGAACGATCAGATGATCGCAAAACGGATCGAAATGATCGACGTCGAGGCCGTGCTCGTAGGAGGCCTTGAGACCTTTGTTCATCTCCAGGTTGAATACTTGAAACCTGAGTCTCTGCGCTTCGCGAATTTCACTCTGATCCGTGGTGATTTTGATTTCAAGCTCCGCCATTTTTTGGAGAAGCGTAACATACGGCCATTTATTTTGAAACCACGAATCGTATCGCGAACGGAAAAAACCCCGGCGAAACGGTTACGGATTCCTCACCGATGGGTCCAACGGGGCGAGCGTTCAGTGAGAAAAGCCCGCACTCCCTCTTCGATGTCTTCGGTTTGCAACAGCTCGCGGCAGTAAATCTCCTTCGAACGTCTCAGCGCTTCGGCAAAACCCGCGAGCGAGAACTCGCGCAGCCCCTTCAATGTCACGCGCAGAACGGCGCCGCTCTTGCCGAGTAGCTCCGCCAGCAGGGTTTCCAGTCCGCCGTCGATCTCGGCGGCGGGCAGGACGCGAATAATCAATCCAATGCGCGCCGCTTCTTCCGCCGAAAAAGTTCGGAAGGCACGTAGGCCCCTACATCGATGCGGCGTTGAAATCAAACTGAACCACTACCGCGCACCACCAAGCCGAGTTTGACAAAAGGGGGCACTAACCCGTACACTTCCGTCCTAGGCGCCCCAAACAGGAGGACTAACATGAAAACCTTCCGGCTGATGATTTTGCTTTTGACCATGTGGCTCGCATTCGGGTTAAAGCCAAGTCTCGCAGAGTGGGACGAGTACGACGACAGCCAGTCCCATCCTCTGAGGGTCGCGGCTTATCTCGTATACCCCGTCGCCTTCCTGACGGAATGGATTATCTTTCGGCCATTCCATTTCCTGGTGAGCGCAACTGAACCGCAGGAAGCCTTATTCGGTCACCGGCCGCATCCGCCGGTTTTATCCGAGCCGCAACCCGTACACGGCTATGGGGCGGCACGGAAGGTTCCAGCCGGTCAGACGCAGCCCCAGCCCGCGCCCGTGGCCCGGCCCACGGCGGTCCAAGAACCGGCGGCCGAAAGGGTAACTGTCGTACAGGTGCCGGTCGAAAAGATCGTCACCCGAGAAGTGCCCAAAATCGTCGAGGTCGAGCGGATTGTTTTTCCGGCCGTCGCCTTCCGTTTTGATTCTGCGGAGCTGACTGAGCTCGGCAAGGGCCAGGTTTATATGTCGGCGCAGAAGATCAAAGAGAAGTCCGACCTCACCGTCGTCATCGAGGGCCACGCAGACAACGTCGGTAGCGACGAGTACAATCAGAGACTCGGTCTGCGCCGGGCCCGGACGGTCATGAAAGAACTGGCCGCTCAAGGCGTGGATCCCGAGCGCATGTCTGCGGCAAGTCTTGGCGAGGGCAAGCCGTTGCTTGGCCAGGAAACGGACTGGGCACGCGCCGTGAACCGTCGCGTCGAATTTCAAGTCAAAGCCCGCTAAATATTATATTGTCTCGAGTCTTCGACGGCCCGGCCTGTTCTATAGGCCGGGCCTTTTTTTTCCCGTCCTGTTGCTCTAACGCCATTCCAATGACCTATAAGCCGCACGACCATTATTTTAAAAAGGCCAAGCAGGAAGGCTATCGCTCTCGCGCGGCCTATAAGCTGCTCGAACTGCAGCGGCGCTTTCGCGTCATAAAACCGGGTGATTTTGTCGTTGATCTAGGCGCAGCGCCGGGCGGCTGGCTCCAAGTCGCAGCCGAGATCGTGGGTCCGGCCGGCAAAGTGATCGGCGTCGATCTTCAACCGATCGAGACCTTTCGGAGGCCCAACATCCTTCTGCTCCAGGGCGACATCACCGAGGCGGAAACTCAGGGAAGAATCAAAGAGCTGTTCGGCGGGCCGGCTCACTGCGTGCTGTCCGACTTAGCGCCGAAGCTAAGCGGCATCCGCGACGCCGATACGGCCCGTTGCCTGGATCTCAATCGAGCCGCATTGGCGGCAGCCACAGGGTTGTTGCGTCGCGGCGGCGTTCTCCTGGTGAAAAGTTTCATCAGCGACGAACTTCAGGCGTTTACGCTGGAGTTGAAAAATAGTTTCTCTTCCGTGCAGCGAACTCGACCGGAGGCCACTCGCCAGGGTTCCTCTGAATTCTATTTCTACGCCAGGGATTTTCGCGGGCTGCGGGCGGTTGAAACCGGCCTTTCACCTACCTAAGCTGGCGCACCATGCCCGAAATTCGAAAAGATCCCGTCACCGGGCGCGCGATCATCATTGCGGCGGAAAGAGCGAAAAGACCGCGCCACGACGGCGCGAGTCAAGAATCACCATGCCCGTTTTGCGCGGGAAACGAGCAGATGACGCCTCCCGAGGTCTTTGCCTGCCGGGACTCTCAATCCTCGCCCGACGCGCCGGGCTGGACCGTTCGCGTCGTACCGAACAAATATCCCGCGCTGGTCAACGAAGGAGTGCGGTCTTCAAGCCGGCGCGGCCTTTACGAATCGACGGCCGGACTGGGAATTCACGAAGTGATCATCGAGAGCCCGGAGCATGTCGTGAACGTCGGGGAGTTGAGCGAGGAGCAGTTGGCCGCCGTCCTGCGGGTCTATCGCGAGCGCATGCTCGCTCTGCGCAAAGATGAGCGCTG
>Ga0326597_10007360_pt1 | contig 14985 bp, 13 predicted proteins | sample RVTome_12_FD_203789 | JGI IMG/M metagenome (GOLD analysis project Ga0326597, IMG submission 203789) | Soil microbial communities from uranium-contaminated site in the Upper Colorado River Basin, Wyoming, United States - RVT100D185 | ecosystem: Environmental > Terrestrial > Soil > Contaminated >... | reverse complement strand
ACCGATACAAAAGACGAGCTTTTGATTCAATCCGCTTTGCTAGGCAATAGGAAGTCGCTTGAAGAGCTTATTTACCGCCACCAGGCATGGATTTACAATATTGCACTTAGAATGGTCTTTTATCCTCAGGAAGCCGAAGATGTAACACAGGAAGTTTTAATAAAGATTCTCACAAAGCTGTCCACTTTCAGAGGTGAAAGCAGCTTCCGAACATGGGTTTACAGGATTGTTGTAAATCATGTTTTAAATATGAAGAAATCGTTGGGTGAGAAAAGGCATTTTGATAATTTTGACGACTACTGGAAAGCGATAGAAAGAACACCTGATATGGAGCTGCCTCACCAAAGCACTTACAGTGTTGAAATGAAAACAATTGTAAACGAGGTAAAAGTAAGCTGTATGTCCGGAATGCTTTTGTGTTTGGACAGGGAGCAAAGATTAATTTATATACTCGGCGTAATTTTTCAGATTACCGATACGATTGGAGCAGAAATACTCGGTATAAGCAGGGATAACTTCAGGCAGAAGCTTTCGCGCGCAAGAAAACAGATTTTTAACTTTATGCATGATAAGTGCGGGCTGATGAATAAAAACAATCCCTGCAGGTGCGAGAAAAAAACAAAATCGCTGATTGATTCAGGTTACGTAAATCCCGAAAAACTGCTGTTTAATGTTAATTATTTTCACAGTGTTCAAAGTGTTGCTGAAGAGAAGGCAAAGAAGCTTGATGATTTGATGGATGAGGGTTCACAGAAGCTGTTCAGGGAAAATCCATTCCAGGAACCGCCTGATTTTGTAGAGTCCCTTAGAGAAATTCTGGATAATAAGGAATTCAGAGATATATTTAATTTTACAAATTAAAATTGTATGAAAAAATATTTATTAATTTTATCAGCCCTTCTTTACTTCACGGTAAATATTAATTCCACTATTATAAACGTTCCGGGAAATTATTCAACAATACAGGCGGCAATAAATGCATCTGTCAACGGTGATACCGTTCTTGTTGAACCGGGAACCTATATGGAGAATATAAATTTCCGCGGAAAGAAGATTGTTTTAACAAGCAGGTATTATTTAACCAATAATCCCGCGACAATTTACTCAACTGTAATTAACGGCAGCACACCCGCCAATGCAGATTCAGGCAGCTGTGTAATCATCAACAATAATGAGGATTCAACAACCGTGCTGCAGGGGTTTGCAATTACCGGGGGAATAGGAACAAAATGGCTTGATGAACACGGTGCGGGTTTATACAGGGAAGGCGGGGGTATTTTGATTCAGTATTCTTCGCCGGTTATTCAGTACAATATAATATATAATAATGCTGTGACAAATCTTACAGGAGTAACCAGTACAGGAGGCGGTGGTATCAGGATTGGGGACAGCTACCCGAGAGTTTACAATAATATTTTTATGAATAATACAGCAAGGTACGGAGCAGGAGTTGTCCTTAATTATACAGGTGGCGAATATAAAAATAATGTAGTGTGCGCCAATTACGGCTCGAACCAATACGGTGCCGGCTCAGGTATGTGGCTGAACGGTTTTTTTAACAGACCGATAACTATTGAAAATAATACAATAGCCAATAATTCCGCTCTTAACAACAGTGCGGGGATTTACGGCTTCGGAAGTGTCCAGGCATCTATAAGGAACAATATCGTTTGGGGCAACACTGTTCCCGGAAACATACAAATTTCAGGGGGAAGCTTTACGGTAAGATATTGCAACGTTCAGGGAGGATACACTGGCGCGGGTAATATAAATTCTGACCCGATGTTTGCCGATTCAAATTATATTCTGCAGCCAAATTCACCTTGTGTTGACAAGGGTGATTCAAGCGCAATTTATAATGACCCTGAGGACCCCAATAACCCGACATTTGCCAAGTATCCGTCGCGCGGCACACTCAGAAACGATATGGGAGCTTACGGAGGACAGCTAAGCAGAATTTTAACAAACCAGCTCATAGGTATCCCAAAAAACGGAACAGAAATACCCGTGGAATTTGCCTTATACCAGAATTATCCCAATCCGTTTAATCCAACTACAAAAATTCGATTTGCAATTCCTAATGCAGAGACACATAGCTGTGTTTCTCTGCGGATATATGATGCTCTTGGAAAAGAAATTGAAACAATTGTTTATGAACAATTAAATGCGGGCGTTTATGAAGTTGATTTTGACGGCAGTAATCTTAGTTCCGGAATCTATTTTTACAGATTGATTAGCGGAAATTATACTGCTGTGAAGAAAATGATATTAATTAAATGAAAACTTAAAAGCCGGGTTTTAACCTGGCTTTCTTATTTTATCCCCCTACGAAAAACTTTAAAGGACCGAAAGAAGTCAGCAGCACCCATATGAGCCACAATACAACGACAAGGGAAATTGTTTTCGTCGAGCTGAGTGAGGATACTTTAGCCAGACCAATACCTACAACGATAAGATACCATATATTAATTAAATCAAAGCTGGCTAAAAAAGTATACATGGCATTTCCAACGGACTGCTGGCTGACAAGTAAGACCGGTCCGATGTTGACCATTAATTTTCCCATCAGAATCGCCATAACTGTATCAACTACCAGCTGAATTGCAGTGATAATTGCCGATAAGCCCAAAACATTAAGCACATCAACATAAGACGCCGCTCCTTTGAAAATCTTAATGCCGCCCCAGTATATAAGTCCTTTTAAGAAGAAGAAAATTAACACACCGACTACTGAGAAAACCAATCCAAAAATCATCATCATAGAGCCGGTCATGAATTTTTGCGACTGCTCGATTTGCTGGTCGGCCTGCTCACGGCTCATAGTGCCTTCTTTTACCATTTTATCAAATCTCTCCTCCATAGCTTTCTTTTGTTTTGTCTGAATCTCCGATACAAGCTCTTCATCTCCCATAACAAGAACAGTGGAAATAACGCTGACAACCATAACAACTAGAATCGGGATTATCCAGTAATTCTTTTTAGCGGATTGTTTTACAGCGGTAAATGTTTCGCCGGGTTCAGTAAAGACTCCCGCCAGCGCATCGCCAAGTGATGTGCTTTCTGCTTGAGTTTCCGATGGTGAAGGCAAACCTGAGGATTGATTTTGTTCGGTGTTTTCTTCCATTGCTGATTATGTTAGGTTATTAAAAATGTCTTCAAATTTATAGAAGCCCTTTTTATTATGGATAAACTTTGCAGCAAGCAGCGCGCCTTCAGCAAATCCCTTGCGTGAGTTAGCATTATGCTCTAAAATAATCGAATCAGCTTCGCTTGTGAAAATAACCTTGTGGTTTCCAACAACGTTTTTTATTCTTTTTGAAACAATGTTCAGTTCAGCCGGGCTTAAGTCTGTTTTATCGTTTGTGATGCTTTCTTTCCTTTGGATTTTTTCCAACAGGTATTCGGCGATTCTGATTGCTGTTCCGCTTGGCTTATCCAGTTTTTGTGTGTGGTGCGTTTCTTCGATACCAATATTATATTGCCTGTATTTATCAATCAGTTCGGCAGTTTGTTTTACTATTTGAAAGAAAATATTTACTCCGACCGAAAAATTGCTTGCATAAATAAAACCAATATTACTTTTTTCAACAATTTTTTTTACTTCATCGGATTTCTCATACCAGCCGGTCGTGCCGCAGACGATGTTTATGCCTTTTGAGGCTAGAAATTCAATGTTTTCAATAACGCTTTGGGGAGTGGAAAACTCAATAGCTACATCAACCTTGTCTTTTAGATGTTCCTTAACGGGATTTATTACATCATATTTTCCGGCGAGATTAAATTCAGCGGGATTAACTAATGACCTTTCGGCTCCGCTCAAGGCGAGCTCAATCATTTTTCCCATCTTACCGTAGCCAATAAGTGCGAGTGAAATCATTATGCAATTAATCTTTCTTCTTTTTTGGTGGTTTTCTCAAATAATTTTGAACGAGAGCTGTAGTTTTCGAAAAATTCCTTGTGAAGATTCTTCATTGCCGATGAAAAATCCTTTGAATCTATTAATAATGAAAAACTGTGCTGGTTAAACCCAAATATAATTGATTCGGGTTTAATTTTTGGATTACAAATAAATATCCTCTGCTCAAAGTTATCGATTGAGCTTAAGTCCGAGCCGACGAGCGTAACCAAAACTTTATCCTTCACAATTTCACAGTCGGATATTTCCTCAAACTCGTTTCTCAAGTCATCATAGTGAATTTTTGTATAGGTATTCTCGGCAATTACAATAATTAATGCGTTGTTAGACGAGACCAGAATGTCAATCTGCGGCTTGTGGCGCGAGAGAATGTTGAGCATCATTTCCCAGAAGATATACTGCCCTAATGACTCTTTCGGTTTAACCCTGAGCACTATAATATTTTTCTTATATGTGAGTGATTTAACAAGCTTATGATAGCTGAGCTTTGAGCTGACCAGTGTTCCGTTTGATTTTGTATTTTTTGAATTTAATATCTTTATAGGAATATTTTTCCTTAATGCCGGCTTAATGGAGTTTTTGTGAAGAACTTTTGCTCCAAAATTCGAAAGCTCTTCCATTTCCTGAAAAGAAATTTCCGAAAGCTTAAGTGTATCATCAATAACGTTCGGGTCGCATGTTAAAACGCCGTCGACATCAGTCCATATCTGAATTTCACCAGTATCTATTAGTGAGCCGTAAATTGTGGCGGAAAAATCCGAGCTTTCCCTGCCCATAGTAGTTGAAATCCCGTCTTCTGTTGAACCAATAAACCCCTGCGCCAGGATTATCTTTCCTTTTTTAAGCAGCGGAATAACTTTTTTGTCGGCATTTTTTTGTGAGAGCTCAAAATCAGGATAAGCCCGTGAAAAATCATTATTGGTTTTGATAATTTCCCTGGAATCGATAAGCTCAACGTTTAATCCTTCGTTTTTCATGGCGTGAAAAATAACGGTTGATGACATCAGTTCCCCGAAAACTCTGAATGAATCGAGTGTTCTGAGCGAAAGCTCATTAATTATAGAAAGGCCTTTAATTAATTCAGTAATTTGTCTGTGATAAGCAATTATTTTTCCTGCTGCGATTGCCTTTAACCTCTTATCAACAACAAGATTATTAATTATAATGTAATGGCGGTTTATAATTTCCTCCAGAAGTTTTTCCGCCTCGCGGATTTTGCCATCAGCTGCCAAGTGAGCAATGTTTTCAAGTGCAGTTGTGGCTTTTGCTATTGCGGAAACAACGACAATCTTGCCCGATTTCGTCTTTTTTACAATATTAATCACATTCTTAATTGAGCCGCTGTTCTGCACGGAAGTTCCGCCGAATTTCATAATTACAAGTTCATTTTTCTTTGGCATAGATTTTGGCTATTTAAATAAATTGTTTTCTGAAATAAATTTTTCCACTTTTTCAGGAACCAGGTATTTAATGGATTTATTTTCCCTGATATTTTCCCTGATTTCAGAGGAAGAAATATCAATACTAGGTACAGACAAGTAAGTCACCTGCCTCCCGTAATCATTTTTAACATCCTGCACCAAAAAACCGGGACGGTTTATTACAACCACTTCAGAGAGTGCAAATAATTTTCCGGGGTCTTTCCAGTTGTGCAAATCGATAAGCTGGTCCATTCCGATTATTAAGTAAAACTTAACCTGTTCGTTTTTATATTTTAATCTTAAGGCAGCGAGAGTATCAACCGTGTATGATTTTCCCTTCCCGGAATTTTTAATTTCAATATCAGAAACTTCAAAATTCCCATTTCCGGAAATTGCCAATTCCACCATTTTTAACCTAATTTCGGATTTAATTAATTCTTGTGAATCTTTGTGGGGAGGATGAGCAGTGGGAATAAATAACACTTTGTCAAGATGCATTTGCTCTCGCACATCCTCTGCAACTATTAAATGGGCAGTGTGAATTGGATTAAAAATTCCGCCAAATACTCCTATTCTCATCAACCTGCCATTACCTCCTCATAAACCCGTTCAATCTTCGGCACTATTTCCGTTTCATCGTATTGTGTGGATTCAATCATTGCATTCTGAGCCAGTTCTTCTCTCATCTTATTATTTTGGTAAAGCACCGAGATTTTTTGGAATAAGTCATCCATGTCGTAGGGATTAAAGGTTAAGGCAGAGTGGTTGGGTTTAATAATTTCAAGTATCCCTGGGATACTGCTGCAAATAATCGGCAATCTTGAAGCCATTGCTTCCAGCAGAACATAAGGCATTCCTTCCCAGAGAGTTGGAAAAACAAATAAATCGAAAATAGAATAATATTCAGCTGAGTCATTTTGTTCGCCTGTGAAAATAATATAATCTTCAAGTTTTGACTCTCTCACCAGTTGTTTCATTTGAGGAAGCAAGTCACCTCCACCGACGAAAATGAATCTCATTTGCGGATATTTCTTTACCAAAAAGTAGGCTGATTGAATTATTAATTTCTGGTTTTTCTGAACGTCAAATCTTGAAACATTGCCAATGATGAAATTGTGTTCGTTTAATCCGAGCTGATTTATAAGCTCAAAGTTTTTCTTCTTGTTAGAAAATTTTGACAAATCAATCCCGTTTGGAATAACAACGGCTTTATCCCTATCTGCAATTTTATATTTGAGAGCTGATTCCAAATCAGTCCGTGATACACAAATTGTTTTATCCGTATACTGAACTAAATACTGCTCTATAGTTTTTGACAAATTTCTTTTAATAAAATTGTTGCTATGAGTGTAATGAATCCCGTGAATTGTATGAACGCATTTCAATTCCGGATTGTGCTTCTTTAGCGTTCTTCCGTAGAATCCGGCAACTCCTCCGTGTGTGTGAATTAATTCAAATTTCTCCGAAGCGTATAGAATCTGCAGATATTTTAGATATTTTGTTCTAAGCATTTTTGGCATAAAAAGGGGTGTAAAGGAGATATTACATTTCGCTGCCTCCTGCTCAAACGCCCCGCCTCCTTTTGCGGCGATTGATATATCGTATTTTTCCTTATTAATCTTACGCGCAATGGAGAGAACATTAGCCTGTCCGCCTCCCAGGAAACCTCTGTCTATTAGCTCTAAAACTTTAATTTTACTCATTAGAAATCAAATGCTTATGCCTGAGAGCAAAAATAACTATTATTAAGCTATGTAGTAAGTGAAAATGTAAGTATCCTTGCCTGGTATTCTATTGCTAAGGGAGTTTGTGTTTATGATAGTATTCTATCGGTTTAATCCCAGCAATCCGGGAATAAATATAAGAAATCATGTTAATAAATTTTTCAATGAATGATTCGTTATTAAATACTTTTGATGACATAAGTTTTATTATTTCTTTTTCATCAACAGCTTTGATTTTTTTCAGAGGTTTTCTTTTTTTAGCAATAGTTGGAATATTTGAATAGAACCAAAAATATGCCTTTAGCAGCCCGATGAACGAATATTTTTTTGAGAATATTGAAACTAATAATTTTAAATTATGATTGAACGCAATGTATGGGAGTACTCTGATGATAAAACCGAGACTGAAAAATGAATAAAGATTTAGCAAACGGTTTCGCTCCTGGTAAAATGTTTTCTTCTCACTTAGTGACTCGCTGCCGCCTCCGAAATGATAAACGACGGACTCTTTCACGAACTTAACTTTCATTCCCATAAATCTCGCTTTCAGCCCTAAATAGACATCTTCTGCATAATAGAAATAATCGCTGTCAAACGGCTCTCCGATTTCCGATTTTCTGAAAATAAGTGAACAGCCGTTCGGGTAGAACTCATCTTCGGTATTTTCAAAAACATTCATGATATTATACATAAGGTAAGATACCGAGCCGTTTGATTGATAATATTTTTGAGGAACTCCTTCAGTTATAACTAATGATGATGCAATAGTTTTTCCGTCGTTCATTGCTCCGACTAGGTATTGCAGCCAATCCTTCTCAACTTTGGTATCGTTATTCAGCAGTACGATTAAGTCATTAGAGCAGTTTTTTAATGCCGCATTGCTCCCTCCTGCAAAGCCAAGGTTTAATTCCGATTCAATGATTCTTATTCTTGAATCATTGAAATTGCTTTTTAGAAATTCTACACTGCCGTTTGTTGAATTGTTATCAAAAATTATGAGTTCGAAATCCTTGTATGACTGAGAAAGTACGGATGAAATGCAGTTCTTTAAGTACTGCATTCCGTTATAATTAAGTATTATTATTGATACAGGTTCTGTCATTTGATAAATAATCCTTTAATATAGGCCGAGGTGACTTTCCTGTTTTTTTGAAATTTAAATCTTTCTGGAATCTTTGTTATTAGAAATAACATACCTCTCAAATATCCCTTGAAAGCTCGTAGAAATAATATAAATGAGTGATAGCGGATGAATGTGTAATATCTTTTTATCCGCGCTATAAAAAACAGCGGCTGGTATAAAATGTAAATTATTAAAGGATAATTTTTAACCCTCATAAGTACAAGGTTTCTCTCGCACATTTCGGTTTGGAACCCGTGAGTTGCAACCGAGCTTGTGCCCCCGCGCTTATGATAACAAACGGCTTTTGGCTGGTAGAAGCATTTATAACCAAGGAGCTGCGCCCTGAAGCTGAAATCAATATCCTCGTAATAAGCAAAAAAAGTTTCATCAAAGTATCCGGCATTTTGAAAGATTTCAGATTTATAGAATGCAGCACCGGCGCTTGCCCCGAATATATATTCCTCGTTATCATACTGCCCCGTATCTTTTTCGTCGTGTCCGCGCGCAATCGGTGAACCTCCGCCCGATTTGATGAAATCACCGCAGTCATCTATAATGTCTCTGTTGTAATAATTAAGCATTTTTACAGCAATAATAGATGCGTCTTTTTGTTCTTCAAATGTCATTACAGCAGTTTCTAAGAAATCCGGCTCTAATTCCATATCGTTATTTAATAAAAGTATATACTCAGATTCTAAATTCTTAAGTGAATATTTTATTCCTTCATTCACTGCCCTTGCAAAGCCGGAATTGTACCCCATCCCGATTATAATTCGGTTGGGAAATTCTGTGCTTGTAAATGTAAAAGAGTCATCTGCTGAGCCGTTATCAACTAAAATTATCCTGTAGTCTTTATAAGTCTGATTTTTTAGAGATGCATACAGAGTTTTTAAGTGTTCAACACCGTTGTAATTTGGAATTACAATGCTTATCATCTGAACAAGCTGAAAATATATTTTGAAGACACCGATTTATTTTTTTGAATTTTAATTCTCTTTGGAATCTGACTGAATATTTTAAACAAACCAAGAAAGTAGCCCCATAAAGCAGCTGCAAAAGTTTTAAATCCGTAATTTTTAAAAAGCAGAAAGAATTTAATTGTCCTTGAAATAACAAAAAATGGCTGGTATAAAATGTATAATAAAAGAGGATAATTTTTTATCCGCAGCCAGATTACATTCCTTTCGTTCATTTTAACCTGGAATTTAAAAGTGCTAACCGTGCTTCCGCCGCGCTTATGATAACAGACATCTTTTGGCTGGTAATAACATTTAAATCCGCAGAGCTGCGCCCTAAAGCTAAAATCGATATCTTCCAAATATGCAAAAAAATCTTCGTCAAAGAGTCCGGTTTTTTCAAAAACCTGCTTTTTATAAAAAGCTGCCCCGGCACATGCTCCGAAAATAAATTCAGCTGTATCATATTGTCCGATATCTTTTTGTGTATTTCCCCTGGGGTAGGGAGTTCCCCCCTTTTTTGTTATAAAATTTCCTGTATCATCCAAAGTATCCCTTGAATAAAAATTCATCATTTTAACGGCAAGAATATCAGCTTCGGGGACTTTTTCGAAAGTATCTATGGCAATCGATAAAAAATCCGCTTTAAGTTCAGTATCATTATTCAACAGTAAAATGTAAGGTGATTTGTATTTCTCCAGCGCCAGCTTTATGCCCTCATTCACGGCTTTAGCAAACCCGGTATTGTAATTGAAGGATTCTAAATCGATTTCAGGAAAATTGTTCTTCGTAAAATTAAGTGAATCATCTTCGGAACCGTTATCAACCATTATAATTTTGAAGCTTTGGTAATTTTGTTTGTGAATGGATTCAAAGCAGGTTCCCAAATGCTCCATCCCATTATAGTTAGGAATTATTATTGATATTAGTACTTCGTTCAATGGCTGATTAAATGAGTTTTTCAAATTTTTCAACAGCTGTATCCCAGCTCAGGAGCTTTCTTGTCAGTTCATATCCCGCTTCGGAGATGCGCTTCAGCTCGGATGGATTTTCAATCAGATAGCATACTCCATTAAATAATTCACCGGGATTATTTGGATTGCAGTGGATTGCTGTTTCCATATTAACGGAATATTCTGGAATCGCAGCCACTGCATTTGCAACAAGAGCGCATTTGCAAGCCATTGCTTCTGCAGAAGGGGTTCCAAAGCCCTCATACTTGCTGGCAAATAAAAAAATGTCAGAGCTGCAGTATAGTTTTCTAAGTTCTTCATCGCCCGGATTTTTATGAAACTCAATGTAATCCGGCATTTCACTGTGCTGGTTAACGCCAAATGACCTGACAATAAGCTTAGGGTATTTTTGTTTAAGCATTTTTACAATCTCAAGCAACCCTTTTACGTTTTTGTGCTCAAGCTGATGGTCGTTAAACAATATAGCGGGCGGGTCATTATATACTTTGTTATCGTTGTAAAAATCATTAAAACTTACCCCTGCCGAAATTATAATTGACTCAACCCCAAATTTATTTTTAAGAAGTTCATGCAGATACTTCGAAACAACGGTCCTGTTTAATGGCAGGCGGTAGCTGTCTTGAGCTAGTTCCACGTTTGAATTCCATATTTCAAAATCCTGAATTAAATAAAACTTCTTACCTTTTTTTTTATTCAGTTTATTTACGTGATATGCAGTTGTCCATGAAGTTGCAACTATTGCATCAGCATCATTAACAAAAAAATTATTTACACCCGGAATTGCCTTAATTTTAAAGGTGCGCTGGTAAATATTTGGAGGCATAAACGGTTTTCCGTTTATTTGCTTTACGCCATATTTAAGCTGATGTTTGAGGATTGGGAAAATCAATTTTGGCCTGTGGGGGTTGAACGGTATTACAGGTGTATATACAATTACTGTATGCCCACGCTTTGTCAGACGGTTTGCGTATTCAAAAACAGTTCTAATGCCTCCGCTTCTCACAATTTCAGGAACCAGGAAATTTATTTTCATGAAGGAAGAGGAGGTTGTTTAAAATAGTGTGCTTTGTTAGAATATTTCTTCATCAATGATTTTTTGGTTTCCCCTTTTTTTACTTAAAACCATGTTAATGAGCGGAACTTTAGTGAAAAATTTGTTGAAAAAAGTAATGTCACGCTCATTAAAAAATTTGCTTTTAAAAAGCAAAAATATATACAGCACGCCGAAAACTGAAATATTCAAAATTACCAGAAAAATTACGCTCGCGCGGGCGTTTTCAGCAAAAAATTGTGCAAGTAAAATATACAAACCGTAGCAAAGAAGTGTGCATAATAATGATGTTAAAACCGGGTTAAAGATTGTATCTTTTACAAGCCGGAATATATTTGTTCCGAAGAAATTGTTTGATTTATAGAAAAGATATGCGGAAGCTCCGATAGTGGAAACAAGATTGCCAATTGCCGCTCCAAGAATTCCATACTGTTTAACAAGTATATAGCTCAGCAAAAGGTTAATTGAAAGACCAATCAGCCCTTCGAACATCTGGTACTTTGGTTTGCCGGTGTTGGGAATAATTGCATTTCCGGGAGCTGACATAATGAAATTTATCAAGTAGCCTGCAGCCAATATACGTAAAATAACAGCCGAGATTTCATATCCGCCGCCAAGCCATGCAAGTATAATTTTATCGGCGAACACAAGCATATAAACAAAAATGGGAATCGATATTACATTAAGATATTTTGTACAGTCGATATACAATTGTTTCAGTTTATCGGTTTCACCTTTGGCGCTCAGCTCAGCTGATGCGGGAGCAATAGGGGCAGCGACCTGCAGGGAAATTATTCTGCCGTAAGAAGAAATTTTATTGCCAACGTTATAGAACGTAACATTTGTCAGATTAGTAAATATACCCAGCAGAAATTCGTCGTATTTTTCTGCAGCAAAGCTTGCAAGCCGTGAAATCTGCATTTGTATTCCGAACACACCCATTTTTCTGAAGCGGTTTCGGCTGAAAAAATCCGGTGTAATCTGTATTTCGGGCAGTATTTTTTTCGCAATTATTAACGTTATGATAATGCTTACAACACAAACCGATAGATTTACAATAAGCAGGCTGATTAATCCGAATCCCGATAACATCAGAATCAAAACGACAATTATCTGCACGCCGGTTACAATTGAGCTTGCTATTGCGCCGATATACATTTTTTGCAAAGCAATTATAACGGAGTTAAATATACTGAATGCGGTGGAAAGGAAAAATATTATTAAGGCAATATTGAATGCCGTAAAGGCAAGGTTCATTTTTTGCTGCGGTATGTTTATAAGCGAGATGATTTTTTCAGAGAAGATATAAGCGGTTATACCTATTACCAGAGAGAAGAAAAAATAAAATAAAAATCCTGTATTGATTACTTCACGGAGCGATTCTTTTTCTCCTTTATTGTAATGTTCTGAAATAAATTTTATGAAAGATGAAGAGATACCCATATCAAGAAGTCCGAAAGAACCGATAAACCCCAGCACCAGAACGTAAATACCGAAATCCTCGTTGCCGATTTTAGAAATTATTATGGGGGTTAGTACAAGCGGGGAAAGAAATGCAACCGCTTGTGATATCAAATGATAATATGTATTTTTAATTATCTTATCTGTTAACGACATCTTAAGCCTTTATTGTGGATACGACAAGCAACCTGAACACTAAAATAGGGTATAAAAGTTTAGCCTTAAATCCAAAATGATTTTTGTAGAACCTGTAAATATCGCCGTACATAATTTTACGAAGCATAAAATCCGCTTTTTTTGTGGAGCGGCTTCCGTAATGAATTATCGAACATGTGTGGAGAAAATAAATTTTATATCCCGCATCCCAGATTTTTCTGCACAGAACAACGTCATTATACAAAATTCTGTAGGTCTCATCAAAAAAGTTAATCTTTTCCAGAACATCCCTTCTTATCATTAAAAAAGTTGCAGCAATCTGTTCAACGGGCACGGTTTTGTCATACTTAAAGGATGACATATCGTAATCCTTGTTCAGTGAATCTAATGATAAATAAGTGTAAAACGCATTTTTGAATGAAGGGAATTTCTTGCAGCTGTTTTGCGTGCTCCCATCGGGGTTTAGAAGCCGGCATCCTACAGCTCCCGCATCAATATGTGTTTCCAGGAATTTTACGCACTCCTCAAGAGTATTTTTCCTAATAATGGTATCGCTTCCAAGCAGAAGAACAAACTTTCCTTTTGCAATTTTCATCCCCCGGTTAGCCGCCCTTGCATAGCCAGAGTTTTCGCTGTTTTTTATTAAAACGATTTTATTGCTTACAGAATCAAGGTAGCCGATACTACCGTCAGCAGATGCATTATCGATTACAATTATTTCATAATCAAGTCCGGCTGTAACGGAGCTAAATAGCGATTCAATACACTGTTTAATTAAATCCTTTGTGTTCCAGTTAACTATAACAATTGATAGCGTCATCTGTTTCAAAACTTCAGTTCAAAACTAAAAAACCAACCCCTGCCTGCAGCAGGCAGGCGTTTTTGTGCGGACTGGCTCTGTTGAAATTAAGTAATTAAATGATATTAAGAAGTCTTTTGCTGTTTATAAAAAAGTAAAGTATAAATTCTGTTTCTGAGTGAATCTATTTCCCTCAAATAAACCGTCTGCGAGCTTGATTTCATGTTCTTAACCTGGTTCTTCCTTATTGCAAGCTTGACGGCGGTTTTAACATAATCCTTCTGGTTAATGTTTCCTGCAAGCCAGCCCTTTTTAAATCTTTTGGATGTAAAAGGCAGGTGCAATAAATGTTCTCTTGGAATATAACCCGTTGTATTTGCCTCATCGGTCAGCTCTCTTAAAATAATTTTTCCCTCGTGATGAACTGCAAACTGGAACACCACAAAAATTATTATTACTGAAAATATCATAAACACAAACCCGATTAATGCCGTTGAATTAAAGCTGACCGTGAGGTTCCATGTGAAGTGCATAAACATCGCGATACCAAGTCCCAGCGGGATAATTGTGAGCTTGGCAAAAAGACCTTTAAACTTTGCATAGCCGATAGCCGCTCCCAAAACCGCCTGTGTGCAGCAATGCAGAACTGCGGAAAAGAGGGTTCTGATTATTATAAGCACAATTAGTCCTATGTAATCTTGGGGGAAGCTTAGGAAATAAAGGAAATTTTCTGTCATACCGAATCCAAGTCCGACAGCGCCTCCGTATACTGCGCCGTCAACGGGACTGTCAAAATGCCTGCTGAGAGCAATAATTAAAAGGAAAACCCCCTTGGTAAGCTCTTCGATAAACGGAGCAACAATAACCGCACCGGCAAGATTCTGCAATGTGCCGGCGTCGGATTCATTGGCAAACTGGTAAATAAACTCCGATACACCAATCCCCATTATTACGCTTCCGATAATTGCGAAAATAATTGCTCCTGTTGCGCCCCAGAGAAAGTTTAAGCTTACCAGCCAGAACGGCTCTCGTTCGTAGCGGTCCATCCACCAGATGATTATAAGATACATAACCATCGGCACTACGGAAAAAAAGCCCGCCAAAAACAGGTGTATTAACGGATTCATTATGATTATTTGCTAAAAATTAGCCAAATATAGCTAAACAATTGTGAATAAACAATTAATAATTAGGAATGTCTGAACTTTGATTTGCCTGATTGAAGGATTACCTTGATAAATGCACTACATTCGTCAACGGGATGATAAAAAATTAAATAATCAAAGTAATCTTTAAATCAAGTTAATCATGGTTCAGAAATCTTTGAATAAAAAACCCCGCTTTTAGCGGGGTTAAATAATCTGCGTAATCAGATTAATAAGTATAATCAGCGATTTATTTTAC
>Ga0326597_10007359_pt1 | contig 14986 bp, 13 predicted proteins | sample RVTome_12_FD_203789 | JGI IMG/M metagenome (GOLD analysis project Ga0326597, IMG submission 203789) | Soil microbial communities from uranium-contaminated site in the Upper Colorado River Basin, Wyoming, United States - RVT100D185 | ecosystem: Environmental > Terrestrial > Soil > Contaminated >... | reverse complement strand
CCGTGGAAAGAACACCTTGCCGCAACTCGAGCAGCGCCCGCCGACGAGCTGGGCCGACTCGCTCTCTAGCGGCGAGGCGCTCCAGTTCTCTGGCTGGTAAACTTTCGCTGACATGCCACTTGCTCCTCTTTTTTCTTCCGAACTTAGCGTCTTGGCGCCTTGGCGGGAAAAATGGCCGAACCCAAGACTCTTCGACTCGCACATAATTTGCGCAAGCCGCGCAAAATTTCAACTTTAGTAGTACAGCGTTCACCGAAGGATAGTTCCGAGTTTAAACGCGAAACTCGAAACCCGAAACGCGAAACCAAAAATGTCTGCGCCTCGGCGGTGCAAACTCCGATCTCTGCTTGCTGCTCCCTTGTAAGCGGGAAATTATCCGATAATGAGACGTTATGTCAACCTGAGCCTGGCAAGTCAGCTACCAACTCTTGTTCCAATCGTTGCAGCCGTTCAAACCGTTCAAGTCGTTGACAGAATCAAACGAAAAGATTAGGGACGAGGTTGGTTGCCGAGCAGGAGGGAATAGGAACCAAATGGTTTTCAGTCTTGGTCCCGGGGCGGGAGGATACGCCGAATCGTTTCCCCAAAAGCTTAAACACTATCCGGGCTCTTCTCTTTTGAGATGATAAGCGATTAAGCTATGATACAACAAATGATCGTCACCTTCGGTAGCGAAGGAGAAATATGAAAAAAGTATTAACCATGAAGCAACTGGAGGCTCGGTATTCCGGTGAATGGGTCCTGTTGGTTAACCCGGTCCAGAGCAAAGATTCCGAGATCGTACGAGGCGAACTGGTGCTTCACAGCAAGGATCGAGGTGATGTGTATCGGGAAGCGCTCACGCGCAAGGCCGTCCATACGGCGGTTCTCTACGTCGGCAAGCTTCCCGAAAATCTGGTTGCTGTCCTGTGAGTTATCGGCTCGATCCAAATGGATTAGAAAGGGAGGGGTGGCGTAGCTAGCGCAGTTCCGGGTTCCAGGTTTCAAGTTATCCGCCTACGCAGGAGACCCCGGGCGTGAGCCCGGGGGTGAGTGTGTCGGACGGACCCTCCGTAGCTCGAAGAGCGAAGGAGGGTGAGTGCTTCGGCGGATTTCGCCGAAGAAGCTAAAGATTCCACGGGTGCAAGCCCGTGCACCTTCATCGAATGGCGCCGGACGCTAGATTTTGTCGCCCATTTTAACGCTTAATGCCAGTGACTGTTCGGGCCGCGCAAAACTTCGTCGTCGAGAGTCCGGGAAACATCCAGGGCAGATGAGAAACGTCAAAAGAAAAGCCGCGTCCCCGTGGACGTGTGGGACCCTCGCCCCAATCATAAACGCCTGGTCCTCCATTTTTCTTTGCCACGACCGTATATGACGTCTCTCTTGACGGCGGTTCTCGGATTGACCTATTTTCGAGGTCACGAGTTCAACATTAATGGTACGATATGACAGAACTAGATAGCCTCTCGTTTTTTAGCCGATGGACTCTCAAGGGCCGTCTTCGCCGAGCTCTCAATGATCTTCGAACAACCCCTTTGAGGTACGGAGGTCCAGCTCCGGACGGCGGGCGAGCCTGGGGAATGTTTCTGGATTCTGAATCGAAGTCGTCCCAGTTTGGGGTCTACAGCACAAGTTTTGCCATTCAGTTATTGGCGAAGAGTAAGGATCCAAAGAATCCCCAGGTCAAAAATGCAATCGTCGAAGGTGTTAACTTCCTGCTCTCCCAATATCTGCAACACCAACAACTAAGTGAGCACGTTCGAGTGGAAGGTAAGCAGGCGAATAAACTCAAGGAAGTTGGCCACACCGATTTTGATATCGCGTTAAAACACGCTCTTTTGCTGGAAGCCCTCGCTGCCGTGTGTGAACTACGCAATATTGATTCTACGTACAACCAATGTCTGGCGAAAGTACAACCACATGTAAATGCCATCCTTAAAGAGTTTGTGACATTTTCGGTCGAGTTTAGTGATGAAGAGACCGGGGCGGCCCTGAGAGCATGGCGCTGGCACAAGGTCGGCAAACTATCGTCTCCAGACCCGATCCCTACAAGTTTTGCAATTAGGGTTCTTCTATCACCGCTTTTTTCTGGCACGGCATACCCAGTGGAGCCTAAGTCGGTCCAGCGCTATTTGGCAAAGACACTGCATTCTGGTCGGATTCGACCCGTCATAAAGGCTTTTTCGGTTTCTTTACTTCGCGCAGAAGCTGGTTCTTGGATGTCAATCCCAGACGTGGAACAATTATTAAATGACTTCAAATCCGAATTACGGGACGATGTCCTTACAGGTTGGCAAGAAACGTATCACTATGAACTGATAACGTCGAGCGGACTGTCTCACTATAAACCGTGGATTTGGCTGTGCCCGAAGATCGAGTTAGCCCACGCAGCAATGCTTTTATCCAATGGCGTCTTTTCGCAAGACCTGCTCAGGGTTCTGTATGCGGTGATCCGAAATATCGAGAGAAACCGAACTTTTCGGTCCAGCGCCGTTAAGCCTCCCACCTTACAGGGCGCGTGGCGATCGGCACTTTTCCTTGAAGATGTCGAGAACTCCTATTCGAAACTTCCTTGGATGACTCGTCTAAAGGCAAATTTGTTTTTTTTGATCAATGGGTTGGAACGAGTTTGGTACAGATACATTGCTCACCCACTGAATTTATTAGCGATGGCAGGGTGTTACGTCTTAACGCTTATAGTTCAACGTTTTGATCCAGAATTATATACTGCCGTCTTGAGTTATGTCCTCTACGGTGGAGTTCTTCTATTTGCAATCATTCTTCTTGTTTGTAGTGAGCAAACTGGACGAATTCGCAGAGCGATATTCTTGTTTATAACGAACTTGATTGCTAGCTACATCGGTGGTCTATTGGCAAAATGAGTGATTCCCGAAGGAGCCTGAGTGATTTTTTTTGATTGTGTATATGGCCCGATAAACATTAAGTCCCCGCTGCTCCGGGATCTACTTTGCACCCCTGAATTTCTGCGGTTGCGTCACGTTAGAATGATGAATGTGGACAATCCCTCCTGTAAGGATCTTGCAACCGCCTCCCGCTTTGCGCATACCGTCGGTGTATGCCATTTGGCGGAGCGTTTAATGCGAACCGGCCATGTTGCTGCTGCAGATGCCGACGTGTTGATTGCTGTTGCAGTGCTTCACGACATGGGAATTCCACCGTTTGGGCATCTGGTCGAGCAAGCACTAGATGAGCTTGATCCACCGTTTAATCATGAGGTCCTAGCCCGTAAAATTGTCGAAGGAACGTACGCACCAGAAAACAAATACCACCAAATTTTTGCGGACCAAAGTCTCAAGTTAGGATCCATACTCGACCGGCATCATGTGGATACAGAGAGAGTCTTTAGAATTCTTGCCGCGGAATCTGGTCCGAGCCTAATTTCCGGAGCGGTCGATCTTGATAATATCGACAACCTAGTAAGAATGGCGGCATTGTTGGGGCTCGGACATCATAAGCAGTTAGCCTACACCCTGATTTCCTCTCTGAAAGTCGTTCCCGATGGTACTGTTCTAATTCCAGAGAGGGCCGTGGCCGAGGTTCTCGACCTAATGAGGATCCGAGCACTATGCTATGAGATTATGCTCTACACGGAAGAGAATATTGCGTACTCCGCACTTCTCCATGAGCTCGCGATTCTGGCCGTTACCCATAAATTAATCACAAAGGACGCGTGGTTTCTTACTGACGACGCCTTTCTGCGGGTGTTATGCTCGCAGCCCGTAACAAAATCTTTGGCCAAACAACTTCTCACCGGGCTGCGTTACAAAACATTGGCAGCTGTACGTGTAGATTTTAGCGCGTTAGCGGGGGCAGTTCTAAACTCAAATAAAAAAAGAGAATTCACGAAACAATTAGCGGATGAGGCCGGTTTAGCAGAAAGGGACTGGGCATCAATATTTGTATGGTATGAATATGGCAAAGTCAGTCGGACGATACGAATTGCTGACCAATCGCATCAGCGTGTGATCGGATCAACGTCGTCGTCTGCGTTGGTAGCTCTAATTCAGAAACGAAGGCCTCAAAAATCCGGTCACGGGCTCGGGACTGACTTTCGCAGATCATGGCCTCAGCTCGTTCAAAAGGTCGCCTGCAATTTTGGCCAGATTCTGGCGGTAAATAGTATTCGGGGATTAGAACAAGTTGGACTCGAAGTGGATGAAGACGATGTGGAATTTCAGCCGAGACTCTTCTAATAAACTTCAGAAAATTAATTGGACGTTTGAAAACGTTACCAACTCGGGCGTTCACGCCCTTCACTGGTATCCTGCGTCCTTTGTTTCAGCTATTCCCGGGGCCTTAATTCCGTACCTCACATCGCTGAATGATTTAGTGGTTGACCCGTTCATGGGCAGTGGAACTACTGGCGTCGAGGCTCAGCGATTAGGACGGAGGTTTGCCGGAGTAGACACAAATCCCGTATCCGTCCTGATGACCGAATGCAAGCTGATGTTTCCTGCACGGGACGTTCTGGCAAAAACGAATATAAAAGTTCTGCGGGAAATTAAGCTACTTTTAATGCAACCGAGACGCGTGTCGCACCTCCAAGCCAACCATCCAGCCGTAGCTTGGTATCATCCAAAAACGCTAAGTGATTTGGAAAAGCTATATGACCTCATCTTGCGGACAACGCCCGTCTCAATGCAAAAACTTCTGTTTTGCGTGTTTTCTGGACTTCTAATCAAATGTACGTCCCAACAAAATCACTGGGGTTGGGTTTGCGATAACGTGACACCGAAAACGCTAATTCCTATCGATGCCTTGTCGCTCTTTTCAGCCGCCTGGAGTGCGACTGTTGATGCATTTTGTTCCTACGAAAAGGAAGTACGGATACATAATCCGGGAACTAGTGTTTGTAACCTTAGGGATCGATGTAAACCAATGTTAGGTGACGCCGTAAACTTCTTAGCGTCGCTCGATGCAGAGTCTGTAGACTGCATCATTACGTCCCCTCCTTACTTTGGCGTAGCCGATTACGTCAAAGCCCACCGACTTACTTTCCAATGGGTCGCTGAGGGCGACTTAGAATGGTTTCAAGGAAATCGTGACACGTTTGAGGCGCTCCGCCGTACGGAAATGGGTGCTCGCTCTTTTCGCCATAGAGAATCGGCATATAGTGACTACGTCAATTATATGAAAGCTTTTATAGGACAAGCTCGGAGGACATTGAAGTCCGGTCGCGCATTCGCGTTGATATTTGGCGCCTCTACGAACCGGGCAAGTCCTTTGAGTGAGATAAAGGAGATTATAAGAAACGAAGGCTTTGAAGAATTGCTTGAAGTGCCTCGCTCGATTCCCCTTAACCGCAGGCGACTGATGGCTCACGTCCGCGGAGAAACGATCATGCTCTTTAGGTGTGCGGTGTGATGCGATGTTGTATCTGCGCGAGCCCTTGGTCGAGCTCCGGTTAAAAGATAATTCTATTGCTAGTGTTTGGAGCTTGACGCGGAGTTTGGCTAGGGAATTTAAAGACGACCTAGCCCGAATTCACAATTACATTCCATTTCAAAATTGGACCGGGGATGAAATAGTAGCTGACCAGCTTAGAGGACGAACGTTTCCAGGAAAATGGCGATTGAGTCACATTGCGGCAATGGAAGGAAAGATTGTCGCTCTGAATCTCGCCTTTGAAAGAAAAGGAAGTTCAGATCCTTATCGTGAAGACTGCATTTATATGCATAGATTCTCCGTGTTACCCATGTATCGTAATCGTTGGCTTGGTCGCTTATTCCATGCGTACGCCATTGATACCTGCTTTAAGCACGTGCCTCGCGTTCTAAAGGCCCCTTCGCCGCCAATATACGGGCAAACCCAGGCGACACTGCGCAATGCTCACATTCTTAAATTCTATACGATTGGGTGTGGGTTCAGACCAGTGGGTTTTATGTATTATAATAACAAAGTAGACGTTACTATTCGGCTTTCCCGTAATGCTTTCTATAGGTCGCCGCATTGGCTACTGTTCCGGGAGCGGCGGCGTTATATTAAGTAATATCTTTTTAAGGGACAATTCGAACTCGATTCGTTCGCCTGAATTCTCAAGCAGATAATCTGCACGGCATAGAATTCTGGCGAGCCCTAGTGAGTATTCCCAGAACGTCAGCGTAAGAAAGTCGGTACGCGTCAGAGGCCCATCCGGACGTGCGCGCTCGATTGATCTCTTAAATCGTGTGTCAAGTGTTGCATATACCCCTATAACGATCGGCTTCCCAAGAGTTTTGGTAATTTCGTCAACCTCGGCCTGCTGACGTGCACCAATAATTGCGAGTTTGGCATTCTCTTGGTGTGCGTTGATTTTCTCCAAGAGCGCTCGGATTAGAATTGTTCCCCCGGTCTCATCATAGAGTTTGCTTAGCCGGTCCAAACGTTCTTGAAAAGGAATTCCTGGCGGTACTAAACGAGGAAGGGGTTCACTCAGCTCAAATGCAGTAAACCCGTGAACGCGCAAAAGGTCTGCAACTAAACCTTTACCAGAAGACGATGCACCAGCGACGACAATTATTAGCGGCTGAGTGTTCATGGCGTTTCACGGATGCGGGTCAAGTCTTTACCTTTGACAGTTGCGAGTCGCCGTGGAGCCGGTGTCGCGCCTTTTTAGATGCTTTCATCGAAATAGTCGGTATCGATCTTTTTCACGGGATACAGCGATACAGTCGATACCCCAACGTCATTCTCTATCATCAGATTGGTGAGTTGCTCCCCATCAATCAAGACGATTTTACTTCCAATTTGAGACACATAGCTTCGGGCATCCTCGGTAAATCGGGAAGTCGTAATGAATATTCCCTTGTTTGCTTTCTGAGCTTATAGCGCTCCGGCAAACTGCATTACATCTGGTCTTCCAACGGAATTATTGTCCCATCGCTTTGCTTGGATATAGACGACATCCAGTCCAAGTCTGTCTTCCTTGATAATTCCATCGATACCGCCGTCTCCACTTCTCCCAATTGCTTTTCCTGCGTCGGCGCGGGAGCCTCCGTAACCCATCTTTACGAGCAATTCGACAACGACACGTTCGAAAAAGGACGGCGAAGAGGTTTTAAGCCTGGCAAGAAGTTCATCTGCCAGCTCATCCCGTAGATTTTCATAAGCGGTTTCTCACGCCTCTGACGGAGTCGCTGTTGAAATGTCGAGTGCACCAACCGAGGAATTTACTTTCTCCCCGCTTCGTGTTCCCTTGAGTTGCTGAAACTCAAGAAACTCAGGATACTGCTTGAGGAGTTTTACATTGATCGCTTTGGGCTGCTTCTTGAGGAGGTCTCGTCCGCGCGAGGTGATTCGATAGTAGCCCCTCCGGGTAGCTTCGAGCAAACCAGCTTTCTTCATGTAAGTAGAGGCCCAGCCAACTCTATTAACAAAGGTAGATTGAATACCACTTGGAAGCATCTCTTTCAGGTCATCATCTGTCAGGCCCAATTCCTTCGCCAGAACTTCGACTGCCTCGCCTGTTGACGTCTCGTCCTTTGTTTCTCCCGCGAATCGGAGGAGTGGCAACATCAGGCTCTGATAATCTGGCACCGCCATGTCTCAATCTCCTTTGTGCAACTAACGTATAGCGTTTTATCCCTAAAGCGGGGGAGTAATCAAGGTCACGAGAGACACCGGCAGGGGGGAATTGGCATAACCGTCTTTACACTCTGTCCGCTAGGACACACGGGTCGGACCACGCAATGTGTGAGAACGTTTAAATCTTTTTGCCCAAGAGACACTGTTTCCCGGTCTTAGCGCATCACTTTCGCCGCCAAAATCCTCCTCGCAAGCTTCTCTGTGGTCCGACACTGTCTACGTTCCGCCCACTCCGCGACCTGCGCTCACTCTTTTAGCGCGCACGTTTCACCTCTAAAAAACCACCGCTATTCCGTTCACTTACTCCGTCCGATCAATCCATCGCGCCCGTCCGACCTGATTCTTTGACGCCACAGTGCTTCCGCGGCGCACAGCCAGACGGTTCACGCTGTGAGAATTGAGATCTGCCGGATTACTTCGTCGAGCACAACATCGATTGGCTGGGAGGCATCTATGCGGGTCCATTTTTGATGGGGGTTTGGTGGATTTTGATAAAGAGCGATATATTCAGCGCGAGCTGCTTCGAGTATTTTCTCGTCAGTTTCAAATTGGTCACTGCGGCCGGCCATAACCACTCGTTGACGCGCAATCGTCGGCTCCAAATCCAGCAGAAGCACTAGATCTGCGACTGGCATTCGTGATTCTAGATTCAAGAGCCAGTCGTTTGGAAGTCCCAAAGCGCTCCCATAGGCGTACTCACTTTCAGAATAACGGTCACACAGCACGAGGTGCCCTGCCAGCAAGGCTTCCTCTATTTGCTGTTTATGTTCTAGTCGATTGGCCGCAAATAAAGTAAGCAAGACTTCGTCAGACAGTGTCTGTTTCATCAACATCACTCTGTTAATAAGGTCACCGATTGTCGACGCTTCATCTGGGAATTTAAACGTCGTCACGGTGAATCCCATTTTCGCTAGCTTCAACTTTGCAAGCCGAACCTGCGTTGTCTTTCCTACTCCGTTCACTCCTTCTATGACAATGAGGCGACCGTGCTTACTCAATGTATTCGTGGCGTCCATCGTTAGAGTGAAGAAGTTAAGGTAGGGGGAAATTTGCGATTGAGAACCTGTAATGCTGTGCGATAGCCGAAGTCTCTATGCTCTTTCATCCTTTTCACCAGCTCGTCTAGTGTTAAGAATGGCACACCCTCGGGTCTGTTTTTGTAAATATCTGCGAGAGCTTTCCTGACGGCCTCTCTCTTTGAAACGGCCAGCCGCGGTCGTGTGAAGTTCTTGGCCACATAGGTCAGAGCAAGATTTTGGCTTGGGTACAGAATAGCCTCAGCGAAGTCAAATCTTCCAGGCCGAATAGCCGCTATGTCCAATTCAGATAAGTCGCTGTTTGTTGCAAGGACAAAAATCACCCATCTATTGTCTTTCAACATCTGGAGACGCGGCAACATTCCAGCCGTGATGAACGCTCCAATTGTTCGGCTTTCTAGGTTCTGATTCTTAGGTCGCGCCTTGAAAAAATCTTCACATTCGTCAAACAATACGACGACACGTCGGAGTCTCATTAGGTCGTCGAATATATCTGCAGCCGACCCTTCGAAGCCTTCAAGTCCACCTTTTCGTAAGAAATCCGGTGGGGATATCGGCACAAGAGGCCAGCCCAAGGCGCTCGCAATGCCCCTGACAAGAGTTGTTTTGCGACTTCCAGGAGGACCATGGAATAGGATTGAGGCTGCCGATGGACGCTTAACGGGATTCTCTACAATTGGTCGGATGACCAAATCATCAATGCTGCGGCTTAATTGCTGTTTGACAGATGTATCTGACGCCGAACGAAAGGCAACGCGCCGAACACGCCGCAAGTTACATACCCAGGAATCTATATCCGGCCATGAAGCGTCGGTACGCTGTCTGTTCAGGGCCGAAGTTCCCTTCAATTTCACGAGAGTTACGTGCTGGACAATTTCTCGTAAAGCATCCCGATAATGAATGAGGAAAGTTAACACGATAGCCGTAGTCCAGGACTCTATTAAGCCGATGCGACGGGTGTGGTCGTTTGCCCATCCTTGTAGATCCACTCCTTCAATGTAGGACCCCTTAACAAGGTCCACCGCGCGATTCAATGACGGCAGTAGCTTGATGCCTCCGCTGATGTCGCGGTCGTATACATTTCTTAGAAGCAACTGAGCTAATGCGAGGGCGACCTCATAACTTGCGACGTGCAGAAGGCGGCTTGCTGTGTAGGAAATGAGTCTCGCCGTAGGCCAAGATCCATCTGATGCTTGGGAGTTGACGATGCACTCTAGCGAGCTGGCCGTCAGCGGTGCTGTGTCTCGCGACGTAAAACGATTCAATGAGCAAACGCTGAAAGCCAATTCTGCCGGATCAAATTTGGAGCCTACATTTGCATGGTAGTAGCCAAGCTGCTGCACAACGTCGCGTTTAATTCGGTCATTAAGATCGGCGCTGGCACGCCACGTGCGACCGGCCATACCAAAGAAAGCATCAAGCCCGCGTGCCGCGTGCATCGTTACGAAATCGTGAACCTCGTCCTCGCCATGTACCTTGCCCCCGCCCCACTGTTTGAGATGTTTTTGGTTTTCAAGGGCTATTGTTCGGGCCTCTTGAATCACGCGATCCATGTCTACTCTAACGTTAAGTCTCTGCTTGAGCCTCCCCAAAAGTGCTACCGATACCAACACATGACTCTCGGTAAACATGTTTAGTTGATTAGCTTTTGATCGCAGAACCCAGTCTTTCTTCGTTGGGAGTTTGCCTAAGTATTTCTCAGCGACTCCTGTCAAAATCTCCTGTATTGAACTGACGGGATCCTTGTGATCTAAATCCTCCTCGATAAGGAATCGCAGGTACTCGTGAAGTGCATAGAATGAACGGTTCGTGGACGTGGGATGACACTCATTGTCCGCAACATCCTTTGCAAAGCTATCACGCCAAAACACTCCTTTCCGTCGGTTATAAAACCCTCTTAACGCTTTCCCGGCCAAGATAATCCACTCATTAAGAGATTCTATCTCTTGGTGAAGCGAACTTACACTTACTGCTTCTAATTCGTCGGCCATTTTTCTGAAATATAGTACTCGCGCAACGCGGTCGCTCTCTCTGATGGACAATCAACGTGCATAACCAATGTCCCTTTGAGAACTAGTCTGGAGTTTTCCAAACTAAACGTCGCTTGCCACTCTGCGATAGCATAGCTGTGCCCGTATGCAACACTGCCGAGCTTTAGATCAACGTCACGCTGAGGTAACACACGCTGCACCCAATACATTTCGATCTCGTCTATACCTCTAAGCGGTGGTCTATTAGGCTTCTCATAGTACTCTGCATCTTGTGCAAAAGTCTCGCGCAACAGACCGATTGACCGTTCTTTCCACGCTCGAAAATATCGGTCCAAAACATGTAAAAGTGCTAGGTGTTCGGGCATGTGCAATGCTACATAACGACTTGCTACCTCGGATTGGCTCCTAATAGCTGGCAAATCGGTGGTTTCGTCAGTTAGCCGAACCACGCTAATCATGTCGTTTCTAGGCACCGGCACTTGCGCCAAAGCCTCTTCAATGGCTTCCCATACAGTGTCGTCTGTTCGCTCGATCACATATAGTTTTCCTTGGCAGGCCACCGCGTCTGTAAGCTGCTTAAGTATGGCATGGGTCGATGTTCGATTCTCCGTCAATACATGACCGAGGAGAATACAATCAACTCTACCGTCCAGGGGACGCCAGTCTGTCAATTCCCCTTTTTGAAATACTAAATCGATCTGAAGGTTTTCGAAAGCGGTGGTCTCACGTAAAATATGCTCAGCAAGCTCGAGTTGTCTGACACTCCGGTCAAGCAGCACCATCTTGATTCGCCAGGGCTGGTCGCCCAAAGTCGCTGATAGTGAAGCCAGAAAAGCAAGCGAGATAGCCCCTGAACCCGCTCCCATATCAACGACGGCCCGTGATAACGGTGGTGGATCTTCCCGGAACATCGCAGCAGCTTTCCAGAAGTTATCTAAAAAGTACACGTAGGAGAACGTCTCTGCGTAAGAATCGTAGTCGATGTGTGGGCACTCTCGTTCCTTGAAATGCTGCTTCAGGTTATCCGTCCGTTCTTGGGTAATGGCTTCTTTGATCCGAACCAAATAAGCGCGTACTCTGTCCGCCGTCTGTCGAACTATAGTGGGATAGTCGTTGACAGTTGTTCTTGAGCTTGGGTTAATCGTCACCAATTTGTTTGGAATCCGTGATTTGTGCTGATCCATGCATTACCTTGCCAGAAGTCCTGGGTCTTGGCTTAGTCTTCCCGTAGCACTTGCACCAGCGCGGGAGCGAGGGTCACGCCTTTCATTTTGCTGTCGATGCGACGATTGAGTGAAGCATCAGAAGAATCGTTAGCCTATATAAGTGAATACACGGGGTCAAGAGAAGGGGTCAAATCTATTGTTGCGAGTTGTTGGCAGTTGTTAGAACCCTCCCTCACATGTTTTGCCGCCGATGACTACAGCTTGTCGGACACTCTACCATGTTATAACACTGGCCTGTCAACAAAAGATTTGAACCCTTTCAGACCTCTTTCCCTTTCCACCTCGCGGGACCGCGAATATCACTCCCTCGAAAACACCTCAACTTCTCTGGTTATCACATCACTCCGGACATTACCTACTTCACGTTCTTCAGTATCATGTTCGATCGAGGGGCCCCAAGCGTCCGCTAAAATTCGTCGAACAAACAAGGAAAGATTGGAATCATTATACGATTTAACTCGACCAGTGATGATTGCAGGCCAGCGCTGCTGGCCGACAGTCAGAATCGAGCCGTCATGTTTTGGCACTATCATGATATCACTGCTCAGTTTAAAATAGTCTCGAAATTCCCGTGGATGGACAGAATCAATGTCCTCATCATAAGTGAAGTCGCCGTCGAACTTCACAACGAGCTCATAGATACTGAGGACACTTTCCTTGAGAGTTGCTTCATCGAGCCACTCACCGCCCCACTTCGCAATTGGTAGTGAGCAAGGATTACCACCACATTCTATTATAACTTCGGCACACGTCGCCTTATGTTCGTCACTGGCACTTGAGGCGGAAATCAGTTTGGCCTGCTCTGTTGCCCACGCAGCGAGAACATCCAACGGGACCGTCGGGAGGGCGCTATCACGAGAGGCTGTGAGAGGCTCTCCTACTAGTAATCCTCGTACATTCGATAGTCGCGCCGCACGCAACCCTCCTACTGTTACCCAACCCCGGTCAGAACCGAAGAAATAACTACTAGGATGAATGGAGGCACGTCCGTAAATGCGACGTTTCGAGTCTTGAAGTCGCCTAATTAGCGACTTCGACCTAGTCTTTTTAGCGCTTGGAGCTGTCTCACTTGAAGGATTAAGTCGCTGCATCAGGACGCTGTCCGGTAGATCAATCCAATCCCTTGGTTTAGTGACGGCTGCACCTTTTTCAGTCTCCTCGTTCGTGGTAATCGCAACATCAACATTCGGTGCCAAAGCGCCAACAAGCTGTGAGAGTTTAAGCGCTCGCCCGCCGCCTAGCACGGTACCTAACAGACCCTTCAAGTCCCGAGGATCAATATTCAGCCGTACTTCGATCCTAGTTCCACCATCGAGAGGACCAGCATCTTGTGTTGCGGAATATAATATGGGGCGGGACGCGGTCCCATCGCGAAATTCAAGAATACGAGTCGTTTCCTCTCCACGGTCGTAGCGCCGTGAGATAACACGGACGACGGACCCTAGCATGAAAACTGAAAAGAAACCGATCCCGAAGCGCCCTATTGGAGCCATGCCAGTTGCAAGCAACCCAGGAAATTCCTCCGCCGCTAGCGGAGACCGCCAAAACGACGACCCGAAATCAATCAGAGGTCCAGTCAGGACGTGCTCCGACATTCCCGTACCGGTATCCTCGATCACGAGCCAATGCTCGCCTTCGCGCTCGATCAGGGACACCGTGATGAGTCCCCATGAGTCGGGACGTTGCTGAATCCGCCGCCGAGCCTGAATCGCATCGACGCTATTCTGAATCATTTCGCGGAGCGCAACGGTCAAATCTTTTCCGTAAAGCTTTTCTCCACCGAGTGCGTCAATCACTTTCGGGATATCTGAGACCTTGAGTTGAGTATCCACAGGCCGCCAACCCTTTGTTTGGATCGTCCGCGCAAGCGATTCTGGCGTTCCGGCGCCTTTCACCCGACGTGCCTTAAGAAGTCCTCGGCCCCGATTCTGCAACAATAGATCAACGTCCCGCAGTTCCCGATCCACAGCGGAAATTGTATCGTACGCCAACCACCAAGCATCAGCACTGGCGAGATCGAAAGGGGCACCAGCCGTAAACACAATCGAGTCGAGTTCGACGTGTGGTGCTGCAAGTTTCTCTTGGAAACCCCAGTGTAACGCGGGCAGCCCTGTCGGATTGACGAATCCTCGCAAAAAGCGAGGAGCGCGCCGCTGGTCGAGGTGCAGAGCGTCTGCAATGCGCAGAAGGCAAGCAATCTTTATTCGATCCACCTTGCATCGCGTTCGTTGCGGAAACGCGCCAAGGTCTTCTGGCAATTCCTGTTCTATCCGTGTCACCGGCCACCAGTGACTATGGGCAATTTGGCCTATTGTCGTGCTGTAAAAGTACCGTAGCTCGCTGTCATCAATAAGATACACTTGGTCGCCGTTAGCCATCGTCCAAGCTTGCTCCGCCAGCACTGCCGCATGTTCCGCGTGCAAACGACGGAGAACCTCTGGGACAGCCCGTTTCGAAATCTCGACTGGTGGGTTCTCAAATGAGACAACCTCGCTTTCACTATTCGTAAGACGAGCGATCGTATCCTTCCAGACTATAGTCTTTTTTACGTCAATAAGACCCTGCGGGAACGCGGCCAAACTCATGGCGGCATCATGTAGCAGCACGGCGGCTCCAAACACAAAAGCTTCTGGTGGGTTGAGTGTAATCGCACCCTCAGCGACGATCGAGGCTGTTTCCCAAAGGGCATCGAGATGCGTCAAATCGTGAACCGTGAGGTCCGGCATGTCAACCGCGATCCTCGAAACGAGAATACCAGCTTTTTCTCGCATCGAGAGGTAACGATCACGAAAATACTCTTGCTCAGCAGTCGTAATGTCTGCCTGTGGGTTCAGAAACGCGTGGCGCCAAAGCCAGGTGAGACGAAAATCAATCGCCGAGACCATTGCGTGGATTCTATCGAATTTTTCGGTGCGGGGCGAGGGCCTGATGTCAGGGATGGGCGTCAGGATGGGCGGGATGGGCGTCAGACTTCATTTTATTGATTTTATTGTATTCGGGTCGTGCCGGGGTATCTTGCCTCACCGCTGCCAAACAAAGATTGTTGAGCCGTAGAAGTCAGACCCCGTTAGCACCCCGTGAGCGCTCCAAAACATCACTTCATCAACATTGTCTAGAAAAAGTCGATGATTACTCGGACAGACTCCTAGCCGAGTAGCTGCAGAGT
>Ga0326597_10007358_pt1 | contig 14990 bp, 14 predicted proteins | sample RVTome_12_FD_203789 | JGI IMG/M metagenome (GOLD analysis project Ga0326597, IMG submission 203789) | Soil microbial communities from uranium-contaminated site in the Upper Colorado River Basin, Wyoming, United States - RVT100D185 | ecosystem: Environmental > Terrestrial > Soil > Contaminated >... | reverse complement strand
GTGGCGGACTTGCGGGAGCTCGTTCCCCAGCTCACCGGCGTGTTCGCCGTTACGATCCCCACCGACGAGGCGCGGCAATCGGTGGCGCGCGCGCTGCACGCCGCCGCCGCGGCGGGGATCAGGCTGCTCGGCGTCATCGAGAACATGGTGGGATACCGCTGCTCGGACTGCGGCCACACCGGCCCGCTTTTCCCCGGGAGCGCCGGCGTGGGCTTGGCGGCGGAGTTCGAGATCCCCCTGCTCGCCCGGATTCCGTTTCTCGCCCCGCCGGGTGCCACGGCCCTGGACGAGGCGGAAAGCGCCCGGGTGTTCGAGGTGATCGGGTGAAGTTTCTCTGCCTCGACTGCGACGAGCAGATGCAGTTCGCCGAACGGCAAGTGCCGGGGGACGGGACGTTCGCGGCGGCGTTCCGCTGCCCACGGTGCGGCCGATCGGTGGCGCTGCTCGCGAACCCGATGGAGACCCAGCTCGTCGGCTCGCTCGGAGTGCGGATCGGGGGCCGCACGCTCGACGCGCCCCCGCTGGAGATGGTCCGCGGCGCGATCCAGGGCCGCGACGACGCGTTCGTCGACGAGGACCACGCGCGCCGGTCGGTGTGGAGCGGGGCGGCGGAGGAGCGGTTGTCCCGCGTGCCCACGTTTGTGCGCGGCATGGTGAAGCGGATCTACGCCGACTACGCCGCGCAGCGCGGGATCACGGAGATCACGCCCGAGGTCATGGACCGGGCGCGGGGCGATCTGGGTCTCGAAGAGATGTAGCGTGGCAACGATCGACCGGGAGGTCGGCGATCTCCGGATCGCGATCGACTCCTCGCTCTGCGTGGCGTTCGCCGACTGCGTCACGATCGCGCCGGAGGCGTTCCACGTGAGCGACGACGGGATCGTCGCGTTCGTCGAGCCGCAGCGGGTCGAGCGCGGGCGGCTCATCGCCGCCTGCGACGCGTGTCCGGTGGACGCGTTGCTCGTGTGGGATGCTACCGGCAACCCGCTGGTGCCTTGACACCCCTCGAGGAGCGTGAACATGTACCGTGAAGTCTTCGTTCCCGTGGACAACTCGCAGCACTCGGACTGGGCCGTCGATCGCGCCATCGAGCTCGCCGCGGCCCCGGGGGTGAACGGTCGGATCACGGGCAGCCACGTGTACGCGGCCCGCTTGCACGATATCCGGTTCCGCCAGCTCGAGACGGGTCTCCCCGCGAAGTTCCAGACTGCAGAAGAGATCAAGCGCCAGCGCAAAGTCCACGACAAGCTCATCGAGAAAGGCCTGCAGCTGATCTCCGACTCGTTCCTCGATCAGGTGGAGAAGCGGTGCGCCGCTCGCGGCGTACCGCTGCGGCGCCAGTTGCTCGAGGGAATCAACTACGAGGAGCTCGTCAAGGAAGTGAACCGCGGCGCGGGACAACTGCCGAGTCTCATCGGCTTCGACCCGAACATCGCGTCGCACTACGACGGAGGGGAAAAAGTCCGCAGCGACGTCCGGCTCGGTGAGGATGGACGCATCGTCGGCGAGGATGAGGCGCAGGCCGACAAGGTGGCCGGCTCCTCCGGCCGCGAGTACGACGTGCTCGTCATCGGCGCCCACGGGATCGGACGCCAGCGGTACTCCCAGCTCGGCGGGGTCGTGGCCCGCGTCGCCCGCGGCGTCGTGAAGGATCTCCTGGTCGTCCGCGACGACAAGTCGCTCACCGGCGGAGCGCTCCTGGTGTGCGTGGATGGCTCGTCATACAGCTACCGGTCGATGCGGGTCGGGCTCGAGCTGGCCCGGACGTTCCGGGCCAAGCTCTACGTGTGCAGCGCCTTCGATGTCGAATACCACCATGCGGTGTTCGGCAACATCAAGGATGTCCTGTCGGAGCGCGCGTCGAAGGTGTTCAAGTTCGAGGAACAGGAAGAGCTCCACAACAACATCATCGACAAGGGGTTGCTCAAGCTCTCCCAGGCGAACCTCAAGCGCGCCCAGGTGATGACCCAGGAGTTCCCCGACGTGGAGCTCGTGACCCAGATCCTCATCGGCAAACCGTTCCAGGTCGTGCTGCAATGGGCGGAGGAGATCCAGCCGAGCCTGCTCATCGTCGGACGCCACGGGGGACACCGGATCACGGGCACCGACATCGGCTCGCAGGCGGACAACCTGTTGCGCCTCGCGCCGTGCAATGTGCTCGTCACCGGCACGGTGGGGCTCCGTCCCGAGGACATCCCATGGATCGAGGAGGATGGCCAGGCCGGACTGCCGTGGGCGCCCGACGCCGAGGTGCGCATCCTGCGCGTGCCGCCCTTCGCGCAGGGGATCGCGCGGCGCGCGGTGGAGGAATTCGTCATGGAGCACGGCGGTGATATCGTCACTACCCGCCGACTCGACGACGCCATCCAGAAGCTTTTGCCGACCCACATGCAGCTGATCATGGGCATCGGCGACGCGGAAGAGATCGCGCGTGCCGAGGTGAAAGCCGAGGAGCAGCTCGCCCAGACCCTGGTGCTGGGCAACGACGCCGACGCCTCGCCGGCCGGGGCGATGGTCGAAGCGCGGTGTCCGGTCCCTCCCTACCACGTCTCGACGCGCCCGCGGACCGTCGCCGATCCGCCGGTGTGGACCGGCGAAGCGTTCGAGCGGCTCAAGGCCGTCCCGCTGATCGCACGCCCGCTCGCCCGCAACACCGTGGAGAAGTTCGCCCGCAATCACGGTGTGTGGCGGATCACCACACAGGTCATGGACGAGAACAAGCAGGCGATGATCGAGGCGGACGAGTTCGACGCCGGGACGATGATGGGGATGTTTCGCGAACTGCGGGCGCGGCAGATCCGGGCGGAGGCCGAGGGGGGAGACGCGCTGTCGCCGGAGATGCGCCGGTTCATCGAGGAGGCCAAGGCCGCCGGGGTGTCGCGCTGTCCGATCCGGGACATCGAGGAGAAGGCCTCCGCCTGCCCGGTCGACTTCAAGACGATGTCGCCCGCGGACGCGAAGGCGGCGCTCCAGAAAGTGCTACAGCAGGAAACCGAGGGCGGCGGCGGCGGGTCCTAGCGGGGCCGGCGGAGCGCGAGCGCCGTCGCCAGCGCCGCGAGGCCCAGGGCGGCGGCGGCCAGCGTGAAGGCCCCGCCCGCCGTCAGGCCCACCGATCCGCGCACCTCGACGGTCGGCGCCTGCCCCTCACCCCCTCGGCGCCAATCGCGCACGCTGCCATCGTCCCGGCGGATCCGGACCGGAAACACGAGTGTGGTGCGCCGGGCCGTCGCCGCGAGGCGGGCGAAGAAGGGAAACTCCCGAAACGCGCCCCGCACGAGTTGTCCCCCGTCCCAGGTGATCGTCTGCGGTGATGAATCGGTCGCCGCCGCGGCAAGAGCGGCCCATCCGGGCGGTGCGTCGACCCCGAGGATCGCGAGCGCTTCCGGGATCTCGACACGGACGGCCACGACGGCGGCGTCGAGGGGATTGGCCACCTGCACCGCGAAGCGCACCAGATCGGCCGGTTCCACCGTGCGGGGACCGATGGTGACTTGTGCCGAAAGGGTTGGCGTGGCGGCGAGCGCGGCCGTCAGGAGCAGGTGGCGTTTCCGCATGCTTGGCGCATGAATCTACGCCGCCTCCCGATCAGCGCCAACGTGTTCGGTCGTCTTGACACCTCTTCCCACAGCCGTCATACTCGCCACCCTCACCACGGAGGGAGCAGCATGACGGACGTCGACGTGAGCACCGTGAGCCGCCGCGTGGAGATTGTGGACGGGACGGCGCGTCTCCTGGAGGATGGAGCGGTCGCCCAGGAGCTCGCCATTCTCGAGCTGCCGGAGAAATTCGTCCAGTGGCAGCTCGACTACAAGAGGCGGGTGTACGACGCGATCGCACGGGATGAGTACATCGCCTTCAACGCCGGGCACCTCCCCGTTGTGGGAACGTGGGACGATCAGGGTCTCGTGCCAAACCTCGCGAACAAAGGGGTGGGATTCACACCCAAGGACGAGCACCTGGAACACTACGTGCGACTCGTGGAGCATGCGGTGGAGCGTATCCAAGCCCTGCCACCGCACGCGGTCGACCAGACTCGAGAGCTGCGCATCACGACCGCGCGCGAGTTCTATGCCCACCCCGAGCACATCGATTGGCGCCGGCTCGGACTGCTGGAGATCTTCGAGGGCGACACCTACCGGAACCTCACTCGCCGCCCACTCGCCTCGGTGTTATGGACCGGGCAGTCGCCCGTGTTTGTGAGCTTCCAGGTGAACTGCGCGGTGGAGATCATCCCGACGGACCATCCGCGGTACCGCTTCTCCTGGGCGATGCGGCGGCTGTTCGAGTACGAGCCGTTCCACGTCGTGCAAACGATGTTCCCCTACGCCTATACGTTCTGGGTGTACGGCTGGCACGACAAGACACCGAAGCGACGTCATAAGTGAACGAGGTCCGCGTGGCAGACCTCGCCGCGCTGATCGCTGCGGTGCGCGGAAACCTCACCCCCTGTCCCCCTCTCCCTGAGGGGAGAGGGGGGACTCGGAGACTGTACCTCGTGGCTGGGACGTCGCATCTCGCCGAGGGCTGGCGGGAGCGCGTGTCGCGTCTCGATCTGGCCGGCGACCCCGGCACGATCGACGTGGCGGTGCGCGAGGCCGGCGCGGCGCTCGAGCTGCCGGTCAGGTGGGAGTCGCCCGCCGACGTGATCCCCCTGCCCGCAGGAGCGGCCGAGCGGGCCCGGGCGGTGCCTCCGGAGGTGGCCGGTGCGGGAGGTGGGCTCGAGATTTTGCACTTCGACCCCTACAGCGTGGTGCTGCGACTGGTGGCGCGGGGGGATGAGCCCGATTATGTGGCGGCGCTCGAGTACCTGCGACGTGGGTGGGTGGACCTGGCGCGGCTCGAGACGTTGCTCGCCGACGTGGTGCCGCGGTTCACGAACGAGACCCTGGCGCAGGATCCGGCGGAATTCCGGAGGAAGTTCCGCGGGTTGCGGCAACTCTATGCTAGGGATCTGGGGGAGGTCCGGTGGATCGCGTGAGGTCCGCTTCCGTCGAAAGCTCCTACGTCCCCCACGTCGTCGCCTGGAACCTCACGCGACGCTGCAATCTCGCGTGCGCCCACTGCTACATTGCGGCTGGGCCGACCGAATCGGCGACGGGCGAGCTGCCGACCCCGGATTGTCTCCGGATCGTCGATGAGATCCTCGCCGTCAACCCCAGCCCGATGCTCATCCTGTCGGGCGGGGAGCCGCTGCTGCGTGAGGACCTGGAGGAGATCGCCCGCTATGCCACCTCCCGCGGCGCGACGGTGGTGGTGGGGACGAACGGCACGGGGCTCAGCGACACGCGGATCGCGGCGCTGAAGGCCTCGGGGGTGCGCGGAGTCGCGGTCAGCGTCGATTCGCTGCGCTCCTCCTACCATGACAACTTCCGGCACGGGCGCGGCGCCCTTGAGGAGACGCTGGCGGCCGTGCGCTGCCTGCGCGACCAGCGGATGGATGTGGTCATCCAGACGACCGTCACCAAGGGGAACCGCGCCGAGCTCGCGCGTCTCGTGGACTGGGCGGCCGACGTGGGCGCCGTCGCCTTCAACTGCTACTTCCTCGTCGCGACCGGACGCGGCGCGGCGCTGGGCGACCTCGCGCCGGCCGACTACGAAGCCGTGCTCGCCGACCTGGCGGGCTGGCAGCGGGACTACCGCGGGCGGGTGATGGTTCGCGCAAAGTGCGCCCCGCACTTCATGCGACACGTGCATCAGGTGGACCCGGAATCGCCGATCCTCAATTACGAGACCCGCTGCCCCTGCGGCACCCAGTACTGTCGCATCACCCCCGACGGCAAACTCACCCCCTGTCCGTACCTGCCGGAAGCTGCGGGCGATCTGACGCACGCGTCTTTCGGCGAGATCTGGCGGAGCTCCCCGCTGTTCCGGCGCCTTCGAGGCGGGTCATTGGGCGGCAAATGCGGCGTGTGCGAATACCGCCGGCTCTGCGGGGGTTGCCGCGCCCGGGCATTCGCGGTGGAGGGCGACGTGCTGGCGGCCGACCCGTCGTGTCTGTACGAGCCGACGGGGGAGACGCCCGTGATCGAGCGGCTGAGCGCGGTCACCTACGGCGTCGAGTTCAAGCCGGCGCTGGCGTGGTCCGAGGTCGCCCGGGCGCGCATGGCGCGCATTCCGTCGTTCGTGCGCGGCGTGGTGATGCAGCGGGTGGAGGAGTACGCCCGCCAGCGCGGCTTGAGCGAGGTGACGCCCGAGATGTTGTCCGAGATTCGCAGCGCGATGCCGATCGATTTCTCCAAACGCAAGCCCTTTTTCGTCACTGACGACTGATGACTGACGGCTTGTTGCTTCTCCAAGCAGCGATTGACTCGATCCCGGCGTACCGGGAGTTCCCAGTGATCGGCGCGCGGGCGGCGGTGTGGATCACGGCGGAAGTGCACCTCATGTTCGCGGCGTTCGTGCTCGGTGTGCCGATGTTCGCGGTGGTGGCGGAGGCGATCGGCATCTTCAACAAGGAAGAACGCTACGACCGGCTGGCGAAGGAGTTCACGCGCCTCTTGCTCGTCGCCTACAGCGCCACCGCCATCTGGGGCGCCCTGCTCACCTTCGCGCTGATCACTCTCTATCCGCGGTTCATGAGCCACCTGACGGCGGTATTCGGGCCCACGATGTGGCTCTACGCCGCTCTGTTTCTGTTTGAGTCGTTCACGCTGTATCTGTACTACTACGGGTGGGAGCGGTGGAAGGTCGGCCGCGCCAAGTGGGTGCACTGGGGGCTCGGGATCCTGCTCAACGTGTGGGGCACGATCGTGATGTTCATCGCCAACTCGTGGCTCACCTACATGATGAGCCCACCGGCGGGCGTCACGGCGGACACCGTTCCCGGCAGCATCAAGCTGTGGACGGCGATCGCCACGGCGACGTGGATGCCGATCAACATCCACCGGCTGATCGCCAATGTGGTGTTCGGCGGCGCCATCGTCGCGGCGTACGCGAGCTACCGCTTTCTCGCGGCCCAGAGCGACGAGGAGCGCGCGCACTACGACTGGATGGGCTACGTCGGGAACTTCATCGCGATCTCGGCGCTGATCGTGCTGCCGTTCGCCGGCTACTGGCTGGGCCGCGAGATCTACGAGTACGACCAGTCGATGGGGATCACCATGATGGGCGGCTTCATGAGCTGGTTGTGGGTGATCCAGGCGTTCCTCATCGCCGTGTTGTTCTTGACCGGCAACTATTACCTGTGGCTGGGGATGGGGCGGATTCCCGGCGCCGAGCGGTTCCGGCCCTACACCAAGTGGCTGCTCGCGATCCTGGTGGTCGGAGCGATCGTCTGGGGCACCCCGCACACGATGATCGCCAGCTCCCAGGAGCTCGCGGCGATGGGCGGCTCCCACCACCCCTTTCTCGGCGTGCTCGGCGTGATGAGCGCGAAGAACACGGCTGTGAACCTGATGATCCTCACCACCTTCCTGTCGTTCCTTATGTACCGGCGTGCCAACAAGCGGCCGGTCGTTCGTTGGGCGCGCACCGGCACCCAGATCCAGGCCACGATGTTCCTGGTCGCGGCGGCGGTCGTGCTGTATTTCGGCATTCGCGGCTACTTCGTGGAAGCGATCGTCCGGATCGGCTACAGCGTGTATCAGGTGCTCGCCGTGTTGGCGTGCATCGTGGGCGCGACGGTTATCGACGTCATGCTCGGCCGTGGCGCCGAGTCGCGCGGTGCGATCCTATGGGGGAAGATGCCGCCGCGGTCGCAGTACGCCCTGTTCATTCTCGCCGTGACCTTCACCTGGCTCATGGGCCTGATGGGGTTCGCCCGCTCCGGTGTCCGCCAGCACTGGCACGTGTGGCAGGTGATGCAGGACACGAGCAAGTACGCCGCGACGCCGGCGCTGGGCTACGCGGCGGAAATGATCAGCGTGTGCGTCCTGATCTTCCTCACGCTCGTGGGGTTCGTCTTTTGGCTGGGCGGTCTCGCCGAGAAGTCGACCTTCGCCGATGCGACGGGGAAGGCGGGCACCCATGTGGCGCACTAACCTCCGCATCGTCGCGGTGGTTCTCGGGACGCTCGGGTTCTATACCCTGATCGCCAACAAGATCCCCCAGGTCCAGTCGGAAGTGCCGAAGGCACTGACGCTCGGCGCCGACGTCACGCCGGAGCAGTTGGTCGCAGCCGGGGAACAGGTTTACACCGGCATCGGCGGCTGCGCCACCTGCCACGGCCTCGGTACCCGCGCCCCGAACTTGCTCACCGACGAGGCCGGCACCGGACCCATCGGGATCCGCTGCGGCCGGCGAGAGCCCGGGAAAAGCTGCAAGCAGTACCTCTACGAGTCGCTCGATAACCCCACGGCCTACGTCGTGAGCGGCTACCAGGCAATCATGCCGGTGATGACGCGCCAGCTCCCCCCCAACCAGATCTGGGCGGTGATCGCGTTTCTCGAGTCGCAAGGCGGCACGGTGGATGTCACGGCGTCCGACATTCCGGTGCAGGCGTCGACGCCAGCGGGCGGCGCGAGCCCGGGGGGCGCGAGTGGCGCCGCGTTCGCCGGCGGGAGCACCGATCCCCAGGCGCTCGTGAACGCCGCCGGGTGCATCGGCTGCCACACGCTGAACGGCGCCGGCGGCGCGGTCGGCCCCGATCTCACCCGCGTCGGCGCGCGCCGCAGCGCCCAAGCGATCCGCCAGAAGATCCTCGACCCGGCTTCCTCGGTGACCAAGGGGTTCGAGCAGTTCGCCGGCGTCATGCCCAAGACCTTCGGCACCATGATGAACGCCGCGCAGCTCGAGGCGCTGGTTCAGTATCTGGCGGCCCGCAAGTGAGCGCGCTCAAGCACCCCTTCTGGCAGGCGGTCGCGATCCTCGTCATCGCGTTCGTCCTGATTCAATTCGGCATCCCGTTGCTCCCCGGAAGCGCGGTCGTGCCCGCGAGCGTAGTGCTCCAGTACATGGCCACGGTGCTGGTCGGCGTGCTCATCTACGTGAGCGACAATGAGGAACGGTGGCGGCAGTTCCAGGAGCCGATCCACGCCATGCTGGTGGAACGCCGTCTCCGGCTGGTGCGCGGGGCGCTGCTGGTCTTGGTGCCGGCCCTGGTCGGATGGATCGCCTACGGCCAGGTGCGGACCGGAGTCGCGGCACCCCCGAACCTCCGCTCGATCCACCCCGCTCCACCCGCCGAGATCACGTTCCGCGGGCGGTCGATCACGCTCACCGGGCTCGAGAATCCGCTGCGGGCCTTCCCCGACTCGCTTACCAGCTTCGCGGCCGAGGGGAAACGGATCTACTACCAGAATTGCCTACCGTGTCACGGCGACAATCTCGACGGGCAGGGGCACTTCGCGCATGGATTCAACCCGCTGCCCGCCAACTTCCAGGACAACGGCACCATCGCCCAGCTCACCGAGAGCTTTGTCTTCTGGCGAATCGCCAAAGGCGGGCCCGGCCTGCCGCGCGAGGGGACGCCCTGGAATTCGGCGATGCCGAAGTGGGAGGACTTCCTCACGGAGCGCGACATTTGGCTGGTCACCCTGTTTCTGTACGAGCAGACGGGATGGAAGCCCCGGACGTGGGAAAAACACGGGGAAGCGGGAAGCGGGAAGCGGGAAGGGTCGTGAGCGTGCGGCTATTGCTATTGGGCACCGCGTGGTGCGTTTTCCCCTTCCCCCTTCCCGCTTCCCCCGTCCCCCAGGACACGACGGCCGGCCGAGCCGTGTACGAAAAATGGTGCGCCGGCTGCCACAGCGAGACGGGCGCCGGCGATGGGCCGGCCGCGCCCTACATGCTGCCGCGCCCGCGTGATTTCACCGGCGCCATCTTCAAGATTCGGACGACCGCGAGCGGCCAGCTGCCGAGCGACGCGGACTTCATGCGGGCGATCGACCTGGGCCTCCCGGGCACGGCGATGCCCGGGTGGAAGGACCGGCTGACCGACCGCGAGCGCCGTGATGTCATGGCATACATCAAGACGTACTCCGCTTTCTTCGCCGATACGACTCAACGACCGACGCCGCTGGAATTCGGCAAGGCGCCGGGTGGCGGCACGAGCGCTGAAGCATTGCGGATCGGGCGGCTATTCTACGACTCGCTCGCGTGCCGCAAGTGCCATGGCGATGCCGGTCGCGGGGACGGCCCATCGGCGCCGACGCTCCACGACGACGCCGACTTCCCGATTTTCGCCGCCGATCTGACGCAGAACTGGCGCTTTCGCGGCGGCGGCACGGTCGAGGACATCTATCACCGGCTGCGCACGGGGATCGACGCAACGCCCATGCCGTCGTTCTCCGACCTGATCGACCAGAAGGTCCTCACCGAAGAAGAGCTGTGGCGGCTGGCGCAGTACGCCCGCAGCCTGTCGCCGGAGCGGCCGCCCGAGGTGCGCGACGTGATCCACGCGGCCCAGCTCGCCCAGCCCGTGCCCGTCTCGCCCCACGATTCAGCCTGGAGCAGGGTCGAACGCTACTGGTTTCCGCTCGTCGGCCAGGTGATCCACAAGCCGCGCTGGTTCACCCCGGCGGTGAGCGGTGTCTGGGTCCAGGCGGTGCACGATGGCCAGTCGCTCGCCCTGCGGGTGAGCTGGGACGACCGCTCCCGGAGTCCGGACTCCGCTTGGCTCGAGCATACCGGCCGGGTGCTCGCGTCCGTAGCCAGCGACGACTCCACGCCGCAGGAACCGGCCCTGTGGCCCGACCGGCTGGTCGTCCAATTCCCCGTGGCGCTGCTGGAGGGTCCCCAGGCCATGGAGCGTCCCTATTTTCTGATGGGGTCGGCCACCCAGCCCGTGTACCAATGGCGCTGGACGAGTGGGCCCATCGAGGACACCTTAGGTGCGGCCGGACTCGCCCGAGGAATCGAGCGCTTCGACCCTCTGGTGGATGCGACGCTGCGGGCCCAAGCGGTGTATGACCAGGGCCAATGGCGCGTGGTTTTCACCCGCTCGCTTGCGACCGTGGACACTTCGAACCAGCTTCAATTCCGGGCGGGGCGGGCCATATCGGTGGCGTTCTTCGCCTGGGACGGGTCGAATGGAGAGACCGGGCCGCGAATGGCCGTCAGCTCATGGTATTTCCTCTCCCTCGACACACCCACCCCACCACGGGTGTTTGTGTCTCCGGTTCTCGCCATGATGGTGACGCTCGGCCTGGGATGGATGGTGGTCCGACGGGCGCAACGGCGTGCGCGGTAGACAGGGCGATAGACGGAGAGTGTGTGGAATGCAGACCGTGCGTGCACCGGTCGCTGGATTGTCAATCCTGGATTCTGACTACGGGGAGGCATGATGCGGACGCATAGGATGGGTGTGACGCTCGTGGCAGGCTTGGTGGTGCTGTGCATGGGTGAGCGGGAAAAGAACGGCACCGCACAAACAGCGGCATCAGGATCCGCCGGGGCGGGAGACGTCGCGGCGCAGGCAGGGGCGACCATTACAGGCAAGGTGAAGTTCACGGGTGCGAGGCCCGTGATGGCGAAGATCGACATGAGCGACGAGCCGGTCTGCAAGGGCAAGTACCAGGCGCCGCCGACCAAGGAGGACGTGGTGGTCAGCCCGAACGGCATGCTGGCGAATGTGTTCGTGTACGTGAAAGCCGGCCTGCCGGCGACCTACAAGGCGCCGGCAGCGACCGCGCCGGTGGTGCTCGACCAGGATGGCTGCCGCTACAAGCCGCACGTCTTCGGGATCCTGGTGGGCCAGACGATGTCCATCAAGAACTCCGACGGCATCGCGCACAACATCAAGGCGAAGGGCGTGAAGAACCGCCCCTTCAATATCAGTCAGCCCACTACGATGACGACCCCACGCACCTTCTCGGCGCCGGAGGTGATGGTGGCGCTCGAGTGCAACGTACACGGCTGGATGAAGGCCTATGCCGCGGTGCTGCCCCACACCTTTTCCGCGGTGAGCGGCGCAGACGGCAGCTTCAAGATCTCCGGCCTTCCCCCCGGCACCTACACCATCGAGGCCTGGCACGAGCGCTACGGCGCCCAGACCGCGACGGTCACGGTGACGGGAGCCGAGACCAAGACCAACGACTTCACGTTCGCCGCCCGCTAGGAGGTCGTTCCAATGGATTGGTGGCTGCCCGTACAAGCCTCGACCATCGCCCCGCAAATCGACGGGATGTTCACGGCGATTCTGATCATCACGGGGCTCGCGTTCGTGATCGTTGAGGGCGGGCTGGTCTGGTTCGCCATCAAGTACCGCGCCCGCCCGGGCCGGAAGGCGCACTACACGCACGGCAACGTCAAGGCCGAGTACGTTTGGACGGCCGTGCCGGCGGTAGTGTGTGTGGGGCTCGGGCTGGTGAGCAACCACTACTGGACGCAAATCAAAGGCCGCGACAGCGTGCCGGCCGACGCCTATCCGATCAAAGTGCACGCGAAGCAGTTCGAATGGTTGTTTACTTACGCGGGGCCGGACAACCAGCTCGGAACGGACGACGACGTCCCCGAGGTACGCAACAAGCTGCACGTGCCGGTGGGGCGGCCGGTGGTGCTGGAGGAGGAATCCGAGGACGTCATCCACTCGGTTTTCGTGCCGGCGTTTCGCCTGAAGCAGGACGCGGTGCCCGGAATGCAGATCCGGGCCTGGTTTATCGCGACGCGGCCGGGAGAGTACGAGTTGGCCTGCGCGGAGCTCTGCGGGATGGGCCACTACAAGATGCGCGCGAGGGTCGTCGCCGAGTCGAAGGCGGAATTCGACGCCTGGCTGGCGAAGGCCGCGCAGGGGGACATCGAATGACCAGCGTCGCCGCTACGCCGCATGCCGGTCTTGCCGCTCACGCGCCGACCAGCTTCTGGCGCAAGTACATCTTCTCGACCGACCACAAGATCATCGGCATCCAGTTCCTGTTCTTGAGCTTGTTCTTCCTGCTGTTAGGGGGGGTGCTGGCGATGCAGATGCGCTGGCAGCTCGGCTTCCCCGGCCAGGCGATGCCGGGGGGCGGGATCCTGCCCGAGACGATGGCGCCGGGCGGAGTGATTCTCCCCGAGTATTACATCCAGCTCGTGACGATGCATGGCACCTTCATGGTGTTCTTCGCCATCATGCCGCTGCTCGTCGGGGTGTTCGCCAACTTCCTCATCCCGCTCAAGCTCGGCGCCCACGACATGGCGTTCCCGCGCATCAACATGGCGTCGTTCTGGTTCGCGTTCCTCGCCGGGTCCGTGATGCTCGCGAGCCTCTTCGTCCCCGAGGGCGCGGCGCGGGCGGGCTGGACGATGTACGCGCCGCTGTCGGCCCGGCCGGACCTGTCCGGCGCCGGCCTCGGCATGCAGCTCTGGTGCGTGTCGATCGTGCTGCTCGGCCTCTCGTCCATTCTCGGATCGCTCAACTACATCACGACAATCATCAACAATCGCGCCCCGGGGATGTCGTGGTTCCGGATGCCGTTGTCGGTGTGGTCGTTGTTCATCACCGCGATCCTCGGCCTGCTCGCCCTCCCGGTCTTGTCGGGCGCGGCGATCATGCTGCTCTTCGATCAGACCATCGGGACGCACTTCTTCAATCCTCCCGCTGGCGGCCAGCCGCTCCTGTGGCAGCATTTGTTCTGGTTCTTCGGCCATCCCGAGGTCTACATCCTGATCCTCCCGGCGATGGGTATGGCGTCCGACATCATCGCCAACGGCTCGCGCAAGCCGGTGTTCGGCTACCACTCCATGGTGTTCGCGATCGTCGCGATCGGATTCCTCGGCTGGCTCGTGTGGGGCCATCACATGTTCATGAGCGGCATGAACCCGACCCTGGGCTCGTCGTTCATGATCTCGACGATGGTGATCGCCGTGCCTTCGGCGATCAAGACCTTCAACTGGATGGGGACGATGTGGCGCGGGAACCTCCGGTTCCACGTGCCGATGCTGAACGCGGTCGCGTTCGTGGCGATGTTCGTGATCGGCGGGCTGTCCGGGATCTTCATGGCGGCGACGCCGGTCGACATCCATATCCACGACACCTACTTCATCGTGGCGCACCTGCATTACGTGCTGTTCGGCGGCAGCTTGTTCGCGCTGTTCGGCGCCATCACCTACTGGTACCCGAAGATGTTCGGGCGGCTGATGAACGAGCGGTGGGGCAAGATCCACTTCTGGCTGACGTTCGTGCTCTACAACCTGGTGTTCTTCCCGATGCACACGTTGGGGATGGGGGGGCACATGCGTCGGATCTACGACCCGACGATCTACGACTTCCTCAAGCCCTACCAGCCGATGAACCAGTTCATTTCGATCTGCGCGTTCATCTTGTTCGCGGTGCAGGCGATCTTCGCGCTGAACTTCGTCATCAGCCTGTTCCGGGGCCCCCGGGCGCCGCAGAACCCGTGGCAGGACAACGGACTCGAATGGACACTCCCGAATCCGGCACCGCACGGCAACTGGGAGCGGGTGCCCACGGTGTACCGCGGTCCCTACGAGTTCAGCTCACCGCTCGTCGAGGAGGACTACCTGCCCCAAACCCGGAAGCTCCCCGCGGACCGTGAGCCGGCCGTTCTGGCGGGAGGGGCGCCGTGACGCACGCCACCCACTCCGCGATGCGCCCCCCCTTCCCGGCCGAACCAGGGGTGGACGCCCACAACCTCAAGCTCGGGATGTGGGTGTTCCTGGCATCCGAGGTGATGTTCTTCACCGCGCTGATCGGGTCCTACGTGATCCTCCGGTTCGGGGCGCTCGGGGAGTGGGCGAGGCCGGGAGTCGTATTGAACATCCCCGTGACGGCGTTCAACACGTTCCTGTTGATCTGCTCGTCGGTGTCGATGGTCAAAGCCTTCGCCGCGATCGCCGATGGGAATCAGAAGATGCTCAAGGTCTGGTTGCTGCTGACGATCATCGGTGGCGCCATGTTCGTGGGCGTCCAGGTGTACGAGTACACCCACCTCATCCACCGCGGCCTGCTGCCGAGCGGCGTGCGCGAGGGGAGCGAGCTCGCCGAGCTCGTGGTGAACGGGACGCTCCCCGAGACGACGATGGGCCTGTACGGCTCGACCTTCTACACGATGACCGGTTTCCATGGCTTTCACGTCACCTGCGGCGTGATCTCGATGACGTACCTGTTCTTC
>Ga0326597_10007356_pt1 | contig 14991 bp, 12 predicted proteins | sample RVTome_12_FD_203789 | JGI IMG/M metagenome (GOLD analysis project Ga0326597, IMG submission 203789) | Soil microbial communities from uranium-contaminated site in the Upper Colorado River Basin, Wyoming, United States - RVT100D185 | ecosystem: Environmental > Terrestrial > Soil > Contaminated >... | reverse complement strand
GATGGAGTCTCACGAGCGGAAGCGCGAGCTGTGGTTTCCCGCGGATCTCCTGGGCGCTCCGCCCGATACCTCCCCGGAGGAGTTTCTCAGAAGCCTTCAGGCCCAGGCGGCGGGCATTCCGGATCCGGTACGAGCCGCCCTGGCGCTCAATATGCTCACCGAGGAGGGGCTGCCTCACTTCCATCGGCTACTCGCCGTCTTTCTGGGTGACGAGAGCCACTGGCGTCTATGGAACAATCTGTGGACGGCGGAGGAGGATCGGCACGGCCAGATCCTGCACGATTACACCCGGGACACCCGACTGTTCGACCAGCGGAAAATCGAGGAGATGCAGTTCGAGTACCTGCGCCGGGGATTTCACCCGGAGTGGGATCGGGACCCCTACCGAGTGTTCGCCTACACCACGGTCCAGGAGCGCGCCACCCAGTTCTCCCACAGTGAGACCGGCCGGATCGTAGGCGAATACGAGCCCCGGTTGGCGGAAGTCCTGAGTCACGTCGCCAAGGACGAAGCCCGCCACTATGCGTTCTATCGGAGCGTGTTCGAGGAAATCCTCAAGCGCGACCCCGACCGGGCCCTCCACGCCGCCTCCTTCATCCTTCCGGCGATCGATATGCCGGGGGTATCGATGCCCGGCTTCAAGGAGCTCGCCGAGGTCATCCGGCGCGCCGGGATCTACGGCCCTCGCGACTATCTCCGCATCGTGCAGGAGCAGATCCGCTACTGGAAGATCGAGAGTCTCCAAGGCCTGAACGACCTGGGGCGGATCGCGCAGGAGAAGATCCTGGGGATCCCCGCCCGGCTCAAGCGCATCGCCGAAATCATGGAGACTCGAAGCCGCGCGAAAACGTTCTGTTTCGAGGTGGTGTTCAACCGCGAATTCGCGATGGAATGAGCCGATTGACTCGTGGGATCGCCCTGGCGGCCGCCCTGGTGGCCGCCTGTGGCGGAGGCGGAGACCGGAGCAAGCCCGCCCCGGAACGGACGCGAGGGGATTTCCCGCCTGACCAGCGAGACGCCGAGACCTTGGGTCGGGAGGTTTTCGAGCTAGTGGACCGGGCCGTGGACTACCGGGGCTCCCATCGGGGCCGGCCCGCCTCTTCCTTTCGGCAGATGGGCATCGACAGCCTGACCCCGACGACGGTGCGACGGCTGGTCAATCTCGCGCGCGAGCCGGTGGTGACGGTGGCGTTCCGCAGGACCGCCACGCGGGAGGTCACGTCCTGCCGGGGAGATAGTCAGATCTTGGAGGAGGCTGCCGTCAACGGAGGCCGCTTCACCCTGATGTGCACGACCGGCACCGGAGCCCAGCGGCCGATCCGGGTCGGCGAGCTGTCACCCGGCCCCTGACCCGTCCCTTCCCGCCGACCGGATGCCCTTCGTCGCGCTCGACTTGATCGCCCGCACCGTGGTCGTTGCGGCCCTCGCGTATGCGTCGGCCGTCGCGCTGACGCACTGGGCGGTCCGCGGCCGGAGGATCTCGCCGTTCGGGGCCTGGCCCCGCTTCATCCGCCGGGTCAGTGACCCGATTCTCCTGCCGCTGGAGCGAAGGGTGGCCCGGTCAGGGGGAAATCCCCAGGACGCGCCGCTCTGGCTGGTCGGGATCGTCGTCGGCGGGGGACTGTTGCTGCTGACCCTGGCGCACTGGCTCATCGGGGTCATGGCCACCGCCGGGGCGATGGTCTCGGGAGGGCCGCGGGTTTGGCTCCGGGCGCTGGTGAGCCTGGCCTTCACCATCGTCATGGCGGCCATTTTCATCAGGGTGATCGTCTCCTGGTTCGGTGTGTCGCCCCATCGGCCGGTGATGCGGCCTCTGGTCGTTCTCACCGAGTGGATCGTCGGCCCTATCCGTCGGGTGATGCCGCCGGTGGGCATGTTCGACTTCAGCCCCATGGTGGCCTGGCTCATCCTCTGGGTGGCCCGCAGCCTCGTGCTGGGGATCATCTGATCGAAGCCACCGCGGCCGGCGTTCGCCTACGGATCCGGGTGCAGCCCCGCGCCTCCCGAACCGAAGTGGTCGGCCCCTACGGCGGGGCGCTGAAGATACGACTCGCGGCGCCGCCGGTCGACGGCGCGGCCAACGCGGCGTTGATCCGCTTTCTCGCCGACCGGCTCGGGGTGGCCGCCTCGGCGGTGACCCTGGTGGCCGGGGGGGGCGGGCGCTCGAAGGTGGTGGCGGTCGCCGGCATCGGCACCGAGGAGGCGGCTCATCGCCTCGGCGTGTGACCCTTGCCGCCGGGCGGCGCGCCGTTAGCTTTCGCGGGGACAACTGGAATCGTGGCGATTTGCGCTGCTTGCGGCCACGTTAAACATCCGCTAAAACGCTCCCCCTGAGGCGTTTTGGCTTCAGGTTTTTTGGTTTTGGAGACCGCGCGTGTCCCTCGATCCCGGCGCTCCCGCTTCACCCGACCCCGTCGCCGCCCGCGCGGCTCGGCTCGCCGCGCTCGAGTCCTGCCTCGGCGAGCGGATCCTGCTGCTGGACGGGGCGATGGGCACGATGATCCAGAGCTACCATCTGGGCGAGCAGGAGTACCGGGGCGACCGGTTCCGCGAATGGGGTCGCGATCTCAAGGGCAACAACGACCTCCTCGTTCTCACCCAGCCCGGGATCATCCGGGCGATCCACCAGGCCTACCTCGAAGCCGGCGCCGACATCATCGAAACCAACACCTTCAACTCCACCGCGGTGTCGATGGCCGACTACGGCATGGAGCCGCTGGTCTACGAGCTTAATCACGCCGCCGCCCGGCTCGCCCGGGAAACCGCGGATCAGTTCGAGCGGAACCCGGGAGCCGGGCCCCGGTATGTGGCCGGCGTCCTCGGACCGACCAACCGGACCGCCTCGCTCTCGCCCGACGTCAACCATCCGGGACGGCGGAACATCGACTTCGATGTGCTGGTCGCCGCCTATACCGAAGCCGCCCGGGGTCTGGTGGAGGGCGGAGCGGATCTGCTTCTGGTCGAGACCATCTTCGATACCCTGAACGCCAAGGCGGCCCTCTTCGCGGTCGACAGTCTCGCCGAGGCCTCCGGGGTCAGGCTGCCGCTCATGATCTCGGGCACCATCACGGACGCCAGCGGCCGCACCCTTTCGGGACAGGTCACCGAGGCGTTCTGGAACTCGGTGGCCCATGGTCGTCCGTTGAGCGTGGGCCTCAACTGCGCGCTCGGCGCCAAGGCGCTGCGCCGGTACGTGCAGGAGCTGTCCCGCATCGCGCCGGTGTTCGTGAGCGCCCATCCCAATGCCGGGCTGCCGAACGAGTTCGGCCAGTACGACGAGACCCCGGAGTACATGGCGGAGATCCTGGGCGAGTTCGCCCGCAGCGGGTTGGTCAATCTGGTCGGCGGGTGCTGCGGCACGACGCCCGCGCACATTCGGGCTATCGCCGAGGCGGTGCGCGGGGTTCCGCCCCGGCTCCGGCCGACCATCGAGCCCAGGTGCCGGCTGAGCGGGCTGGAGCCGCTGACCATCGGGCCCGAGAGCCTCTTCGTCAACGTCGGCGAGCGCACCAATGTCACCGGATCGCGCAAGTTCGCCCGCCTCATCCTGTCGGGCGACTACGAGAGGGCCATCGAGGTCGCCCGGCAGCAAGTGGAGAACGGCGCCCAGATGATCGACGTCAACATGGACGAGGGGATGCTCGACTCCCAACAGGCCATGGTGACTTTTCTCCGCCTCATCGCGTCCGAGCCCGACATCAGCCGGGTGCCGGTGATGCTCGATTCGTCGAAATGGTCGGTGCTGGAAGCGGGCCTCAAGTGTCTCCAGGGGAAGGGCGTGGTCAACTCGATCAGCCTGAAGGAGGGGGAGGAGGCTTTCGTTCGGCACGCCACCCTGGTCCGCCGGTACGGCGCGGCCGTCATTGTCATGGCCTTCGACGAGCGGGGCCAAGCCGACAGCGCCGATCGGAAGGTGGCGATCTGTACTCGGGCGTACCGGATCCTGACCGAGCGGGTCGGCTTCCCGCCGGAAGACATCATCTTCGACCCCAACATCTTCGCCATCGGCACCGGGATCGAAGAGCACCACGGGTACGCCCTCGATTACATCGAGGCCACCCGCCGGATCAAGGACACACTTCCCCACGCGCTGGTGAGCGGGGGCGTGAGCAACGTCTCCTTCTCCTTCCGCGGCAACGATCCCGTGCGCGAGGCGATCCACGCCGGGTTCCTCTACCATGCCATTCGGGCCGGGATGGACATGGGAATCGTCAACGCCGGTCAACTGCCGATCTACGCAGACATCCCGCCCGACCTGCTCGAGCGGGTGGAGGACCTGGTCCTCAACCGGCGGGACGACGCCACCGAGCGCCTTCTCGCCGTGGCGGAGTCGGTCGAGGGTCAGCTGGTCGCCCGGGCGGCGGACCTCTCGTGGCGTGACGCTCCGGTCCACCAACGCCTAGCCCACGCCCTGGTCGAGGGGATCGCGGATTATATCGTCGAGGACACCGAGGAGGCGCGGCTGCTGGCCGGCCGGCCGATCGAGGTAATCGAAGGGCCGCTGATGGACGGGATGAACATTGTCGGCGAGCTGTTCGGCGCGGGGAAGATGTTCCTCCCGCAAGTGGTCAAGAGCGCGCGCGTCATGAAGAAGGCGGTAGCGCACCTGGTGCCCTACATCGAGGCCCAGCGGGATACCGCCGCGGCCCGCAACAACGGCCGGGTACTGCTCGCCACCGTCAAAGGCGACGTGCACGACATCGGCAAGAACATCGTCGGCGTGGTGCTGCAGTGCAACAACTTCGAGGTCATCGACCTCGGCGTGATGGTGCCCTGCGCCACGATCCTGGAGACCGCCCGACGGGAGGCGGTGGACCTGATCGGCCTGAGCGGCTTGATCACCCCGTCGCTGGAGGAAATGTCGTTCGTCGCCGGCGAGCTGGAGCGAGAGGGGTTCCGCATTCCGCTCCTCATCGGTGGCGCCACGACCTCGCGGGTGCACACGGCCGTCAAGATCGAGCCCAACTATCGCGGGCCCACCGTCCACGTCCTGGACGCGTCCCGCGCGGTGGGCGTAGCCGGACGCCTGGTGAGCGACACCATGCGCGACGCCTTCGTGTCCCAACTCCGCGACGAATATCGCGAGTTGCGGGAGGAGCGGCGCCAGCGCCGGCCGGACGAGCGCCGACCGCCGATCGGCGAGGCCCGGCGGAACCGGCTGGCTCTCGACTGGTCGGCCCCGGCCCCACCGGCGCCCTGCACCATGGGGGTCACGCTGCTCGACGACTACCCGCTGGAGGATTTGGTCGGGCGGATCGACTGGACTCCTTTCTTCCAGGCCTGGGAGTTGCCGGGGCACTACCCCGCGATTCTCACCGACGCCACCGTGGGATCGGCCGCCACCAGCCTCTTCCGCGATGCCGAGGCGCTGCTGGATCGCATCGTGCGCGAGCGGCGCCTGCGGGCGCGGGCAGTGTTCGGCCTCTTCCCCGCCAACAGCGACGGTGACGACATCGAGCTCTACCGCGATGCCGGCCGTACGGCGCGGATCGCGGTGGTTCACACCCTCCGCCAGCAGATGGCCAAGCCGCCCGGACGGCCCAACCTGGCGCTGGCCGATTTCGTCGCGCCGCGGTCCAGCGGGGTGCCCGACTACCTGGGAGCGTTCGCCGTCACCGCCGGGGTCGGCCTGGACCAGCTGGTGCGCGAGTTCGAGGCGGCACACGACGACTACAGCGCCATCCTGGCCAAAGCCCTGACCGACCGCCTGGCGGAGGCCTTCGCCGAGCGGCTGCACGAGCGAGTGCGCAAGGAGTTCTGGGGATATGCCCGGGAGGAGGCGCTGGACAACGTGGGGCTGGTCCGGGAGCAGTACCAGGGCATTCGTCCGGCCCCGGGGTATCCCGCCTGCCCCGATCACACGGAAAAGCGCGCGCTCTTCGATCTGCTCCAGGTGGAAGCCAACACGGGCATCACCCTCACCGAGAGCTTCGCGATGCTGCCGACCGCGTCGGTGAGCGGCTACTACTTCTGGCACCCGCAGGCGCACTACTTCGGCGTGGGAAAGATCGAGCGGGATCAAGTGGAGGACTACGCGCGGCGCACCGGGAGGGATGTCGCCGAGGTGGAGCGCTGGCTGGCCCCCAACCTGGGCTACGAGCGCTAGCGTGCCCACCCTCCGCGACCTGCTGGCGGACGGCCGGGTCCACGTGGTGGACGGCGCCATGGGCACCATGCTCTATGGCCGCGGGGTCTTCCTCAACGTCTGCTACGACGAGCTCAACCTCAAGCAGCCGGACCTGGTTCGGGATATTCACCGGCAATATGTGCGAGCCGGAGCGGAGCTGATCGAGACCAATACCTTCGGCGCCAACCCGGTCAAGCTGGCCACCCATGGACTGGCGGGCGACACCGAGCGGATCAACGCCGCGGCCGCCGCGCTGGCGCGGGACGCCGCCGGCAAACGGGCGGCCGTCGTCGGCGCGATCGGTCCTCTCGGCGTGCGGATCGAGCCGTTCGGCGAGGTGTCGGTCGACGAGGCCCGGGAAGCGTTCGCCCGACAGGTACGAGGCCTCCTCTCCGGCGGCGTGGACGGCTTCATCCTGGAGACCTTCAGTGACGTCTCGGAGTTGTCCGCCGCCCTCCAGGCCGTTCGCCTGGCCTCCGACCTCCCGGTCATCGCGCAGATGACGGTCGGCACCGACGGAAAAACCCACTACGGAACCGACCCCTCGGTCTTCGGACCCGAACTGGCCGCCCAGGGCGTCGACGTGGTCGGGGTCAACTGCTCGGTGGGCCCCCACGGCGTGCTCGAGGCCATCGAAGCCCTGGCGCGGGTGGTGACCATCCCCCTGTCGGCACAGCCCAACGCCGGCCTCCCGCGCGAGGTGGAGGACCGCAAGATCTACATGGCCTCCCCCGAGTACATGGCGAGCTACGCGCGGCGGATGGTCGAGGCCGGGGCCCGCTTGGTCGGGGGATGTTGCGGGACGACCCCGGACCACATCCGTGCGATCGTCGGGTTCGTCCAGAGCGTGTCCCCCCGCCACGTTCACCAGGTGGGTGCGATGCCGGCGGCGGCGGCGGCGGCGGCCGACCCGATTCCCCTTGGCACCCGGTCGCGGGTCGGCGCGAAACTGGCCGCCGGGCGGTTCCTGACGACGGTAGAAATCGTGCCCCCGAGAGGAGTCGATCCCGGTCCCATGTTCGAGCAGGTTCGCCAACTGAAGGCCGCCGGGGTCGACGCGGTGAATGTTCCGGACGGCCCGCGGGCCCAAAGCCGGATGGGGGCATTACTCTCCGCCCTCATGATCCAGCGCGAGGTCGGCCTCGAGGCGGTGGTGCACTACGCCTGCCGCGACCGCAATCTGCTCGGCATGCTCTCCGATCTCCTGGGAGCCGCGGCCGCCGGCATTCGAAATCTGCTCATCATCACCGGCGATCCGCCCAAGATGGGCCCTTACCCCGAGGCCACGGCGGTCTTCGATATCGACAGCATCGGCCTGACCAACCTGGTGTCCCGCTTGAACCGGGGGCTGGACCCGGGCGGCAATCCGATCGGCCAGCCGACCCGGTTCGTCGTCGGTGTGGGCGTCAACCCTGCGGCACCCGACCCCGAGCGCGAGCTCCGCCGCTTCGCCTGGAAGGTCGAGGCCGGCGCGGAATGGGCCGTTACCCAACCGGTGTTCGATCTAGGGCAGCTCGATCGGTTTCTCCGGCAGGTGGAGAGCTTCCGGATCCCGGTTGTCGCGGGGATTTGGCCGCTGGTCTCCCTGCGAAACGCCGAGTTTCTGGCCAATGAAGTTCCCGGAGTGTCGGTGCCCGACGAGGTCGTCGACCGGATGCGCCGGGCCAGCGCGGCGGGGAAAGAGGAGGCTCTCGCCGAGGGTGTCGGGATTGCGCGTGAAATGCTGGCCGCCGTCGCCGAGCGAGTCCAGGGCGCCCAGGTCTCCGCGCCGCTCGGCCGGGTTCCCGTGGCGCTCGACGTGCTCCAGGCCATTCCGATTGAACGGGGAGGGAGCCAGGGGTTATAATGCCCCCGGGTAGCCGCCGCACCATATCACCCGGGAGCGCGACATCATGCAGGACCTGCACACCGTCACTCCCCCGCTGACCTTCCTGTCCGAAGAAGAGAACATGTTCCGCGACGCGGTTCGGGAATTCGCCGAAACCGAGGTGCGGCCCCACGTCCACGCCATGGACGAGGCCGCCCAGATGCGCCCCGACCTCATCGCGAAGCTGTTCGAGCTGGGACTGATGGGCATCGGGGTTCCGGAGCAATATGGCGGGGCCGGCGGCGGGATCTTCCTCTCGGTCCTCGCGATCGAAGAGCTGTCCCGGGTGGATGCCTCCGCGGCGATTTACGTCGACGTGCACAATACCCTGGTGAACAATGCCTTGTACCGGTGGGGCAGCGAGGAGCAACGGGCCCGCTACTTCCCCCGGCTCAGCACCGATCTCCTCGGCGCTTTCGCGCTCTCCGAGCCGGCGAGCGGCAGCGATGCCTTCGCGCTGGAGACCCGGGCCACCCGCGCCGGCGATGACTGGACGCTCACCGGGCGGAAGTTCTGGATCACTAACGGGGCCGAGGCGGGACTGTTCATCGTCTACGCCAACGTCGACCCCGGCAAGGGATACAAGGGCATCACTGCGTTCCTGGTGGAGCGGGAGTTCCCCGGCTTCTCGGTGGGCAAGAAGGAGAACAAACTGGGCATCCGGGCCTCCAGCACCACGGAGCTCATTCTGGAGGAATGCGCCGTGCCCGCGGAGAACGTCATGGGCCCGGTGGGACAGGGATACAAGATCGCCATCGAGACGCTGAACGAAGGACGGATCGGCATCGGCGCCCAGATGATCGGGGTCGCCCGCGGCGCCCTCGAAGCCGCCACCACATACGTCAAGGAACGCAGGCAGTTCGGCAAGACGATCGCGGAATTCCAAGGGGTGCAGTTTCAACTGGCCCAGATGGCGACGGACCTCGAGGCGGCCCGCCTCATGGTGTACAACGCCGCCCGCCTCAAGGACGCGGGGCAACCCTTCGCCCAGCAGGCCGCCATGGCCAAGCTCTTGAGCTCCCAGGTGGCGGATCGCACCACCTCGAGCTGTCTGGAGCTGTTCGGGGGCTACGGCTATTCCAAGGAATATCCGGCTGAGAAGTATTATCGTGACGCCAAGATCGGGACCATTTACGAAGGAACCAGCAACATGCAGCTGCAGACCATCGCCAAGCAGCTGCTCAAGTAGACCGCAGAGCCGTCCAGCAGCCAGCCCTCCCCGGCGGGGTGCCGGAGAGGGCTCGGTTTTTGGGACCGGCTGGTCGGGAATGGGACTGGTGGTTTCCATGGAAGGCCCGAGATTTGCGCGCCTTCGCCGGGTCAGGTTGGGGGCCGGTCGAGTTGACGGGACGGGTCGGGTGGCTCCATTCATTCGGGACCTGGCTCTCGTCGGGGAACCCACCCGGCAGAGCCAGTGTTGTCCTTGCACTCTCACGTCTTACGCAGGAACTCTCGTGCCCGCTGCGTCCCGCTCCACCCGTTGGGCCTTGACGCTGACCATCGCGACCTACCTGAGCGGGCCCCCGCAGCCGGTGCGGGCGCAGTTCGAGTCGCCGTGGCTCACCGCCCGGATGGATGCCTGGTACGAGCGGACGGTCCGACGGGCGCCAGGTGACTGGGGAGTCGCAGTCGCCGACCAGGGGGGCAACATCCTCTGGAGCGTCAATCCCGACCAGCCGCTGCTCCCCGCCTCGACCGTCAAGTTGTTCACCACCGGGTTCGCCCGCACGGTGCTGGGCGGATCGGCCCGGCGGGCGACGAGGGTGGTCGGGATCGGGTCGGTGGATTCGAGCACGGGCGCTTGGGTCGGCAACTGGGCCATTGAGATGAACGGCGATCCTTCGCTCGAGCGGGCCGTGGGGTCGGGGCCCACCCTGTACGATCTCGCGGTGCAGTTGTCGTCCCTGGGCATCCGGAGGCTCTTCGGACCGCTGCAGGTGGAAAGCAGCAACGGCCCCGCCGATGCCCGCTATCCCGCCGCCTGGTCGGCGCGGCATCGCGGCCGGCTCTTCGCCCCTCCGGTGGGGCCCCTCACGCTGCACGAAAACGTGGTATGGATCACGCTTCGGCCCAGCGCGAAGGTGGGAAGCCGCCCGGTGCTGATCGGCACCTCCCCCGGCGGCATCGCCTCGATGGTGACGATCAGGGCGACGACCCGCTCCGGCCGTCGCTCTCGTCTGGCGCTCCGGCCACGGGGAGATGGCGGCTGGGTGGTCACCGGCTCCATCGGCTCACGGGCGGGGGCCCGGAGGCTCGCGGCGGTGGTAACGGACCCGCGGGCCGTGCTCTCCCGGGTCTGGGGCGATGCGCTCCGACGAGCGGGTGTTGACTGGATCCCGTCGCCCTACGTGGGCGCGCCTCCGGAAGGAGCTCCCCGGATCCTGGCGGAAGTGACCTCGGCCCCTCTGGATTCGCTTGCCACCGAAATCAACCGGAGGAGCCTCAACCTGGGGGCGGAGCTGCTCCTGCAATGGGCCGGCGGCCAAGAGCGGGGGCCGGAGCTCCTCATGGATCACATCCGCGAGGTCATCGGCCCCGGCGCCGGCGTCTATCTGGTGGACGGGAGCGGCCTTTCCTACGACGACCGGGTCCCGCCATCGGCCTTCATCGCGTACCTGGCGAAGTTCCCGCTGACTCCTGCGGGACGGAACTTTCCCCAGCTGCTTCCCGCCAACGGCACCGGCACCCTGCATCGGTTGACCACGGGGTTTCCCGGCGAAGGAGTGGTCCGCGCCAAGACCGGAACCCTGGGCCGGGTTTCCACCGTGGTAGGCTACCTCGGCCGCCCCGAAGGCGTGCTGCTGGTGGCCTTGATGTACAACGGCGGCCGGCCCTGGGCCGCGCGGCAGGCGCAGTGGAGTCTCTTCCGCGAACTGGGCGCCAACGGCGTTGTCATCCCCTCGGACAGCCTGCCGGACCTCTCCAGCCAGCTCGGCGGCGAAGAACCCGATTCGCTCCCCGAAGATACGGTTCCGCCAGCGGACAGCCAGCCGGCGCCTGATCGCTGAAGCCCGCCACCGAGCGAGCCGTCAGAACATGACGTGGGCCAGCTCGACCCCGGCGGGCTCGCCCGACCGGTTGACCATAGACTCCATGGTCAGCGCCGCCCCCATCACCGGGATGGCCGGTGACGGCATCGGAACCGTCATGAACGCAGGACGTGCGCTGTCGGCGTTCACCTCGACCGACCGGACCATCCCGGTCCGGGTGATGAACCAGAACTGATAGACGTTGCCGTCCGGGGCGGGGGGGAGTCCGTGCACGATGACGGTCCACCGATGGGACGACCCATCCTGGAAGATGAGGAGCCCGCCCTGGTGCGCCCCCCCGCCCCCGCCCCCCGGCATCGAGACGTTGGTCTGTACCACTTGCCGCGCCTGGCGGAGCACCGAGAGGGTGTCTTCCAGCGCCGTCAACCGGCTCTCGCGGGTGGCCAGGAGCCGGCTGAGCTCCCGCCGCTCTCTCCCGTTGTGAAATCCCAGCCCCAGGGCCAGGAGCACCGCGGCGGCCGCGGCCAGCGCCGGCAGGCGCCGGCGCCACCCCCGAGGTCGGTCGAGGATCTCGCCTGCAATCCGGCGCGCGAATCCCGGTTTCGGCGCCACCGGGGCGACGCCCATCGGCAGCCAGGCGAGATCGCCTTCCAATCGGGCGACCTCACGGGCGCATTCATCGCACCGCATCAGGTGCTCGATGAAGGTTCGCTCTTCGTCGCGTTCCAGGCTGCGGGACACGAACGCCGAGCGATTTTCGACGTACCAGTCATGAGCGCTCATAGAACCCAGTCCTTGATCGGGGCCAACGCCACCCGGAGCTTGTCGAAGGCCAGCCGGAGACGGGTCTTGACCGTCCCCATCGGGATGCCCAACTGGCGGGCGATCTCCGCATGGGTGAGCCCCTGGAAATAGGCCAGCTGGACCGCTTGCCGCTGCTCGTCGGGCAGGGCGGCCAGGGCGGCGTGCACCGACTCGTGCACGTGCCACCCGGGTCGGGCGGACTCGTCAAAACCGGTGGCGCCCGCGTCCGCCGGGGCGATCGCGCCAAAGGCACCGGCGCGGGCATGCTTCAGGCGCAGGCGGCTCCGCCGCCGCAGCCGATCGATGGCCCGGTTCCGGGCGATCCGAAAGAGCCAGGGGAGCAGGGCTTCGTCTTCGTCGCCCAGGCTTCCGACCCGCTCCCACGCCACCTGGAACACCTCGAGCACCACCTCTTCCGCCTCGTCCGGATCACGCAGCATGCCCTGGGTCAGCCCCAGCAACCAGGGGCTGGCCGCGTCGATCAGCTCGACTAGGGCCTGCTCATCCCGGGCCCGAAGCCTCCGGCGAAGCGACGACTCCTCCTTCAGGGCAAGCGCCGGGCGGCCGGCTCGGCCCTGGGGGGCCGAGCCGGCGTCCTTGTCGAGAGCGCGGGAACGCAATGGCACGCCTACTTATGCATGGCATCACCGCCGGCCGCCAGTGGGGCCGAGGCGATGGCCACCTGGCGCTCAAGACCACGTAGACTTCCGGCGCCTGGTCGGCAGAGAAGTCCTGGTCGAAGCGCGGGCTTGGGCGACGATCGGTGCATACCGGTACCTCCTCCATTGGGGGGATCAACCAGAGTGCGTGCGGGAGAGAAACGTCGTGGAGGAACCGGCGGTTTGGTGGGGGGCTTCGGCCTAGCGCAATCCAAAATGGAGATGCATTCTAATTTCGGCCTCTCACCCCGGCCTTGCACCGAGGCCCCTCGATGAGGAGTTGGCGTTCGATAGATGTGTTTCACACCACCAGTTGGAGGAAACCGTAATGCGACGTCTCGCACCCCGGCTCCTGCTCGTCGGAGCTCTCGCGGTGGCCGCCTGCCAAGAGAACCAGGCACCAACCACCACCAACACCGAAAGCACTCCCATTTTCGCGAAGTCCCCTTCAGGTGATCCAACCGTCCTTGCACTCATGGAGAAGGCCAACCAGCGCCTGCGGGCTCGTGGTCTCCATCTTGCCGTGGAAACGCTTCAGTACTTCACTGTAGGGATTGGCCGACCCAGCAACCGGATCCACCAGCAGGAGTTTCGCTGGGTGCCGGACGACCCGCGGCGGCTGGCCCAGGCTGAGGACCTCACCTTCTTGGTGGCGACCAACCGCGGGAGCACCGCCAGCGGGCTCTCGGCGGCGCAGACTACCGGGGCGATCCAGCGGGCATTCGACACTTGGCGCGCGGACGCGGCGCTCAAGAAGATCTCCCTCATCGAACGTCTCTATACCGGGGGTGACGTCACCATCTTCGACGAGCTGATCGACGCTGCGGCTGGCACGTCGTTCGACGACTTCCGGCGCCAGGCGGGAGACCCCTTCGTCGCCGACATCGTGAACGCAGGCTGGCTGCCACGGGCGTACTTCGAGACCGCAGGCGGACCGGGTGGCGGCCGCGGCATTCTGGCCTTCTCGGTCAGCTTCATCTTCATCGATGATGCCGGCAACCCGACCGATATCAATGGCGACAACTTCCTGGATACGGCGCTCAACGAGGTGTACTACAACGACACCTTCGGCGACCGCAGGGACGATCGCGCAGGCAATCCGTGGGGGATCGACGTCGTGTTGCCGGGCATCGATGTGGAAACCGTGGCCCTGCATGAAAACGGGCATTCGCTCGGCCTCGGGCACTTCGGCCCGCCACCTGACGCGGTGATGAATCCGGTGTATGCCGGAATCCGGCATGATCCGCTGTCGGCCGACGACTCGGGCATGAGCGCGGTGTGGAGCAGTTGGCCGAATCCGTGAGCAGTGCCGACGGAAGAGACGAGGGCCCGCCATCCGGCGGGCCCTTGTCGCTTGTGAGGGAGGAAGGAGGAACGCTAGGGCGTCGCTGCAATGGCAGCCGGCGCATCGATCAGGCCGGCCCCGTTGGCATCGTCCCCCCCAGGGCATCTCCGTCGTCGACCCGCCGGGATTGGCCACCGTCCGCATACCGGCAGGCAGGGCGTTGACGTCATCCTCCCACTGGTTGGGTTGCTCGGACACGAATCCCCACGTCCTGTCCCCCGCCGCCGAATGCCTTGGCGAGGTTGGTGGCGATTCGCAGCACCGGGCGCCTCGCTGGACGCTCCATCCCCACCACAATAGCTTGAAACCTTCCCCCTCAGCCGGCGACCCCAATCCGAGGCCCGCGGGTGGCAACGCGCACTCAGCCGGACCAGGTGCTGGGCCCTCTCGCGGGGAGCAACCTGCCCGCACTGGTCCTGTTCACCGGTCTGGCGCTGGCCCTCAATCGCATCGCAAGGAACTGATCGCCCGTGCCCCCGTCTCCCGGCGCAACACCCTCCATGACCGCGCGCATCATCCACGGCGCAATGCTTGCCGGAGTGGCGATGTTTCTGCTTGTCGCCCAGATCACCGGCGGCAACCTTCCGTCGCCGGGATCGATGTCCGTCTTTCTCCTCGTAGTGGCTGGGCTCGGCGTGTCCCTCTTCGGTGCCGCCGCAGTCCTGGCCGGACGACTTCCGGGACGCACCCTCGGCGCCTCCGAGGACGACTGGTGGCGCGCCAATCAAGGGCGTGCCATCGTCGTCTGGGCGCTGGTGGAAGCGCCATCCCTGCTCGGCACCGTGTTCTACTTTCTGACCCACGACACCAGGGCGCTGGTCGCCACCCTGGTCGGCCTGGTCCTCTTTATTCAGTTCCGGCCGGGCCGCCTGGCCAACCGTTGAGATGGGGCCAAGTTTCCGTCGCCTTCCTCCCGGACGGCCACGACTCCATCGGGTGGCGGAGGCGTAGGTGACGCCGCGGATCATCCCCGCCGTCGACCGGGAATCCCTGGACCAGGTCCGAGAGTTGTTCGAGGAATACGCGACTGCACTGGGAATCGACCTCTGCTTCCAGGGTTTCGCCGAGGAGTTGGCCACCCTGCCGGGCAAGTACGCGCCACCCGAGGGACAGTTGCTGCTGGCGCTCGACGGCTCGTCCCCGGCCGGCTGCGTGGCGCTGCGCCCGCTGGAGCCCTCGGTGTGCGAGATGAAACGTCT
>Ga0326597_10007355_pt1 | contig 14991 bp, 14 predicted proteins | sample RVTome_12_FD_203789 | JGI IMG/M metagenome (GOLD analysis project Ga0326597, IMG submission 203789) | Soil microbial communities from uranium-contaminated site in the Upper Colorado River Basin, Wyoming, United States - RVT100D185 | ecosystem: Environmental > Terrestrial > Soil > Contaminated >... | reverse complement strand
GCGGCCGCCGCCGCGAACATTTCGTTGAAGCCGAAGGGAATGCCGTAGAGCCGCGCGATGAACAGCACGGCGACCGCCTGATACAGCGCGCTGCCGGCGCGATTGACGCTGGCGGCGAGCGGCAGGGCGAAGCCGGCGATGGAGCGCGAGATGTGCAAGTCGCCCTCGGCCGCCTGGAACATCGTGGGCAGGGCGGCGAGCGAGGAGGTGGTCGAAAAGCCCATCATCATGGAGGGGAACGCCGCGCGCAGGAAGCGCCCCGGCTCGAGCCGTCCCATGATTGCGACGGCGGGGAGATAGACGGCCCCGATGAACAGCATCAGGCCGAGGATCACCGCGCCGACGAACCACAGCATCGCCTTGACGAGACCCCACCCGTACTGCGCCACGATCGGCGCCACGAGCGCGAGGATCCCGAGTGGGGCGAGCAGCAGCACCCAGCCCACGATCTTTATCAGCGCCTCGGTGGCGACGTCGGAGAGCTCGATCAAGGCCGTGCGCTTTTCCTCCGGCAGGGCGGCGGCGGCCACGGCGAAAAAGGTCACGAACACGATCACCGGGAGCAGGTTGCCGTCCACCGCCGCCTTGACGGGGTTCGCCGGGATCAGCTCCACGATGAACCGCGCCCCCGTGGGGAGGTGCTCGGCGGCCTGCCGGATGAACCCCGAGTCCGCCACGGCGGCCGCTCGCAGCGCCTCCTGCTGCTCCGGCGAGACTGCGGCCTGCGGCAGCACGATCGACCCGACCATGAACCCGATCGCGATCGCCACCAGGGCCGTGCCCCAGAAGAACGCGAGGGTGCGGACGACGAGACGGCTCACCCGGCGCAGGTTGCCAAGCCGCGCGATCCCGGCGAACAGCGCCGTCGCGACGAGCGGGATCACCACCATGGAGAGCAGGTTCAGGAACAGCGTACCGATGGGCCGGAGCCCTTGCGCCACGGCGAGAAGCTCCATGTGCCCGCGCTCGGCCAGCGCCGCGGCCACGAGCCCCAGCAACAGGCCCGCGAACAGGCCGATCCCCATCCACAAGTGGCTTCTCATGTACCCTGCGCTATAATACCGGGCACCGATTGCCGGAGGAACGGTTGGCACACGCGCAGACGACGACCCCGAAATGGGCCCTCATCCTGGGCGCCTCGAGCGGGTTCGGTGAAGGGGCCGCTCGGGCCCTCGCGAAGGCGGGCTATGATATCGCCGGGGTACACTTGGACCGCAAGGCCGGCCTCGAGCACGTGGCCCAGATCCGCGGCGACATCGAGAAGCTGGGCCGCAAGACCCAGTACTTCAACATCAACGCCGCCGACGAAGAGAAGCGCACCGAGGTCCTCGCCGAGCTGACGCAGCAGAAGCTGAACGTCGCGGTGCTGCTCCACTCGCTCGCCTTCGGCACCCTCAAGCCCTACATCGGCGACGACGCCCTGAACAAACCCAACATCGACATGACGCTCGACGTCATGGCGCATTCGCTGGTGTACTGGTCGCAGGGCGTGGTGAAGCACGGGCTCATGGGGAACGGTGGCCGGATTTTCGCCATGACGTCCTCCGGCTCGACGCGGGTGTTCGCGACCTACGGCGCGGTTTCCGCCGCCAAAGCGGCGCTCGAGTCGCACTGCCGCCAGCTGGCGTTGGAGCTCGCGCCCAAGGGCATCGCGGTGAACGCGCTGCGCGGCGGCGTGACCGATACGCCGGCGCTCCGCAAGATCCCGGGGAACGAGAAGCTGATCGAGATCGCCACCACGCGAAACCCGCACCACCGGCTCACCACACCCGCGGACCTGGGCGGCGCCATAATCGCCTTGTGCCACCCGGGCGCCGATTGGATCACCGGCAACGTCATCAACGTGGACGGCGGCGAGGAGATCTCGGCATAACTCTGGAGGACGCCCGCCGCGCGCTGCGCGGGTACCGGGCAACGCCCGTCGCCGTGGAGCCCGGGATGATCCCCGCCGCCGTCGCGATTCTGCTCGCGGACGGGGCCGAGGGGGGGGGACTCGAGGTGCTGTTCATCCACCGCGCCGAGCGCGCCGGCGATACCTGGTCGGGGCAGATCGCGTTCCCCGGGGGGCGGCGCGACCCGGGCGACGCCGACCTTCTCGCCACCGCGATCCGCGAAACCCGCGAAGAGATTGGCGTCGACCTGGCGGCCGCGGAGCAGCTCGGCGTGCTGGACGACATGCATCCGCGCACCCCCGTGCTCCCCCCCATCGCGGTTCGGCCGTTCGTGTTCGGCTTGGTGGAGCGGCCGCCCATCGCCCTCGGCGCCGAAGTGCAGGAAGCCTTCTGGGTGTCGTTCCGCTCCTTGGCCGCCGCGGGCGCGCGGCGCGAGGTGACGATCCAGCACCGCGGCGCGCCCCACACCCTCCCCGCCTACGTCCTCGGAAACCGCACGATTTGGGGCATGACGGAGCGTATCCTCACCCCACTTCTTAGTTTGGCAAAATCCACATCTTCGCTTGACAATATCCTATAGTTAGCTTAGCCTAATATCCGAATCGGTCGTTAGGCTAACTGTCATTGTGGAAAGCTCATAGCTCGGGAGGGCGGAGCCATGCACGCGCCTGTCAGAAACCCGCCACCACCCCTGACACGCTCGGTCGAAGACTATCTGAAATCGATCTACCACCTGACGAACCAGGGTGGCTTCGCCACGACGAGCGACATCGCCGCGATGCTCGACGTCGCGCCGCCGTCGGTGAGCGGGATGATGAAGCGCTTGTCGGAAACGGGGTTGATCGAGCACGTGCCCTACCGCGGCGTGCAGCTGACCCACCAGGGCCGTCACGCGGCGCTGCAGATGATCCGGCGGCACCGCATCCTCGAGCTCTACCTCACGCAGCAGCTGGGCTACGATTGGGGCGACGTGCACGAGGAGGCGGAGCGGCTCGAGCACGCCGTCTCCGACAAGCTCATCTCCCGGATGGCAGGCGCGCTGGGCGATCCGCGCTACGACCCGCACGGCGCGCCGATCCCGACCGCGGCGGGGGAGATCGAAGAGACCGAGCTGGTCACCCTCGCCGACGCCGCCGTCGGCGCCACGCTGCTCCTGCGCCAGGTGGGGGGGGGGGACGAAAACCCCGCGCGGCTCCACTACCTCGCCGAGCAGGGGCTGACTCCCGGCACGCGGCTGACCGTCGTCGAGCGACAGCCGTTCAACGGGCCGGTCACGGTGCGCATTGGGTCGGAGACACGCGTGGTGGGCCAGGAGCTGGCCTTGCTGCTGTTGTGCGCCGAGGCGGCCCGGTGAAACCCATCTCGCGCCGCGATGCGCTGAAGCGCAGCCTCGTCGGCCTGGCGGGCGTCGCGTCGTCGACGTCGGTCGCCAAGGCCTCGACGCTCGGCACCCACGTCGATCCGCACGCCGTGATGAGCGGCGGGCTGCCCGCCGCCGCGGGGCTGGACCCCACGGCGTTCCTCACGGAGTTCGACTACGGCGTCGTCTCGAAGCGCGCCGACGGCCAGACGGTGCGCGAGTACCGCCTGACCGCGGTCGACCGCACCCTCGAGATCATGCCGGGGCTGTTTTACGCCGCCTGGACCTTCAACGGCCAGGTCCCCGGGCCCACGCTGCGCTGCACCGAGGGGGATCTCGTCCGCGTCCACTTCCACAACGCCGGGACCCACGAGCACACGATCCACTTCCACGGCTTCCATTCGGCCGCGATGGATGGCGTGTTCGAGCAGGTGCCGCCGGGAGGCTCGTACGTGTACGAGTTCGAGGCGCGCCCCTTCGGGCTGCAGCTGTACCACTGTCACACGATGCCGCTCAAGCGGCACATCGCGAAGGGCCTCTACGGGGCCATGATCATCGACCCGAAGCGCGGGCGCCCCCCGGCGCATGAGATGGTGATGGTGATGAACGGCTTCGACGTGAACTTCGACGGTGAGAACGAGGTGTACGCCGCGAACACGGTGCCGTTCGCCTACCAGGCCCAGCCCATCGTCCTGCAGCGCGGCGAGCTGAACCGCATCTACCTCGTCAACATGCTCGAGTTCGACCTGATCAACTCGATGCACATCCACGCCAACTTCTTCCACCTCTTCCGCACCGGGACGTCGCTCGAGTCCTCGGAGTTCACCGACACCGTCAGCCTGGGCCAGGGCGAGCGACACATCCTCGAGTTCACCTACGACCGGCCCGGAAGGTTCATGTTCCACGCCCACCAGTCGGAGTTCGCCGAGCTCGGCTGGATGGGGCTGTTCGACGTGAAGGACGCAGGGGACGTCGCGTGAAGAAGTGGCTCTGGTTCGGACTGCCCCTGGTGCTGCTCGCGCTGCTGTCGCTCGTCGTGCTCAAGGGCGGCACTCTGGCGCGGCTCGCGCGCGGCCTCCCGCCCGTCGAGGAGCTCACGGTGAACCGCGTGCGGCTCACCTCCGGGCACATGACGCTGGACGTCGTGAACGGCGGCCCCGACCCCGTCACCATCGCACAGGTCATGGTGGACGAGGCGTTTTGGACCCACACCGTCACCCCCGGCCGGACGGTGCCGCGGCTGGGCCGGGCCCGGATCGAGATCCCCTATCCCTGGGTCGAGGGCGAGCCGCATCACGTGAAGCTCGTCACCGCGACCGGCATCACCTTCGACCACGAGATCGCGGTCGCCACCGAGACGCCACGCCCCGACGCCGGGTACTTCCTCACGTTTTCGCTGATCGGCCTGTACGTCGGCGTCCTCCCGGTCGCGATCGGCCTGCTCTGGCTCCCGTTCTTGCAGCGCCTCGACCGGCGCTGGATTCACTTCGCGCTGGCGCTCACCGCGGGGCTCCTGATTTTCCTCGCCGTCGAGGCGCTGCACGAAGCGCTCGAAATGGCGGACCGCGTCGCCGGAGCGTTCCAGGGGACGGGGCTCGTCGTCATTGGAGCTTTGGGCGCGTGGCTCCTGTTGCAGGCTTTCGGAGGGCGGCGGAAGACGGCGGAGGGCGGCGACAACCCGGTGACGGCGCGGCTGCGGCTCGCGTTCCTCATCGCGCTCGGGATCGGGCTGCACAACCTCGGCGAGGGACTGGCGATCGGCGCGGCGTACGCGCAGGGCGCCGTGTCGCTGGGCGCGTTCCTCGTCATCGGCTTCATGATCCACAACACCACCGAGGGCCTCGGCATCGTGGCGCCGGTCGCCCAGGACGAGCCGCCCGTCAAAATGCTCGCCCTCGCAGGGCTCCTCGCCGGCGGCCCAACCATCCTCGGCGCGTGGCTCGGCGGCGTCTCGTACTCGCCCCTCCTCGGCACCCTGTGCCTGGCGGTGGGGGCGGGGGCGATCCTGCAGGTGCTGGGCGTCCTCTACAAGGCCCTGGGGCAGGAAACGGGCAACGTGTGGTCGCCGCGGAATGCCATGGGGGTGGCGGCGGGCCTCCTGATCATGTACGCGACCGGTCTGCTCGTGGCCGCATGAGGGCGGCGCCGGCGTGGTTCGCGCTGGTGGCCTTTCTGCCCGTGGCGGCGGGTGGGCAGGAGCCGGTCCCCATCCCCATTCAGGACAACAGCTTCCTGATCGAGGAGGCCTATAACCAGGAGCGCGGCGTGGTGCAGCACATCAACACGCTGCTGCACTCGCGCGGGTCCTGGTCGTACAGCTTGACGCAGGAGTGGCCGCTCAGCGGGCAGCGCCACCAGCTCAGCTTCACCGTCCCCGTCGAGCGCGGCGTGGGCGACGTGGCGATCAACTATCGCCACCAGGTGACGGGGATGGGGGGCGGGACGGCGTTCGCGCCCCGGTTCTCGGTGCTGCTGCCCACCGCGGATTCCGGCAGCACCGCCGTCCAGCTGAACCTCCCCGTGAGCGCCTTCATCGCGCGGGGCGTGGTCACCCACTGGAATGCCGGCGCGGCGCTGGCGCCACGGGACGCGACGGTCTACAATGCCGGGGCGAGCGTCATCTGGCTGCTGCGCCCGTCGGTGAATCTCATGCTGGAGCTGGCGTGGGCCGGCACGGCTGGCACCGGCGACGTGGTCGTCAATCCGGGACTGCGGTGGGCGCACAACGTGGGTGAGCTGCAGATCGTTCCGGGGATCGCGTTCCCTGACGGGCGCGGCGTCTTCTTCTATTTGAGCTTCGAACACCCCTTCAAATCGGTCGAGCCTGCTCCAGCGCCTTGAGGATCGTACAGTGACCGATGGCAGCTAGCGGCACGGGGCAGGGCTGGCGCCATCCGCGACTCACGCCGAGCCTGGCAGAGGTCTACCGCACCGTTCCCGTGCGGGGGGGCCCCTGGTGGAAGAAGGCGCTCGCCTTCGCGGGTCCCGGCTATCTCGTGGCGGTGGGCTACATGGACCCGGGGAACTGGGCCACCGATCTGGCGGGGGGCGCGCGCTTCGGCTACACGCTGCTCTCCGTGATCCTGCTCGCGAACCTGATGGCGATCCTGCTCCAGGGCCTGTCGGCGAAGCTCGGCATCGTTACGGGGCGGGATCTGGCGCAGGCGTGCCGCGACCACTACTCGCGGCCGGTGTCGCTGGGCCTTTGGGTACTCTGCGAGATCGCAATCGCGGCTTGCGACCTGGCCGAGGTGATCGGCTCGGCGATCGCGTTGAACCTGCTCTTCGGGATTCCGCTGCCGTGGGGCATCGCGATCACGTCGCTGGACGTGCTCCTCATCCTGTATCTGCAGCACCGCGGCTTCCGGCTGCTCGAGGCGCTCGTCACGGTGCTCATCGCCACGATCGCCGGCTGCTTTCTGTTCGAGATTCTGATCTCCAAGCCCGATTTCGCGGGCGTGGTCGCCGGCTTCGTACCCAGTCCCTCCATCCTCACCGACCCCGACAAGCTGTACATCGCCATCGGCATCCTCGGCGCGACGGTCATGCCGCACAACCTCTACCTCCACTCGTCGATCGTGCAGACGCGCCGCTATGAGGAGACGCCGGCGGGGAAGCAGGAGGCGGTGAAGTTCGCCTTCCTCGACTCGACGGTCGCGCTCTCGTTCGCGCTGTTCATCAACGCGGCGATCCTCGTCGTGGCCGCGGCCACGTTCCATCGCGCCGGCGAGACGAGCGTCGCCGAAATCCAGGACGCCCACCGGCTGCTGACACCGCTGCTCGGCGTCACGGGGGCGAGCGCCGTCTTCGCCTTCGCGCTCCTCGCCTCGGGCCAGAACTCGACGCTCACCGGGACGCTGGCGGGCCAGATCGTGATGGAGGGGTTCCTGAACATCCGGATCCGGCCGTGGCTGCGGCGCTTGGTCACCCGGCTGATCGCGATTGTCCCGGCGGCCCTGACGGCTATCTTCTTCGGGGTCCACGGCACCGCCCAACTCCTGATCCTCAGCCAGGTGATCCTCAGCCTGCAGCTCTCTTTCGCCGTGTTCCCGCTGGTCCGGTTCACCTCCGACCGCTTGAAGATGGGCGCGTTCGTGAATCCGTTCTGGCTCAAGGCGCTCGCCTACGTCGTGGCGGTGGCGATCGCCGGCTTCAACGCCTGGCTGCTGGTGCAAATCGTCGGCGGGTGGCTCTAGTTCCATGTACACGCGCATCCTCGTTCCGCTCGAGCATTCTCCGGCCGACCAGACCATTCTGCGGCACGTGACCGGCCTCGCCAAGCTGTGCGGAGCGGAGGTGATCCTGCTGCACGTCGCCGACGGCTGGGCGGCCCGCAACATGGAACAGCTGAACCTGCGGGAGTCGGAGGAAATGAAGGAGGACCGGGCCTACCTGGAGCGCGTGTGCGAGGAGCTGCGCGCGGCCGGCGTGGAGGTCGACGCGGTGCTCGCGGCGGGTGACCCCGCGAAGGAAATCGCCGCCGCGGCCGAGCGGGAGAAGTGCGACCTCATCGCGCTGGCGACCCACGGGCACCGGCTGCTCGACGACGTGGTTCGCGGCAGTACCGCGACAGCATTACGACACATCACCCGCGTCCCCATCCTGATGGTGCGGGCCGAGACTTAGCCCGGCCCCGCCGCCCGCGACTGCTCGAGCGCGCGCAAGATGGCGGCGAGCCGGCGATCCCGCGCCTCCCGCAGCATCTCGACTTTCCCTGCGTACGCCTTCTCGATCGCCTGCGTCAGCCGCCGCTGCTCGCCCGGGTCGAGCTTTTGCCACGTCGCCAGGTTGCCCTCCCACAGCCGCTCGAACGAGGCCAGGAGATGCTGCAGGAAGGCGGTCACCCCGCCCTGTCCCGCGGCCAGGTGATAGGTCAGGTGGGGCCCGGCGGAGGCCCAGCCGAGGGCGGGGCCGAGCGAGACGGCGCGGTCGAGGTCGGGGACGTCGATGACGCCCTGCAGCACGAGGTCGATACATTCGCGCCAGACCGCCGCGGCGATTCGGCCGACGACGTACCCCGGCACCGGTTTCCGGATGAGGATCGGCATGCGGCCCAGCGCGCGTAGGTAGTCGAGCGCGCGCTCCACCGCCGCCGGCGTCGTCCGCTCCCCCGGCACGATCTCGACGAGCGGGATCAGCTCGGGCGGGTTCAAGGGGTGGGTCACGAGGCAGCGACCCAAGCCGCGGCATCGCGCGAAGATGTCGTAGGGGAGCAGGCTGCTCGACGAGCTGGTGAGCAGCGCGTCGGGCGACGCGACGAGCTCGATCGACTCGAACAGCTTCTGCTTGGCGACCGGATCCTCGGCGATCGCCTCGACCACCCAGTCGGCGTCTTTCACCGCCTGGAGCAGGCTCCGCGCCTGGGTGAACTCGAGCAGGCCGCGCTCCACCATCCCCTGGGTCGCGCGGTCGAGCGCCACTAGGCCGCGGGCCCGGCGCGGCACTTCGGTGAACGCGCGCTCGGTCGTCCGCTGGTTCATGTCGAACATGGCGACCGGCCATCCCGCCGAGGCGCACAGGGCGGCCCAGCCGACCCCGATCTCCCCCGCGCCGATCACCGCCACCTTCCTCGGCATGCTCATACCGTCACATCCTCCGTCACGAGCCAGGGGAGCACCCGCTCGAACAGGAGCCGTCGCACCGGCTCGGGCCGGACTTGCAGCGCGACCCGCGTCATCGATCCCTTGGGATCGACGCGGGTGCGCCCGCGGTCGTCGTCCGCGCCTAAGTCCACGGCGAGCCGCAGGTCCTGGAAGCCGAGCACGTCGGGCTCGAGCAGCGCCGCGATCGCCAGCACGTCGTTCACGACTACCCCCTCGAGCTTTTCGTACTGGCGGTGGAACTCGACGTAGAACCGCAGCGCGTCGTGCAGCCAGTTGGCGAGCGGATTGCCGGCGTGCGCCAGGCGGTACACCTCGGTCGCTTTCACGATGACTTTGCGGGTGACGTCCAGGCCGATGAGCTCCGTCGGCAGCTCGGCCGCCAGCACGATGGCGAGCGCCTCGGGGTCGCACCAGGCGTTGAATTCGGAGTGGGGGCCGGTGTTGCCGCGCGCCTCGATGTTGCCGATCATCGCGACGTGGCGCGCGACCTTGGCGCGCACCAGCGCGGGGTCGCTCCGCAGCGCCAGCGCCAGGCTCGTGACCGGGCCGAGCGTCACGAGCGTCACCGGCTGCGGCTGGGCGGCGAGCAGCCGGTCGAGTGGGTTCATCCAGTCGAGGACGACCCCCGCCGCCGGCACCTCGGCGTAGCCCAGCCCCGACGGGCCGTGCGTCTCGATCGCCACCGCGAGCTGGCGCTTGAGCGGCCGCCGCGCGCCCATGGCGATCGGCACGCGCTTGCCCGCGCGGCGCACGATCTCGACCGCGTTGCGGTGCGCGTTCTCGACCACCGTGTTGCCGTAGGAGACCGAAATGCCGCGCACGTCGAGCTCGGGCGAGGCGAGCGCGAGCCAGAGGGCGAGACAGTCGTCGATGCCGGGATCAGTATCGATTACTACGGGGCGTGGGGCGTGGGGCGTGGGTTTGGGCACGGGTAAAGGCTAGGGCGCGGCTATCTCCTTGGCAATAGTTTGACGCAAGGCGCGGAACTCCGCCGCGCCGCCGAATCCGAAGATCCGCTCGATGATCCGCCCGCGGCGGTCGAGCAGCACCGAGTAGGGCAGGCCGCGGTAGTGATAGGTCCCTTTCATCCGGCCGCCGCCCACGAGGATGGGGAACGGCGGGCGGAACTCGCGCACGAAGGCACGCATCTTCCCGTCGTCCACGTCGTCCGAGATGGCAGCGATGTCGAAGTCGCCCCGCGCAAAATCGCGATACAGCGCCGCCATGTGCGGGAACTCCTCACGGCACGGGTCGCACCACGACGCCCAGAAGTTCACGAGCGTCACCTTGCCACGATAATCGGCGAGGCGTGTGGTATCACCCGCCAGGGTTGGGAGCGCGAACGGCGGGCCGAACGCCTCGCGTTCACCGGCGCCGGGCGCCTGGGCGAGGAGCGAGTCGGGGTCCAGGATCCGCAAGGTGCCGCGGGCGTCCACGGCCACGGCTGTCTGCGCCGCTCCGATGAGGCGCGTCGTGACGATCCGGCCGGTCGCGGGGTCCAACACGTCCAGGCGCAGCCGGGTGGCGCCCGAATCCTGGGCGCCGAGGGCGTAGAGCCGACCGTCGGGTCCCAGCGCGAGGGCGATGTTCACGAGGGCATGGACGACGCGGAGGTCCCGCGGCCTCCCCGCTACGGGGGGCATGAAGTGCGGGTCGGTCTCCTGGCGGAACAGCCCGCGCTGGGCGCGCCACAGCGTGGTGCCGGTGGCGTCGAACTTCAGGATCTCGTCACGTACGAGCGGCGCGAAGTAGATCGCATCATCGCGCCCCGCGTCCAGGGCGACCGCACCGGCATTGACGAGCTGAACGAGGTAGGCCACCTCGGGGACGTGAATGACGCCGATGCCGTGCGTCGGGTGGCCGAGGGTGTCGAGCCACCAAAGCAGCGGCTCGCTGCCCGTTTCGGCGACGAACTGCACGAAGTAGGGGGAGCGCGCCGCGACGATGCGCTCGCCGTCCGTCGCGTAGAGCGACGCGGGAAACGGGCTCTCCCATTCGCGCACCGGCGTTCCCGGCCCGGCGAGGGCGAACACGATCCCTTCGCCGGTGCGCTCGGTGACGAGGAGGCGGCCCGGCCCCAGTGGGGCGACGGCCGTCGGCGTGGCGAGCCGCGGGTCGGCGATGACGCGGACCAGCGCCAAGTCGCCGTCGAAGGCGACGAGCCGGGAGCGGTCGGGATCGGGCGCCCAGGACAGCGCCGGAGTGCCCGCTTGGGCCGTGGGGGAACGGCCCAGGAACAGCAGGGTGAAGCCGCTGGGCGGGGGGGCAGGGCGGCAGGCGGCCAGGGTAAAGAGTCCGAGCGCGACCAGCGTGCGGCGCATCAGGCGGCGGCGATCGTCGCGAGGATTCGCTTCAGCATCTTGTCACTCCGATGTAGGGGTGTACAAGAGGTACGTTCGCAGCCTGATACCCGGATTGGACTATATTGCGCCCATGAGCGACAGCTATCGCGCGCTGATGGACACGTTCGGCAAGGGCTGGGAGCGCGGCGACGTCGATGCGGTCGCGTCCGTGTTCACCGACGACGCCGTGTTCCTCGAGACACCGTTCAGCCAGCCCGACTCGGGCCTCGCCGCGATCCGCGCCTACTGGAAGGACATCCCTCTCCACCAGGCCGAGATCGCGTTTTCTTCGGGTGAGATTTACGCGGCGGGGCCGTGGTTCGCCACGGAGTTCCGCTGCACCTTCCGCCGCCGGCGCACCGGCGAGCGGGTGGACGCGCGCGGGGCGATCTTCTGCGAGACGAAGGACGCGAAGATCAGTGAAATGCGGATGTACTGGCACCGCTATGTGGGCGGGCGGGAGGAACCGAAGCCCTAGGGCCCCTGTTCCCTGACGTATTCCAGGGCCAGCTCCAGCAGCTCCGCGCTGCGCAGTCCCATCCCCATCGCCCGCTCCGTCGCCTCTGCTTCGGGCATCCCCTGGTCGAGCATCAGGTACGGAATCAGCGCCGCCGCGGTCCGGTTGCCGCTGGAGCAGTGCAGCAGCGCCTTGCGACCCGCCAGCCGGCGCAGCGCCGCGTGCATCTGCTGCATGGTGTCGGCGGTGACGGCGCCGTGGACGATCGGGATGTTGACGTACGCCATCCCCGCCGCGCGCACCGCGGCCGGCTCGTCGAACGGCCGCGGCTCCATCGGATCGCGGTTGTCCACCACGACCTCGCACCCCGCCCCTTTCAGCGCGGCGACCTGCTCTGCGCTCGGCTGACCGCCGGTGACCCACCCGGGGAGCGGCTCGGAGGCGTTGGGGAGACCCTGGATGGCGACGAGGAGAGTGATCATGCGAGAAAACTACTACCTTTCGAGCCGTGCTTCCCATTTTCACCGCCCCACCCCCCCTAAAGCCCGCCCGCTGGAGCTCCTTCTTGCGTCCCGGGCCTAAAGGGCTGTACATGTCTTGGACGTCGCGACGCCCCTCGTACGGACCATTCTCCGGGAGCACCGCCCGTGCAGCAGATCCACCGCCGTCGTAGCGGCGCACCATGAGCGAGCGCAGGAAGGTCGCGATCGTCGTCGGCGGCGGGCCGGCGCCCGGTATCAATGCGGTGATCGGCGCGGCCACGATCCGCTGCGTCCTGGAGGGCGTGGACGTCCTCGGGATCCAGGACGGGTTCGAGTGGATCATGCGCGGCGACATCGATCACGTGGTCCCCCTCGACATCGCGCGGGTGAGCCGGATCCACTACCAAGGCGGCTCGATCATCGGCATCGCCCGCGCCAACCCCACCACCGATCCCCAGCTGCTCGAGAACACGATCCTGTCGCTGCTGCGTCTCGATGTGACGGACCTGATCACGATCGGCGGGGACGATACCGCGTACACGGCGATGCGCCTCGAGGAGCAGTCGGCTGGCCGCATCCATGTCGTGCACGTGCCGAAGACCATCGACAACGACATCGCGTTGCCGCCGGAGATCGACACGTTCGGGTTCCAGACGGCTCGCCATCACGGCGCCGAGATCGTCAAGAACCTCATGGCGGACGCGCACACGACGTCGCGCTGGTACTTCGTCATCACGATGGGCCGGAAGACGGGACACCTCGCCTTGGGGATCGGCAAGGCGGCCGGCGCCACGCTCACGCTCATCCCGGAGGAGTTCGGCCTCCGCAAGATCCCGTTCAAGGTCATCACCGACACGCTGGTGGGGGCCATCATCAAGCGGCGGGCCTTCGGCAAGCTTCACGGCGTGGCGGTCATCGCCGAGGGGGTGGTCGAAGGGATCGATCCGGCCGATCTGGTTGGGATCGAGGGGGTCGAGCGCGACGACCACGGCAACCTCCGCATCGCCGAGGTGGACATCGGGCAGATTCTGAAGCAGGCGGTGCAGGAGCGGCTGCGGGAGTTCGGGCTGAAAACGACCATCGCGGCCAAGGACATCGGCTACGAGCTGCGGTGCGCCGACCCGATTCCGTACGACGTCGAGTATGCCCGAGACTTGGGCTACTGTGCCGCGAAGTACCTGCTCTCGGGGGGGCGTGCGGTCATGGTCTCGATGCAGGGCGGCGAGTTCATGCCCATGCCCTTTGGGCAGCTGCTCGACGCGGCGACCGGGCGCACGCGCATCCGCTACGTGAACATCCATTCGACGCGCTATGCGATCGCGCGGCGGTACATGATCCGGCTGCGCCGCGACGACTTCGAGAACCCGCACGAGATCGCGCGCTTCGCTGCGGTCGCGCACCTCTCGCTGGAGGCGTTCCGAGACCAGTTCGAGTTCCTCGTGCGGGACGAACCGCCGCCGCTGGACTTCGTGGTGCCGGCGCCGCCACCCGGCGACGGGGCGTTGAGCGGCTCCGCCCCGCGCGGGTGACGCGATGCCTACGGCAACCACCCCCCCGTAAACCCCGCCCGCTGGAGCCCCCGCACGATGTGGGGATTGCGGCGCATCACGCGCCACACGAGCTGCGTGCGGTAGTTCTCGACCATCGCGAGGATCGGCCCCTGGTCGATCCCCAGGTAGTCCTCGTCGAACCAGCCGAGCGTGGGGTCCACCCTCCCGGTCTCCTGCTGTCCCGCTGCGGTGAACGTCGGGTTGAAGGCGTCGAGGAACCCGTAGGTCGAGAACAGGTGGTCCCCGTACGTGATCCGCATCGCGAGCAGGGCCGGGATCGCGATCTCGGGCGCGAACGGCACGGCGCCGCCGGCGGCGGTGGGGCAGAGGGTGCCGTCGTCGCGCACGTCGCCCAGCGCGGCGCCGCGCGCCCAGTAGGTGTGGAACTGGCGCGACCGGCCACCCAGCGTGAGGGTCACGTTGGCGGGGCCGTCGCACGCCGTGAGGCCCCACACGTCTTTGGTGTAGCCCCGCCACGCATCCGGATTCGCGATCGCGTACGCCCGCTGGGCCAGCGTCGCGCGGCGCGAGTTCTCGAAGTAGTCGATTCCTCGGCTGCGCATGAACGCATCTTGGATGCGCCGGAAGTCGATCCACACGTGCGAGTACTCGTGCCCGAACAGCGGCGCGAACTGCACGAAGTCCTGCCCGTAGAACGTGCCCCACTGGTAGCCGCCCACCCACGCGGTCCACGTCGTGGAGTCGACGGGATGCGTGGGCGAGCCGAGGGCGAGGATGTTGAGGATCATCGCCTCGTTGTAGCCGATCCAATCGGCCGGAATGAAGCCACCTTCCGGGTGCCAGCCCATGCTGACGGCGGGGGGGCGCGCCTGGGCCCAGTTCCAATCGACGCGGAAGTAGATCGAGTCGGCGAGCGCGCGGATCTCCGCTTCGGTCGTCTCGGCGCCGTCGAAGTACGACTGCGCGAACAGCATGCCGGCGAGCAGCAGGGCCGTGTCGATCGTGGACAGCTCGACGTTCTGAAAGCGCCGGCCCGTGGGCATGTCGAGGAAGTGATAGAAGAAGCCGTGGTAGCCCGTGGCCCCGGTGACGGCCGAGTCCTGCGGCGCGGTCCAGAAGAAGCGCAGGGTGGCGACCGTGCGGTCCGCCGCCTGTACCCGGGTGATCCAGCCGTGCTCCGCGCCGATCGGGTAGGCGGTGAGCGCGAACCCGACCGCCGCAATGCTCGAGAACGACGGGGTGGGCCAGCGGTCGGGGGTGAGGCCGTTCGCCGGAGGTGTCAGGTCCCAGAAGAAATCGAACGAGCGGCGCTGGAGCGTGTCGAGGAAGGCGGCGGTGTCGGGC
>Ga0326597_10007354_pt1 | contig 14993 bp, 13 predicted proteins | sample RVTome_12_FD_203789 | JGI IMG/M metagenome (GOLD analysis project Ga0326597, IMG submission 203789) | Soil microbial communities from uranium-contaminated site in the Upper Colorado River Basin, Wyoming, United States - RVT100D185 | ecosystem: Environmental > Terrestrial > Soil > Contaminated >... | reverse complement strand
CGAGGCGATTGGCGCAAGGATTTAGAGGCCGTAGGGCATGCGTGGACCGAAAAGGGCGAGAAAGGGAAACTTCGGGGGACCGTACGTCTTCCCGCAGACGTTTTCTACTCCCTCATTCCCTGCTTGGCGATCAACCACTTTAGAGAATTTAGGGTGAAGGTTCTGAACTTGCACTACACGAAAGGATCCATCGACGATTTCGAGCTGGACATGGAAAAGTTTTCTGTAAAATTTCCAGATGATCCGCACGAAGCCTAGCGAACCTGCCCTGCGAGCCAGAAATTAGCCACTCGGGCCATTTTCACGAAAAATATCCTGCGGGACCAAAATGGGACCAAAAAGACAATTTCACAAAAAAAGGGAACTTGGCGCGAAGCCAAATTCCCTTTCGTTATTGCGATGGTGCCGAAGGCGGGATTTGAACCCGCACGGGTTTCCCCACCACCCCCTCAAGATGGCGTTGTTTGTACGGGGTTTGCGTTTTATCTGGACTCCGGTGTAATTCCCCTCGGCCAGTAAGTCTAAAACCGGGGGGGCAGGGCAGGGCTCCTATCCGGCCTCCCTCCACTGCTTCGGGAATCCGGCAGAATCGGGAATCCCCGCAACGTCGGGGAGGGTCTAACTCTCATTCCCGGAATTGAAAAGGGGCATACCTCTCTGCGGGAGGCCCTTGGCAGAACGGGAAGTGAAAATTGGCGGGCATCCTTGTTTCAGCGAACAAAGGAAAGCAGAGCCTTGCTCGGGCGAACGATACAAGAACCTGATCTCCCAACCCCGTCGAAAGGAGAGACACATGAAATCGCCTCGGCCATCGAAAACCGTCAGGTCTATGATCGTTCTCACGCTGCTCGCGACAGGTGTGTTATTAATCCAGTCGGTCGGCGATCGTGCCTACGCTCAGCCGCGGGCTGCCGACTTGGTGAAGGCGGACGTGGGCAAGGTCCTGATCGATCCCGCGGATACCGTCATCCTCTTGCTTGACCATCAGAGCGGCCTTTTCCAGACCGTCAAGGACATCAGCGTGACGGAATTACGAACCAATACCATCATCCTGGCGAAGGTGGCCAATCTGATGAGGATTCCCGTCATCACGACCGCATCCGTACCGACCGGCCCGAATGGCCCGTTGATGCCGGAGATCCACCAAAATGCACCCGATGCGATCTACGTTCCGCGCACAGGTGAAATCAGCGCCTGGGACAACAAGAAGTTCGTGGAGACCGTACGAAAGACCGGCAGAAAGACATTAATCATCGCCGGCGTGTGGACAAGCGTTTGCGTCGCCTTCCCGGCCCTCCAGGCAAAGGCGGAAGGCTACAAAGTCTATACGGTGATGGATGCTTCAGGCGACCCGAGCGAAATGGCATCGAGAACGACACTCGCCCGCCTGACGCAGGCCGGGGTTGTCCCGGTCAGCACAAATGCGGTGTTTTGCGAGCTGCAACGCACTTGGAATCGGCCGGACGCTGCGGAGTTTGGCGCCCTGTATGGAGCGTACGCACCGAACTATCACGCCGTGATGGAGAGCTACCAGAAAGCGCAGGAAGCCCTCAAGCCGGAGAAGAAGTGAGAGTGCCGCGGCAGGAGATAAAGCTCCAAAGATAGAATCGAAGAACCGGGGAGTAGGCTTCAAGCTGCGCCCCGGTCCTTCATGCACGGAAGCCGCGCGTCACCCCCCGACCCTGGTGCTCCGTCTCGCAAATATCTTGGAATTCGAACGCCGCTGCATCCCCTTCGGCGTCTTCCCGAACAGGACGCCCGTGCGCAGCACAGGCTTCCCGTCGAGGTATAGATCGCCCTGCGCGCGCAGGTCCTTGATCATGTCCCAGTGGACCGCCGAGTCGTTCCTCCCCCCCGATTCGGGATACGAGCGGCCGACCGCCAGGTGGATCGTCCCGCCCATCTTCTCGTCGAGGAGGATGTCGCGGGTGAAGGAAGTCACCCCGGCGTTCGCCCCGATGCCGAACTCGCCCAGGACGGACGCACCCCGGTCGGCCGAGAGCATCTCCTTCAAGTACCCCTCGTTCTTCTCCGCGGAGGCCTCCACCACCCGCCCCTTGCGGAACGTCAGGCGGATCCCCGCCACCTCGCGCCCGCCGGCGATCGCGGGGAACTCGAAGAAGATCTTCCCCTCCGTGGAGGTCTCGACCGGCGCGGTGAAGATCTCCCCGTCGGGCATGTTGTACTCGCCGGCGCACGGGATCGCGGTGCGCCCCCGGATCGAGAAGGAAAGGTCGGTCTCCTTCCCCGTGATCCGCACCCGGTCGGCCTTCTCGAGCGCCTTCTTCGCCCGGGCGAACATCCGCGACATCGCCGCCCAGTCCTGCTCCACGGCACGGTAATACAGTTTCTCGTACTCGGGCAGGGACCGGTCCGTCTCCTGCGCAAGCGCCTCTGTCGGGAAGTTCGTGAGCACCCATCGGACGCGGCGCAGCAGCACCTCGGAGATCGGCTTCGTCGCCTTGCGGCGGTCCGCCATCTTCCGCGGGGGAATGTGGGAGAGGTGCCGGGTGTTGCCGGGAGCGAGGATGATGATGTCGGCGTCGATCGTCTTCGCCTCGCGCATCTTCGTCGGCGGCAGGTGCGCGATCTGATCCGCCGACGCCTCCTCGTAGAAGATCCCGTTCGCCTCCTCGAACCCCACCGAGAGGAGCGGGTGCGCCCCGGCCCGCAGCACCTCCCGGTAGACCTCCAGCGCGAGCGGACGGCCGAGCTCGCCCGTGGAGATCCGGACGATCTCCCCCTTTTTCGCCTTCACCGAATGGCGTACCAGCGTCTCCGCCAGCCGCTTCACCTGCCGCTCAGAGCCCATGAATCTCCTTGTCCGCCGGGTGCTCCACCGTGAAGGAGAGCCCCAGCACCGTCGATTCCGCCGGCATGAGACGAAGGTCCCACGAGATCTCCCCCTGCCCGCCGGCCTTCCCGCCCCCCGTGATCTCGAGGTCCTTCACGACGATGTCCTGGTGCTTCGGGACGGGGACCCGGTCGGCAACCGTGAGGTGGACCTTTTCCGCCCGCGAGTTGCGCACCTTGATCTCGTACCGGAACCGGACGCGTTTCACTTTCGAGAAGACCCCGCCGTCCTCCCGGACGCGGGAGATCTCCCTGCGCGTGACCTGCACCGCCTCGTCCCTGCCGAAGTCGACGCGGAACGGAGCTTTTTCGCCGGTCTCCTTCACCGCTCCCATGCCGACGTACGCGTCGTCGAGGAAGAGCGTGGCCGGGGCGGCAAGGATCGGCAAGCCGCCCTCGTTCACTCCGTCCGCGGAGAGGAACGCGCCGTCCGCGACCCGCGGGATCGCCCGCCAGGCGACGTTCGCCTTCTGCTCGGCCCGCGCGAGGGAGAAGGTTTTCCGCTCCCCCACCCCGGAGAGATCCTGCCGGTCCGGGAGGGTCACCTCCATGGAAGCGAAGCGGCGCGCCACGGAAGGGGCGGACGCCGGACGATCCATCGCATCGTCTCCCTTCGCTCCTTCCGACGCCATCTTCCCCATCGAAGCGCGGCTCATCGTTTCCCGGTAGACCGGCGCCGGCCGCGCGAAATCGATCTCCCACGCGGCGAGCGGCGGGAGCTGGGCCATCCGCCCGGGGCGCATCGTGGAGAAGGTCAGGGCCGCCCCCTTCCACTCCTCCCCGGTACGCTGCCACGCCTCGCCCGTCAGCTCGAACGAGAGGGTCCCCTTCGTAGGGGAGAGCCGGACGTCGTACCGCGGAGAGAACCCGGCGGAGGAGACGAGGTAGGTGACGGCGATCCGGCAGGGGCCGGGGCGCGACAACGTGAGGTGGACCGCCTTTTCCTGCGTGGGGCGAGGGACGCGTATCTTTTCCAGCTCCTTCCGCGCGGCGTCGATCTTCCGGTCCGCCTCGCGGACCGCCCGGTCCCGCGCAAGGATCGCCTCGTCGACCCCCTTCGCGCGCGCGCGGAAGAGGGCGAGGGACGCCTCGATCTCCGCGACCGTCAATCTTGCCCGCTCCTTCCCCCCGGCCGGCGAAAAGACCGCGGAGACGCCGCTTTCGAGCAGCGCCTTCTCGCGTTTCAGGTTCTCCCGCTCCCCCTCGACGGCGCGCTTCCCGTCCGTCAGTTCCTCCAGGAGGCGGGAAAGTTCGCGGATGCGACCTTCCGCCGGATCGGGACGGAAGACGTCCTCCACGGAGATGCCGGCGATCCGCGCGGACCCCCGGATCACCTTCGCGGAAACGGTCTCGGGGAGGAGAGTCGCGGTCAGGCCGGACAGGACGACCTCGCCTTCCGCTCCCGCAACCTCCGCCACCCGGGTGACCTCCGCCATGTCAGGGTAGAGGATGACGCGGTCGACGAGGGAGGGGGGCGCCGCCTCGACGGCCCCGGAAGAAAAAGGAAGAAGAAGGGAACAGAGAAACAGCGGGAAGAGGAACGCGGTGCGTCGCATGGGCAAAGCCCTCCAGTGCCGGATCCCGGGGCGCTTGCGCGTCGACCAGGTCGTATCGGATGAAATCGCCGCGGGGTCACTCGCCCCGCTTGACCGCCTCGATCGCCGCCATCTTCCGGTGGGCCTCCTCGACCTTCTTCCTCGCCTGCTCGAGGACGACGGGGTCGGCCGACTCCAGGTTGAAGGCGTAGCAGGTGTCGGCCAGCACCGGGGACTGGATCCCGAGCTGGCGGTTCTCCTCCATCTCGAGGTTGAGCACCCCGTCCCACTTCTGGCCGAGGATGCTGTAGCTCCCCACGAAAATCGACCGGAACGTGGACTCCAGCATCTCGTAGATGTGGGTGCAGCTCATGTTCCGGGGGATCCGCTCCTTCACCTTCCGCAAGCCCCCCCGCTCCAGGACGGCGATCCCCTTCAGGGACGAGAGCATCTCGAGGGGCTTCGTCTCGCAGCACAGCTGGGGGATGCGATCCATCTTTCCCGCGATCTCCTCGATGCGATAGGAATCGGAGAGGAGGATCGCCAGGTTCATATCGTGGAAATCGTCGTGAAGGCGGGTGATCGCCAGCAGGCGGCCGTTCTCGAGCCTGTACATCTCGCACTTGAGGATCCGCCCGAAACTCTGCCTGTGATGCTTGGCCAGTTCCCTGATCGCCTGGAAATCCATCGCCTCCCCTTCTGCTGCGCCGCCTCGGAGGGCGGGGCTCCGTTCGTGGCTCGCCGTGCGGTGAACCTGCACGGCTGCGCTTTACCTCACTTCGCCCCGCCTCCTGCGGCCGCTCCGCCGGACCCTCTCGTTGCGTATACCTTCCGTGATGTCTTCCCAATACGTTACCGTATTAACCTACGCGATGAGATTGCGCAGCGCTGCCAGGTTGCGCCGGTCCATCGTGAACTCGTCGTCCTCGCCCTTCGGCGTCTCGAGCACCATCGGCAGCGCCGCGAACTCCTTGTGGTTCAGGATCCGGCGAAAGGCGGAGAGGTCGATCCGCCCCTCGCCGATGTGCTCGTGCCGGTCGACGCGGCTTCCCGCCGCCGTCTTCGAATCGTTCAGGTGCCACATCCGGACCAGGGGGAGGATCGCTTTCTCCTTCATCTCCTCGAGGAGGGCATCCCACCCCGCCGCCGTCCCGATGTCGTACCCGGACTCGAACAGGTGGGCGCTGTCCAGGCACACCGCGACGTCCGCCGGGTTCCCGGCGACATCGAGCAGCTCCCGGAGCTGCCCCATCGTGCGGCCGATCGAGTTTCCCTGCCCGGCCGTGTTTTCGAGGAGCAGCGTCACCCCCTTCGGGAATTTCCCGAACGAGCGGATCGCCGACGCGATGCGGGAGATCCCCTCCTCCACCGGGTCGTCGCCGCACGAGCCGGGGTGCATGACTAGGTACGGCACGCCGAGCATGGCGGCGCGCGACGCCTCGTCCTCCAGCGCATAAAGGGATCGGGTGCGGACCGTCTCGTTCGTGGAGCCGAGGTTGATGAGGTAGGCGCAGTGGATGGCGGCCACGCGCACGCCGGTGCGCGCGCTCTCCTCGCGAAGCGCCCGTGCGTCCCCCTCCTCGAGTGCCTTCCCCTCCCAGCGTGTGTTCTGCTTGGAGAAAATCTGGACGACGTCGGCGCCGATCTTTTTCCCCCGCTCCGGCGCCGTGTGGACCCCCCCGGCGACGGAGACGTGCGCCCCCAGCGGGGGCCCTTTCCGGGTCACGACTTCTTCCGCTCCAGCCGGTGGCACTGACGGCAGTTTTTCTTCCGCAGCGGGTGGTCCTCCGGCATCAAGGGACCCTTCGTTCCCTCGACGGAAGCCGTTTTCCCTCCGCCGTGACAAGACAGGCACACCGCATCGGCCTGCGCGGTGTCCTCGATCGGAGCGACGGCCAGGTGCGCCTCGGTCCGAGGGATGAACCGCTCCTTCCCCGTCATGGAGAGGACGGTGAGGAGGCCGATCACCGCGGCAACGACCAGCAGGAACTGGAAGTCCCTCGCCCGGATCTCGCGCATCGCGTCAGCCCGGCGCCTTCTTCACGCGGAGGACGCACTCGTCCCCGCCCTGTCCGCGGGTCCCCTCGAAGCAGAGCACGCAGCGCAACGCCCCTTCCCACGTCCCGAAATCGACGGAGTGGGCGACGCGGCAGAGGGTCGCCACGTCCCTGTCCGGGAGTCCCATCTCCCTCCACTCGTCGACCAGGGGGCACTTCGACATCGCGAGCACCACCTCGTCGGGGGTGAGCGACACGACCCGCGGGGCGAACTGGTGCTGCTTCACCGGATCGGGAGAAGCGAACTCCCGGGCGGCCTGGGCGAGGTCGCCGGAGCGCGCCCGCTCGGAGTAGTTGCGCGTCGATTTCTCCCGGCCGAAGTTGTAGATCGCCTCGCTCATCAGGTCGACCGCCTCCTGCTCCCCGAGCTTCTTGCGCAGAACGAGGTACAGGTGCGCGTAGACCGCCGCCCGCTGGCGGGTCGCCTGCGCCACCTTTTCGCCGGCTTCCGACATGGTGCCCCCTTGAAGTCTGCCTTTCGAGCGTCAACGTTTGATTGTAAGTCCGGCGGGGGGCGGTTTTCACCTGTTTTGTCGAAAACGGGATATTCAAGGCGGGGGACACTCCAGCGGATCAATGAGTGTCCCCCCGAAGGGAACCTACCGGGCGGCCGCCTTTTTTCCGCCGCTCCGCTCCGCGGGGACGGGCGGCTCGTCGGGCAGCGCCGCGATCTTGCGGTACTCGTCGCGGACGTAGTCCTTGAACCGCCGGACGGCGAGCTTCACCGCCGGGTCCTCGCCGTTCCCCGCCGCCGCGGACGCGGCGCCGTCGGCCGAGGCGCGCAACAGCTCGTAGTAGCGGACCCCCCCGGCGGTGGCGTAGGAGCGGGAGGGGACGAGCACGGTCGGCGCGTCCCCCTTCTTCGACCGCCAGACGGAGCACCCCACCAGCTTGAGGCCGGCGAGGAGCCCCTCCTCGAAGTGGATCTCGACGTCGGCCAGCTTCGACGCCGGCGTCCCTCCGTGGTTCAGTACGTAGTGCACCCGCATGGTCCTGTCCTCCTTTGCGCGTTGATGCGCGGAAGGAGTTCAAGCCCCATGCCGGGGGAGGTTCACACCATCATCTGGTACGGGTCGACGTCGGCCTCGAGACGCGCGCCGAGCTTGCGGACCCGCTCGCGGAGTGGGCGCAGGAGCTCCGGGAAGAGATCCCCCACCGTGAAGTCGGGGGGCATCACCAGCAGGATCTGGTAGTGGAAGCGTCGCTTGACCCGGGCGATCGGGGACGGCGCGGGGCCGAGGATCCGGACTCCGTGGGCGGACAACGGGCCGGAAAGCGCACCGGCCACCAGGTCGGCCGCCTCGCGCGCGGCGTCCAGCTTCGCTCCCGACAGGCGCAGCAGCAGCATCCGGCCGAAGGGGGGGTACCCCATCGCCTCCCGCGCCGCGAGCTCTTCCTCCATGAATCCGGCGTAGTCGTACTCCGACGCCCGGCGGATGGCCGGGCTTTCCGGCGCCATCGTCTGGAAGAGGACCTTGCCCGGCCGGTCGCCGCGGCCCGAACGTCCCGCCACCTGGGTCAGGATCTGGAAAGTGCGCTCCGACGCCCGGAAGTCGGGGAACGACAGGGAAAGGTCGGCCAGGAGCACCCCGACGAAGGTGACTTCGGGGAAGTCGTGTCCCTTGGCGATCATCTGCGTCCCGACCAGGATGTCCACGTCCCCCCGTTGCATCCCGGAGAGGACCCCGGCGTACGCCCCGCGCTTCCGCGTGACGTCCGAGTCGAGCCGCGCGACCCGCGCCTCCTTCCATCGCTTCGAGACCCAGGAGAGGAGCCGCTCCGTCCCGATCCCCACCTGGGCGAGCTTGTGCCCGCCGCACTTCGCGCACGATTCGGGTTCCTTGCGCATCACGTTGCAGTAGTGGCACAGGAGCGCCTCGTGCTCCCGGTGGTACGTGAGCGCCACCTGGCAATTCCGGCACTGCACCGTGGTTCCGCACTCGAGGCACGTGAGGGCGGTGGCGAAGCCGCGCCGGTTGAGGAAGAGCATCGCCTTCTCGCCGCGGGCAAGCGTCTCGTCGATCGCCGCCTCGAGCTCGGGAGAGAAGTAGCGGTCGGCGCCGCGCCTGTCCGTGCGTCCCTTGAGGTCGACCACGGAGATTTCCGGCATGCCGCTCCCGCCGATCCGCTCGGGGAGGGACAGAAGCGTCGCGGCGCCGGTACTCGCCCGGTAATACGATTCGGCGGAAGGGGTGGCGGAGCCCATCAGGACGACGGCGCCCTCCATGCGGCCCCGCAGAAGGGCGAGGTCCCGCGCCTGGTACCGGACGCCGTCCTCCTGCTTGTACGCGGCGTCGTGCTCCTCGTCCACGACGACGAGTCCCACGGACGGGAAGGGCGAGAAGATGGCGGAGCGCGCTCCCACGCAGAGGAACACCTCGCCGTCGCGGATCTTCCTCCACTGGGAGGACCTCTCCGCCGGCGTGAGCCCGCTGTGGAGCACCGCGACGCCGTCGCGGAAGCGGGAGCGGACCCTGCCGAGCAGCTGCGGGGTGAGGGCGATCTCGGGGACGAGGAAGATCGCCTGGCGCCCCGTGGCGCGCGCCTGCTCGACCGCGCGCAGATAGACTTCGGTCTTCCCGGAACCGGTCACGCCGTGCAGCACGAAGGCGGCGTGCCGCCCCGAGGCGACGGCCACCCCGATCCGCGCAAGCGCGGCCTCCTGGCCGGGCGTGGGGGAGAGAATCCCCGCCAGGTCGGGAAGGGACGCGGCGTGGAGAGTCACCTGCCGCGGCCGCGACACCACGAGCAGGAATCCTTTCGCGGCGAGACGCTTCGCCGCCTCCGCCCCGCCCGGAACCCGCAACGAAAGATCGGACAATGAGAGCCCACCCGCCTCGCGGACCGCTTCGAACACGAGGCGCTGCTTCGGGGTCATCGGACCTTCCGGCGGGAACGGCGAAGTGCGGAAGAACGCCTCCATCCGGGGTCCGGCGGGCGCTTCCTTCCTGGGAAGGCCGCGAGGGAGGGCGGCGCGCAGCGTCTCTCCCAGCGGAGCGAGGCACCCGCGGGACGCCGCGGAGAGAAACGCGAGGTGCCGCTCCGAAACGTACGGCGTTTCATCGAGGATCGCGACGAGATCCTTCGCCTCCCGTCCGCCGAGCGCGGAGGCGTCTGTGATCGCCGTGACCAGTCCCGTCATCTTCCGCCCGCCGAACGGAACGAGGACGCGAACGCCGACCTGGGCGCGATGCTCCTCCCCGAAGGGGACCCGGTACGTGAACGGATGGTCGATGGGCAGCGGCACGGCCACCTCGACGAACAGAGGCGCGGTGAGGGAGAAAGTCATACCGGGATGATACTACCGACCGGGCAACCGTACCGGAGGAAAAAGAGAAAGGTGGGCCCGACTTCGCTCTGCGAGCTTCGTCGGGCACCATCCGAAGCTCCGGAAGGAGCGAAGGATGGTGGAGGAGAAGGGGATTGCCCGCCTGAGGCTCGGCGGCCACGCCATCGCCCTTGGCGGCGCGGCTTCGGGCTGACGCGCTCCCGTGCGTCGCGCTATTCCTCCTGTTCGTCGGCGCCCGAAGCCGGTTCAATCCCCTGGTGCATGTTTGTTGTGAGGAAAAGAAAGGTGGGCCCGACTTCGCCCTGCGAGCTTCGTCGGGCACCATCCGAAGCTCCGGAAGGAGCGAAGGATGGTGGAGGAGAAGGGGATTGAACCCTCGACCCCCACGTTGCGAACGTGGTGCTCTCCCAGCTGAGCTACTCCCCCACCTGCGCGCAGGAAGGCATTCTCGCCGATTTCCCCACGAACTGTCAATGGTGGGCAGGCTCCGCCGCGAAGATCCCTCCGTGGCCTGTGCCTGGGGTGCGCGGGAAATTCTTCGAAACAATAAAGTTTTTCCCTGCGCTGCCGATCATTGTAATGAGCAGGCCCGCGGGTTCCGGAGGAACCACACTCCTTCCCCCGGGACACCGGAAAACAATTTGCCGTGGAGAAAACAACATGGAGATGAGGTCACCCCTTCGGAAGGAATTCTCTCCACGCCCCCTTCGCGACCCGTGGCGCGCGTGTGCGCGGAAATCCGCGCCGGGCAAGGGCTCATGCCGCGAGCGCTTGCCCCGGACTTCGATTTCCTCCTCCCGGAAAGGGTGTTATTCGGGTATAGCAAACCGTCCCATGGTGATTAGAGGAAGAAGGCTGAATATTAAAAAAGTTTATGGGAATCGGCATTTTCCGGTTGACACGGCGAATGCGAATTTCTAAAATTTGGATAGGTTTACTAAACGGAGGGTTTAAAAAACAGTCCCGTGATCGACATCGGCGCAAGGATCAAGCACCTCCGCCAGATCAACGGGCTGGCGCAGGCCGATCTGGCCGAGCGCGCGGGCCTGACCAAGGGCGCCATCTCCCAGGTCGAGCGCAACCTCACCTCGCCCTCCGTCGCGAACCTCTTCGAGATCCTCACCGCCCTCAACGAAACGCCCTCCTCCTTCTTCGCCGACGTCGACGAGGAAAAGGTGCTCTTCCGGAAGAGCGACGCCCTCCCCTCCGAGGTCACCGGGTACAAGGCGTTCGACACGCTCCTGCCCAGAAGCCGCTACCGCTCGATCGTCGCCTACCGCGCCACGATCTCCCCGGGGAAGCAGACGCTCCCCGAGCCTCCGCAGGAAGGGGAGAACTACATCCACGTACTCGCCGGGCGCCTGGGACTTCGGCTCGGGCAGATCTCGTACGTGGCCCGCAAGGGGGAGAGCCTCTACTTCGCGGGAGAGCAGGAGTTCGCGTTTTCGAACACGGGGAAGACGCTTGTCGACTTCCTCTGGGTGCGCACGAGCGGGAGATAAGGGTACGGGCAGGCCCTGACGCCGGGGGCCACCCCGGCCATCCACCCCGGACACGGGGAACGCGAGGAGGATCATGGAGACCCATCCCGGTGACGTCGCCGTACCGTTGAGGCGCCCGAAGGGGAGAACCGCGCCGGTCGGCCTTCCCTGGCCGCAGGTCTCGCGCGAGCAGTGGAACGACTACCGCTGGCAGCTGGCCCACCGCATCACCTCCGTCGACGACCTCGCGGGACTCTGCCGGATCCCCGCGGAAGACGCGCAGCGCCTCTCCCGCGTGACAGACATCTATCGCCTCGCCGTCACCCCCTACTACCTCTCGCTCATCCGGTTCGACGACCCCGACGATCCGATCGCCCGGCAGTCGATCCCCTCCGCCGAGGAGGTTTTCGGCGCCGAGGGCGGCGAGGACGACCCGCTCGAGGAGGAGAAGGACATGCCGGTCCAGGGGCTCACCCACCGGTACCCGGACCGCTGCCTGATGGTCGTCACCAACTTCTGCTCGATGTATTGCCGCCACTGCACCCGGAAGCGGATCTGGACGCTCGGCGAAGCGGCGAAGACCGAGTTTGAGCTGTCGAAGATGTTCGCCTACGTCCGTCGCCACGAGGAGATCCGGGACGTCATCGTCTCGGGCGGGGACCCGTTGACGCTTCCGACCGAGCGGATCGAGTACATCTTGAAGAGCCTCCGGAAAATTCCGCATGTCGAGATCATTCGGATCGGCACCCGCGTGCCGGTGGTCCTCCCGATGCGGATCGACGACGAGCTGTGCGCGGTGCTGGAGAAGTACGGCCCCATCTGGCTGAACACGCAGTTCAACCACCCCCGGGAGGTCACCGCCGAGGCGCGCCAGGCGTGCGACCGGCTCCTTCGCGCGGGCGTGCCCGTGAACAACCAGACCGTCCTGCTCAAGGGCGTCAACGACCACGCCGAGATCATCCGCAAGCTCAACACGGAGCTGCTGAGGGCGAAGGTCCGCCCCTACTACCTCTTCCAGTGCGACATGGTGCGCGGACTGGACCACTTCCGCACGCGCCTGTCGAAGGGGATCCAGATCATGGAGGCGTTGCGGGGCCTCACCTCCGGGCTCGCGATCCCCTCCTACGTGGTGGACGTTCCCGGAGGCGGCGGCAAAATCCCGCTGATGCCGAACTACATCCTCTCGATGGGCGAGGACCGGACGGTCCTGCGGAACTACGAGGGGATCATCGTGAGCTACGAGGAGGCGCGGGACGACGGGCGCCCCTCCGCACGGGTCGATTCGGCGCCCCCCCCGCCGCGCAACGACGTCTACCGCCTGCTGACCGGGGAGGTGCGGGCGCTCATCCCCGCCGGGAACGAGCGGATGGCCAGGAGGAAACGCCGGTGCGAGTCGGGCTCGCCTTCAACGTAAAACCGGCCGACACGCCCGACCACCTGCCCGAGGACGCCTTCGAGGAGTACGACTCCGAAGCGACGGTGGCCCACATCGAGCACGCCCTCTCCCGGCTGGGCCACGACGTCCGCCGTCTTCCCGCCGGGCCCGGGTTCGTCGACGCCGCGCGGTACGCCGCCCCCGACATCGTCTTCAACATCGCGGAAGGGGAAGGAGGGCGGTGCCGCGAGGCGCACGTTCCCGCGGTCCTCGAGATGCTCGGCATCCCGTACGTCGGATCCGATCCGCTGACGCTCTGCGTCACCCTCGACAAGCCGGTGGCCAAGCGCCTCGTGGAGCACGGAGGGTTCCCCACCCCGCCGTTCCGGCTCTTCCGGCGCGCGGAGGAGGTCGATTCGTTGCCGTTTCCCTTCCCTGTCATCGTGAAACCCGCCTTCGAAGGATCCAGCAAAGGGGTTCGGATCGCTTCGCGCGCAACGACGCTCGACCAGGCGAGGGAGATGGTGCGGTTCGTCACCCAAACATACCGCCAGGAGGCGATGGTCGAAGCGTTCGTGCGGGGAGCCGAGGTCACGGTGGGAGTGCTGGGGAACGATCCGCCCCGGGTCGCCGGGATGATGGAGATCGTTCCGAAGACGGTCTCTCCGGCGGAGTTCGTCTACTCCCTCGAGGTGAAGAGGGACTGGGAGAACCGCGTCGCGTACCGTGTTCCGCCCGCGCTGCCGGGAACGGTCCTCTCGGAGATCGAGCGATGCGCGCTGGGGATCTACCGGGCCCTCGGATGCCGCGATTTCTCCCGGATCGACTTCCGTCTCGACGCTTCAGGCGCGCCGCACTTCATCGAGTGCAATCCCCTGCCGGGCCTTTCCCCGGGGTACGGCGACCTGCCGATCATGGCGGACCGGATGGGTATCCCTTACATGTCCCTGGTCGGGAAGATCCTCTCCCACGCCCTCACCCGCCTCGGGATGGCGGCCGCGTGAGCACCGTCGCGACGAAGGGGGCGCGCGTCGCCGTCCTCTACACCTCCGTGTTCGAGTCGATCAAGGACGTGAAAGAAGAGAACCGGGAGGACATGGACCTGGCGATCAGCGCGAAGGCGGTCGCCGACGCGCTCGTCACGGGCGGGCACGACGCCTTTCCGCTCATGTTCGGGAAGGACCCGGGGGAGCTGGTCACACGGCTCCGCTCCTCGGAAGCCGAGGCGGTCTTCAACCTGAGCGAGTGTCCGTACCTCTCGCCCGAAATGGAGCTCCACGCCTGCGCGCTCCTCGAACTGATGCGCCTTCCCTACACAGGGAACGGGCCGCTCGCGCTCGGTATCTGCAACAGCAAGGCGCTCGCCAAGCAGCTGCTCGTCGCCAACGGGGTCCCCACCCCGCGCTCCCGCCTCTACACCTCCGATCCCGGCGGGGACCCGGAGATTCCGTACCCGCTGGTCGTCAAGCCCGCCAACGAGGACGGATCGGCCGGGATCACCGAGGACAGCTTCGTGCAGGACCTCGCCGGACTCCGCCGGCAGGTCCGGTGGCTCAAGGAGGTGATCTCCCAGGACGCGCTCGCGGAGGAGTACGTCGGCGGCCGGGAGTTCAACGTCGGCGTGCTCGGGAACGGGACGGCGGCGGACCCGCACCGGTCGCTCCCCCCCGCGGAGCTGGTGTATCGGAACCCGCGCTGGCGCCTGTGCACCTACGAATCGAAGTGGGATTCGACGCACCCCTCGTACGCGGAGATCGCCCCGGTCTGCCCCGCCTGCGCGACGCCGGAAACCACCGCGCGGCTCTCGGAGCTCGCCCTGGAGTGCGCCCGGATCTTCGGGCTCGCCGGCTACGCCCGGGTCGACTTCCGGATGAACGCGGAAGGGGAGCTGTTCGTCCTCGAGGTGAACCCGAACCCCGACATCTCGCCCGACGCCGGGATGGCCCGCGCGGCGAGAGCGGCGGGGCTCCCCTACCCGGACCTCGTCCTCGAGATCCTGCGGCTGGGCATGGCCCTGGGGGCGCGGTGACGCGCATTCGCCGCATCGAGCCGGGGGACCGAGAGGCGATCCGGGAACTCATCGCGGGGACCGACGCGTTCAAGCGGTTCGAGGTGGACGTGGCGATGGAGCTGGTGGACGTCGCGCTCACGCAGAACGGGCAGGACGACTACCACCCGTACGTTCTGGTGGAGGACGACGGCACCGTGGTCGCGTACGCCTGCTTCGGGAAGAACGCGATGACGACGGGGACCTTCGACCTGTACTGGATCGCGACGCGGACGGACCGGATGGGGAAGGGGTACGGACGCGCCATCCTGTCGTTCGTCGAGGAGAAGGTCCGGCGACGGGCGGGGTACCTCCTGGTGATCGAAACGTCGTCCAAGGAGAGCTACGGCTCCACG
>Ga0326597_10007353_pt1 | contig 14994 bp, 9 predicted proteins | sample RVTome_12_FD_203789 | JGI IMG/M metagenome (GOLD analysis project Ga0326597, IMG submission 203789) | Soil microbial communities from uranium-contaminated site in the Upper Colorado River Basin, Wyoming, United States - RVT100D185 | ecosystem: Environmental > Terrestrial > Soil > Contaminated >... | reverse complement strand
AGTCCTATTTCGAGAAGTCCGACCCAGCAGCGTGTCGCTACCGATGAGGTCGCTCGCAGTTCTCCTGACCCTCGTTCTCCTCGGTGCGCGCGCCGACGGAGCACAAGTCGATCCGTCGCTGACCCAGGAGCTCCGCTACCGCCTCATCGGCCCCTTCCGCGCCAGCCGAACCGTGGGTGGCGTCGGCGTACCGAATCAGCCCAATGTCTTCTACGCCGGCGTGAACAACGGAGGGGTCTGGAAGACGGACGACTACGGCCGCACCTGGAATCCCATCTTCGACGATGCGCCCACGGGATCGGTGGGCGACATCGCCGTGTCGCCTTCCCATCCCGACGTGATCTATGTAGGGACCGGGGAAGGATTGCATCGGCCCGATCTCAGCGTGGGTGACGGGATCTTCAAGTCGACCGACGCTGGAGACACGTGGGTGCATGTCGGTCTGAAAGACGTCCAGCAGGTGGGCCGGATCGTCGTGCATCCGGAGAATCCCGCCGTGGTCTTCGTCGCGGGGATGGGCCATCCCTATGGGGCGAACGAGGAGCGGGGCGTCTTCCGAACGACGAACGGAGGACGGACCTGGGAGAAGGTCCTCTACATCGATCACAACACGGGTGCGAGCACCATCGAGCTCGACCCGTCGGATCCCCGGACGATCTTCGCCGGTCTCTGGGAGCATCGTGAGGGCCCGTGGGAGAACGGGAGCTTCTCCGGCCCGGGGACCGGCTTGTACAAGTCGACGGACGGTGGATCGACGTGGCGGAGACTCACGCGGGGGCTGCCGACGGACGACTGGGGCCCCCTATTCATCGGCATCGCGCCCGGCGATTCGAAGCGAGCGTACGTGACGGTGAGCGCGCGCGGTGGCGGCGGGCTCTTTCGAACCGACGACGGCGGGGAGAGCTGGTCGCAAGTCTCGAGCGATCCACGCCTCGGCGGGGACGTCCGGGTTCATCCCCAAGACCCCGACGTGGTTTTCGTCGGCACGATCGCGTCCTATCGAACCGACGACGGAGGCCGGACATGGACGTCGATCAAGGGGGCGCCGGGCGGAGACGACTATCAACGCATCTGGATCAACCCGCAGCAGCCGGACATCATGCTGTTCACCGCCGATCAGGGCGCCACGATTACCGTGAATGGCGGCAGGACCTGGAGCTCCTGGTACAACCAGCCCACGGCGCAGCTCTACCACGTGACGACCGACAACCAGTTTCCGTACTGGATCTACGGCGGGCAGCAGGAGAGCGGCGCCATCGGAGCCGCGAGCCGCGGAAACGGTGGGCAGATCTCGTTCCGCGACTGGATCGGGGTCGGCGCCGACGAGTACGCCTACGTCGCCCCCGATCCCTTGAATCCCGACATCGTTTACGGCGGCCGCGTCGTCCGTTTCGACCGGCGCACCGGGCAAACGCAGAACGTCGCCCCGGAAGCGCTGCGCTCGGGCCCTCTGGGCCCTCTAGGGAAGTACCGCATGCTGCGAACCCTGCCGCTTCTGTTTCATCCGGCCGAGCCCTCCATGCTGCTCTTCGCCACCAACGTGCTGTGGAAAACGACGACCGGTGGCCGGGAGTGGGAGGTCATTAGCCCGGACCTATCTCGAGAGAAGCCGCAGATTCCCGAAAGCGTCGGCGATTTCGCGACCGAGGATCTCGAAAGCATGCCCCGCCGCGGCGTCATCTACGCCGTCGGTCCCTCGCCGCTCGCCGTCGATACGATCTGGGCCGGCACCGACGATGGGCTGGTGCACGTCACCCGCGATGGGGGCAAGAACTGGACCGACGTGACCCCGAAGGGGCTTCGCTCGTGGGACAAGGTCTCGCAAATCGACGCCGGACACTTCGACGCCGACACCGCCTACATCGCCGTCAACGCCATCCGCCGGGACGACCCGCGGCCTCACCTCTTTCGAACTCAAGACGGAGGCGCCACCTGGACCTCGATCGTGAACGGCCTTCAGGATGCGGGCCCGACGAACGTCATCCGCGAGGATCCGAAGCAGCCCGGCCTGCTCTTCGCCGGCACCGAGCGCGCCGTCTACTTCTCCATCGACGACGGCGAGAGCTGGCAGTCGCTTAGAAGGAATATGCCGGCTTCCTCGATCCGGGACCTGGTGATCCACGAGAACGACCTGGTTATCGGAACCCACGGTCGATCCATCTGGGTCCTCGACAACATGGCGCCGCTGCGGGAGCTCGCTCGGGCCGGGGAGGCCGAGCGCGCGTATCTCTTCGAGCCGCCCGTGGCGACACGGGTGCGATGGAACATGTTCCTGGATACGCCGCTTCCGCCCGAGGAGCCCGCGGGCGAGAACCCACCGGACGGCGCGATTCTGGACTACCACCTGAAGGGCGGCGCTTCCGAGGTCAAGCTGGAGATCCTCGACGGCGGAGAAGTCATCCGCAAGTTCTCGAGCAGCGATCCGCCGGAACGCGTGGACCCCGACTCCTTGTCGTACCCGACGTACTGGATACGTCCACCGCAGGCGCTTTCGACCGAGCCGGGTCATCACCGTTTCGTCTGGGACCTCCGCTATCCGCCGCCTCCCGGCGCGCGGCGAGAGTTCAAAATCTCCGCCGTCTGGAAGCGTACCCCGAGCGGTCCGCTGGGCCCCTTCGTTCCTCCCGGCGCCTACACCGTCCAGCTCATCGTCGACGGAGCGGTTCTGGAGCGGCGGATCGAAGTTCGTCTCGATCCTCGGGTCGAGATGAGTGGGGAGGACGTCCGACTCCAGACCGACAACTCGCTCGCGTGTTATCGCGGCTACCTGCAGGCGCAGGAGATCCTCGAGGCAATTGACTCTCTCAGCCCGGAACAACGCGCGACCCGGATGAGCTTTCGCGGGCAGGGCGCACCGGAGGAGCCGGACACCCTCTACGGCAGCATCACCGAGACCTCCCCGGAGGAAGAGACCGTCGTTGCGCTGCAGCAGAAATTTCTCTACATGCTGAAGCTCCTACAGCAAGCGGACGTCCGTCCAACCTCGCAAGCGTTGGACGCGGTCGGGAAGCTTCAGGAGCGACTTCGATTTCTCGCCCGGCGCTGGGAGGAGGTCCAACCGTGATTCTGTCTGAAGTGCTTTTCGTGACCGCGCTGGCACAGCAGACGCCGGAGTCCGTCGACGACGTGAGGACGCTCGTGAGCCGTCTGGATCTCGGGGAGTACAAGGCGACGCTCCGGGGCCTGACCCGATTCGGAGATCGGCGGCAGGGCACGAAACGAAATCGGGACGCTGTCGACTGGATCGAGGGACAACTGAAGGCCGCCGGCTGCACGACGACGGAGCGGATCGATTACGTCTTCGAGCCGTCCCCGCCCACGGGTGGGGCGCCGCGTCCCCAGGGCGAGCTGAACCCATCCGGCGCCACCCCGACGGGCGGGCGCATCGGGCGAAACGGCTCGGGGCCCGGCGGCGCCTCCATCTTCGGTTATCGCGGGCGAACGGGCGTCAACACCGACGAGGTGGCGCAGCCCGACGAGGCGCTCCGCGAGCTCAATCGCGAGCCCGCGACGAACGGCCCGCGCCAGCAGGTGTACTGCACGAAGATCGGAACGACGCATCCCGACGAGATGTACCTCATCGGGGCCCACATGGACGGCCACGGATGGGGTGAGGCGGCGAACGACGACGGCTCGGGAACGGCGCTCGTCATCGAGCTCGCGCGCATCTTCAACGCCCCGGACGTCGAGACCGAGCGATCGATCCGGTTCGTCCTCTGGAACAACGAGGAGACGGGCCTGAACGGAGCCCGGGCCTACGTGGAGCAGCGCCAGAGCCTGCAAGGTCGGGAGGATCCTCCCGGCTCGGGACGCTACCCGGAGCCGCGATGGCTCGGGATGATCCAGCACGACATGATGATGTTCGACCACGGCGCTCCGAGAGCGGACGGGACCGTGAGCCGCGATCAACGACCGGAGGCGGACGTGAACGTCGAGTTTCAGTCGACGGCCGAGCTCGCCGGCGAGGCTCGCGATCTCGCGTTCTTCTTCAAAGCGGCGAACGACGCCTACGCGACCGACTATCCCGCGACCGTCGGACCGCACATGACGAACACCGACTCGACGCCGTTCATGAACGTCGTCCCCTCCATCAGTCTCCGGGAGAACGAGCGCGGCGCCCAGATCGGAGCGGGCTTCGATCCGCACTGGCACCAGCCGACGGATCTTTATTCGACGTTCACTGACGACGACTTTCGACTCGGCCTCGCTGCCGCCCAAACGACGCTTGCCGGGGTCGCGAAGCTTGCGGGGGCGAAGATCGCGCGCCGACCGTGATATCTTCGTCTCTCCCCCCAAGAACCGACAGGAGGAACGTGTCGTGAATCTCTCTCGACGTATCTGGACCCTTGCTATCGTCCCCCTCGCGGCCCTCGCTCTCATGGCGCCCAAGCGGCCCGACTTCGCTCGTCCCGCGAGCTACCGGCTGGAGCTCGACGGGACCTCCCTGGGCTCCTTCGCGAGCCTGGATGGTCCCGGCCTTGCCATCGAGATCGTGGAGTTCCGGGAGGGCGGGGACCCGAATGCGAATGTGAGAAAGCTACCCGGTCGCACGACCTGGTCCGACATCACTCTGAAACGAGGGTACGTGGACCAGTCCTTCTTCGAGAGCTGGATCCAGCAGGTCCGGGAAGGCGCCCCAAACTTCCGCAAGAATCTGTCGATCGTAATTCTCGGTCGCCACGGAGCCGAGACGGCGAGATACAACCTCTTTAACTGCTGGCCGGCGTCTTGGAAGCTCTCGAGCCTGGACGGAAAAGGAAACGACGTCCTGGTGGAAGAGGTGGTGGTCGCCGTCGAGCGGTTCGTGAAAGCCTGAAGACCGGTCCCGTCAGTAGCCGAGGTTTGGGCGGAGCCAGCGTTCGACGGCTTCCACGGACATCCCCTTCCGCCGGGCGTAGTCCTCGACCTGATCGCGGCCGATCTTGCCCAGGCTGAAGTACTGGGCCGCGGGGTGGTTCAGGTAGAGACCGGAGACCGAAGCCGCGGGAAGCATGGCGTAGCTCTCGGTGAGCTCGACCCCCAGGTTCGGTGTCGCCTCGAGGAGCTCGAAGAGCGTCGCTTTCTCGGTGTGATCCGGAAGCGCCGGATAGCCCGGCGCCGGGCGGATCCCGCGGTAGCGCTCGCGGAGCAAGTCCTCTTTCGAGAGCTTCTCCTCCTTGCCGAACCCGCAGTCGCGGCGAGCCTGCTCGTGGATCTTCTCCGCGAGAGCTTCCGCGAGCCGGTCGGCGAGGGCTTTCACCATGATGGAATTGTAATCGTCGCGGTCTTGCTCGTAGCTCTTCGCGAGCGCGTCGCAGCCGAAGCCCGCGCTCACGACGAAGGCCCCGAGGAAGTCTCCGGGTGAGATGAAATCGGCGAGCGCGAGGTAGGGAAGTCCGTCCCGTTTCTCTTGCTGCTGCCGCAGCGTATGGAAACGGGCGCGCTCCCGCGAGCGGCTCGCGTCCTCATAAATAATGATGTCGTCCCCGCTCTTCTCCGCGGGGAAGAACCCGTAGGCGGCCCGAGCTGAGAGCTTTCTCCCGGCGACGATCTCGTCGAGGAGCTTGCGGGCGTTGTCGAAGAGCTCCCTCGCGACTTCGCCCACTCCCGGGCGCTCGAGGATATCGGGGTAAATCCCGCGAAGCTCCCAAGCGTGAAACAACGGCGTCCAGTCGATGAAGGGGAGGACCTCCTCGAGAGGGACCGGATCGATCACCCGAATGCCGACGAAATCCGGGACTGCGACCGAGGGGACGCCGTCGGCTTCGACCCATCGCTTCTTCTTCGCTTCCTCGAAGAATACGAGCTTTCGCGTGCTCTCTTCGAAGTCGCGGCGAGCCGCCTCCTGCTCCTCGCGGTTGCGTGCCACGAGCGAAGGCCTATGAGAGTCGTTCACCAGGTCGCCAACCACCGTCACCGCGCGGGAGGCGTCGGGGACGTGGATCGTCGGGTTCCCGTAGGCCGGAGCGATCTTGACCGCGGTGTGCTTTCTCGACGTGGTGGCGCCCCCGATGAGGAGCGGGAGCTGGAACTTCAGCCGCTCCATCTCTGTCGCCACGTGCACCATCTCGTCGAGAGACGGCGTGATGAGCCCGGAAAGGCCGACGATGGAAGCAGCTTCCTTTCTGGCGGTGTCGAGGATCTTCTCTGCCGGCACCATCACCCCGAGGTCCACGATGCGGTATCCGTTACAGGCGAGGACCACCCCCACGATGTTCTTCCCGATGTCGTGGACGTCGCCCTTCACCGTAGCCATGACGATCGTGGCCTTCTCGCCGCGGTCTCCCGTGGCCCTTTTCTCCTCCTCCATGAAGGGCTCGAGATAGGCGACCGCCTTTTTCATGACCCGGGCGCTTTTCACCACCTGCGGGAGGAACATCTTTCCGGCGCCGAAGAGGTCGCCCACCACGTTCATGCCGTCCATGAGCGGGCCCTCGATCACCGAGAGCGGCCGGCCGTACTTCGCCCGCGCCTCTTCGGTGTCCGACACCACGTGCTCGACGATTCCATGGATGAGCGCATGCTTCAGCCGCTCCTCGACGGGAGCCTCGCGCCACCCCTCGTTCTTCTCCTGCTTCTTCCCCGGTCCGGCGTGCTCCTGCGCGTGGGCGATGAGCTTCTCGGTCGCCTCGGGGGAGCGGTCGAAGAGCACGTCCTCGATGAGCCGCCGGAGCTCGGGGTCTATATCGTCGTAGACCGCGAGCTGGCCGGCATTGACGATTCCCATGTCGAGGCCGGCCTCGATCGCGTGGTAGAGGAAACAGGAGTTCATCGCCTCGCGGACGTGGTCGTTGCCGCGGAAAGCGAACGAGAGGTTGCTGATACCCCCCGAGACCTTGGCTCCGGGGCACTTCTTCTTGATGAGCCGCGTCGCCTCGATGAAGGAGCGCGCGTAGCCGTTGTGCTCCTCGATCCCGGTCGCGACGGTGAGGACGTTGGGATCGAAGATGACGTCCTCGGGAGAAAACCCGACCTCCTCCGTCAGAATGCGGAAGGCGCGCTCCGCGATCGAGACCTTGTGCTCGACCGCCGTCGCCTGTCCGGTCTCGTCGAAGGCCATCACGATGACCGCGGCGCCGTAGGAGCGGATCTTCCGCGCCTGCTCCTTGAAGACCTCTTCCCCCTCCTTGAGGCTGATGGAGTTGACGACCCCCTTCCCCTGGAGGCACTTCAGACCCGCCTCGATCACGGAGAACTTGGAGGAGTCCACCATGATCGGAAGGCGCGCGATGTCGGGCTCGGTGGCCACGAGGTTCAGGAACGTCGCCATCGCCCGCTCGGAATCGAGCAGACCCTCGTCCATGTTGACGTCGAGGATGTTCGCGCCCCCTTCCACTTGATGCCGCGCGACCTCGAGCGCCTGCTCGTAGGCGCCCTCTTTCACCAGGCGCGCGAACTTCTTCGAGCCGGTGACGTTGGTCCGCTCGCCCACGAGAATGAAGTTCGACTCCGGCCGGATGGTGAGGGGCTCGAGGCCTGAAAGACGGGTGAACCGCGCGGGGCTCGACGGGCGATGGGGTGCTAGGGGCGCGACCGCCTCGGCGATGGCGCGGACATGCTCGGGCGTCGTGCCGCAGCAGCCGCCGGCGAAGTTGAGAAAACCGTCGCGGGCGAAGCCCGAAAGCACTTCCGCCATGTACTCCGGAGTGTCGTCGTAGCCGCCGAAAGCGTTCGGGAGACCGGCGTTGGGAACGCAGCTCACGAGGACGTTCGAGACCGTGGCCAGCTCTTCCACGTAGGGCCTCATCGCCCCGGCGCCGAGGGCGCAATTGATGCCGACTCCGAGAAGCGGAGCGTGAGAGACCGAGATCCAGAAGGCTTCAGGCGTCTGGCCCGAGAGGTTCCGTCCGCTCTCATCGACGATGGTTACGGAGGCGACGACCGGTACCGTCATCGCCCGTTCGCGGAAGAGCCTCTGGATTGCCGAGAGCGCCGCTTTGATGTTCAGCGTATCGATGAACGTCTCGGGGAGGAGAAGGTCGACTCCGCCGTCCAGGAGCCCCCTCGCTTGCTCGTAAAACGCTTGCTCGAGCTGGTCGAAGGTCACCGACCGGAAGGCGGGGTTGGTGACGTCGGGCGAGATCGAGGACGTGCGGGTCGTCGGCCCCATGGAGCCCGCCACGAAGCGAGGTTTCTCCGGGTTCTTGCGAGTGAAGTCGTCGGCAGCCCGCCTCGCAATTTCAGCGGCTCGGCGGTTGATGTCGTAGACGTGGGGCTCGAGCCCGTAGTCCGCCATCGAGACACTCGTGCCGTTGAAGGTGTTGGTCTCGATGACGTCGGCGCCGGCCTCGAGGTACTTCCGGTGGATCTCTTCGATGATCCGGGGCTGGGTCAGGGAGAGGAGATCGTTCGCTCCTTTGAGGGTCCTCGGGTGGTCGCGAAACTCGGCGCCGCGATAGCCCGCCTCGTCGAGCCGGTAGCTCTGGATCATCGTGCCCATGGCGCCGTCGATGACCAGGATGCGCCGGCAGCAGAGCTCTTTGAGCTTCTCTTCCTGCGGTGACACTCTTCTGGAGAACATCCTCTATGGTGATAACAACTTCGACCTGTGGAAGCAAGTCGAGCAAGTCGCGCCTTGTGATACTTTGCGCGAACCGTGAAGTTCCACCACAGAGTCGCGATCGGTCTCGCCGCCGGTGTCGCCGTCGGGGTCCTGTTCGGACCGAAGGCGGCCGTGCTCGAGCCTCTGGGGACGCTCTTCATCAGGGCGATCCGGATGGTGGTGGTGCCTCTCATCGCCTCGACTCTCATCATGGCCATCGCCGGTCTGCCGGGCCGCGCCGCCCTCGGGCGCATGGGCCTGCGGGCTTTCGGGTTCTTTCTCGCGAGCCTCCTCCTGGCCCTCCTGGTCGGCATCGGCTTCGGCCTCGTCTTCGAGCCTGGAAGCGGGCTTTCCCCCGAGGTCCGCGAGCGCCTTCTCGAGGGCCAGGACGTCCCGATCGTCGATCCCGGCGCCGCGCGCCCGTCGCTCGTCGACACCCTCCTCGCCGTCGTCCCCGACAATCCTTTTCGGGCCGCGGTCGAGGGGAACGTGCTTCAGGTGCTCCTGGCTTCGATCCTCCTCGGTCTCGCCGCGAGCACCCTTCCCGACGCGAAGCGAAGGCCCCTGGTCGAGGTGGCGACGAGCCTCGCCGAGGCTCTCTTCAAGCTCACGCGATGGATCCTGCATCTCGCGCCCTTCGGTGTTTTCGGGATCATGGCGGCCGTCGTCGGCCGATCGGGGCTCTCGGTATTGTGGATTCTGGGGGCCTACGTTCTAGTCGTGCTCGCAGCTCTCGCCGCGCATATCGGGCTCGTCTATGGCTCGGTTCTGTTCGCGGTCGCGCGAGGGAGAATCGGCCGATTCGTTGCGGCCGCGCGGCCGCCCTACCTCATCGCTTTCGCGACCTGCTCCACGGCGGCGGCGCTTCCCGTCTCGCTCAAGAGCATGGAGAGCGAGATGGGAATCTCACCTCGGGTCGCGAGCTTCGTCCTTCCGTTGGGCGCTGCCATCGGCCGCGACGGAAGTGCTATCTATCAGGCGGTCACCGTTCTCTTCGTGGCGCAAGTCTATGGCGTCGAGCTCGGCTTCTCGTCTCTGGTGACGCTGGTGATGACGGCGATGCTCGCGGCGCTCGCGGTCGCTTCAATCCCCGCGGCGGGCTTCGTGAACCTCGCCATCCTTCTTTCGGCCCTCGGTCTTCCTCTCGAGGGGGCGGCTCTCGTCTTCGGCGTCGAACGCCCGCTCGACATGTTCCGCTCCTCGACGAACCTACTCGGTCAGCTCACGAACGCCACGTTCGTCGATGCCGCCGAGAAGAGGGCGGGCGAAGCTTAAAGTTTTAAACCTCGAGCGCGGGGCCGAGGGGAGGTTTCCCCTCACACCAGAGGCGAAAGGGCTTTTCTCTCAATGATTTCCCTCTGGCAATCTTCTTGCAGCTCCCCGCGGCGTGGATCGGGAACGCCTCGTCCAAGAAACGCTTCCGCTCGTCGCGAGAGTGGCGGGTGCCATCGGCTCTCGGCTCCCGCACTGCGTCGAGATGGCGGACTTGACGCAGGCGGGAGTCCTCGGCCTTCTGGACGCGGCCGACAAGTTCGACCGAGCCAAGGGGGTCCGTTTCGCGACCTACGCCGAGCTTCGCATCCGGGGCGCCATCCTCGACAGCTTGAGAGGCCTCGATTGGGTCCCGCGGTCCCTGCGCCGACAGCGGCGCGAGCTTCAGAGTGCTTCGAGCGTTCTCGAAGCGAGGCTCGGGCGCGAACCGAGCGACGAGGAGCTCGCATCGGCGGTGGAGGTTTCGCCGGCGGAGCTCAGGGCGATGCGAGAGCGGGTGCGCCGGGCCGAGATCGCATCAGGCGGGGCGGAGAGCTTCGACCGGGTCGTCGCGCTCACCATCGATCCAAGCTCCCCCGATCCTCAGGAGCTCCTGGAGCGTCGCGAGATCGAAGGGCTTCTCGCTCGCGCCATCGAGAAGCTTCCCGCGAGAGAGCGTCTGGTCCTCGCGCTCTACTACCACGAGGAGCTCACGATGAAGGAGGTCGGACGGGTCCTGGGAGTCAACGAATCCCGTGTGTCCCAGATCCACTCCAAGGCCGTTGCCAAGCTCCGCCTTCGCCTGCGCAACGAGCTTCGCCCGCGTGCGTTTCTGGCCGCGAGCGCGTAGTCTGATACGATTCCCCCCATGATTTGCCACGTGGTGTTGATCCGCCTGAAGAACGGCCTCGGCGAAGCCGCGGGAGCGGAGCTCCTGGAACAGGCCAGGAAGCTCCTTGCGCCCATTCCTGGAGTTCACGATCTTCGGCTCGGACGGGGGCTGGGAAAGAAAGCCGAGATCGATTATCCCTACGCCCTGGTCATGGAGTTCGACGACGAGAATGCCCTCCAGGGCTATCAGGTCCATCCCAATCACCAGCGATTCGTGCGGGAGGTCGTCGACCCGATTCAGGACGACAAGAAGGTCTTCGACTACTGGTGCTGAAGGCCGAGTAGGTCGAGCCCGAGCCGTCGAAGTAGGCTTCGAGCGACGACCTCGGCGGGGACGAAATAGTTGCCGGAGGCCACCGCGTCTCTCAGCCACGCGATCCGAAGGGTACGCTCAGCGGGGGATTCGGACTTCGCGCATTCGTCGTCCATCGAGGGATCTATCGGCATTTCGGGCTCGGAGATTTAGGTGTAAAGCAGCAGGTGTGCCTTGACCGCCGGGTCCGCCCCCTCTTCGACCATTCGGGAAAAGTGCCACCCGTACTTGTTGAGAAAGACCAGGGGAGAGAGCTTTCGCTCTTGCATCTCGAACCCGGGGAAGAGCGCGGTGCGGGCCGCAAGGAACTGGCCGCGCACGGTCTCGTTCTTGCGCTTCACCGCCCGGAGGGCCTTGGACTCCAGCTCCTTCAAATGATGAAAGAGCTTTCCCCGAGTGGAGGCGACCGTCGGAACCAGTGTCGGGTCGACTTCGGCGAGGTCGCGCTCGAGCGCCGAGGTGATCTCCTGGATACAAACCCGGGCGCGCGTCAGATCCTCCTCGAGCTGCGGCGGGGAGTGCCGGCGCAGGATCTCGTTCAGCACCGACTCGTCGTCCGAGCTCAGACGGGTGAGGGCGATCTGGTAGCGCTCCAGGAAACGAGCCTGCGGGCGCTCGACGACGGTGAAGCTCGCCCGGGGCGCGACCAGAGGCATGATCACCCCGAAGTGATCGTACAGGCCGCGCAACTGAGCGAGGTACGCGAGCTCGCTGGGACCGGCGACGTAGGCGAGTGTGGGGAGAAGCGTGTCCTGGTAGACGGGGCGAAGGAGGACGTTGGGGCTGAAACACTCCGGCTCCTCGAGCAGGAGGCGCTCCGCTTGCTCGCCCGACACCACGTTGCCTTCGCGGGCGAGGCGGAAGCCCGAGCCCTCGACGGAAATCGGATGGCGCTCGGGCCCCGCGTAGAAGAGGTTGAGGTGCGAGTCCACGGTGCTCGCTTGCGAGTGGTAGCCGGCGGCCACGAGCTTCTCGGTTGCCGCCCGAACTCTCTCCCTCGATTCGCGGCCTTCCCGTAGCTCCCTGCGAAACAGATCGACTGCCAGCCGCTTCAAGGCCGGAAGCGACGGGTCCACGACCGCGAGACCGCTCCCCCGCGTGAGACGCAGGAGGAAGCTTCCGAAGGCGTCGGCGAAGGAGCGGCCGGAGGCGTAGGAGTCCTCGAGCACCTGGAGGAGCTCCGGCTTGAACTCGGAGGCGGGGAGGGCCTCGGAAGCGGCGTCGAGGACTTTCTCGATTGGGGGCTCGAGGCGGCGTCGACCGAGCGGAATGCGGCTCTCACCGCCGCCGCCTTCATAGTGGAGGGAAACCAGCTCACCCGCCGAGCTCAGGAGATGAACGTGCCTGACCTCGTCGAAATCGTGGTCGTCGGTGTCCATCCAGAAGATGGGCACCACCCGGCGGCCAAGAAGCGACGAGGCCGAGCGGGCGAGGCGCACCGCAGTGAGCGCTTTATAGAGGGTGTACAGCGGCCCGCCCAGAATCCCGACCTGCTGGCCGGTGACGATCGCGAGAGCGCCTTCGTCGAGAGCCGCGATGCTCGCGAGGGCCGCGTCGTCCGCTCCGAGCCCGCGATTCAGGTCAGAGAGAGAGCGCGCGACCGCCGCCCTTGGGTGGATGACGGAATCGAGCGCGCGCGCGAGCTTCGCCCACGATTCGGGCTCGAAGGGATCGCCGGGGAAGAACTTGGAAAGCGCCTCGTATCGATGGAGATAGTCGAGAAAGAGCGGTTTGTAAGAGAGCTTGCGGTAATCGAGCGGTACGATTTCGGTCATCACCCCCCCGGGACCTCGGCGAGGAACCAGCGGTCTATCATAGCTTCCTCGGTAAGCCCAATCCAGGAAGAGAGAAAAGCCGGCCGCGGGCGTTGGCGGCACGCGTTGACATGCCGAAAAACGTTGTGCTAGCGTAACTTAACTGAAATTGGGCAGTGAGTTCCGACCGCCGCAGGCTCCGCTGGCCCGTCGACCGAGGCGAGATGCTCGGGGCCTTTCGATTCCGACGCCCGGGGGTACCCCACTCGAACCGCGGGCCCCTTGGTCACTGCAGCACTCTCGGCGGCGCGAAATTTGACGAGGTCGCATTGACGCAACAGGGCGGCGAGATTCCCCAGAAGATCGATCGCTACGAGATCATCGCACCCATCGGATACGGGGCCATGGGCGCGGTCTATAAAGCCTTCGATCCCATCATCAAGCGTCCGGTTGCGGTCAAGACCATTCGCCTCGACGTGCCTCCGGCGAGCCCCGACTATCGCGCCTTTCTCGAGCGGTTCACCATCGAAGCCCGCACCGCGGGCCGTCTCTCCCATCCCAACATCGTGACCCTCTACGACGTCGGGCACACCGAGGAGAAGATTCCGTGGCTCGCCATGGAGTACGTTGACGGCGAGACCGTCGCCGAGCTCCTCCAGGGAGAGAAGCTCAAGCCCGAGGTGGTGATCAGTCTCGTGTCGCAAATCGCGAGCGCTCTCGACTACGCGCACGGGGAAGGTGTGGTCCATCGGGACATCAAGCCTTCGAACGTCATCGTCTACGCGGGGGAGAAGGTCAAGGTCACCGACTTCGGGATCGCGAAATTGATGGATGCCGATGCCACCCATTCGGGGCTGATGATGGGGACACCGAGCTACATGTCGCCTGAGCAGGCGATGGGGGAGGATCTCGACGGGAGCACCGACATCTTTTCCCTCGGCGTCGTCGCCTTCGAGATGCTGAGCGGTCAGCAGCCCTTTCCCGGCAACAACGTGACCTCGATCCTCTACAAGCTCGTCCACTCCGACCCCATCCACCCCGACAACCTCGAGGTCCTGGGTCTTCTCCCCGACAAGTGGCACGAAGTCTTTTCGCGCGTCCTGGCGAAGGCCCCTTCGGAGAGATATCCCACCGCCGCCGCCTTCGTCCAGAATCTGGAGCTCTGCCTGGGCTCGTGGTTCGGGGCGCTGGAAGGCGAAACGGTGATCCTCCGCGAGCCTTTGCTCACCCCCGCGGAGGTCGCGGGAGCAACGATTGCGGATTCCGACGAAACCGTCGTGGTACCGCCTCCCATCCCTCCGCCGCGAGGCGTCGCCGCTCATGAGACTGATGAGACCGTTCGCTCACCCGGCGGGATGGATTCCTTCGAGACCGTGACCGCTCCCATTCCCGCCGCCTTCGCCGCCAGCCCCCGCGAGTCGGACTCGGAGCTCGACGAGACCATCGCCGCGCCGGCGCCGGACATCGAGAGGACGTTGTACTCCGGGCCGGGCGTTGAGCCGGAGCCTCCCGGCGCCGCCGATGAGACGGTGATCGACCCGCAGCCGAACCGGCCGGCGATGACGGTCACGATTCGCAAGCCGGGTGGTCTGAAACCGATCCTGGTTCCCCTCGCCGCCGGAGTCCTCCTTCTCGCAGGTCTCGTCGCGTTCCTGGTGAGCCGCCCCTCGGGGGAGCCGCCGGCCGGGCCCGTCGAAACGGCCGAGCAAGCGCCTCCGGTCCCGCAGGCGGGAAGCCTCCGGGTCGCGACCCGGCCGGACGGAGCCCGTGTATTGATCAACGGAGAAGAAAGAGGCTCGACTCCACTACTGCTCGAGGCTCTCCCCCTCGGAAGTTATCAGGTTCGAATCGAGCGCAAGGGATTCGAGTCGGAGGATCTCGAGGCCGCGCTCACCGCCGAGGCGCCCGTGGCGTCGCTCGACCTCGCTCTAAGGCCTCAGGCTCCGGCGGCCCCCGCGGCACCGAAGCCCGCGTACTTCCGGATACGCAGCAACCCGCCGGGCGCTCGAGTCGCGGTCGATGGGCGCGATGTGGGAGTGACTCCGATCGATCGTCTGCAGGTGGATCCGGGCTCGCGCGTCTTGCGAGTTCTCCGCGACGGCTATCTGCCGTGGGAGGACAGGTTCCGCGCGCGGGCGGGGAGGACGGAGACCATCGACGCGATTCTTACGGCACGTGCGGCGACCGAGCCCGAGCCCGCCCCTCCGACCACTGAACCTGCTTCAGGCGAGCCGCCGCGAGTGGCGGAAGGGACTCTGGTGGAG
>Ga0326597_10007352_pt1 | contig 14994 bp, 13 predicted proteins | sample RVTome_12_FD_203789 | JGI IMG/M metagenome (GOLD analysis project Ga0326597, IMG submission 203789) | Soil microbial communities from uranium-contaminated site in the Upper Colorado River Basin, Wyoming, United States - RVT100D185 | ecosystem: Environmental > Terrestrial > Soil > Contaminated >... | reverse complement strand
CGCCGCCGACAGGTCATCGAGCTCGAGGTGCTCGGTCACATGCCCCCGAGTCGCCGAAGGAGCTCGGCGTCGTCATGGACGATCGCGGCCAGGTGTTCATCGCGACGCCGCGCTCGCCGTCGTACGTACTCGTCGATCGCGGTGCGCGCCACCTCCTGCATCGATCGATGTTCGCGCCGGGCGGTCTCGCGCAGCGCCTCGGTCTCGGCGGCGGTCAGTCGAAGGGTCATCGGCATCGGCGAATGATACCGCGTGGTATCAAGGTGTCAATCTCGAAACCGACGCCCAAATGGACCGTGGAAACCCTGCTGTTCCAACCGGTGAACGACGACGTCGCCGGGTCTCGATCTTGGGGTCTGGGGGCCCGAATCGGCATCCTCGACCGCCAAACGGCACCGCCGTGGACCCGATCCGACGGTGACGAGCGTTTCGTTCGCTCGTTGGAACGCCCGGCGACCCACGCGACCGACGCGACCCACGGGCCTGGGAGGTTGGCCTGGAAGTTGCCGGTCCGTGGCCCGTCCGGTACCATTCGAAAAACCCCCGGAGGATCCTGACCCATGGCGAAGTATGTCTTTGTGACCGGAGGCGTGACCTCCTCTCTGGGCAAGGGCATCACCGCCGCCAGCATCGGTCGACTCCTCAAGGCCCGCGGCCTGCACGTCTCCATCCTCAAGCTGGATCCGTACATCAACGTGGATCCGGGCACGATGAGCCCGTACCAGCACGGCGAGGTGTTCGTCACCGACGACGGCGCGGAGACCGACCTCGATCTCGGCCACTACGAGCGCTTCATCGACGAGAACCTGACCCAGCTTTCCAACGTCACGACCGGCCGCATCTACCAGTCGGTCATCGCCAAGGAGCGGCGCGGCGACTACCTCGGCGGCACGGTCCAGGTCATCCCGCACATCACCAACGAGATCAAGGAACGGATCGGGCGGGTCGCGCGCCAGGGTGACCCGGACGTCGTCATCGTCGAGGTCGGCGGGACCGTCGGCGACATCGAATCGCTGCCGTTCCTCGAGGCCATCCGCCAGATGCGCAAGGACGTCGGGCGGGCCAACGTGCTGTACGTCCACGTGACGCTGCTCCCCGCGCTGGCCGCCACGGGCGAGCTCAAGACGAAGCCCACTCAGCACTCGGTCAAGGAGCTGCGCGGCATCGGCATCCAGCCGGACGTCATCGTCCTGCGCTCCGACCACCCGGTCAGCGACGAGATCCGCGAGAAGATCGCGCTGTTCACCGACGTCGCCACGGACGCGGTCATCCCCGCCGAGACGGCGGACACGATCTACGAGGTCCCGTTGATGTTCGAGGCGTGGGGCCTCGGGCGGCTCGTCGTCCGCGAGCTAGGCCTCGGCGATCCGGCGGTCGAACCGGACCTCGCGTCCTGGCGCGCCCTCGTCGCGCGGATCAAGGCGCCCAAGCCGGTCCTCGAGATCGCCCTTGTCGGCAAGTACATCGAACTGCCCGACGCCTACCTCAGCGTAACCGAGGCGCTTCGCCACGCCGCCTGGGCACACGAGGTGGACGCGAAGGTCCGCTGGGTCGACTCGGAGGCGCTCACGCGCGAGAACCTCCATGAGCGCCTCGACGGTGCCGCCGGCATCCTCGTCCCGGGCGGCTTCGGCCACCGCGGCATCGAGGGCAAGGTCCTTGCCGCCCACTACGCCCGCGAACAGCGCATCCCCTACCTCGGCCTGTGCCTCGGGCTCCAGTGCGCCGTCATCGAATTCGCCCGCGAGGTCGTCGGCACCAACGACGCGAACTCGACCGAGTTCGACATGTTCACCGAGCACCCCGTCATCGACTTCATGCCCGACCAGCGCGACATGGAGGACAAGGGCGGCACGATGCGCCTCGGCCTGTATCCGGCACGCCTGGCGCCCGGCTCGAAGGCGGCCGCGGTCTACGGCCAGGAGGTCATCTACGAGCGGCATCGCCACCGCTTCGAGGTGAACAACCGCTATCGCGGGACGCTCGAGGCGGCCGGCATGCTCCTGTCCGGCCAGTCGCCGGACGGTCGGCTCGTCGAGATCGTCGAGATCAGGGACCACCCGTGGTTCGTGGCCAGCCAGTTCCATCCGGAGTTCAAGTCGCGTCCGGAGCGACCGCACCCGCTGTTCGACGGGTTCGTCGCGGCATCGCTCGCCGTCCGTGACGGTCGTGAGCCCGTCTTCGCCGCCCGCGCGAGCGTCGCCTCGGGCTCAGGCTCCGAGGTGTCCGCGGCCGCGGCGCGGGCCACGGCCGGGGCCGTCGAGTCCATCCCCAGCGCCTGAGCTCGCGACCGGCCCGGTCGCCGCCCTCGTCCGCGGGATCGCCGACCTTCTCTAAGGCCCGCCGCCCTCGTCCGCGGGATCGCCGACCTTCTCTGAGGCCCGCCGCCCGCCGCCGGGCCCCGCCGCCCGGCCCCGTTCGCCCGGCCGGTGTTCTTCGGGGCAGAACAAAACGTGCCGAATGAGTCGCTTTGGCGGTCGTGACCAGTCCTGACCGAACCGAATCGTCGACGCTAGCGGCGATCTCGGGTTGAAAGATCTCGATCCGGGGGGCGAAGGTGGCCGATGGAGGCCCACGACCGCCTGGAATTCGTGCGGACGCGCCGTTTGTTCTTCCACGAAGAACACGGGCCGCGTCGTGCGCCTTCGGCTCGGCGCGAGACCGGCGTACTATCGAACGAAACGCGTCCCACTGGAGCCTGCCCGATGAAGATCTTCCTGGACACCGCCGACATCGAGGAGATCCGGATCGCCGCCCGCTGGGGCGTCCTCGATGGGGTCACGACGAACCCGAGCCTGTACGCCAAGGTCGGCGGTTCGTACGACGACATCCTCAAGGAGGTCTGTCGGATCACGTCCGGCCCAGTGTCCGCCGAATGCGTCAGCGACGATGTCGAGGGGATGCTGGACGAGGGCCGCCATTTCGCCACGATCGCCCCGAACATCGTGGTCAAGGTCGCGATGTCGGAGAACGGGCTCGAGGCCATCAGCCGCTTCGCCGAGGAAGGCATCAAGACGAACTGCACGCTCATCTTCACCGCCAACCAGGGCTTGCTCGCGGCAAAGGCCGGCGCGTCACTCATCTCGCCGTTCGTCGGGCGGCTCGACGACATCAACCAGGACGGGATGATCGTCATCCGCGAGCTGGCCGAGATCTTCGCCATCCACGACATCGAGGCGGAGGTGCTGGCGGCCTCGATCCGAAACCCGCTGCACATGACGCAGGCGGCGCTGGCCGGTGCGCACATCGCGACGACCCCGTTCAAGGTCCTCCAGCAGATGATCCACCACCCGCTGACCGACAAGGGCATCGCGCAGTTCAAGGCGGACTGGGCGATCGCGCAGACCGCGGCGGCAGCCAAGGCCTGACGTCGCGGGCAAGGCGGGCGGGGCGGGCCAGGCGAGCGGGAGTAACGCCCCGCCGTCGCGCGTCAGGCGATGGCGCGGTGCAGCCGCCGGAACGTCGGACGGAAGCCGAGGCGCGGCCAGGTCCGGCTCGAGAGCAGGTTCGTTTCGCGCCAATCCGTGACGACGGTCGGGTGGCCGGCGTCGCGCGCCCAGATGAGGACCGCCTCGCCGAGCGCCCGCCCGGCGCCCAGCCCGCGCGCCTCGGGCAGGACCGCCGCGAACCCGAGGAAGCCGGCGCCCGTCGGCTGGACGATCCCTTGGTGCTCCGATGACACCTCGATCGCGCAGCCGATGGCGGAGCCCACCACGAGCCCGCGGTGCTCGGCGACGAACGTCGTGTAGCGCGGATCGTCGAGCCCCTCCTCCCACTCGTTCGTGGCCTCCTCGAGCGATGGCGGCTCGAGCATCGAGAAGACCGGCGAACGGCCCTGGTGCTCCGGGAGGACGAGGTCGAGCCGTCCGAGGGTCGGGATGTCGCGCCGCTCGGCTCGCCGGATCGCGATCCCGGCAGGCGGCCGCAGATGCTCGCCCGGCCCGGCGGCGTCGCGGATGGCGTGCACGTGCTGCTGGCCGAAGCCGAGCCGGAACCACGTGTCGACGAGTGCCGGATCCGTCGCGGGGACGACGGCGTAGTGGCTGGTCGCCCCATCCTGGACCCATCGGGCGGCCACGAACGCGTACAGGTCGCGCACGACCTCGGGGTCCGCGGCGGCGACGGCGTGACCGGCGCCCTCGACCCAGATGTTCGCTCCCCAGAGCGGCGCTCGCGGCGCACCCAGGAGGTACCCGACGACCGCCCCGTCGCGCAGCGCGACCGCGCCTGACGCGCCCTCCTTCGTGGCAAGCGCCTCGATCTCGATCAGCGTCAGCGTCTCGTCCTCGAAGGCGAGGGCGAGCCCAGGTTCCACGAGACGTTGCGCCCGATGCCTCGCGGCGAGCAGGCGCGCCGCGTCATCGATGACGTCGGTCGTGAACGGCAGGATCTCGAGGCGAGACCGCCCTGCCATGTCAACGCACCGCACCGTCGAACCAGGTGCCACCGCGCATGACCCGACGCACCCGGAGCGCCTCGTCCAGCTCGACCAGGTCGGCCCGCTGTCCGACGGCGATCCGCCCGCGACCGGCGATCTCGAGCATCGCCAGCGCGTTGCGGCTCGCGGCGGCGACCGCGGCCGCCAGCGGGACGCCCGACGCGACGAGGTTGCGAACCGCGTCGTCGAGGGCGATGACCGAGCCGGCCAGCGTCGTCGTCCCGATCACCGTCGCCCGCCCGTCGGCCACCTCCACTTCCACCTCCGCCTCCAGGCTGCCGATCCGGGCACGACCGTCGCCCACGCCCGCGAGCGCGATCGCGTCACTCACCAGGAGCAGCCGATCGACCGCCTTGAGTCGCGTGATGAGCGGCCAGAGGGCCGGATCGACATGCACACCATCGGCGACGAGTTCGACGTACGCGGCGTCGTCGAGCAGCGCCGCGACCGCGAGGCCCGGGGCGCGGTGGTCGACGCCGGTCATCCCGTTGAACAGGTGCGTCGTGGACGTCGCACCCGCGGCGTAGCCCGCACGGGCCTGGACGACCGTCGCCGCCGAGTGGCCCAGCGAGATCGCCACGCCGCGCTCCCGGAGCCAGCCGATGAGGTCGACGGCGCCGGGGAGTTCCGGGGCGATCGTCACCAGCCGAAGGCCGGCCAGGAGCCGCTCGAGGTCGTCGCGACTGAAGTCGGCAGGAGCCCGGAGGTGGGTGGCGTCGTGCGCGCCGCGACGCCCCTCGGCGAGGAACGGGCCCTCGAGGTTGAACCCGAGCGGCTCGGCACCGTCCGGCGGAGCGTCCGGCAGCCACGCGCGTACACGGTCAGCGAAACCGACGAGGGCAGACAGCGGCGCGCTGACGGCAGTCGGGAGGAACGAGGTGACGCCGTGGCGCAGCAGGTGGCGCGCCATCCCGTCGAGCGCGACCGCGTCGCCCATCGCGTCGTGCCCGCCCGCGCCGTGCACGTGGACGTCGACGAACCCGGGTGCGATGTACGGGCCGCGTTCCGCCACGGCATCCCCGACTTCGACCGCGGCGATCCGACCGTCCTCCACGGCGATGCGCCCCGGCTCGACCCGGTCGTCGAGGACGAGCCGGCCCTCGACGATGAGCGGGCGCGTCGATGTGGCCATCGGCTGCATGGTACGAGGCGCGTGGCACAATCCGCCCATGCCGCAGCCGGGCGAGACGATGCACGCGGTCCTGCTCCTCGGACACGGCGGCCCGGAGATGCTCGCCTACCGGCAGGACGTGGCGGTGCCGCGAGTCGGGCCGGGCGAGGTCCTGATCGCGGTCCGAGCCGCCGGCGTGAACAACACCGATATCAACACCCGGGTCGGCTGGTACGCCCGGTCGTTCAGCGGCGCGACGGCCGAGGCGCCGACCGCGGCGGGGACGCCACCCGAGGGTGGCAGCTGGAGCGGTGCCGGCATCGCCTTCCCACGGATCCAGGGGGCCGACGTCTGCGGCGTCATCGTCGAGGTCGGCGACGGCGTCCCTGAGGCGCGGACCGGCGAGCGCGTGATCGTCCAGAGTTGTCTCCGCTCGCTCCGCCGTGACGGTCGCGACTCGTGGCTCGGCTCCGAAGTCGATGGGGGCTTCGCGCAGTACGTCCGCGCGCCGTCGGCCGACACGTACCGGGTGGACTGCGCGCTGTCGGACGTGCAGCTCGCCGCCGTTCCGTGCTCGTACGCGACCGCCGAGAACCTGCTCCAGCGGTCCGCCGTCGGGGCCGGCGATCGGGTCCTGATCACCGGAGCGTCGGGCGGCGTGGGGTCGGCCGCCATCCAGCTCGCGACCCGACGCGGCACGGAGGTGATCGCGGTCGCCGGCGAGGACAAGGTCGAGGCGGTGCGCGCGCTCGGCGCGACGACCGTCGTGCCCCGCGGCCTGGATCTCGAGGTCGCGATCGGGCGCGAGCAGGTCGATGTCGTCATCGACGTCGTCGGTGGATCGCGCTGGCCGGAGCTCCTGGCCGTCCTCCGACCGCGCGGCCGCTACGCCGTCTCCGGCGCGATCGCGGGCCCGACGGTCGAACTCGACCTTCGAACCCTGTACCTGAAGGACCTCACGCTGTTCGGCTGCACCGCGCAGGACGACGAGGTCTTCGGGAGCCTCGTCGGCTACCTGGAGCGCGGTGAACTCGTCCCGCTCGTCGCCGCGACGTACCCGCTCGCGGAGATCGCCACGGCACAACGTGACTTCGAGGCGAAGCGGCATGTCGGCAAACTCGTGCTGGTGGTGCCGCCGGCAGGCTGAGGCCGGGGGGGAGCACCCGTTGCCCCTCCGAGTCGAACCAGTACACCCTGAGCAGGTCCACCCCGTTGACGACCGCCCGTCGTGCGGTCTATGCTCCGCTCATCCCGACCGGCACCGCGCTGCGGCAGCGATTCCGCGCGCACCATCGCCCGGTCCCCCGTATCACCCGAAGGTGACCCTTCCCATATGCCCGGACCCGGCCCCGACCAGCGCGATCAGCGCTCACGCAACCGCCGACCCAGACGACGCGCCCCCATCGGTGGCGGGCGCGCGCCCGTCACCGAATACGAGGAGCAACAGGAGCTCGAGGCCGCGCGCGAGCGGAATGACCTCGAGGTCAGCGACCTCCGCGAGATGAGCGTGGCGGAACTCCGCCAGGTCTCCCGCGACCTCGAAGTCGAAGCCGCCAGCGGCGAGCGCAAGGACGTCCTCGTCGACCTCATCCTCCAGCGCCAGACGGAGCGCGCCGGCCACGACTACGCGACCGGCATCCTCGACATCGTCGACGAGGGCTTCGGCTTCCTCCGCCGCCACGGCCTCCTGCCCAGCCCGGAGGACGTCTACGTCAGTTCCAGCCAGGTGCGCCGCTTCGGCCTGCGCATCGGCGACCGTGTGTCGGGTGCCGTCCGCGCCCCACGCGAGGCGGAGAAGTACTGGGGGATGCTCCGGGTCGACGCCGTCAACGGCGTTGACACGGAGACCGCCCGCCTGCGGCCGATCTTCAACGACCTGACCCCCGTCCATCCGGACGTCCTGATCAACCTCGAGACGGACCCGAAGAACCTCAGCCAGCGCCTCATCAACCTCGTCAACCCGATCGGCAAGGGCCAGCGCGCGCTCATCGTGAGCCCGCCCAAGGCCGGCAAGACGATGCTCCTCAAGCAGATCGCCAACGGCGTGAGCGCGAATTACCCGGAGATCCTCCTCATGGTCGCCCTCATCGGCGAGCGGCCGGAGGAAGTGACGGACATGCGCCGCAGCGTCAAGGGCGAGGTCATCAGCTCCACCTTCGACGAGCCGACCGAGAACCACACCCACGTGGCGGAGATGGCGCTCGAGATCGCCAAGCGCCAGGTCGAGACCGGCCGCGACGTCGTCATCCTGCTCGATTCGATCACCCGCCTGGCGCGTGCCTACAACCTCGCGCTGCCGCCGTCCGGTCGAACGCTGTCGGGCGGCCTCGACCCGATCGCCCTCTATCCGCCGAAGCGCTTCTTCGGCGCCGCCCGGAACATCGAGGAGGGCGGCTCGCTGACGATCATCGGGACGTGCCTCGTCGACACCGGCTCGCGGATGGACGACGTCATCTACGAGGAGTTCAAGGGCACCGGCAACTCGGAGCTCATCCTCGACCGGAAGCTGGCCGAGAAGCGGATCTACCCGTCGATCGACGTCCAGCGCTCCGGCACCCGGCGCGAGGAGCTCCTCCTCGAGGAGGGCACCCTCAAGATGGTCTGGACGATGCGCCGGATGCTGTCCGCGGTCGGCGCCAACGAGGGCATCGAGATCCTGCTCAACCGGCTCGCCAAGACGCAGTCGAACGCCGAGTTCCTGTCGTCGTTGACGAAGAGCCTCGACGCCTGACCGTCCGGGCAGCCGGCGCGGTTGCCCCGTCCGCAACGTACGTGGTACGGTTCGCCACGATGTCGTAAGCCCGTAGACACGGGCGTCGGCCGCGAACAGAGACCCCAGCTCGAATCCGCGACCCCGGACGGTCCTCCACCGAGCCCCCAAGCCCCGCCGCGCGCCCCAGCGCCCCAGGACCGCCCAACGCCAGGAGACCGTATTGCTGAACGCGTCGGTCGGCTTCCAGCGCGTCCTCGGACGTCTGCGCCGGCCATCGAACCACCGACCCACGAGCGTCAGGACCGTCCAGGTCCGGAGTCTGTCCGTCGCCCACCAGGTGAGACGAGGCCTTCATTCGGTCGTGGCGGCCTCGCGTCTTGTCCCGGCACGCGAGCGGCGGATGGCCGTGCATCGGGCAGCTGGTTCGGGCAGGCGCTCGCTCATCGGCCGGCTTGGGCCTGACCGCGCGGTCGCGGTCGCGGTGGCCGGGATCCTGCTCGGGGCATCCATCGTCAGTGTTTCGGCCGGCCGCCCCGCTCCGGCGACGGGCGGACCCACCGGCGACGGACCCGGCCCACGGATCGCGGTCGGTGGTGGCGTTGCCGCGGACGACTGGGCCGACGGGACCGACCTGACCGGGAACGTCGAATACGGCCAACCGGACTCGACGGCCGATTGGCAGTCTGAGTTCGAGGCCATCGACTTCCGGGACGAGCAGATCGAGCCGGAGGTCCCGGTCAGCGTCGAGGGCCCGTTCAGCGACGACGGTACGCTGATCAAGCCGATCGCGGTCGACACCACCGTGCCCGACGGCAGTGCCCTCGTGAAGACCTACAAGGTCAAGGCGGGCGACACTCTCGTCGGGATCGCCGCGAAGTTCGGCGTCTCGATGATGAGCGTGTGGTGGGCGAACGACCTCAAGTCGAAGGACGACCTCAGCGTCGGCAAGACGCTGCGCATCCCGCCGGTCACCGGGCTGATCATCAAGGTCACCGCGGCCGACACACTCGACGCCCTCGCCGCACGCTACGGCGTCAACACGACGGACATCCTGGCGACGAACGGGCTCGACGACCCGAACCTCGTGGTCGGCCAGGTCCTCGTCATCCCGGGGGCGAAGGGCAAGCCGATCCCGACCCCGAAGCCCGCCGCCAAGCCGGCCCCTCGGACGTCGAGCGGCGGGAGCGTCCGCCCGCCGACCACCTACCGAGGCGGCTCGTTCGTGTGGCCTGTCGTCGGCGGCGGCAACTACATCAGCCAGTACTTCCATTACGGCCACTACGGCCTGGACATCGCCGCCGACTACGGCTCGAGGGTCCGCGCTGCGGCGGCCGGGACCGTCATCTTCGCCGGCTGGAAGAGCAATGGCGGCGGCTACCAGGTCTGGGTCGCGCACGGCTCCGGGTTGTACACGACGTACAACCACATGTCGGGGGTGTCGGTCGGACGCGGCCAGCGTGTCTTGCGCGGCCAGCAGGTCGGCCGGGTCGGACAATCCGGCTACGCCACGGGCCCGCACCTCCACTTCGAGGTGTGGCGTGGCCCGGTCTGGGACGGCGGCCGGAGAGTGAATCCGCTGGCCTACCTGTAGGTCGGTCCGAGGCGGCACACACAGGAGCGGCGCGAAACGGCGTCGGCGCGATCCTCGGGCCGGCGGGGCCGCCCGTGCGAGAATGACTCGATGTTCCTCGACCGCGTGAAGATCTGGGTCCGCGCCGGTGATGGTGGCGACGGAGCCGCGACCTTCCGGCAGGAAGCCCATGTCCCCCGCGGCGGACCCGATGGTGGTGACGGTGGTCGAGGTGGCTCGGTCTACCTCCGCGTCGATGCCGGCCAGACGACCCTGCGCGACTTCAACCACCGTCATCACTTCCGGGCGACCGCGGGCGGTCGCGGGACGCGGGCGCGACGGCACGGCCGGGCGGGCGACGACCTGACGCTCGATGTCCCGCCCGGCACGGCGGTCTACCACGATGAGACCGGCGAATTGCTGGCGGATCTCGTGGCGGTCGGCCAGAGCGCGATGGTCGCCCGCGGCGGGCGCGGTGGCCTCGGCAACACGCACTTCAAGACATCGACCCACCAGGCCCCCAAGCACGCTCAGAAGGGCGAACCGGGGGCGGAGGGCTGGCTCCGCCTCGAGTTGCGGCTCATCGCCGACATCGGGCTGGTGGGGCTGCCAAACGCCGGCAAGTCGACGATCCTCGCGGCGGTCACCGCGGCCACGCCCAAGATCGCCGACTACCCGTTCACGACACTCGAGCCCAACCTCGGGGTGATGGACCTCGGCGACGACGACGAGCGGCGCCCGACCATCGCCGACGTCCCCGGGCTCATCGAGGGCGCCAGCAGCGGTGCCGGTCTCGGCCACGCCTTCCTGCGCCACGTCGAGCGGACACGCATCCTCGTCCACGTCGTGGACGGGTCGTCGCGCGATCCGGGATGGGACTACGACGTCATCCGCGAAGAGTTGCGTGCGCACGATCCGGCGCTCCTCGAGAAACCGCTGCTCGTGGTCTTCAACAAGGTCGATCTGCCGGCGGCGGCCGAGGCGTGGCCGGTCTTCGGACGAGCCCGGAAGGCCGAGGCCATCGACGCCGTCGCCATCTCCGCGGCCAAGGGCGACGGGCTCGCGGCGTTCCGGAGCCGGATCGCCGAGCTCCTCCCGGACGCCTCCGAACTGGCCGAGCCGCCCGAACCGTCCGGCGTCGTCGTCCACCGCATCGAGGCGATGGGCGACGGCTTCAGCGTGGAGGTCGATGGCGATGGCTCCTTCCGCGTCCGCGGCGCGCGCATCGAGCGGATCGCCGCCCAGACCAACTTCGATGTCGAAGAGTCGGCCGAGCGCTTCCAGCGCGACCTCACCCGTCTCGGGATCGACGCGGAACTGCGCCGCGCCGGGATCGCGGCTGGCGATACCGTCCGGATCGGCGGTACGGAACTCGAATGGGAGGCGCAGCCCTGGGAGCGGACGTGAGCGGCGGCCCGCGTCCGGTCGTGCCGGGCTCGCTCGGCGTGTTCGGGGGCACGTTCGACCCGATCCATCTCGCCCATCTCGCTGTGGCGGAGGAGGCCGCGGAGGCGATGGGGCTGGAGCGTGTCGTGTTCATGCCGGCCGGCGAACCACCGCACAAACCCCGGCGGGTCATCAGCGCGGCCGAACACCGGCTCGCCATGGTCGAACTCGCCATCGCCGGCAATGAGCGGTTCGCGGTGAGTCGCATGGAGCTCGACCGCGAAGGTCCGTCGTACACCGTCGACACGCTCGAGGCGCTGGATGCGTCGCGCCGGAGCGCGGGCGCGTCGGGGGATCTCGCGCTCATCCTCTCGGCGGACGCGTTCCTCGAGTTCATGACGTGGCGCGAACCGAGGCGGATCGTGGAGCTGGCCCGTCTCGTCGTCGCGCCGCGCGACGGCTATCCCGATGCCGGCCCCGGCTTCCTGGCGGAGCACATGCCCGACCTGGCCGATCGCGCGAGTTTTCTCGACTCGCCTCGCCTGCGGCTGTCGGGTAGCGAGATGCGAGGCCGGGCGGCTGCCGGCCGCTCGTTGCGCTACCTCGTCCCGGATGCGGTCGCGGCCTATATCGGCGACCATGCGCTGTACCGAACCCAACGGAGGAACTCCTGATCGTGACCGAACCCGCCCTGCCCGGCATGCCCGGGGCGCCCGCCGACCTTGTGACAGCGCCGCGTCCCGACGGCCTGCCGAAGCGGGCCACCGCCCCGCCCGCTGCGGACCGACCCCCGCTGGATCTGGCGCGGCGGATCGTCGAGCTGGCCGAGGACAAGAAGGCCGCCGACATCATCCTGCTGGATCTGGCCGGCCTGACCACGATGGCCGACTACTTCATCATCTGCTCCGGCGGCTCGGAGCGGCAGCTCGACGCCATCGCCAGCGGGATCATCGGCAGCCTGCGCGACGAGAAGATGAAGCCGATCGGGCGCGAAGGGACCCCTGCGTCACACTGGGTCCTCATCGATTTCGGTTCGGTCATCGTCCACATCTTCACGCCGCCGGAGCGCGACTACTACGGCCTGGAGAAGCACTGGTCACAGGCACGCACGATCCTCAGCGTGCAATAGGCGCGGCGCGGGACGGCGCGGGGCGAGATGCCGCCCCGCCCCCGTGGTGGGTACGGGGTGGGGGGTACCGTCGGGTCATGTTGGGCCCTGCGGGGTGCCTCCTAGCATCGCGCTATGGCCGCCGTTCGAGATCGCTGCCCAGTCTGTGCCCGCCGGCTCATCACGACCCGGTTCGACACGACCTTCCGCCTGCCCGACCGGAGCGAGCGGCTGTGCTTCGGCATCCCCGGCGGACTGTGCGAGGACTGCTCGCAGCTGTACATCGACCCGGACCTCATCGAGCTGCTCGACCTGGGCGAGGGCCGCTGCGTCTTCGCCATCGAGAGCGATCTCGTCGTCCAGGAGCAGGCCTGGTCCTCGGCCGACTGACGGTCAGGCGCTCCGACGCCGGTCGCGACCGGCATGGTCGATCACCCACAGGCTGAACGCCAGTCGTCGCTGCGCCTCGTCGAACTCCGACCCCGGCGCTCCCTTGACCATCGCGTCGAGGTCGACCAACCCGTCGAGGGCGGCCACCAGCTCCGGCGTGGTCCAGGCCTTCGCCTGGTCGCGCAGCTTGTCCATCCGGAATTCGCTGGCGATGCCCATCGCCTTGCCGATCGCGGGCAGTCGCTCGCCGGCGTCCAGTCGATCGCCCGTCTCGAGCAGTTCGCGGACCCGGCGATGGAGCACCGCGAGCAGGACCGGCTCCGGGGTACTGTCGAACAGCCGGTCGAGCCATCCGAGGGCGCGCTCCACGTGACGTTCGCCGACCGCATCGGTGAACGCCCAGACGGAGGCCGGGACCGCCTCCGCGACGAGCGCTCGGACGTCGTCGGGTCCGATCGGTTCCGTGCCGCGGTAGAGCGCCAGCTTGTCCAGCTCCATCGACGCAAGGCGGGTCTGATGCGTCCGCTCCGCATCGCCCTCCTTGACGAACCCACCGACCCGCTCCGCCAGCGCCTTCGCGGCACCGGGCGCGAGACGCAGGCCCCGATCGCGGGCTTCGGCCTCGATCCACCCGGCCAGCGCGCCTTCTCGCGGGGACTTGGACTGGCGGACCGTCCCACCGGCGGCTGCGATCGCATCGGCCAGGCGCTTGGGCGTCGGCGCCTTCGCGCCGGACTGGCTCGCGTCGAGGATGGCCAGGGCGTTGCCCGGGGCCACGACCTCCAGTGTGGCGAGGAAGGCATCGCGGTCCTCGTTCTTGACGACGAGCGCGCCGGCGTTGACCACGACGGCCAGCGTGCCACCCCCGAACATGACCGGCGTGGCGACCCGCTCGTGCAGGTCGGCGATGATCCGGGTGGCGCTGTTCCGTTCGCCGCGTACGAGCCAGCGCTCCAGCGGCGCCCCACCCTCTGCCTCGAGGGCGGCTTCGAAGCGATCGAGCGCGCGGGCCGCCGACAGCTCGTCGTCGCCCCAGAAGAATGCGAGTGGCGTGGTGGTCACGACCGTGCCCCGCGGGCCGCGCGCAGGGCCTCGCCCGTCCAGGCGAGGCGGCGGACATCGCCGGGCGCGACTCCCGCGGCTCGACACACGTCGGCCTCGAGGCGATCGGCGCGGGACCGGATGACGCTTAGGCCGGCGTCATCCAGGTCGGTCGGGTGCCGCCGCCGCCAGGTAGCGAAGCGCGAGTCCATCGACACGAGGCCCTGTCTCGCGCGCTTGTCCGCGTAGGCGACGATCCGCTCCTCGCGCGACGCGAACGCCGCCCAGCGCCGGTAGCCGTCACCATCGGTCAGGCGCGTCACCGGGTGACCGGCCACCGCCCGAGCAAGTTCGGGGTGCCCGGCGCGCGTCAGCCACGCGGCGGAACCGTCGCCGTGGGGGAGGGCGCGCGCCGGATCGTCGGCCGGGAGCGCCTTGTCGACGTCGTGGAGGAGCGCCGCGGCCTCCACGAGGCGGCGATCGACGGCCACCTCGCGCCGCTCGATGCGCAGCGCCAGCCAGCCAGCCACCTCGGCCACGGCGCGCGCGTGCCGCACGAACCAGGGTGGGGGATCGAGGGAGAGCAGCAGGGTGGCGGCCTCCACCCGCCCAGGCACCGTCATCGCCCCGATGGTACCCGACGACCGGCGAGCGCCCAGTCGACCGTTGCGGGTCGCCGTCGGACCACCTCGGCGGGCCGACGGGCCTGGCCGGCGGCTCGAGCTCCGGGACGAGGCCGGTCACGGGGATCGCGCAGCGGAACGCGAGCAATCGGTCGTCGGTGCGCCGCGCCGCGGTCTTCGCGGCCGTCGCTTCGATCGGCGCCGTCGAGGTGGGCGCAGCTGCCGCGCGGGCGCCCTCGGTCCGCACGGTCATCCCGCGCGATTCGAATCCCACGACGACCGTGCCGTCACGGTCCGTCCGGAGCACGCGTGCGCCGGACGACGCCAGGCGCTCCATCGTGGCCCTGGCCGGATGACCGTAGGGGTTGCCTGCCCCCGCCGACGCCACCGCGACCCGCGGCCGGACGGCCTCGACGAAGGCCTGGGTCGTCGCCGTGCGGCTGCCGTGGTGCGCCACCTTGAGGAGGTCGACCCGCGGCAGCCCCGCGGTGAGGAGTGTCGGATCGATGTCCTCCTCGATATCGCCCATCAGCAGGAACCGTCGCCCGCCGACATCGCCGAGCAAGACCACGGACACGTTGTTGATACCGGTGCCGCCATCGGGTGGGTCGAGC